>Ga0209090_10000005_pt1 | contig 161923 bp, 172 predicted proteins | sample ArcticOcean_MG_C_9_FD_187432 | JGI IMG/M metagenome (GOLD analysis project Ga0209090, IMG submission 187432) | Marine microbial communities from western Arctic Ocean - ArcticOcean_MG_CB2_152 (SPAdes) (version 2) | ecosystem: Environmental > Aquatic > Marine > Oceanic | place: Arctic Ocean... | reverse complement strand
TCCTTGAGTCGGTGTTGGTGTTGGTGTCACAGTAGTTGTTGGAGTATTAGTTGGAGTAACTGTTGGAGTTACAGTATTAGTTGGCGTAATTGTCGGAGTTACCGCTGCCGTACCTGTTGGTGTATTAGTCGGAGTAACCGTATTAGTTGGTTCTGGAGTTGATGTTACCGCCGCAGTTCCTGTTGGTGTATTAGTTGGTGTAACCGTATTAGTCGGTTCTGGAGTTGATGTTACCGCTGCAGTTCCTGTTGGAGTTACAGTATTAGTTGGTGTATTAGTTGGTTCTGGTGTTGATGTTACCGCCGCAGTTCCTGTTGGTGTATTAGTTGGTGTAACCGTATTAGTTGGCGTAATTGTCGGAGTTACCGCTGCCGTACCTGTTGGAGTATTAGTTGGAGTAACTGTTGGAGTTACAGTATTAGTTGGTTCTGGAGTTGATGTTACTTGAGCGGTACCTGTTGGAGTATTAGTTGGAGTGACCGTATTAGTTGGTTCTGGAGTTGATGTTACCGCCGCAGTTCCTGTTGGTGTATTAGTTGGAGTAACTGTTGGAGTTACAGTATTAGTTGGCGTAATTGTAATAGTTGGTTTTGGAGTTGATGTTACCGCAGCAGTTCCTGTTGGTGTTACAGTATTAGTTGGTGTATTAGTTGGTGTTACTTGAGCGGTACCTGTTGGGGTAACGGTATTTGTAGGTGTAATTGTAGGAGTTACTTGAGCAGTTCCTGTTGGAGTAACTGTGTTAGTTGGAGTATTAGTTGGTGTTACAGTATTAGTTGGTGTGTTAGTTGGAGTTACTGACGCGGTACCTGTTGGTGTAACGGATGGAGTATCTGTCGGTGTAGTAGTAACTGTTGGCGTATTAGTTACCGTAACTGATGGTGTACCTGTTGGAGTAACAGATGGAGTATCTGTTGGAGTTACAGTATTTGTTGGAGTATTAGTCGGAGTTACTGACGCAGTACCTGTTGGTGTATTAGTTGGAGTAACTGTATTTGTCGGCGTTATTGTTGGTGTAACTTGAGCGGTTCCTGTTGGAGTAACTGTAGTCGTTACCGAAGGTGTTGGGGTAATTTCAGCAGTAGCGGTAGGTGTGATTGTAGTGGTTACCGAAGGTGTTGGTGTTACCTCAGCAGTGGCAGATGGTGTCACTGTATTGGTTGGAGTCGGAGTTTGAGTTACTACAGCAGTTTGAGTTGGTGTTACAGTATTTGTAGGTGTAATTGTAGGAGTTACTTGAGCAGTTCCTGTTGGAGTAACTGTGTTAGTTGGTGTGTTAGTTGGCGTAACGGATGGTGTCGCAGTATTTGTTGGTGTCACTGTTGGGCTAGCACCTGGAGTATCTGTCGGTGTAGTAGTAACTGTTGGCGTATTAGTTACCGTAACTGATGGTGTACCTGTTGGAGTAACTGATGGTGTACCTGTCGGTGTAGTAGTAACTGTTGGGGTATTAGTTACGGTAACAGATGGTGTACCTGTTGGAGTTACAGTATTTGTTGGGGTATTAGTTACGGTAACAGATGGTGTACCTGTCGGTGTAGTAGTAACTGTTGGGGTATTAGTTACGGTAACAGATGGTGTACCTGTCGGTGTAACTGTTGCAGTTACTGAAGGTGTAACTTCAGCAGTTATTGATGGAGTTACAGTAGTTGTTGGTGTATTTGTTGGTGTTATCCCTGGAGTAGTTGCTGGTGTTCCTGTTGGTGTGTTAGTTGGAGTAACGGATGGCGTACCTGTTGGTGAACTAGTAACCGTTGCAGTAATTGTAGGAGTTACTGTATTAGTGACTGTATTTGTTGGTGTGTTAGTTGGTGTTACACCTGGCGTAGTTGCTGGTGTTCCTGTTGGTGTGTTAGTTGGTGTAGACGTTAATGTTACTGTAGGAGTAATTGTAGGAGTTACTGTATTTGTTGGTGTACTTGTTGGGCTAGCACCTGGAGTATCTGTCGGTGTTACCGTCACAGTTTGAGTTGGAGTATTAGTAGGCGTAACATCAATAGTGTTTGTTGGAGTAGTAGTAACTGTTGGAGTGACTGTCATAGTCATCGTTACTGTCTGTGTTGGCGTTGGAGTGGCCTGAGCCTGAGTCGGAGTGTTTGTTGGAGTAACTGTATTTGTTGGAGTAAGAGTTGGAGTAACAGTAAGAGTTGGTGTAACAGTCGGTGTGACTGCCGATTCGTAAACAACTACCTGTTTAGAGACAGTTTCATTATTACAACCAACTTGTTTATTAACTACAAGTATAAGGTATTGAATACCTGCAACTGAACCTGGTAAGTCTAAAACAACTCCCGCAATAATTTGGTCTCTAGTTACACCCGTTTTAATCGGCGTAGTTGCGGTAGAGGCGGTATATATACTGAATGGTCCGACTGCATTTGAACTTAAGGTTAATCTTATTATTACTTGAGACATTTATTAATACGTTTGTTATATAAATACTACAAGATTGTAAAATACAATCTTCTATTTACTTTTTTATTTGGTTTTTAGTTATAACTTATTATATATATAACACCCATTTCTATGATACCGTATACCCTATCAAAATATTCGGATTCGTTGTTGCGACAGTGAATTGGTGATTTCCACTCGCATTATCAACATTTATTTGTATAACACCATTAACAGTAACAGTTAAGTTAGTTGTCGGATATTGAACACATCCACTACCTGCAGGTATCTGACTAGCCCCATTGATTGATATTACATCCCCAATTTGTAAGGGTATATTCTGAGTATTAGCATATGTGCCTGTACCCGACACTCTACTATAATTAAATATTGTTGACGAACCGTTAGTTATAGTTATCGAACCAAATGAACAATCTTGAGCATTAGTTTGAATAGTTAACGTTGACGCCGCTGGTGTCGGTGTAGGAGTTGGGGTTGGGGTTGGTGAAGGTCCACATGGTGGTACATTATAACCTAAATTATTAATTGCTGTAATTATTAGGTCCATATAATATTGTGGTGTGGAACTAGGTGTCACATCATACGTATTATGTATTTCGGTTTTATCGGATAACCCAAAAGGTACCGTATATTGACCTAAACCACCTTCAACCGACTGTAATAATTCTTTAAAATTAGCGAATATGCCGGAAGTTGATGTCTGAACTTGGAAATACTCACCAAGAATATAATTAGTTGGATTATTATCGATGTTCGACCTTAAAGTTGTTATGTCGGTATTAAAGGTAGAGGTTCTCGGTGTTAAATTATTCCAACCGCCAGCCCCACCATATGGACTTGCCTCGTCTTGGAACGATAAGTTAATAACTTTAGTAATTGATGATGTTGTACCGGTTGTCGCTAAACATGCATATCCTCTCTCAAATAATCCCACGTCCGCCGCCATTTCTAAAACTCTAACTCTACTATCATATAGTGCTGAGTCATTGTTGTAAAACGGTAGTAGACATGTTTTAAGAATAGTAGTCGCCATAGTATTTAATGGCGTTTCAGTACCACTCATAGAACCTGAATCATCAAAGAATATATTAATTTCGGTTTCATCATCAATTACAACCACTGCTTGTGTCGGAGTAGGTGTTGGCGTTAAAGTATTTGTTGGTGTTGGTGTTGGTGTCGGAATATCAATACACGTTATGTCATATATAATCTTAGTACTCAACCTAAAGTACACTCCCTTTAATTCTTCACAGTCAGAAATAATAGTTATTTGATTATTATTAATGTCTAATGTAAAGCTTTCAATTTGAGGTATTAGTAAAAGTATAGTGTTAACGGCATCCATCCATTGTTGAGCACTTGGGTATTCACTTAATGTTGTTCCCGTATAAAATGGGTATTCGATATGTATTGGTGGAGTTATCACTCCCCCTGAAAAATCAACTATCGCGTAGAATACCGCACTATTTAAAGTACAATCAGTATGTCCTGAGGTTAAATCATTAAACCCTTCATTTAACATTGTTTCAAAATCCCTAATACCTGCTGACGTAGTTATAAAGTCATTCTCACAAATCTCGTTTAATTCGTAACATTCAACATTTTGACTGTTACAGTTAATTGTTACCGAATCAGTATCGACACAACCATTGGCATCTATTATGGTCGCAGAATATGTACCACCACTTAAACCGCTAATTGACATGGTAGTTTCACCATTGTCCCACTGAATAATAAAAGGAGCTAACCCTTGGAAGATAGATATAGTCGCAGTACCATCGTTACCCGTAACACAGTTAGTTGTCATTATAGCGAAATCCATACCTGTTGATGCACCTATAGTAATGGTTTCCGATACCGTACAATTTAAACGGTCAGTTACTTCTAAAAGGTATGTCGATGGGACTAAATTAGATATTTGTAATGTAGTTAGGTTAACATCTATTACCGAATAAACAACCGCACTTGTGTTTATGTTAGTTAATGTATAATCAAATGGAAGTTGTAATGGTAATGAACCCGCAGTTAAAGTAACATTAATCTCCCCATTATTACCGCAAGTCCCACTAACTATCGTAGTACCTACAGTGAATTTTGGATTATTAGTTATGGTTTCTTGAGTAGTGTAAGTACAAGAACCATTTTGTGTTGATATAGTAACAGTATAGGTATCTGAAGGTAAATTATTAAACGTGTGTGATTGGGAACTCGTACTAATAGACTGTACTGAACCATTACTATCAGTTACACTGTAAGTGAATATCCCTTGTGGGGCGCTAATCTGTATAGATATATCCCCGTCATTATTACAGTCAGAGTTTGTAGTATTAACACTAACAATGTTAAATCCAGCAGTTGACGTTATATTTTGAATAGATGTTATACTACACCCACCAGCATCTGTGATTATGGTACTATTAAACCCGCCACATAAACCTGTAAATACCTGACTTAAATTATTAGTGGTTACAACAGGACCACTACTGTTTTGAAAAATATATGGTGCACTACCTCCAGATATCGTGATATTAACTTGACCATCACATATGAAACAATCGGCTTGGGTTGGAATTGTTGACACAACACCTAATGGACTAGCTAGACCAACGTTAAATGAATCACTAACCACACATCCAAGTGAGTCCGTCACATTAACTGACCAATTACCTTGACCTAACCCTGTTGTGGTTACACCTGTCTGATTATTTGACCATAAATACGTATATGGTGGTGTACCTCCGGTAATATCAGTAACAGTGGCACTACCAACTCCAACTCCACATGGTGAGTCATCAACAACAACAACATTATAACTAATTACCGAAGTATTAACTATTACCGCGTTATTTGTTTGTGCCGTTGCACCTCCGAAATCGGTAACTATAGCATAATAGGTACCCGGTATTAACCCTATAAAACTTTGGTTAGGTAATAAACTATTGTTTGATTGTGTAATACCTGCATTATTATATAAATCGTATTGATATGGTGAAGATAAGGAATTACTCGTAACCGTTAATTGTCCGGAATTAAAGTTACCACATGTTGTTCCTGACACACCTATTATTTGAGCGGTAAAACATCCAGCAACAGTTACATTTATAGTGACATCTTGATTTGAACCACCAGAACTATCTGATAATATAAACACATAATTACCTTCATCTACACCATTAAATGTAAAGGGTCCGTTACCCGTTTGAGGAAGTAATAGAAGACCTGATAATGAAGTTGTTGATGTATTTGTTATAGTATAAGGTTTAGTACCGTATAATGGTGAAATAATTATAATTCCACTACCACTAACACATGTACCTGTAACATCAAAAGTATAGTCTAATGGCCCTTCGTCACACCCCTGTACACACGCATCAGTAGTTATTCGAACTTCCGAGTAACTCACTGAAGTATCAACACAGACATTTAATCCAACTTGACTACCTTGTTGTATAACACCACAACAATCAGTATACGTATAAAATCCAGTAGTTACACCTGAAAAACATCCCGTAGTTTCACATTCATTACAACTCGTAAAGGGACCTATTTGATTAGAGGCATTACTAAGTGGTTGAGAGGTATTAATATTAACCTCTTCAACCGTATAACAATCACCTGATAGATTATAAACTTCATTTGTATTTCTTCCACCGGTAGGGACATAAATGATGTTTAATGGTGTTTGTATATTAAGTAAGAAACTATCTAAAGATGGTGTTACAACTCCCACCGTGAAATTACTAACTGTAGGGTCACTTAATATACCAAAGTTTTTAAGTCCCGAACCATTTTTGTATTGGGCGGGTAGATTTTGATACGCGGTTGTTCCAGTAAGGCCAGAATAAACATTAGTTGTGGTTAACGCACTAAAATTTAAAAGCTGTGGTCCGACCTGAAGTATATTATCACCGTAAGTTGATAAGAAAGTCGAAGCGTCAATAGTTTCACCCTGAGATGCCGCAACTGAATGGAAAGCAAATGCCGGTTCCCCCCCATTATCAGTAGTAACTACAGGATAAACCAAACCGTTTATAGTTCCACCACTTTGTCTTATTTCGTCCCAAACTTGTAAATATGACTCATAATCATACTGAAATCTATCTGTATATTGTGTTACTAAATCACTACTCCAATATGTACCCCTTAAATTAAATGGTAACAGATAAATTTGTTCGGCTTTATCGTACTCACCAGTATAAAGACCAACATAACTGTCGGACTCATCTATAATAAAAATTGATATGTAATTACTTTCTTGACCTGAAAACGTACCTGGACCACTATTCGAGGAACCATCTAAATCGTTATGACTAAATGGTACACCATTAGTTCTACTATCGTTAATACCATAGGAACCTGTTAACATATACCCCCTATTAATTCTTCGGTAAATATCCCCAGTCGTCAATTCATCGTTAAATACTGATGGTTTAGGTACACACAGACTAGTGTTACCACTCCAACACCACTGACTATTATAAATTGAATTAGTTACTGGTCCACTAAACTCATTAATTTGAGTTCCATTAACCGTACCCCCACTTAATGAACCTAAATACGGATAAGATGCCCACCACATCCAATTCTCACCATTGTTTGAATTTTCACCAATAACTCCCTCATATAAATTATTCGCACTTAACTCTCCGTTATTTACTTTCGTGTTATACCAAGTACGTATAGAATCCGAAGCATCTTGAGCTTGTGTCGCATCTAATGATGTTGCATCGTAAAAAACAAAAACTTTTTGACTTTCGCTTATTACCTCACAACTATTTAATTTATCGGCTAATGCTGGAGCTCCCGCTGAACTAGGAGCTGGTGTTGCCGTTATCGTAGGAGTTAAAGTTGGCGTAATCGTTGGTGTTAGAGTAGGTGTAATCGTTGGTGTTAGAGTAGGTGTAACGGTATTAGTTATCGTTACTGTTGGTGTTGGGGTAACAGTCATTGTTGGCGTTGGTGTCGGAGTAGATGCCGAAAGACATAACGAGTCTGAGCAAGTCGCAATACCATCAGTAGAGGTAGCTGAAGCATATATATTAGTCAGGTCAGTATATGTTACCGCAGATGAGATATAACTATAACAACCATCAGGTATTGTTATAAAATTTTCAAGTAAGTAAAGATTAAATAAAACGGGAGGTGTTACCAACAACGCATCATAATCAATACTATTAACACGAAAAACTTCACTAGTGTTACATCCGGAAAAGTAATAATGTAATACTGATGGATTAGTGTTACCGGTACAGTCATCGCAAGTGTCAAAAATTAAAGTTAGGTCTTCATTAGTTGACTCAGAAACCAAAATTTGAGTTATTGGACCACTATCACCTCCATAACACGATGGTTTTTGTAACTTTACAAAGTTACCATCAACAGGAATACTAGTTGCGTGTATCCCTAAGGGACTACCCCAACTTATTGTGTCAGCACTAAATTTAGTTAAACTAACTGAATTACCTTCACAAGTAGTATCCGCACTATACTTATAAACGTTTAAATTAGAATTACTTGTTTCACAGTCAACACAATCAGTATACCACGAATCAACAATCACCGGATAATTTGTGACACTACCACTGTACGGTGATTGAGCACTATTAACTCTTAAACAAGGTCCTCCCCATATCGATGAGTACGACTCACCCCTATCATGCATATCCCCAGGATATTTAATGACCAGTGTATTCGAGGTAAACACATTACCATAACAATCATCAGAAGCCGTAACCCATCCATCATACAACCCATTAAAATAGTTTCTAGCTGATGTTGCAGTATATGGTATTAAAGTAGATACCGCCGGACTAATATCTGAAGTAACAGACGTTGCAGTATCAAAATCGTAGTTAACAACACCTTGATTAGTTATATGGTTATAATCCTCTAAACTAAGTAAATAAATGGGGTCATATCGATTAGTATCTGAACCTATTACCAATAATTGGTTATTGAATGTATTTGCACTATAGAATGAGGTATAGTATCTAGGAGAGTAAACGGTCGTTCCTGTACCCGTTTCAATTTCTATATAATTTTGAGCAAAAAACGTAGTATTAATATCGAAAGTGTTACCAACCCAAACTGTCCTACCCGCAGTTAAATCTAATACCCATAATTCACCAGATAGTATTTCGGTATCAAAAGATATTGGTGATGAACCTAAAGGGACAACTGTCCATATACGTGACCTAAATTTCCATGTTGAGTTTGAAAATAAACCTAAAAGACTTAAAGTACTGGCCAGAGTATTCCCCGCAGGAACTATAGTGTCATCCCACCTTAATGTGATTGTATCTCCGGTTATTGGAGAAGAGACCGATGAGGCCTGTTGTAATTGAAAATACTGAAACGCCATTAACTACAATTAATTTCTATGTTTACTCCAACATTAACTGTTAAAGTTTTATTGGTAAAATCATCATTACACCCAGTATTACTGACTGTTAAAATATTATTACTATCTATACTATAATTTAAACCACTTTGATATAAATACTGTAACTTACTATTCAATGCATTAATCCATTCAATAAATGTTGGGTAATCTTGCATTCCATAACCTATATAGAAAATTTCTTGGACTAAAATGGTCGAATCTAACCTTACATCTACATACCACGTACTCGTCAATGAAGATTGAATACAATCATTAACTGTGTATCCTGACTTCGCAACACATTGATTAACACTATTAGTTAGTAATGTCGGCATCGAAGAGATATTAACATCACATGTTAGTGTTTGGTCAATGCAGTCATCCATAAATAATTGACCATAATATATACAGGGGATACAATCGATAGGTATTATCTCACAACCTCTTTGCCTTCTCCATACATGTTTTTGTCTTTGTAGGACATTATTAACCATTTTTTGACCACCCATCCATATCGTAGACGCCGGAATCATTTGTTCAATTAGTTTCGTCCAATAATCCCCAATACCTAAAGTAAAATCAATCATTTTTTGATACGTATATTGATTAGACGGTATGTTAACTGCGGAGTCTGATTGTAAATATTTCCAATATATTGATTGTAATGTCGGATAACTATTAACTGCACCATCACTAATTGTCTGCCTATTTCTTACATTAATTAATGTATTATAAAAAGTCTGAGCAAACTCAAAAAATGTCTTTTCTTTAGGAAGTGGATTAATTACTGTCCAATCCTGACCACCAGGTGACGGATAAGGTGACGTTAAACCTGAAGAAGGAAAAGGATAATCATATCTTCTCGACATTCTCCATATATCGTAGGTTATACCTTGAGCCATATTTAAATATATTTCTACATTTTTGGCGTTAAGCACTAATTTTTCATCAAAAACCTCATAATACGCGTTATACGCTCCGTCTCGGTTTCTTCTTATACCCGTTTCCGTATCATCCCAAGACTTATTATTATCGATAGTTCTAGTTAAACCAAAACCAACATCCATAAATGGAAATTTCCTGAACCTATCAAAATATTTTTGACCATAAGTGAAAGTCTCTAAAGATGTTTGAATACTAGGATTCGCCCCTGTAAATGTTGAATTAGTAATATCAAGTTTTTCTACGGCTCTATGGTCCGGAGTCTCGATATACCATCCCGCTCCTTTTTCAAAAAAGTATTCGTTGTTTGTAATTGCTCTTTTTGGGTAACCATACTCATTCATAGGGTAATCACCTCTAACCGTGTTAGTTTGTGTGACATATTTAGACGTTGTAAATCCAGTGTACGTCACCCCTTGGATATTATAAACAACCGCAGGGTCTAATGAGGGAACATCGTCAACTTTAGTACCTCCAGAAAACTTTAAGAATTCACCCTCAAACCTTTTAACATTTATCGGCCCATCGGCAACATAAACAATCTCATTAAATTCAATCAAATCTTTAGGTGCTCCCACCATTCTCAGAATAGCCTCAATTGAATGTCGGGTACCCTTAGATTTAAAGAGGTAAGCGGAATTTAATATTAAATTCCTGTAGAATTGGTAGTTTAACTGATTTGGTGTTGGGTTATTTTGAAATCCAGAATATAACGATTTACCCTCAGAACCAAATATTGCAGTTAAAAAATTTTCATTAGTAATTGGAGATATGTCGGTATTCCAACCTAAAGTTTGTGCTAAATTTTGTAATAATTCAGATGGTATATCGTTTTGCGGAGTATAGTGTACCGAATTCATAAAAGATAACGCATCTATGAATTTTTTAGATTCATCAAAACTTCTACCGTAAATCTGTAAGACTTTTTCTACTTTTTTATCTCCAGTATCGAAATCTTTAAATGCCCCGGTAGTTAAAAATCTAACAATTAAATCTGTTTTGTATCTATCAATGAGTTCACCAATCTGACTAACCTGTGTAAGATAGTTATCAAACCTTACTGTTAATATATCTAAATTCCATACCCCAAATTTAGGCCATGTAACTTTTTTCTTACTTTTAACGAACTGACCGTTATCGTTTTCCTCAACTAAATCAAAAGTTGCGGTATATGGAGGATTACTAAATCTATTAAGTAGAAAATCTTCAACCTCATCAAAATACTCTTGAAATGCAAATTCAGTTTGGAAAGTATTTGGTCTTAAAATTAGTGTATCAGTAGTAGCTGTTAGACCACTAAATGGGTTGCCTAATACGCTTACAGTAACCGTACCCGCAGATACATTTTGTGACGCTATAAAATTAACAAACTGATATTCTGTTTCCATATCATTAACGTATAACGCATATTTGTTATAGTTAGTGGTCATATCTCTTAAAGGACTTGTTGGGTACGCTCTAACAGAAACATTACGTGCAGCATTCACCGAGTAGTCAATATCAAAAGGGTTATCGAATCTTGTAACGTCCATCGTAAATGTTGTTACTTGTTCAATACTATCGAACGATATATTATTAGCGGTATTAGCACTTGAATACGTTGGTAGTGACAATCTATTAACTTGTATCGACGCAGGAAAGAAATTAATTATCTTTGTGATTGAAGCTGAAAGTCTTTTTTGTAATGAACCGTAAAGAGCGTAATTAGTAACTTGACTAATGTCGTAATTTGGGTAAACCCTATAATTCTTTATCGCTATCGCTTTCGACTCTTCAATACTCGTAACATCCAAATCTGTTAATGAAATAGGACTACTAAAAACACCAGTTTCAAATGTTCTATTAACTTTTTCAACAATAGATGTAGAAAACTCAAAATTACCCTGAGTTAACCCACCACCCGCAACTACTTGAAGACCTACCAAATCTGGTGAAAATGATTCGTCCGCACTTGGTGGTGCCGGTGGATAGAAATACTTATTATTGTTGTTATTTGCCATACTTAGTTAATTATATTGTTGAAATTCTTACTAAAATCAATATTATCGTCCCTATCTTGTCGAACCTCATATAGTAAATCATTAAACTCATCTCTAATCTCAAATAAGTTATATTGTTTGTAAATATTAAGACTACTATCATACATTGTGTATATCCCGTCTTCCATACTCTTAGTCTGATTACCATAAAGCGCAATAGCTAATGTATCTATATCGTGTTCCGCCAATTCCACGTCAACACTTATTGGATTAAAAAAAGTATTAGTCATCACAATATTCTGATTAGGTTGACCAATGAATGGTGTCGCGTTAGCTTTATTAGATGGTGCACTTGAAGGTGATACGGTACAGAAGATTAAATCACTTCCTCCGTCAACATATCTATAACGAATCGCTTTCTGCGAACTATTACTTAAATTAGTTACTACCGGCTCACAGTAAAATGCCGATGTAACGACCCTATAAAAGTTCGGTATTTTAGTGCCGTCACTATTTAAATATTCAATACGATACCCGATTAGTCCTTGATTTATGAATCTGTTTCTAAACTCTTGTGGTACACTATTTAAATCTATGATTATACCTTTTACGTTAGGTAATGATGATAACACACCACAATCAGTAATTGTTGTCCGTATCTCCACAGGTCTTATATATAATGTATATATACCAATTTTATTAAATTCTTCAGCTGGAAGTTTTAAATTATATAAACCACCTAATATTTCAACATCAGCATTACCACCGGTTGTTGAACTGTGGAAATAAGGTGTTAAAACATCTGCGGCGTTCAGTTTTGTTAAAACAAAATTTGTTGTAACGTCTCTTGATGGAGTATAATTTAAAATTATCTCTACATCTTCTGGAGACATGTCAGCTGGTCTTACTGTTCCGTATGTTCCTAATGCCATTTTATTTACTCGTTATTATTGTTTATTCTATAGTAACCATACCCATAAGATACCATGTCACCTAAGTTATCTACCTCCCCAAGTCTTTGTAATGATTCAAACCCTGAAAGCTTACCTCTCTCAATAAATATTTCAGATTGTATTTCTGGCGAGTCAACTACGTTAATTAATACTTCTTGTTTCGTAATCGCTGATGCAACTAACTCATTACTTGTTAATCCTGAAGATTCGGCTATGTAAAATGTTGTACCGTCAAGGTAATCGTAGTACTGAACATTATTTATTGTGTACGATGTATAACCACTAGTTATTTCATCTACCTTACCAAAAGGTTGACCTCCCTTAACTACTGTTGTTGTTACATCAAATTGAGTCGTACCGTATAGTTTTAGTTCGGTTAATCTTGAAGAACTAAAACCACTTAATATAAATGGTACCGTTGTAAAATTATTAGATGTCTGACTTTGTACTGTGTTTGAACTATCCCCCGTAAAAATATAGTTATAATTTATTGGTATTCCCGACCAACTTCCTCCCTGAGGTGTAAATGTAATATTACCGTAAGGATTATTAATTGTAACACCTGTGGTTGGTACATATACCTTTTTTTCTACTATTGTCTGACCCCATGGATTATTTTGAGTTAAAGTAATAGTATAATTAGTCGGTATATTAGGGTATGTGTGGGATAGAAATTGTGGCGCGTTTGAAGTTAATGGTTCGCTATTACCATCACCCCAATTAACCATATAGTTTGCTAACTTTAAAAACCCTTTAAACTCATCAGAAGTATTAAATAGTCTTATAGTATATTGATTTGTTGTGTCACCTGATGTTATGAAATTAGAAACTACATCCTGTTGTAAAGCAAAACCATCAAAAGGAGTATAAAACCCGTAATTTTCATAAGTTTGCCTAAACACTATCGGAACGGTCAACCCCGTTAATAAACTAGCTCCATTAGTTCCCCCACTTAATATTTGAGTCATACCAGTATAAACACCAAAAGTATTACCACTAAAGTATTCCGTTATTACATCACCTTTTATTGACTCAGGAGATATTTTTATATAATATTTTTCTTCCATTATTGTGGATTAACATATTCGTACCATTTTATGCCATTTGTTAACTGACCAACTCGATTACCTAATCCGTACCCTTCAAATACCTCATATTCATAATTACTAACGTCTAAGTCAACTTTATAATAAAAGTACTCAGACTTATTAAATTTAAATTTTTCTGACATACTAGACTGTGGTCTATTAGTCATTCTCACAAATTGACCTAGTTTAGCATTAAAGAATTTCGCGGACATATAAAATGTGTTAACATCTATATATTCCCTACTTTTTAACCAATAAATAAAATAACCTTCCTTATCCCCAACATAATCTAAATTAAATGTTGGTAATCTTATCTCGACAGGTTTAGGTATACTTGGGCTCCCTATATCAACTTGTTGTTTTTCTCCTTGTTGAGTCGGTATTACTATTGTGAAATATAACCTTTGGTTTTCAGATTGATTAGAATCGTAAAAATCTAACTTGAAAAAACTCCTTTTAAACGAATTAACATAATAATATAACTCTTTATTAGTGAATGTTATACCACTATATGTATTATAAACTGATGGGTCAACATAGTTGTAATTAGAAACCCATAAATTACTATTTCCTGGTACGGTATTACTAATATCTATTGACCGATTAAAAAATGAAAACTCATATGTTGTCCCATTCTTAGGCTCATTATTATTTGTTAACCACTCTTTATGTGAATACCTAGTGGTCTCAAAATCTTCAACTGGGTTAATAATTTCTTCAAGCACGTCATTCTCATACTGTTTAATTAAGTCTTCCCTACCAAAATTATCAAAGTTAATTTCAATAGGTAAATTAATCTGTGTGTCGTTATTATTAACGGTAAATCTAAATTTATTCACAATTATCAATTAAAGGTTGGTAGTTTATGTCATTGAAAACGTTATTATTTTTCATTAAAGGTGTTTGTAAAAACATTACATCAGCAAATGGATAGTGTTCACCATTTAAAAAAGGATTATTAACCCCATTTCCACTTGAATCTACATACCCATAGGAATATATGTCTCTCCACCTCCATTGTCCTTCATACTCCGAAAAGAACGAGTAATCAGGTACACCACTGACCTCGTCTCTATCTCCAACCTCAATATAATCTGAATATACTCTTAACTTTACTGAGTGATGTGGACTATATGTGTATCCATCAGGTAAATTAACCGTACCTGAAGTTGTATACACTGAGGGGTTAAATGAGTATTTATGTGAAATTGGGGATGTAACCGTTTCCTTTTGTTCGAATTCATTCCACTCGCATACATCACCCTTAAGTGTGGTACCAATAGGTAAATCTTTATTATAATAAAATCTAATATTTAAACCATTATCCCCTGGTTTATCATAAAAATCAACATTAATATTATCTTTATTATTAACGTTTAATTTCGACCACCAATTATCTATTGTGGTTTTTAAGAAATTAAAACTCCACCCAATTTCTAATCCTTTAGTGGGTGTGGTAGGTGGTGGACTATTAAAGTAACCCATATACCCTTTATTAATAATTGTCACAAATAATTCGGTTAATGGTCTACCAAGATTATCCAAAAGAGATATTGTGTCAATATCTTTATCAAATGAAAAACCAATTCCGTCTCGACCATCTTTAGTAGATATTCTACCCACTTGGTTAGGTGTTAAGGCTGAGTATTCTAATTTTTTTCTGATAGGGAAGTTACTTCTTTCAAAACCTAACCTATGTAAATCAGTATTAGATACATCAGTCAATGTTTTATGTTTTCTCACATAATACTTAGACATAGTTTCTCCTGAATTTTTAGGGTTTATAACCCTTTTTAAGTTACCCATCGCACCATTACTAATTGTTGCACCAGTAAACCCATAGTTATAAACATTAACTATCTTATCTTCATTTCCAAATGATTGGTCACCTAAACTATAAACCTCGAAAACATTTTTACCATTTACAGGGGTTTGTAAATATATAGAATCACCTTCATTTATATTATGTTTATAACCACAGTAAAAACTAATCATATTTTTACCATTCACGACTCGATTTTTAATTGAATACGGTATACCATCCGAGACCTGAAATGAAAGACTACTCCCGCTATCCTCATTAGTATATGTCATTGTCTGACCAGAATCATTACTATATGGGTAAGTTATGTACGTTGACCAATTATATGTAGAGGCACTTTTACTACGATAAATTATATGATTCGGTATACCTGTTGTACGAAAAAAATTAAATTCATCATAGGGTGGGTATCCTGTCCATATGGCGTTTGGTATAGAACCCCCTGAATTAATGAGTACTTGTGTTGGATTAAGTAAATATAACTCATTCTCAAATGGAGCATAATTACTACATCTACCCGAAACAGTATTGTCAAACAAGTTAACTATTTTTCCGGCAATTCTAAATTTAGTTGAGATTTGTCGTTCGTGGTCAAACCTTTCTTCTAAATTTAATAGTACTGTTCGGTCCCCTTCAATAATACTTTTCTTACTGTTTTCTATAGGTATCTGTATAGATAGGTCAGTATCAGGTGCCCCAGCATAACGGTCGGAACCCCTAACAATTCTAATATCTTGATTATTTTTTTGATTACCCATTTAAATCAGCATTAAATATAAATTTAGTTATGAATCTATTCATCGCACTTTTACCCCTTTTCAACCCAAAATAGTTTTGGAACGGAGAACCAACTCGAAAACCCTGTCCGGTAGCGTCATTTGGTGCGTTCATATTAGGTATAGTATAAACGTTTATAGGTCTATTAAATATATATCCTGTACCTAACCCCGCAGAGGGTTTAGGGTACTCATTAGCCCCATCAAATGTCTCGTCCTGATAAGGTCCTGATTGAGCTACATTAGTTTTCCACGTATTCTCTTCACCCCCCCATAATCTATTATTATCGTATTTCCAAGTATAAAATGGTACTACTTGCGTTCCAGGATAATTAAATTGGTTTACTAATAGAGGGTTTTCTGAAAATGTAAGTTGACCGGGACCTAGTATTCTTCTATCCGCGACTGTACTACCAATAGTGTTATAGGTACTTTTAGTACTACCCGTAAACCACACACCCATAACACCCTCAGCCACCGAAACTTCATCCGCATAGTTACCTGATAAATAAGGTAGTACTCCAAACTCAGTATTAATAGAAATCATTTGAGCGTAGTCTCCGTCAACTCTTGAATCAAAAAATCTTTGTATTAAATCATTTCCGTTATCTCTAGAAAATAATTTTTGTATCGAAGAGTCTCCCGAAGCTAAAATATTATTTAAGAAAGATGAGCTAATTAATCGTGAGATAATAAATAAATTTAATAATCCTGATATGTCTTGATATGATGAACTTTCAACCTCATCAATAATATATCCTTGAAATTCTGGAGTTAATAAAATTTCTTTTAGAAAGTCAGTTTTAGGTCCCAAATCCATTATTGTTGTTGGTTGCCAAATATTACCCTCGTTTCCCCCTATAGAATTAAGTGCCCCGTCACATTGGGTTTGGGGTTTAAAATTTCCATTATAGTAAGGTGCCGACCTATAGAAGAATGAGTTACTATCAGTATTAAAATATATTGGACCACAGTTTACTCTATTAGCAAAGAATAGTCCCCCTGAACCTGATTGAGGGTCACCACAATACTTATAACGTTTTACCTCATTATCACTATTATAAAAAGTCTTTTTTTGAAATGATGGCATGTATAAGGTACCATTAATCCAGTTATTTTGAAACATATGTCCAATAACTCCTCTACACGCTCCAAACATGAATCTAAACCTCGTTCTCCATTCAAAGAAAAATTTAAAATCTTTTGGTATACTAACGATAAGTGGGTTATCTACAAATACGTAACATCCTCCTTGAGTTCTATCATCTAAATCACATGGGTCATCTATTGCGAAAGTATCCCCGTCCCCTGTATAACATTCTAAAACTTTTAACCCTTCACATGTGAAGCTTTCTAAAATCCCATTAGCCATGAAATTAGAGTCGGGGTCGTCATCAAAGTCACCCATATTTCCAGACGAATCTGTACTACCCACGGAACTATTAGGTGGTACTGTGGTGCTCTGACCATTGTCAGAAATGGTCCAATACGTAAATGATTCATTTAAATGTAAAGGAAAATCTTGGTATGGTGCGAGAGTTCCGCCTACGTCTCTCACTGAGGAAGTAGGTAATCTATCTGACCTAAAAACTAATTTATCCGAGTTACTTATAGTTATTTTAGGCGCAATTGCATTCCAAACCCAATATGACGGAGAAATAGTCAATCCCTTATGAGATGGGTTATTGAAGTTTAAATTTACATTAGGTAGTACATTAGTCCATTGATACGACGCACCGTCAATACGTCCCTGACCATTAGTTCCTACACCAGTACTTATTGACATTATGTCATTTAATGAAGAACCAGCAATTGCATTACTGAGAGTATTAACAGTTTTTCCATCAGTACTACCATTATTATTAATGTATGTTGAAGAACCCCATTGTACACCTAATGACGAATAGTAAGCAAGGGCGGTAGTTGTAAAGGAACTAAATGCACTTGTAGTAGGTGTAAATAAATAAGACCCATGAAATAAGTCATCGTCATTATTATTAGTAACGTCCGCGAATTGTGGCGTAGCGTTTATATTATTTAAAACCGGATAATGGGGTTTAGGTGTAAAAATATCCGAAGTCCCTGTTGTTTTTTGTATTGGAATATTTGGGTAATATTCACCTGTAAAAACATAATTAGGGTCATTCCCATAACTAGTCTCACCAAATATTTTTGAGACATCATAACTTAATGTTTGTCTCGGAGAATAAGGGTCCACTCCCCTTGCAATGAAATAAACTTTTAAGTTGTCTGAGTCGTCAAAATAATCTAAAGCCAATTTACTGGTTACTACATCAGGATTACCACCACCAAACTGAAACCCACTACAAAAATATTCAGTATGTTTATCTATAAAATAATTCCATAGTATGGAATTATCGGTATAATTCGCGGTAGTGCCAGAAAAGTAAGTTCTAATTTCAGATATACTCATACTACCGATTACTTGATAGTACTCAATACCTGATTTAAAATCATATGAAGCTCCATCTACCGGGGAATATAAATCTAATTGTGAAGTTACTTCAGTTCCATCTGGTTTAATATATGTACAAGGTCGTTGAACATAATTGGTGGGGTTACTAACCATAGTACCTGTAATGGATTGTGAACCATATTGATTAATAGTTAATCCAGTATTATTTACGTTAAAGTCAGGAACTAGTTCACCATCCACAAATGTTAATAACTGACCATTGTCCATATCAACATTACCATCCATAACAGTTATAAGTGGCATATCTTCATATCGATTAAATCCATTGGATGGTACAGTTTGAGGTGTACCATTTGTTGAAAATTGGTTATTTAACACATCAACTCTCATACGGTTAGGTAAGTCGTTTGCAGAACCTGAACTTAAAGTATTAAAATACCTTTCCCTTTGACTCATTAAGTTTAATGATTGAGGTACTGAGGTATTAAATACGGTATGTTGCCGATTGGCCTCTTCTAAACTATACGGAGTTTTATACCAACTATTAGGTGGTGTGATATATGGTGAAGTCGGAGGTACTTCAGGGTCGTAACCTGAAAACATAACCCCGTTGTATTGTGTAGCTAATGAAGTATTATCATTACCGTTATAACACGCAAAACATTCATCATTCATATTATTACCATAACAGGTAATATCATTATACGCACCAATACTTACGAAATCGGCTAAATTACTTTCGTTATTATTCGCCAATAAAATATCCATATCATCAATAGTTTCACTTTCAGCTGGAGCCATTTGAGTATCTTGACAAGAACAAGCCTCACAATCGGGGTAAGTAATCATAGGAAGAGTTAACCTTTTAAATGGGTTATCCTTCGATAGTGGTGTTATAGATTCTTTTTTACAGTCACTTTTCTTTAATTTACTACTTAAGAAAGCAACAACCTTACAAATCGCATAAACTAACTTATTGACAATCCAAAGAATTATATTAATAATAATTCTAAATATCGGGTATAATAATGCTAAAACATGCATTATCGGTATAATAACAAAAATAGTAGGAGTAATAACACCAATTAATATATTAAATAAGAAAAATAGAAAATCAAAATTTCTTTGACCGTCATTCATAGGAAAACGATTGTTTTCACTCATACAGGACTTATCAAGTATTTCTTTTATACCATAATGGGATGCCCGGCTGAGACCATATTTCCAACGGTCTATATGTGCCCCTGTTGTATAAACTTTATTATAACCAAATAAATAAAACGTATCCTCACATTTTATTGCGGCATCTTTATCGTAATAATCATTCCAATCCAGTGAAAAAGAATAAGATTTATTTAAGTCTACTCCACCTGAATTACCTATAGATGCGGGGTTTTGTCCTGACTCAGGAGTTTGTGACCAATGTTCTTTAATGTTAGGTATAAGATAATTGGCTCTCATAATTTGAGTTTGTAGTCCCGCCTCATTTTGCCATTTAATTTTAAACCTATATTTTGATTTAGTTGCGACACCAATAGTGGGGTCAATGGATATCACTCTCTCACCAAATTCGTTGGTGGTCATATATTCAAGGTTCATTGGTATGTCAATTAACCAAGTACCATTATCATCTATGACATTACCACCATCTTCTAATTGGTATTGTTCAAGTACTGGGTCTCCATTTTCATCTTCTTGAATTGTGTGTCTTATCGCTAAAATTTCACCAGGACCCGCAACTGTGTCACATAAATTACCGGTATCTTTTTTAGGTTTACATGTTGCCTTAATATAGTCACCATCATTTGAAGAAAATACTGAACCCATGAATGTTGAATGTGGTGTTATTTCAACTCCTTGGTCACTTAAATCAAAATCAACTCTTGTAATACCAACATCACACATATCGTCTTGACCCCAAAACGACCCAACATCAATGTCTTTTATCTCAGTCATTATTTGAGGTAATGAAGAAATATCTTCTGAATCTTTAAATAATTGACCGTTAAATTGTGATGGTACCCCTCGACCCATTCTTATTAGGTCAGAAGGTCGAAGTGAAAATTCACCCATATTAGATAAATCTAAATCCATAACAATTTTTTGACTACCTAATGGTACACCAACAATCATAAAGTCACCAGACTCATTAGTTCTTACTGAGTACTTATAATATTTTTCATATACTTGTAATACTTCTTTACGTGTTAAAATATCATCAACAGTAGGAAAAGTACCTGTGGCGTTATGTCCGTAATATTCATCCTCATATGGTAATAAATTATATCTATAACCATCTTCATTTTTAGTTGTAGGTGATTTATAAGGATATAAGGTCGATATAATTGGGTCAACCTCATCGACAGCGTCTAACGGTATAAAAATTGAGATGTGGGCGTTAGGTATACCTAAACCATTATTAGCTATCACACGACCAACTACCACACCATAGTCAGCGCAGAACTGTGTGTAGAGGTCTTCTTGTCTTAATTTTAAAGACAAAATTTCTAAAGAATCAAAATCTTGGTCGATTTTAACATTAATGTTTCTATCGACGCCAGGTTGTGTTCTTAATCTAATTGATTTCGGCATAATTAGTTTTTAAGATAAATAGTTATTCATCCTAATTTTAATTTGATTTTGTCAAAAGTATATGGATAGATTTAAGAGAAGTCGACATTTTTAAGTGACTTAGCTCTCACTTTAATATCCGTATTAGGAAATCTTATTTGATAAACCTGATTTGGTTGAGCAAATATAGTATCATCAATTAACTTTATCTGTTTGGTTTGACTGTCCGAATATTTTTGAGATGTTTGAGAGTTAGAGTATCTACCACCTACTTTATTAAAAACTTTTAAATCTGAAAGAGATATGACACCAGGTATATCTTGCACAATTCGTCTAACATCTGAAACATTTACATTAAACCCTAATTGTTGTTTTTGTGGTGAGAAATAACTATCTACCGAATTAATAATACTTGTAATAATTTGCCCTTGGTTTTGTGTTGAATCCATAACTACTGAAAGTTCAAATTCTAAATCAACCACATTAGCATTAGATATAGATATGTAATCATTTATCATTCTATAATGCGATAAGTAGTTTGCTATATTTTGTTTTAATGTATTAGAGATTGACTCCGTTAGTTTTCCTTGAGTGTCATAGGATAATATCTCAATCTTAATTTTATTATCTTCTTCGGTAATTGCCGCCTTAGCTGGTGCTCCATACCTACTTGGCATTGTTCTAACTAATGAGTTATAATCATTAACAGTGACCGCTCTTTTTTGTGCTCCAAAATTAAACGAAACCATATTTCTTACTTCCTCAGTAGTTGGTAAGTCCCCACCTCCGATAGCCGCAGTTACATTGGTTACCCTTAAACTTTCACTAACATTCTGACTAATTGGGCTAGATGGTCCATTTACATCAAAATATGTTGTCCCAAATTGCGTTATTACGTTAACACCAACATTAGACGCCTTACCTCCACCAATTCGATACTGAACAAATAAAGTAGTGTTAGCCCTTACCGTAACCCCTAATCCAATATTATTTTGATAATCCTGTATTCTTAACGGTATCCCCGTTCTAGTAAACTCTTGTAATTGTTCTTCAGGTGTTGTTGTACCTCCACCAAAATTTATCTTACAATACCCTTCAGGCGTGTACTCAGAAACAAATCGTGTTTCAGTCTCAATGTATTTACCAACTTTAATCCCTGGTTGGTCAGCGGGTTTTGTTGGGTCTTCAATGAAAATTTTAGACTCGGCAAGCGCATCAACTTCATACCACTTATTAGGTGCGTTGATAAACTCATCATATGTTGGTGGTGATTGATAATTTGTACCATCCTTTTGTATTATGGATGTTATACTAATAACATTTTTTTCTGGTAAGAAAAATTCATAGAATGGTCTAACATCATTATTATTGATAATTTTTTTAAACGTCTTAGTTAACCCATTAACCACAACCTCTCGTTTAGTCATCGTATAATTAATTAATCGGTTATTTGCATCAAAATTTGGTATTTTAGTACGATTAGGGTACCCTTCACTATTATATTGTGAACTAAAATCAATATCATTAGGGTTCTCAAAAACTTGACCTCCACCCACAAATTGTGACCCCGCTCTCATATTACCTAGATATCTTTCGTCTTCTTGGTCACCTAAAGCAGGTACGGTAATGGAAACATCAATTAAAGCGATTGACGGTCTATTACCCGGTATTTTTAACCCATAGGTTCTAGCTATATTATATATCGATGATTTTTGTTGTGCGTATTGTAAAACCGTCTCCTGAATACTACGGTCCATGTGGTAATGTAGATTATCTCCGATAGCGGCATTTAAATCCATAAACACCGAATAAATGGATGCGTCATTAAAATTACCAATTAATTCAGGGTAATACTGTTGTGTGTAATTAATCAATTCCTGTCTTAAGGATTGAAAATCTCTGTCTGTGTATGATATCTTACGGTTAGCCATATACTATTAAATATTAATGATAACAAAATCTTTAGATGAAAACGTACCATTAACGATAGTATAGTCAATTCTTAGCTTTGCAGTGTACTCCTCAGTACCTTGTCCTGCTATCCTATAGATTTGACCCCCTAGTTCATCATAATTTATTTCACCCGCTAAAGGTTCGGCATCGAGATATGGTTCTATCGATATATCATTTATTTGTAAGTTAGGAATATATTTATCGACCGCTTCCCTAACATCCGCTTTGATAGCATCAAATGTTGGGCCATCCATTGGTTCAAAAATAAATTCATAAATACGGGTACCAAAATCAGGTAAGTAATATCTACTACCTCTTCTAGTTAATATCAGATGTAGTAAGTCTGCCCTAATCTCTTCGTTCGATGTGCGCGTCAATCTAAGGTAGTCCCCTTGTAAACTATCTCTAAATGGGAAAAATACTCCGTATGTTTTACCGTCTGCCATATTTCATAAATATAATCACAGATTATTTTATTTAAATATAAAAGAAAAAAGGTTAGACGAATCTAACCTTTTTTCATAATATACTTGATTTCTACCTCTTATCCCTCACACGCAACACATTGTAAATCATTAAGATTCAACTTTTTTCTTGCGAATGCCTGTGCAGAATTCATTGAGTGTTGATAATAAAGTGTTTTTACCCCTAACTTCCATGAGTCAATAAGTAACTTATTAACGTCTTTAGTTGGCATTTCAGGTGAAACCATTAAATTTAATGATTGTGATTGGTCAATATAGTCTTGTCTAATAGCTGCTTGGTTAATAATTGATGATTGGTTAATTTCTGCAAATGTTCTAAATACGTCTTTTTGGTTATCAGTTAAGAAATCTAAATGTTGCACTGAACCATCTGCCCTTTTTATGGTATCCCAAACTTCTTTATTATCTTTACCCATAGTATTTAATAGTTCTTTAAGTACGGGGTTTTTAATTGTGATTTTCATCTTAGCAACATCTTTCACATAACAATTTGACCATATAGGTTCAATTGATTGTGAAACTTGACCAAGAATAAATGCCGATGATGTCGTAGGTGCAACAGCATTAAGTGTTACGTTTCTTCGACCATAACCTTTCAAATATTCAGGTTCGCCAAATATTTTAGCAAGTTCTTCAGATGCTTGATATGATTTATCTTTAATAGTTTTAAACACCTCAACATTTAATTTTGCGGTTTCTTTTGTGTCGAACGGTAACCCTTTTGATTGGAGTAGTGAATGCCAACCCAATACACCTAATCCAAGAGCTCTTTGTCTTTTAGCAAAATTATAAGCTTTTTCCATATAGAAAAACGCCATTCGACCTTCCCTTGTTCCATTGTCTCTTAATTCTTCTAACTTATTACAATAGTCAGTTACTACAGCATCTAAGAAATAAACCATAGTCTCAACCGCATCAGTATCTTTCCATTCATCATAATGAAGTACATTCATAGAAGATAAAACACAAACAAATGATTCGTCATCTGAATTATGTAATGCTATTTCAGAACAAAGGTTAGAGTTATAAATTTTAGCTCCTTTATCACGATAAACTTCAGGAGCATTATTATTCATTGTGTCATGAAACATAATATATGGATAACCTATCTCACCTCGTCTTTGAATAACTTTAGCCCATATCTTTCTTTTGTCGTCATCACCAGCAATCATTTCTTCCATAAACTTATCAGTCACAGTAACCGCATGTGTTAAATCTTGAATTGATGCCCCTTCAGTACCTATTTCTAAGAACTCCATAATGTCTGGATGTTCAACAGGTAAATAGGGTGAGAAACGACCCCTACGTGTCGCTCCTTGTGAAATATTATCTACCACACTTTGAAAAAGATTCATGAAGTGGACCGCTCCAGGAGCATGTCCGTTATCTGTTATTTTGGCTCCACGACCACGAAGGTTACCAAAGTAACCTGAAGTTCCACCCCCCATTTTACTCATCTCACCAACTTCGGCTTGTGTGAAAAGAATTGATTCAATGTTATCACTCACATTAGAACCAAAACAACTGACAGGTAATCCTCTTTCTTTGCCGAAGTTTGCCCATACTGGTGACGATAATGAATACCACCCTTTACTCATATATTCGTAAAATTTATCAGCAAACCCTTCTTTATTTAAAAGTTTTTCCGCGTGTTTAGCTATTGTTTTTATTCTATCTAAAGGTTCTTCACCCTCACTTAAATAACCTCTACGAAGAAACGTTATTGATTCTTCATTAATCCAATTAAAAGGTTTTCTATTTTTCATATTATTTTTTTATTATTATTTTGTTTTAAAATAAATCGTTAGATGTTATCGATTTTGATTTCTTACTGTAGTTAATACTTCTTTTATTAAAGAAATCAGTATGTTTTGTGGTTAAAATTTCATCGTCAAACCATTCTGTGGTTTCCAATAATGTCTCGTTGATATCGAAAATACTATCTACACCAATAGAGTTTAAGGATACGTTAAATCTATTCTTAATAAACTCCATGGTTTGATTTTTAGTTAAAAAGTCAAGGTCCCCCTTTTCAAATATCCAATTAACTATATCTACCTCAGCCTCATACGCTTCTCTTGTAGATAGTACTAAATCTTCAACTAATTGTGGTGTCCACCAATTTGGGTTTTCTTTCTTAATTAAATTTATTAAATCAAAACCAAACTCAGCATGTATGTTCTCTTCTTTAGATGTTGCCTCAACGGCATTACTAATACCTTTTAATTTGTTTTTATGTTTATTAAATGACATAATAACTAAAAATTGTGAAAATAGCGACACGTTTTCAACAAACATTGAGAATAGTACAATAGATTCAAAATAGTCTTTATCGTCTACAGATTTAGAGTTTGAGAGCGCCTTTTCTAAATATTTAATTCTTCGTCTTACTTGTGGTACTTCTAATAGATTTTCAAATTCATTATTTAACCCTAATAGTTGAATTAAGTGTGAGTAAGCATCCGCATGTCTAACTTCTGACTCTGCAAATGTTGCTCCAACATTACCAATCTCAGGTTTTGGCATTCTTTTATAAATGTCACCCCAAAATGACTTTACCGCGACTTCAATCTGTGAAATAGCTAACATTGCTCTTTCAACTGCAGATTTCTCTTTTTCATTTAAATGTACTTTATAGTCTTGTATGTCAGACGTGTAGTTAAACTCAGTATGTACCCAATACGAATGTCTAATTGCGTCAACATACTCATTTAGATTTGGGTACTCATAAGGTTTAAGATTAATTCTTTTTGAAAAGATATTAGGTTGGTTTTTAGCTCGATAAATGATGTATTCTTTTGCAACATAATTTAATCCATTATCCATTAATTTATTTTCAACCATATCGTGAATTTCATCCACATTAGGTATATTATCTTTATTTCCTCTGAAAAGACTTTTAGTTGTTAGTCTGGCTATTTTTTCCGCCATTTCAGAATCAACTTCCCCAATACTTTTCATTGCGTTTAATATTGCAGTTTCAATCTTTTCAGATTTAAATACTACCTTATCACCACTTCTTTTTATTACGTAACGAATGTCTTTATAGACACTATCAATTAGACTGCTCATATTGTTATTCTTTTTAAAAAAATTTATATTTTACTTTCCCTTTGTTTTCTCTTTTGTAGTAGTTCTTGAATACGTACCTTGTTTTTCTCCTCTTTCTGTTCTTCCATACCTAAAAAGGTAACGCTTGAATCCGTATCAATCTCTATCATTTCGTTATCGAATTTACAATTTTCGAATACAATTCCATCTTTACCAATTCTTGATTTAGTAATTGCGATAGTTGCTAAATTCATTTCTTTCTGTTGTAGGGATTTTGCAATAGAAATAATAACGTGACCTACTTGAGCTTTTTTAATTGAACCCCCCATTTGGTCTGTGGTCACAACTTCAGAAGATATTGACGAACGGTTACCTTGAGTGGCAGTCCATCCCGCAATATCCAATTCATGACACATGGATTCAAATCCTCTCATAACTGAACCCTCACTTTTCCACTCATCCCCTAAATTTTTATCGGGAACAATACAATCAATGTAGTCGACCACAACTAAGTCTAATTTAATTCCCTCAGCAATCATCTTACGCATTTGATTCTTTATCTGATTCATCGTTAATGTATCCGAAGGTAATTTTTTTAAAATAAGTCTGTTAGGTGCGTTTTCTTTAATCTGTCTAACTTTTTCCAAAACATCTTCTTTATATACTGACAAATTATCGGGTGCGATTTTTGTCCACATAGTGAAGTGTTTTCTTTGTATAATTTTAGGGTTATCCTCAAAAAATATTTGTAAAACATTATAACCTAAGTTAAATGCATTATTTGCAATCTTACTAAGAACTGTGGTTTTACCTACACCTGTCGGCGCTAAAATAACACCAATTTCACCTTTTGCTAACCCACCTTTCAATAGGTTATCTATACCTGTTATTCCGAGAGGAATTGGGTGTCTGAAATCATCATCCAATACCTCATCTAAATTAAAGAAAACGTCTGCAGTTCCCGTATCAACTTCTCCCACCTGTAAAGCCTCTCTAACCATTTCCTCTAAATGGTCATAAGATTCAAAATCACCTTTATCGATAATTTTTTGAGCCTTAGTCATAACTTTCTGTAACTCTTGTTGTTTACAGAATTTTAAAGCTTTTTCTTGAACATATTGGTACCCATCTTCAGGTGCGTCAACTACCTGAGTTATCATATCTAAGACCATTTTTTGAGCCATAGGTGATGAAACCTCAGATTTAGTTATTTGTTCAAGTGTTGAGAATGAAGGAGCGTGTTCGTATTTGTGATAATACTCCTTGGTCATCTGCATGATTAACTTAAAATATTGATTGTCAAAATATTTTGGTTCGAGAACGTCTACAATTGAACTGGCAAAATCCTTATATAGGATAATATTATTAAGTATTTGTAACTGAAATGTGTTTCCGAGGTACCCGAAATTTTTTTCTTTTGACATATTTTATTGCGTTTTAATCTTCTTTTGTAAATTATAAATATGGTTAAACTAGTTGATAATCCATGTACTCGTATGTTAAATTTTCACTTGAAAAAGTGTCAGTTAACTCACGAAGTAACTTTTTTAGGTGTGGGCGTACGTCCACAGTGTATCTTGTCTTAGGTGGGTATAATTTAGCGTCCCATATTCTATGACAAATTGTCTCATCACCAATTTTAATATAAATATTAAAGTACTCGTCACCGTCAGTATTTGACGTGTCTAAAAGTTCAGGGTTAACCGCAATATGACTAGCATTTTCAGTTAAATAATTAGACGCTTTAGCCTTTAAGTCGTCTTGAATCACTTCTGAAGCGGTTTTTACTACTTCATAAAGCTCAACACTTCCCCTAGCTTTAGGATTGTACCCTTTAACATTAAAGTACCTCTGTACAACAAAGTTATCGTTTAGAGTCATTAAGAACTCTAATTTGGTTGTTTCTGTTTTTTCTTTCATCTTAAACGTTTTTTAGTTTTAAATCTTCTTTTTTCTTTTCTTGTTAATTTCATAAAAGGGGTTAAAAATTCAACCCATGCATTATCATGTTTTGGTAGATACTTAAAAATTCCATCACTCATCATCATTCTCATTAGATTTTTATAACCTCTACCATCTGGGTCTAAATTTTCTGTATGGTATTGTTCAATAATTACTTTTGAGTCTTCACTTAATAATGGTTGAGACAAATCTACGAGTTTTTTATTGATTATAAAAAATTCTTCACCGTAAATTCCTCTTTTTGTTTTACCAGAGAGTAAATTTTGTAATGCTCGATTGTCTTTATCCGTTTTATGTAGTTCCTCTGCACGTATTATAATATCGTCAATAGTTACTACACTATCAACTATTTTGGGGAATAACTTAACAAATGTTTTTTCACCCATATATTGAATACCGTCAATATTATCAGATTTATCGCCTGATATAATTTTAAAAGTTGCTATGTTCTGATGTGGGATGGAGATATCCTTTAGAGGTACCAAATCTCCGTTTCTAAGGGTTATCTTCTTCATCGGTTGGTACACTTCCACTTTGTCTGATATAAGTTGTGTGAGGTCCTTATCTGAAGAATATATAGTTTTATATTCATTTTCAGATATCTGACAGTAATACGCAATTAAGTCATCGCTCTCAGTATCTTTAACCGATACTTGCCTAATGAACATTTCTTCAAGATATGCTTTAACTTGTTGTACCTGCCATTCAAACGATTCTCTTTTTGCTTCGTTTAATGTCTGTTTACGATTACCCTTATATTCGGGTGAAATAAGTTTTCTTTGGGACGAGTTATTCTCCCCATCCCAAAACACAATCACTTTATCGTGATTGTGTTCATTAAGAAACTTTTTGATTGTATTAACAAAATGGTATAAACCTCCAATATGTTTTCCCTCATGATAGAAATCTCTTACTCCATGAAAACCTATTTTAAATAAATTATTTCCGTCAATTAATAATGTTTTAACCACTTTATTTGTGTTAAATTGTTACTGTTCTTTTTTTTCCTCTTCTAACTTAAAGTCACCTTCAACTCCGATAACTTCTTTCCAATACTCAGATTGTTCACCTTTGTATTTTTCAATTGATTTTTTTTCCTCAGTACTTTCTTTACCCGCCAAGAATCCGTGAGGAGTTACAATTATTTTCCCATCAGCATACCCTAATCCGTTGATATGATTTTTCATTACCGATATTTTTGTTCTGGACGCGAACTTCACTTTTCTTTTGTTCTTAACTGCAGATATAGTGGTAGTACCCGCGTCTTTTTGATTACCAAATAAGAAAACTAAAGAAGAGTTTAACCAAATCGCTTCACCCCCTTTACTCTTTATCTTAGGTTGACCAAATGGATTATCAGGAAGTTGTACCCAAGGTTGATTAACGATTAATAAAGTGTTTTCATACTTAGAATCCGCTCTACGCGAACCCGATATTCTTTGGTTGATACCCATACCTATTTTATCCGCTAACGTGGACGCATTATGCATTTTACCACCTTTACCATCAAAAGTCATTTTGCATGGTACTGAACCTACGGAATCCCATAAGAACAATAAGTCGTAATCTAACTCACCCTTAGACTGAGCATCTAATAACTCATTAATAAAGTCAGTTATTTGTTCTATATAATTAAAATTATTATTAAAAATAAAAAACCCGTCCCAATCTAATTCACCCGTTTCTTCATCAACCACTTCATTACAATCAAAACCCATAAGTTTTGCGTGTTCAAAAGACCATTTTTGTTCCGTAATAATGAATACAGGTAATATACCTTTTTTCTGCGCGTCTACCGCGGCTTTTACTAACGCAGTTGTTTTACCCGTATCTGAATGTCCTAAAAACATATTTAAATGACCTATTGCTGGTCCGGGTAATCCGACAGCATCTAAGAAATCCTCACCCAAATCAAAAAACCTTTGTGGTTTATATTTTGCAGATGTAGAAAATTTCTTTTTTATACTACTAAAATCTTTTTTCTTTATTGTCATATTTTTTTAAGAATAATAATGGTAACGACACGAATGTCGTTACCATCAATTAATTAATTAATTAGTTTTTCTTTAAAACGGTAGATTTGTGTCTACACTTTCACTTGATTGTGGGTCAATGGTTTCTTCAGTCTTAGTCGGCTCATTAGAACCCCCTAATACCACTTCAGACGAATCGTCTCCATAAACGTACTTTTTTAAATCTGTATTCCAAACAGGTGTCTCACCTCTTGCAATAGCCTCTAAGTATTCTACGGGTTTCTGAGCGTACACGTCCTGCCATGTTGACCCATCAGTCATCCATTCTTTCATCTGAGCTTTGTCTTCATGGATTACACAAGGGTCGTCATACATAACTGTTTGAACAACTGTGTACTCAATACCTTTAGGTGTTTTCGCCTTTGAAAGTTCGACCATTAGGTCACGACCTTCATCCGCATTTGTAATATCTCCCTTAGCTTTCCATATTGGAATAATCTTATCTAAAATACCTTCTTGTTTGTAGTTATCTTTGAATCTCCAAAATTTAGGTCCGTGGTCTTCGTTTTCTCTATCGATAAGTTTTACAATATAAAATTTACGTGGACGATATTGTCTAGCTAAATCTTTATCTGATTCTTTACCTGTTGAGATTAATTCTTCGTAAACCTCAGTAAGAGGTGAACGTTCTCCGTCATTTTTTCCTGGGTCATATAGTTTTGTCCATTTACCGTCAACCTGTACTTCATGGTACCACACTTCTTTAAAAGGGGATGAACCATCAGGTGTTGGTAAAATACGTACTCTTTTCTGACCTGATTTCGTACCTTTTGGTAGGTAAGTGGTGAAATAACGTTTTAGTCTATCTTCTTGTGAGATAGATTGTTTTCCTGTGTTTGTTTTTGAAGTATTTTGCTCATACTGAGCCAATACTGCGTCTAATGCATTTGCCATAGTTTTTCTGTTTTCTCTGTTTTTAAATTATTATCGTTTACTCAAGTAATAATATAACAAAGAAACTCACTAAGTCAAATAAAAAAAGACCATTAATGAATGGTCTTTTAGTATTATTTATATTTGTGTTTGGGTTTTAATACTCTTCTTCAAATGGTGTATCAAATGATTTCCTAACATCACTATCGGTATAACTCTCCACTTCATCGGAAGTTAAAACATATTCATTTTTTCCCGTTTTTTCCATGTCAGGTCCTTTGTCCATAAAAAAGTCAGTTAACTTTTGATTGTAAGGGTAACTATCTAAACTCCTTAACGATAATTTTTCTTCAGGAGACTTTTGACGGTACTTCTCAACTTTATTTTCTAAGTCATTAATCTTAGTAATTATAGTGTCCATATCGGATAATTTAGAAGTTAAGTCGTTTAACCTATCCATCATACTATCCATGTACTCTTCTTGTTTAGTTGACATATCTTTTTGTGCCGTAACTAAATCGGTAATATCTAATTCCTCAGTACCACTATCTTCTGAACTTACTGAATCAACTTCAGGTTCACCAACAACTTCAACATCGGGGTCAGACGCAACATCTACTGGTTGTACGTCATCCATTTCAAGTTCATCACTATCTAAACTAATTTCTTCTTCACCACCGTCAATAGGTTCAGGTAAAGGTATTTCTTGTTCCGAAATATAGTGGTTAATATTATTATATTTACGTATTTCTTCTAATATTTTTTTATCTACAGACATTTTGTTTTTTTTTTAACCGTTTAAAAGCGTCTTCACCCCTTCAGGTGTTTCAACTCTTAAAGTCCTATTTAATTTCATAGAATTATCAACTCGTTCTATAAGGCCATCTCTCATTCTTACGGTATAACAGTCCCCAGTGTCTAAATCACAAACTTCTTTGTAACCGTTACCTGTATTTTTTTCAGTAATTCTAGTGTCTTTTGACAAATACTGGTCTAATAATGTTTTAGTATCCATAATCTTTTATTTATAAATATAAGCAAATTACTCTTTTTCTTAAATTAACTGTTATCCCACACAATTATTTTACTTTTAAATTTCGCTTCGGCACTATCAAAAAGTTGTTTCGACTGGGAATTAGTTGTTAAATCGTGGTTTACTGATGCGATAATAGAATCATCAATATTACTACCGGCACTTAATTCTTTGTCAAAAGTTGTAAATCTAAAAGTGTAATACCATAAATAGGCATAAGTTTTAGAGATATTACCATTAATAGTTGAATTAGCTAAGAATGCGTCAATTATTTGACTATATTGTGAACATACTTTTTCCATAAATCTTACAGATTCATCTGCGGTTTTAAATGAAAGATAAGGTATTGCGTTGTTATTATCATCAACACAAGTTTGCTCCTCAAAATTAATGGTCCACGCGGCATTTTCCTTCATATTTTTTAGATTGAAGAGGTTATTGTTAACACTTCTAACCTCAGTATTAAACCCATTCTCAACATACCCAATACCAAAAATAAATTTCTTTACACTATCATCGAGGGTACCACTATTAATTATAGTTTTAAAATTGGATTGATTCAATTGGGTTTTTTCTAATTTAACATATGGTTTACTTATTTTTTGACATGCAACACATTTTTGGACATCACTTATTTCGGTCTTACTACCACTTTTAGTTGTACTATTTTTAATCGAGTTAGCTCTATTAACCGTATCCCCTGTTGAGCCAGCCAATGTTGGTATTCTCCTAACTTGAGAAAGATAGTTTTGTACAATTTCTCTATTTACGCTAGCAATTAACCCGTCAGGCATTTTTAACGAATATTTTGATATACGTACACCCTCAAAGCTAGTCACAAAATCTCTAGTTGTAATGTCATGCGTTACACTAGTTATTAAATAAGGACCATAAAACATTGGTACATATCTTAAATTAAAATACATTGTGGGTTGAATCATCACATTACCCATTGATGTGACATTACAATTATAACTGGCGCTTTTATAAAAATTATATAAACTAGCCGATTGTTGAGCCACTTTTTGACCGTCAGCCTGTGAACCCATATCTGCCAATATTTGGAATGTTGGGGCTATATTTTTTCTTTGAGCCATATCAATTGAAATTGACTTAAATATACTTTGATTTTGGATACCAAAATCTACATTAAACGCAACTACTTTGTTTCTATTTGAAAAATTAGTTACACCATCTTCCGATGCTCGAACGGGTGATTGTGAAGGTTTAGTTATATCAAACGAATCATCACCATATAAGTAATTCTGATTCTCAGGTGAAGTATTTATAGTCTCAGAAACTTTACCAACATAAATAGCTAGTAATTTAGGTTCAGAAGTGTGAGTATCCACCTCTAAAAATGTTCCAAAGGTATTATTTGCGATATCACTAAAAGATGGGTCAGGCATACCTTCTTTAACTCTTTCATTTCTACCATAGAAATTTGAATATGACGGTGTCGGCATAAAAATAAAGTTATTTTTTTCTAAAATGTGACCTATAAGAGATAAAACACTCGCACTACCATTAGAATTTTTTAAGAAATACCTTAACTCTTCAATATTAATAACTACATCATCACCTATAGGTCTATTAGCTTTATCTAAAAATAAAAATTGTTCGAATAATGTTTTATTTTTAACTTCTTGACCCGATATCCACCTATCATTAAAGTTTTTAAATGTTGTCCATAATTCAGTCTTTAGTAGTCCGTCCTTATCGTCTAATTTAGATATTCTGACCTGAGCATTATTTACCTTTACCGATGGTAAAGTTTTATTTAAAGTAGTAAAAATCTGATTTAACATATTATTTTGATATGTAACCTGTTCAGACATAAACGAATCAAATGTTTGTTGGAAATCACTTTTAGTGAGGTTGTTATTATCAAATTTTTCCGTCATAAATACTTTAATAATTTGTGACAAATCTCTTACATTTTCTTTAGTAAACTTAATATCCATTGTTGGAAAGAAGTCCGTAATGTATGACCCATTATCTGAATACTTAATATTGTTTTCAGAGTAGTCACCCACTCTTAGATATAACTCACTCCATACCTCAGGAAAATTACCCTGACTACCTAACAACGTAGTCGCATTTGATGACGTAGGTACCGTACCTTCTACATAATAACTAAAATCTATGGGGTCAATAGGTACTATTTTTTCATTCTTTGAGAATGAGTCAAAAACTCTTCTATTAAACCTACCTGGGTTACCAATCTTTAAAACGACATCTCTTTCAGTAATTTGTGTTTTATTTAAGTTAACAAAGTTTTCCATTTGTTTTTCCGAAATACTCTTTGCATCGTCTTCTGAATCAGTACCTAAGTTAGGTTTATCAATAATCAATAGACTTTTCATCACCCTTTCGATGTTATTATCATATTCAATATTAAATGACCCTAAATACTCGTCATCATTTTTAGCAGATGGATTAAAAACTATCTGATTGTAATCTTTTTCTTTTTTACAGAAGTTTAAGAAATGTCTTTCAAACTCATCTAACATTTCTTTAGAAAATATTGCAAAGATTTCTTCTATAGATTTATAGTCATCATCACTACTTGTATTAATTAAATTAAATGCATTTTGTTGATTTTTATCATTATCAATAAGTTTGATATACTCTGTAGTCTTTGGCTTTTTAACCCATTGGTTATTAAAGTAACCGTTATTTGAGGCCGACCATAATGACCTAACATTCCCATTCTGAATAGACTTGTTATTAATATCAATATTTTGAGTTAATTTACCTTGTGCATTTAAACATTCTCTTTGTGCTTGTGTAAATTTTAAATACCCTGAAGACGGTATTATTAACATCTTATGGTTAGGTTCCGTTATACCCGAATTAGATGGTGCAGTTAGATTGAAATTACTATTACTATAGTTATAGGTGGATGCGCTTGTCATTAAATCTACTGGTCTGCCCATATCAAAATCAAAACTTGTATTACCTTCAATATCAAAGTATTGGAAGTAACTACTATATTGCATGGTCTTACCTGTATTACTTGGGTCATACCCCGCAGATAAAATATTACTTTGTGATTTACCTAATTTAAAATTACCGTTATTAAAAAGGTCATTCATTTCACTATTACTATAATTGATTAGGGGAGATTTACCAGTAAAAAATTTATAAGTGTCGTTAACCACTTTAGGGTAAAAACCATTATTAGTGAATTGAAAATCTGTTGTAACACCACTAACAGTTGTAGTTAAAGTTGTTTGAGGCACGTAAGTCGTTGAACCACCAGTATAGTTTTGAATGTCATATACTTTATTTATATTATTAGTAACCGGGTCATATGCGTTAACATAATTAAAATCCCCCCATATATCATTTAATATATCACCATTACCATTTTTATCCTCTTTATATCTATGCCATATTGAACCGTATTTTAATAACCAAAGATAGGGTATCTTATGTATTGCCGCAAATTTACTTAGTCCCGCATATATGTTATCCCCCCATTTAGTTGTTGTAACACCTTCCTCACTTTCATTTCGACTTAAATATTTTTCGCTTAGTGTTGGTAATGGAAGTGAGTTTAAATAAAGGTAACCTAAACCAACATATGGATTAACATTACCATTAGTTTCGCCCGACACACCTTTTAATAATGCGTTAGTAAAATAAGGGGTATTTAAAAGTGATGTTGTCTGTGTCGATGTTAGGTTATTAGTCGCTCCATTATAGTCCGTACCATAATTTAAACTTCCCTCAGTTAAATAAAAATCTTTATTTTCTCGATTATTGTAGTAAACAATCGACTGAGCATTTGTTTCATACTGAGTACTATCACTATTATTTGACGTGTTTTGGTTGGGGTTTGATGGGTAATTTTTTTCATACTGAAAATAAGTCATATAACTATTATTATACCTCTCATCGGTATCAGATTGGTCATCAAATGTCGCGATAGTTTTTTTAAGTATATTAAAATTCATAACACTTTCAGTACCATTTGCTTTTTCAATGCTACCCACCGAAGTACCTTTTGAGGTATTTTTTTGTAACCATATTAAGTTATTAAATGGGTACACATCCATTAGTGTTGTGGCGTTTGATGATGAACTTGTAATATATTGTTCTAAATCTTTTACTGAATCCACTGAAGACACAATTTCCATTGAATTTGAATTCATACTTTCGATACTATAAATGCCGAAATCAACATCCATATAACCTTTGATATAGTCCTGAGTAAAAATATCTCTGGATTTTCTCGCGTAATAACTACCTTCCCCGTTATTTGAAATAGATAGTAGGTATTGATTAAATGTGGACGCGTTAAATTTAAACTCCTTTAATATTTTCATTAATTCAGGAATATTATCTAAACCATCCTTAATGTTGACAGATTCAAAATCAGCTAATACATTATATAATGTTTTTCTAAAATTATTATTTCTTATAACCTTAGTATAGTTAGCCCCTAAATAAGTTCTTTCATATATTTCGTAAAAAAATGAAACAAACTCTTCATTACTATATGGGGTATGTTCAAATGGAAACTCCACAGAATTTATACCAATATATTTAGAAACTTGAGTTTCGTTACCATAATTAATATTAATTTTAGGTTTATCTCGTTCTAATGACGCGGTAAGGTATTCCTCAACAAACTGTATCTCTGGCCATATATTATAATCATATCCTTGGATTGTGTTTATGACATCTTCTTGACCAGGATACTTTAAAACATACTCAGCGTCACCTTTTTTGGTTGATTCCTCTTCAAAATATTGAGGCCAAGGGTAAACGATTTGAGGATTTTCCAATGTATCACCTAATCCACCTACAGTAACTGTTTTTAATGAATTTTTACCCTCAACACCAAAAGATTTCTCAGGAGGTATGATAGCACTTAACCTTACGGGGTCAGTTCTAACCTCCCAAGCGTCGGTATGGGTATCATCCATTAACCTATAGAACGCCTCTGCATTTGCACATATAACGGCCAAAACATTGTTCATGGTGGGATTAAATCCTAAACCAACATCAGATGATATTATTTTTTTCGCTAAGGCTTCTGATAATAGTTTTTCAATAGTTTCTCTTTTCTCCTTGAATGTGCTCTCAATTTTGGATAATTTAGCTAAGAAACTTCCATTCATGTAGTTTTTATCTTTAACTACGTTACCAAATGAAATTAAGACTGATGGGCTTTCCGTTTCTTGTAATTCTCCGTCAGGACCTACTTTATAACTTTTTGACTCAACCGCAAATTCCGCTTTAAGTTTTAACTCAAAATCAACTAATTGGGTTTCAGTTGGTTCATTACCATTTCGTCCAATATATGTATCTTTATAATTAATAACGCTTGGGTCCGTGATATTAGTTATAAAATCACTAGCTTTAATATTAACTGATATCTTCGATGGATTATCTTTACCTTCAATCACATATTTACCCGGACTGTAAAAGGTGGGATTATCTTTTAATGTTTTATTACCCTCATCAACGATTATCTTTAATTTAGAAATTGCGGTTCTTCGTCCTTGAGCATCAAGTTCTTTTTTTAAACCATATAACTTAGAAGCTTTGGTATCATTTAAAATATATAATGATGTCGAATCCACATACTGATTAAACCAATTCTCACCAATATCAGGATATACCTTAGTTCGGTATGTTCTGATACCTTTTTCATAACTAACAACGTCATTTAATACTGACATATCTTCTTTAGAGTATGCTTCCATAACATACCTATTGAAGTACTCTAACCTCATCCTCATTTGATTCAGGGTTATTTCAGGAAAATCTTCGGCAATTAATCCTTTAGATTTATATAAAGAATAGACTTCTTTTATTTTCTCCATTCCTTTAGTCGTATCTATCTTATCTATTGCCACTGTTCCTCCGGCAGGAATACCTTTAACGTTTTCTAATTCGTAACTCTTAGGGTACATATGTGGTGTAGTATAAAGATAGTCTAATAACGTATCTTGTAAAAAAGCGTGTGACCTAGCAACATATGATGTGGTAATTTTATAACTACCATCAGATGGGTCAAATCTGGCGTTAAAATCTTTTAACATTAACTCTAACTTAATAGCTTTACCATAGTGCCCTTTGACTGTTAATATAAAAATTGGGTAAGGTAAGTTCATGAATAATGAATAAGGTGACTTATCCCCTTTTTCAAATAGTACTCTACCCTGTACATCAGTCATTTCAATAGTCACTGTAGGTACAAAGGCTGGGTTCATTTTAATATTAATTTTCGTAATACCTAATAGTTGAGCATCAACATTGTTAGTGTCGCTAAAAATATCGGTTGAACCATTGCTGTCTTGCCCAAAAAATTGGTCTGTCCAAGAGGTATCAAAGTACTTTGGGTCATCATTCATTGAACCCCCTAAATTAACGTTAGGTTCTTTTTGGTTCTGAGCATTACCCTCTAAAAAATTAACTTTTAATTGGGCTACCCCAACATTTTTTACACTATCCCCATAATTTGAGCCGGCGGCTAGTTTAGTTCTTGGAATAACTCTAGCCTCTAAGTTAGCGTATGTCATTAAGTTCTCTGCCTTAATGTTACGTTCTTGAACTGTACCGTCAGAATTTACAACTTTATTTGGGTCAACCACAACAACATTGTCATAATCAGTCTCCACATAAACTTTATCGTTACCAAAGAATTTATTATCTGCCATAATAGAAGAAGTGATTTTCAACAGCCGCTTTATAATCCTGTAACGAGTTCGTTAACGGAAAAGGTATGAATAAAAGTGCGTTATCAGGAATATTAGACTCTAAACCACCGTATTGTGGATTCGCAGCTAAAATTAACCACCCAAAATATGGTGACTCATAAAACTCATAACTTAATTTATCTAACCTACTACGTCCTGTCCTAAAGATGTACCGTTTATCTGAAGGTTTTGACGGTATTCTTACGAAAGGTACGATGGTCTGTTGTCCATTAACCAAAAAGTCAGTATATCTATTCCAATATCTCATAATTAATTAAACGTATTTTTTCCATTAAACGAGTTCTTACCACCCTGATTTAGTCCTGAGTATAAATTATTGAAGTATCCGTCTTTAACTGTATTAATATTCGCTAGAGGAACGTCTATATAGTAAAATATTCTTTCTTTTTCTTTAGTAAATGGCGAATAGTCGTTAAACTTTCTAACTGAACTACGTTTACTAAATCTATCTAATTCTCTTTCAGTCTTATTCTGAACTTTTTCGTAGTCTTTATTTAAGTCATCAACAATATTATTTACATACCTTACCCATTTATTAATACCGTTTAACCTATCATTCAATAATTTTTCAATAATAATTTCTTTAGTATTTAATATTTTTTGGTACATCGCATTCATAAACCTGGCATAATACATTCCTTCACTTTGGTATTCAACCGAAAAAGAATAATCAGACGTAAATGGTTTTTCAACAAGCTTATTATTATCTGTGAATATTTGGTTGTAGTAGTTCTGTAAATCGGTACCTAACGTTATCATATCGTCCTGCATCTCTTCATATGTGTTATTAACATTTTTAGAGGTCTTATCTACCTTATCTGTCGCATTTAAAGATTGTTGTACGTTTCTCGCCTTTGAAGCGTAACCATCGGTATTAGTCATAACAAAATTAATTCTATCAATTGTCTGAACTAAACTTAATTGATTATTAACAACTTTTGACATAACACTCATATAGTCAGAGATATAGTTAGTTTTAGTTTCATTTATTAAGTTCATAATATTAAACTTATAAAGGTCTATATCCGCATTACTGAAATTTTTATTCTGTATGTTTTTCAATAATGGTGAATTTCCATTACTAACATCCATAATTATTTCATCAAATAAATTATTTATTTTAGTTTGTAACTCATCTTCTTTTGGTTTACCAAATAAATTAGTTGTAGTACTTGTTCCTGTGAACCCGTCAGTAAAATACCCTAAAACATTACCATCGACATAATCTCTTTCATCTGTAAAATAAGCTAAACCATCGATAGAGTACTTATTCGCAACTTCATTAAGTGAATCAGTTATCGAACTTGTATAATCCTGAACATCCTCGATTGCTGTTGCCATTATAGTTTCAAATGATGTCTGACCACTAAGGGTAGAAATATCAGTTGTCGGATAGGTTGTGATAACATCTGTTTTAATTGTACCAATAGTAACACCTTTAGTCGGTATATCTGTAGTGGTCGGTCGGTTATCGGAACCAAATGGTACTGTCGACTCAATTGCTTCCCATATTTCTTGATTTAACTCGGTTCTATCTTCAGTAACCACCGCCCTATCATCATAAATTTCAGTATTTGCGAAGTAATTAAATGAAAGTGCGTTTTGTAACCTATTAACGGGTTCCTTTAATCCTTGTCCCCCAATAAAATAAAAGGATAGATTAACATCTGCTATCATCGGTTGCACACCAATACCTTCAGGATTTAAATCAAATAATAATGGTTCATAAGTAATCGATAATTGATTAATTGCTATTTTAGTATGATAAAAATCACCAATTCTAAGTATACAAATTGGTGGTGCACCAAACGAGGTGTTCTTAGCGTTAAATTCTGTTGGTCTACCATCGTCCCCAATCACAGGTATAGTGTCACCAGGTCTGATACATTGGTGTAAGAACGTGAGTCTAGAGTTTAAACCTTCTGGAGTTGTTGAGTGGAACGCTGGTTGGAAGTACTTTATTTTCTCCTTAATGCCATTATATACCATAGGGGAACTTTCCTTTACTAAGTCGAAGTAATCACACTCAGTTAATAGTTTTCTAACAATTATTTTTGCTACTTCTTGTCTTTGTTTTTCAGTCCTTTCAGGCTGTTTTATTGCCGGCACTTCTTGAGTGCTTTGGTCGACATCATTAGATACCGTAGGTGGTACAATTACTTCATCAGTCACAGGAACCTCTTGAATCGGTTCAGGTGTTTCAACAACACTATGGAATAGAACTCTTCTGCAGGCCATGGCTTGTGGTGAATATGTTCTATCGGCTTCAGATAAATCGGCGGTACAATTAACTCCACCTATAGTAATTTCCTCTCCAGACTTAACCGATTCTATTATAAACTTACCATCGTCTTTCCATTGCTGTAAGGTTTTAGTGGTACCGTCTGGAGTTAGTGGTAACATATATTTTGTTACACTATCGATTCTCCTACTCGATAATGATTTATTATATGCGGTACTATTAGGTGCGGATGCCGAACCCTGTAGTAATATTTTAACCGTAGAACCCGCGTTTAACGCTTCCCCAACTCCCCGTATAAATTGTTGTGTTTTATAAAGAGGACCTTTAGTTGCCCCTGTTAAGATATTTTCTTGATAAAATTCCTCAACACCTACCGTATTTTCTGGTGAGGATTCGTTTTTATAAGTTTGTTGTAAAGCAATATAAGACTTTAAAGTTGATTGATAGGTCTCTGTAGTCGTTGTAACATTTTTGTCCTTTGGACCCGGAACGTCATTATGGAAATAATACGCAAAATCGTATGAAGTCTCAGTAACCTTAGGTTCGTACTCTTCAATCGTTGGGTCTTCAGTTCCTGGAACCTGAGGGTTTATTATATCAAAATTTTCTTTTACTTCACCAGCAACCGGTGAATTAACAATAATTTCATATATGTCACTATATGTGAACTGAGGGTATCTCAATGCTAACTCATATATATCATACTTTCTACACCCCGCAAAGAATGAATCAACAATACTTGTTACTTTATTATTATTACTTTGATTGGCTAGTTCTTTATCAACAATAGCATTTAATATTGAAGGGTGGTCAACAACAATTTTCCAACTTAGTGACCCTTGTCTTGTCGTATTATTATACGTGTATATCGGTTCAGGTCTCCCTAAAAATTCGTTTGTATTCCAATTAACCGAGTTTTGTTCACTAACTTTCATATCATAAGGAGGGAACCACATAATTCTTCCTCCATTAGGTCCCCTCTCGCAATGAGGTAAGTCCTGGTAGGTAAAACCTTTTTTTCTTGATGTTCTCCATGATAAATTCTCTAATGAGAACATATATTTTTTAACCTTACTGGCTAATCCTTCCCCTATTAGATTTGTACTTTCATTACCTCTAATAGGTGCAATGTTTAAATTATAAGTACTGTCTAATACTGAGTAAGAAAATCGTCTTCCACTATTAACTATTCCGTCACCTTTTTGTAGGTCGGCCATAGAAAAGTAAGGAGTGTCTTTAGTAAAAACTCGACAATATTCTTGACCTACAATATCGCCTGCAATATCTTTATATGCTATTACTCTTGAACCTTTAGTTAATTCTCTAGTACCGTCATGAAAAACTTTAGATATTTGGTCTATCGCATTACCAACATGTTGTAATTTTCTAACACCAACAACATCATCCGCCGCGTTAATTAATTTTTGAGTATTATCTAATATTGAACCCGTTGTGTACTCATAATTACCTGAACCATCAACAGATTGTGTCGCAGTAAAAGTATTTTGAACCCCTTGTTCGTTCCAATCTGTGTCAATGGTACCATAAAACTCAGCCCCTTTACCAACTTTTTGTCCTGCTCTTTCTTGATATTTAGGTGATACCCACGTAAACCCACCTTGTAACCCACCACTATCGTATGTTGAAGTTTGGTTTAGACCAAATTGATATATGTTATCCCTCTTTTCATTCTCATATATTTTTGCGATTTCATCATATCCATAAACCGGCGATTGAGTCTTATTACCATCTCTATCTAACGGCAATGACTCAGCGGGGGCAACAATATCCCTCATTTCTTGTTGTGAACTACCTACATAATAATTTTGTTTAGGTACTTTAGTAAATAAATCGGTTAAGAAATTTTTATTATAATCAGGAATATACCGATTTAATCTAAGTCCGTGAAATAGTCTTGACCGTTGACCCCCACCTGTGTTGTCCAAGAATATTTGCATCCCTGTTTTTTCAGTTGGTAGTTTTAATACACCTCTCTTATCAAATAGACCAGTAACTTGGTTAGCTATCTGATTTAAGTACATTTGTTTTGGTTCCGAACTAAAGTAATCTCCCGGTATCCATGAGTATGGTGAGTAAATTCCACTAATACGACTTATAAAGTCTAACCCTTTACCAATTAAACTTTTAGGTACTGAAATTTTCCAATCTCTCTCGATGACTGATTTGTTGCCTGTAACTATAGCTAATAAATCAAATGGGTCAGATAATGCGTCAATGGCATTTACCCTACCTATTGTTTGTTGGTAGGTTTCTTCAGCGACTCTATATTGAAACTCAGTTTTAAGTGATTCCGCGGCTATTCTCGCTAAGTCTGAATCCTGAGATAATGAACCATTATTTCCTTGTGGGTTTTGACTAGTTAATAGTGTGAATGGATTATATGATGAAGCAATAAATGTATTGTAAGGACTTTTACCAACCAATGCGGGTATTCCTTGTCCCATATCAAGGTTTATGGTATTACTAAAACTTGTAACTGAATTAATAAACGTAACATCTTCAATAGATTTAGGTAACCCAAAACCTCCTTCAGGACCATATTGGTTTTTAATATAGGCATAAGTACCCTCGCTTTGACCTATAACTTCAACCTCTTGGGTATCAATAACTGCTGCGTCATTAATAATGATTTCACTTTGACCTGGCTGGCTAGCCGGTCTAAATCCATCACTATTGTATGGTTGTAAATTTTTAACTAATAACTTTTTTCTAAAGTTCTCAGTTGAATCAAATGATAACGGGCTCTGCATCTATATATATTCTTTTTAGATAAATAGATGGTAACATAATTTTGCGTAATCTAAACGAGTAGAATTATCTCAAGCCACCAACATTATTTTATAACGATTAGGAGTTATAAGTTCCTAACGTATTATTTATTTGAGAATTAATCGTAGCCATTGCGGTTGGGTTATTAATTAGTAAGTTAGCTAACGCATCTTTATCTAATACTGAGTTGGTTGGTATCCCTTCAAGTGTGAGGTTAACTTGACCACTCACAGTTACATTAGAATTAGATGCCATCATAGTTGTTGGTTCACCTATACTACTAGTGTTGGTATTAAGACTAGATATAGATGGATTACCTCTACCCCCAGTTTCGTTGTTAGTTGATGGATTACCTCTACCCCCAGTTTCTTGGTCAATTATCTGAGTGTTACCATCCAAACTAGAGTTTCGTCTACTTCCAGTTTCATTAGAATTCATTATGTTTTCATATCGTTCCATTAACTCGTCACTCATAGTGTCCCAACCTTCACTTAATCCTTCTACGATTTTAGCCGCATTAAATTTCTTCAATGCCTCCGCAAAGAATATGTCAGCAGCAGCATTAAATGTTCTTAATCCATCAGCAACAGATGAAGCCATTAATTTGGCGGTACTATCGAAATCTTTTAAACCCCCTTGTAATTGGGTTTCAAGCATTCCCGCACCATCAATTACTGTCTGATTCATTTCAAACCCACCTTTTTTGTCTTCGGTCATAAATGCATCGGTAATTAATTTTTGGGCTTCCATAGCTTTTTCCGCGAAATTATCAAAACCCCCACTTTTAACTAGATTCATTGTAGTTAACTGTATTAAAGCCTTCTGAGCTGCCTCAATTTGGTTAAGATAACCCATAGATTCCTTAGCCACCTCAATTTCTGACATGTTATTAACATCCATCATATCGCCTAATTTTTCATAATCACCTGCAACTAATTGATTAAATCCTTCACCAATTTTTTTAACCGTACCGTCTGGCATAGTTATTTCTAAATTACCATTAGCCCCAATTTTACCCATATTAGCGATTAGTTCTTTTTGCTCTTCAGGTACAGTATTAAAATTATCTAATATTTTTAACTTTTCAGTCTTTTGAGCCGCTTTCATACCCATCTCCGCAAACTCTTGATATCCCATTCCCGCTAATTTTGCCGCTTCTCTAAGACGGTACATCTCAGTAACAGGTATATCAAACTCCCCTGACTCCTTATTAAATGAAACTGCCCCCGCTGCCATATCAACAAGACTATCTTGTAGTCCCGCCATATCTGTTTGAGCCATATTTAATAATGCGAATGGGTCCCCTAATTTACTAATTGACCCCCCTAACATTTGGAACCCCGCTGCGGTTTCAATCGCTTTTTCTGGTGACATTAGTTCATCAGCAAAACTAACCGTCTTACTCATATCAATTCTTAAGGCTTGTGCTTGAGCAACCATTTTAGAAAGACCTGTGACACCGTCTTTAAAGTTATATGTAACCATTAACTTTAAATTCTTGTTAACCTCACCCATAAATGCGGAAACGTTTAAACCATAAGACCTTGCTTTATCAGTCATTTCTCCCATCATAACAAGTGTTTGGTCTGTGGTGTAACCTAAGGTATCGAATGAAGTTGCCATAGTAGCTAAATCGGTTGCCGTCATATTAGCGGTCATACCTAACGCTTGAAATCCTGTTATTTGTGAATCCGTGAGAAATGTATTTCTCATCATTGAATTATTTATCGCTGCAAATAATTCTATATTTTTTTCAGCACTAACACCAATTTGAACAGTGCTTTTAGCTGACTCAGCCATAACTTTTTGAACATCATTACTTACCGCTCTAGTTTGCCCTAAATTTTCTCGAACGGCATTTGCGGTCTTAGTTTGAATTGCCGCGGCGTCATTAATTAAAGAACCAACATTCGTGATACTTTTTCTTAACTTATCAACAAAACTTGTAAGTGCAATATCGGCTAATGTAATATTAACGCCAATATCTTTAACTTCCTTAGCTACTCCGTCTGTATTTAAAAACATCCTTTTCTTTTATTATAAATATTAGTTAACGAGATTTTTGCCTTTGTTTCTCTATTTGTTCATTTTTTTCTTGAAATTCGGTCGATAACTTATCAATAAAGAATTTTCTTTCGAATGTCGGCATAATAAGTAGGTCCGAGTAAGACATATTTACATGTTTACTTAGATAGTAGAACTCATCGAGCAGAACTTTTCTATAACTAGAAGAAAGGACGAAAAAACTCCGCCCCAAAAGTGATACGCATATTCACTTTTTCTCCTGACGGGGCTGTAGTAGTTCTATTAAGGTCCAATTTAGGTTCACAATCTGACATTGTGTTCCTAATAAACTTTGAATCCATAATAGGTAGCGTACTTATAAAGGTTGATATTTTTTCTCTGTTTTCATCACCATCGATAGACATAATGTGTTTTTCTAATCTTTTAGTGACAAGTGGTACAGTTACTCCATTGGGGTATGAGTCGGGTAATGCAGATAATTCATTAGTGTCCTGAACATTTAAAAGTCTACATTTTACATTAACGCCCGATTTAGGTAGGTTAAATTCAAATAACCCTTTTTCGTTTGGTGTTATTTTAGCTTTTATAATATTTAATTCATCTAAAGCGATTGTCGTCTCAAAATCTTTCCCTGTTTTAGGGTCTTTTAATTTAAAATTATAATCTGAGCCGAAAGCGGTATTTCTTAAAAAGATTAAGATAGCTTCCGCATCGCCGTCAAGTAATTCATTTACGTTAAAATCTGGCTCATAAATTTTATTCTTCAGTAATGTCATCACTAAATTGTTATTCCCTGCGTTTGATAATAATATATTTTCATCTTGAGCAGTTAAATAACCCACCTTAAGAGATTTTTTCTTACTTGTGTAGAATAAACCTTGTGATGGTAATGGTACCACATCATGTGGTAAGTCCATATTCATTTCTCCGTATTGTTTTCCTTGGTCCATAATTGTTTATTAAAATAAAAAACCATAGAAGTTCAATGACCTCTATGGTTTTAAATATACTATTGATTGTTTTATTATCAACACTTGTTTTCTATTAGTACACCAAAATACATCTATCAGGACGTAATGTTGCTGTAATTGTCGCTAACGCGTCGTCACTATAACCTAAACTGTCGAAATTAACGTCAGTTAAGAATGTCCCTTGTAATATCCATTTCTCAACTGCTACCCCTGTTGGGTCTAACATCTCTAAGTCTAAATCTTTCTTATAACCTGCTGCGTATCCCATACGACCTGTAACAGACTCTGAGTGTAGTCTAACCCACTCCATTAAAGCTTGTGAGGCTGATGGCCCGATTGGGTCACGGAAAGTAACGTTTATTGTGTTCCAGGTAAATCTACCTGCCACGTAAGTGGATGTGTTTAGAAAAGGAATTTCTGTGGACCCGATTTGGATGTTAGGTCTTGATGTAGACTCAACATACCAAGAATTAATCCCCAATGAAGATGGGAAAGATAAGATAAATCTATTCTTTCTTTTTGGTTCATAAGGAACGGGCATTTTCATTAATAAGTCTGCCATTGTATTTTGGTTTTATATTTCTTTTAGTTTATTTAATTATAAATATCCAGTTTAAAAGTTTTTCTATTTACTTTTATTTTTTTTTCAGTAATCTACTAGAGCAAATAAAATAATAATAATTATTATACTTCTTTTTTATTTCCTCCTTTAGTTAAATATGTTTTAACTGGTTTATCTTTATATTCTTTATTTAAAAAGGCTTTAATTTTTTCTACATTGCCTGGGTCGTCATCAGAAAACCCAATCATTGGTACAAAATTATTTTTTATATCATTTTTAAGAAAGGCTTCTTTACCAATTTTCTTACTTATATCTCTAACATAAGAGATAAATTCACGTAAAGCTTTAATCTTCCCTTCTTCAGGGTCAGCAGCATCACCTTCACCGTAAGTTACGGGGTAATACCTATTAAGGTCCAAATAGTCGTTAATCATACCGAAGTAATTTTCTCTGTCGTCACCCGTAATATTACGATATTTTTTAAGGTTGTCAATTAAAGATTCCTTACTAATACCATTATGGTCAGTAACTATCATATTATAAATAGCTTCACGTAAAACTGAAGGTGTGTGACCTCTAGCGGTGATTATTGAAAAAATGGAACCCCCATTTATCGCTTCAACAAAATCACCCCATGATGGACCTGGTTTAGCTAACATAGAATCAATTATAAATGCGCTATCACCTTGTATACCGAAATTTTTATAAGGGTCCTTAGAGTATCCCACAATCATCTTACCGTTGTATTCAAAAGGCTCTTTACCTATCATACTTCGATAATCTGCAAAATCTTCAGTAGACATACCTACCTCTTCATCATTGTCAGTTAATACTAAAATTTGGGTAGGCATGGTGGCGATGTTATCGTCCCAGTCGAATGCATAATATTTTAAGTCTGGATTACCTTCAGGGTCAAACCCTTCACATAGTAACCTTTCGTTAAAAAATTCCCTTATGACTCCCTTTAAACTCATTATCTATTTGGTTTCTTATTAATTTTCTCTATTAATCTTTCTAGTTGAGTTTCAGAAATAACAATATTCTGAGGTTTTTCTGAGAAAGACTTACTACCGTTAGACTTTACGTCTAAAGCTTCGTTAAGTATTTTTTTCTTAAATTCCATTTTATTTTTATTTAAACTTTTAATTGGCTAAGAAGGGAGAATTAACTCCCCTCTTTATTATAAATATAGTTAGTTATTAAATATCTTCAAAAGATGCTCCTGTAGGAGTAATCAAAAATTCAATATCAATAAATTCAAGTGCTCTTGTTGGTTTCAAGTAAATTTTACCTGTTAACGTATTAGAGTCCAAATCTTCAGGTGTACCTGAAACTGTAACTCTAAAGTCAATTAAACCTCTGTCTCTCCTAATACTATCTAAGATAGGGTTAACTGAGTCTAAGAACTCTTGTCTTACTTGTTCGTCATTTTGTTCGAACAATAATCTTACCGCCACAGCTGAAATTAGTTTACGTGCTTGTAGTAATAATCTTCTAACGTTTATTCTATCAAGTGCAGATTCTTTAACTTGTAAAGTTTTGTTACCCCATATTACAGTACCAACATCAGAGAAGGTTGCAATTGGGTTTAATCTACCTTGGTATAGTGTATCTCTATCTTCTTGTGTTAATTTCTTACGTGCTTTAACTGAGTTAACTAAACCTCTTGTGTAACCCGCTGATGCGAACCATGGGAAAGCTATATTATCAGTTAATGCTAAGTTCCTAACAACCTCACCTGTTGGTGGGAGATATATTTGTGTATTATTAACCGTGTCTCTCGTAAGTATCCATGGATAATAAGTTGCCGTGTAGTTAGAGTCTATTCCCGTATCTACTAAATTATCTACCGCCTCTTCAGGGTAAATAAAGTCAGTATCAAAACTACCTAATGAAGGTGTAAACATTTGATAGTCAGGTGTAGTACAGATATAAATTGAATCTGCTCTATCCTGTTCAACCATATCAATTGCTGACTCAACTAAGTTTGAGTTATTTACATAATCAATACCTGTTGTAGTAAACACATTAATGTTAACTGATTCAGGATTATTAAATGTATATTGACCCCATAAGTAAGCGTAATAATCTGTGTTAGCCCAAGTTAATTGGTCTGGTCCTACAATTTGTTTAAATGCTCCCCATCCTGTTGCGGTTGGATAACTTATCGATGGTGCCGCCCCTTTTCTAAATCCTGCAGCTCCTAATTGATATCTGTCACCGTTAGTTCTATATTGTCTATAAATATCCCATCCATCGAAACCTCCCGATGGAACTACTGTGAACTTACGTGCATTTAATCTAAAATATGGACTACCTTCAGTTGGTTCTGAATCGAAACTCGCGTCTCCAACTTCAAAAGCCGTTTCACCTGACGTAACATAATTAGAAGAAATCCTAATAACCGTTGCTCCTGAATCCATATGGTAACCTTTAGTAAGGTAACCCCATGGTTGTGAATCAGTTGCAGTCCCTAAATTTGTAGGGTTTTGTTTTCCTTTATACTGTAAGAAATCTGAATCAATCCCTACGGTGTTTGAAACACCTAAGAAAGTTCTTCTTACTCTATCACCTGAACTTCTCGATTCATTGTCACTACCTGTCGCCGCTCCAAATGGTGGGTTCCAAATAACTTCACCTGGTGTGTCGTATTTTGTTTTATATTCTAAGAATGGTGAATTAACTCCTGAGTATTGTCTAGTTTGGTATCCACGGAAACCACAAGGTAGTGAGTCATAAGGTGCGTCCTCATTCATCTCTAACATTATAAATCTTGACCTTAACTCAAACTCCCCATTAGATGTACCAATTCTTTTAGCTACAAAACTATTTTGATTCATATCCATCGTACAGTTAGTAAATTTCTCTAAAACTACTGGATTAGCGTCGGTATCGAAGAAATCACGTACAACTACATCGAATGTCCCATTATTAAATGAAATGTTCATAATGGAAACTTTTATCTCTCTATTTGCGGTGTTACCATCAGATATCGTTAATACCTTAAACATATTGTAAATTTGATTACCCCTTAATTCAGAAACGAAATAAGGTGTTTCAGGTGTTTGGTATCTTTCTAAGTACCACCCAATACTTGTATTGGTCGCTAAATCTTGTCTAGCACTTGGTAAATCAATTAGTTCACAACTTAATCCACGGACTTTACCTAAACGATACCCCGTATTTAATAAGTTATAATATTCTTCCTCAACAAATAATGGTACCTCTGATTTCGGTTTCGCAAAATTTGATTTACCAAATACCTTTGAAAGGTAGTTTGAACTAGATAAGTTAAATGATGTTTGGAATATAAAGTTATCTCCATCGGTAGTTGTTGCAGAGACTGCAAAAGTCGAAAAAGGATTAGTGGATATACCAGAATACGCTCCTGTACAATCTAAAAGAACGTCAGTTACCCCTGATACCTCATAAACTGGTCCGTCATCATTTGTATAGTTATCTATACCTCTTGAACGTAAAGTTGCAACTACCACATCGTGGTAACCGCTATATGGTGTACCCGAATAGTTTGTTACATAAACATTAGCCGTACCTTGGAAGTTAAGACCTACATTCGTCATTGATGTTACACCCATACCAAAACCTGTACCGTTATACACGTTAGCGGTTTCAGTAAATAATGCGTAATACCATGGGTCATTAACCGATGCGGTTAAATCACAAGATTCAAAAAGAATATCTTCCACATTAAATACATTAGTATTAACTGACCCAAGAGCTCCCGTTTGATTAACCGTATCACCTGTAGTACTATTAAATGTATCCGCACTTACCGACCCCCAAAAATAAGAGGTTTCTCCTGAAGTAGTGTTGTTTACAATCTCCGAATATAAGTATGTATTCATATCACGAATGATAGAGGACTCTCCACCAGTATACGTAGTGTATGGATTTGTTATCACATCTTCTATTTCTGAAGGTAATGAGGTGTAGCTGGTTACCTCAAGACTTGTGGATGTTCCTGAAACTCCTGTAAATGAAATAGCAAAAGGTCCAGCTACTCCCGTAGCGGTTGTACCTGAGCTATCTAAGTTACCGATAGTTGTTATTGACCATGAAGGTCCTGCGTCGTACCCTGATAAACCAAGTACTCTAGTAACAAACAATTGATTTGATTGTTGTAGATAAGACTTTGCTATGTAAGCTGCCTCGTACTTAGGTATCTGAGTATTTACGAATTTAGTTGGATTTGTACCACCAAAATAGGATTGGAACTCATCGTAATTAGTTATGAAAATCGGCTCGAACGCTGGTCCCGAAATTGTTTCACCTACTAACCCAAGAGTTGTGACTCCCACACTTTGTGCTACAAAACTTAAATCTCTTTCTGATGTATAAACACCCGGAGATACAAATACTTTGTTAGATGTTGCCATTGTGTAATTTTTTTCTTAAGTTTTTATTTATTGATAAATATTATGAAAAATACCAAAAAACTATTAAGCTAAGACTATATTTATAAAGAGTATGAAAAACTTCTACCTTTTTTCTACCTTTTTAAAAAAACACCTATGAGTAAAATAAAAAACATAAAAATTTCACCTGAGTCTCATGAGACATTAAAACTCTACTGTAAAAAACATGGTTTTACGTTATATAAATTCATTGAGAAATTAATTGAAGAAAAGTGTAAAGAAGAAAAGGATATTTATGGGGAGTGACTAAAGTAAACGAGCTTTAGCTTTTAAAACTGACTCCTTACTATTATCATTCTTTACTACATCAATTTTAATTGAGTCATTAGTTGAAACCTTAATAACCGGAACATCGTCACCAATATAATTACCATTAATGTATGTGGAGTAACTATCGACATTAGTACTCTCTAAAATAGATAAGTTAATCTCATATCTATAAGTCTCTGTTAAAGACGTAACACCATTAATAAAACGTATGTCTAAATCAAAATTATTTGGATTAGAAGGGTACTTCTCTACTTTCCGACCAGTATTCAATGTGTCAACCTCAAAGATAGTCGCGGTTCTTGAAATTGCCGGTGAAACCTCAAACTCTTCTTCATCCAATAGAAACCCCATCATTAGAAATTCATAACTTTGTACGTAATACTTTCTTTTCTCCAATTCTAAAACAGATTCATCAGACGAACTGTTTAAAATCATTGGGATATAATGTCCCTTTATTTCGGTATATGCTTGTCTTGATGAAAATTTCTGTAAGACTTTTTTATTAAAATCATTCAGTTCCCTCATTCTATTACAGAATATTTTAACGTTAAATGTTATATCTACGGGCACAGGTTGGGGTATCTTGTAAATGTCCATACCCTTTCTTTGACCATCCCATGTGGGTACTTTAGCGTAGTAAAATTGTCTACGATTAGGTATTGTATATTGTAAGGATGGGTTAGTCCCAAATTTAACATCAGGATTTCTAACTGTGGCAACAAAGGGTGGTTTTATATTTTTATCTAAATCTTGAAAATTCCATGTTTCAGTAAATTGTGCCCAATTTTGGGTAGTAATAATTAAATCAATATTACTTATATTTTTACCGTTTACTGAAATACCTAATTCATTCTTTACGAAATCTAACATACCCCTATCTAAATCGGCGTGTAGAATAGATTTAGGTAGGTAAGTCCCATTTTCTTCAATTTGTTCCAACAACTCTTCCCTCCTTTTAAGCAGAATCTTATTGAGAGTTAAGGGTAAATGTTTCTTTACGTTTTTAGGTAATCCCATTATTTTTTATTTTCACTTATAAAAAAAACTTTATTTTTAGAGTTAATCATCTCAACCTCATTAGCGTTATAGATTGGTTTTTCACTTCCCTTTCTGACGAATGAATCGTACTTATACGGATTATAAGTGATTATGTTTTCATTTGGCTCATCAGGTAAATCTTCACACGGGTAATTACAAAACTCCACTAAGGTTCCGATAACAAACGCGTGGACATTTTTTCTCATCTCATCCCTTACTTTTTCTTTTCCTCCCTGTCTAACTCTAAACTCTACGTCATTTAATTTAACGTAATCGGCATACATAACAATTTTACCCTTATATGAAACTGAAAATGTGTGTTTATGTAAATTATAATAAACCATAACTTTTTCACCTACGTAGTTTACCTCTTGATTATTGTTACCACATTTATGACAAATATATGGGTCATCCCCACCGTCACTTAAATCCCAAGACCAACCACAATCATCACACACAACTTTTTCGCCCTCGATACCTTCACACATATGTACCATACAACTTTTAATTAAATTTATCTCTTTTATTAATTTTTTCATATCCCTCTAAATTCACCGTCATTAACAGGTGCTGCAATTATACTTCGGTAGAAAGGTTTGTAACCTCCATACGTATGTTTATTATCACTAACAACTCGGCCGTCATTTACAACTGAATAATATCTTACTCGGTCCTCAGTTTCATAATACCCTAAGTAATCACCATAATCGATGTCGATATTTAACTCATCTAACGATTCTTGATAGACACCCACTTTTAAGTTCCCGGGCTCCATTTGAGATAAGTTAGAACTAGCATAATTTTGATTATCAGGTGACTCAATGGTAACATAACCTTTAAACTCTACAGGTGGTAAAAATTGTATTCCGTCTTCTAATGATTCACCATAAACATCGTCAGTTTTTGTTTTTTGTCGGTCAACCCGATATAAAACTATAGTAAAATGCATGTCACCCTCAAGCCATTCTCGACCCATACTTTGTTCTAAACCAAAATCTTCGGACCCAAAAAACTTCTCTAATCGTGTTATAGGTATCTTTCTGTTACTCATATATTGATAAATACATAGTTTATTGTTATATTATAAATATCTCAATATGGAAAGTAATAAAGATAAATTATCCAAAATACCTGAAGTAAGGGCTCAACGTATATTAGAAGTATACGATGGGTTCAATAACTATATACAATCTATTCAAAAGAAGTTTAGAGAACAGAAACATTTTAAACTCACAAGAGCCCAATCAGACTATATTAATACTTACCATAATCTTGTCCCAAAAATAGCGAGAAAATGGGTTGATTTAGATAGTTATTTTGGTAAAAAAATGATGGAGGATAAGTTACTTACAAAAGTACCTGAAAAAATATTTGTTGAAAAACTTTTAGTAGAAAAAGATAAGTCCTTTCACATTTGGGGTAAAATCTTTGAGAGTGAAAAATTACACTCATTTTGGTTACCTCGTGTATCATTGATTAAAACTCAAGAGAACCTAAAAGTATCGATTGACTATTCAAAATATTCTCATCGTCCACCGTTAGAACATCAGATAGAGTCAATTGAAAAATTGGCGACACATGATAAATATATTTTAGCGGATGATATGGGTTTAGGTAAAACTACTTCTACAGTAATAGCCGCTTTAGAATCTGGAGTAGAAAGAGTTTTAATTGTTTGTCCGGCATCTTTAAAATTTAATTGGAAAAGAGAAATTGAAAATTATACCGATAAAACAATATCAATTGTTGAGGGTAAGAAATGGGAGAGCGCCGACTTTGTAATAATAAATTACGATATTTTAAAAAATTTCCATGACTTAAAAAATAAAGAAGAATCTATTATTCTACAAGAAGGGTTTGATTTAGTAGTTGTGGATGAGGCCCATTATATACAAAATGTACAAGCTAAACGAACTAAACTTATTAACGACATAATTAATTCAATAGGTAAAGTGTGGTTATTAACGGGAACCCCAATGACATCGAGACCTATAAATTATTATAATTTACTAAATTTAGTTGAGTCCCCCGTTGCATATAATTGGATGGCTTATGTTATTAGATATTGTGAGGGGTACCAATTTAATGTAGGTAACCGTAGAGTTTGGAACGTAAATGGGTCATCTAATTTAACTGAACTACGTGATAGAACTAAAACCCATGTACTACGAAGATTAAAACAAGACATTTTAGATTTACCTGATAAAATAATTACACCAATTTATTTAAATTTAAAGTCTAGAGACTATGAAGGACTAATGGGTGAATATTATAATTGGATTGAAGATGACAGTGAACAGAAATCATTAACCGTTCAATTCTCTAAACTAATGAAAGTAAGACAAGTCATCGCTGAGAGTAAAGTCAATGAGACCTGTGAATTAGTTGAAAATATAATTGAGCAGGGGAAAAAAGTTATTGTATTCACAAATTTTACTGACGTTTTAAATAGAATAACCGACCATTTCGGGAACAAAGCGGTTAAGTTAGATGGGAAAATGAGTAAAATTGCTAGACAAAACTCGGTAGACCAATTCCAAGAAAATGATAAAATTAAAGTCTTTGTCGGTAATTTAAAAGCCGCTGGTGTTGGTATAACATTAACCGCTGCGGAAGCCGTTATAATGAATGACTTATCTTTTGTACCTTCAGACCACTCACAAGCTGAAGATAGGGCATATCGATATGGTCAAAATTCAAATGTTTCAGTATTTTACCCAATCTTTGAAAATTCTATTGAAGGGGCGATTTATGATATTTTGTCCCGAAAAAAGAATATATTTGAGACAGTTATGGGTGATAACGAAGATAGAGGAGACATTATGGAACAAATTATAAATCAAATATCAGTAAGACGATGAAGATTTCTAATTGACCATTATTTATAATTAAAAGAAAATGAAGTTCAAAAGATTAATAAATAAAATCTCATTTATAGAACATAAATTAAATAGCCGAGAAGAATTAACAGAAGTTAATCACAAAAACTCGCAATTCCCTAAAGAAATTTTAACAGAAATGAAAAAAATAGGTATTGAAAAATTGCCGTACTCTTATTCTGCCTTAGAGAGATTTATAGACTCAGAAACTATGGATACTCACTATAACAAACACTATAAAGGATACGTAAAAAAATTAAATGACGCGCTATCAAGTAAAATTGATGGAGATATTGGATTAGAACAAATAATAAAAGGTATATCGAGATATAATAAAACAATCAGAGACAATGGTGGAGGAGTATTTAACCACTCACTTTTTTGGAAAATCATGTCACCTGAAAAACAAAAAGCTCATGGAGAAATCTACAATAAAATAATCAAAGATTTTGATAATTTTCCAAAATTTAAAAAAATATTTAGTAATGAGGCACTTAAAAACTTCGGGTCTGGATGGACATGGTTGGTTCTGACTAAATCGGGTAGGTTAAAAGTTATGTCAACACCGAACCAAGATAACCCATTAATGGATGTTGTAAAAAATGGTGGTTATCCATTACTTTGTTTAGATACATGGGAACACGCATATTACTTAAAATATCGTAATAAAAGAGATGACTATATAAGGAATTTTTGGTCGGTAATTAATTGGGATTACGTTAACGAATTATACGTATCTCAAACATCAAAAAAATTAAATGAGACAAAAATAGTAAAAAGTATTATCTCTGAAGGGGCAAGTGCCGGATGTAATAGAAATCAAGTTCAAACATATAGACGACTATTTAATACTAATCCTGAAATTAAAAAACGTTTTATGTATACCATTATGGATATATTAAAAGAGGTCTTTTCAGAATATTGGTATGAAAAAAATAAGTACTCTGAAGGTCAAATGTCAGGTATTTACGATTACGAACAAAAAGGTCGTTCAGTTATTAATAAATTAAACACTAATTATACTGCGTTTTGTACATTAGTTAGTGATATTAATAAGTACTTAAGAAAATATGGTATCGATGCCATTAACTTTAACGATAAAAACCGTAACCAACAATTATCGGAAGTAGATAGATTAAATAAATATTTAGTTGAATTAAGATATAGTATTTTTAATTCAGACTCCCCAACATTTAAAACTATCATGTCTGGTTTAGATAAAACTAATAAGTTTGGTGATAAACGTGAAGTAGATGCAGTTGTAAGTTTAAGGGAAATTTTTAAAACCGAGAAAGTTAAAAAAGTTGGAGAATTAGGTGATGTTGATGATATGATTAAAGGTATTGACGCAATTGTCCAATTACCTGAAGGGGATAAAACCATACAAATAAAACCATTTAACGGAGTTAATAAACGAAACGGTAAAGTGGTTGTTTATGGTACTGGTAACGTTAAGCCCTATAAAACAGATTACTTAGTTTTCCATAGTGATAAGTTAGGAACTGTTGTTTTTGAGAATAATTCTACCAAAATAGTTAATGGTAGATACGTTTTTAACGAATCATCTGAATATATTAATTAAAGAAATGTAGTTTTCTTAATATTTATAAAGAAAACATACATATGTCAGTAATTAATGAACCACAAAGAACAAAACTATATACTCGCGTAAAACACCTACTAGGTGCACCAATACGTAGTGTAGAAGTCGAAGATGAAATGATGGACTCACTATTAGAGTTTTCAATTCAAGATTACGCCCAATATGTGAATGATTGGTTAATTGAATCACAATGGACATCTCTTTATGGGATGAACTTAGATGAAGAATCCGTCACAAGGGCATTTACTACACGTTCCTTAGATTGGGAAACTCAATACACTTACGCATATTCTAAAATTGTTGGACTACAGGCGGGTGGTGACTATATACTTAAAAGGGATTATATTAACCTCGTAAACGGTCAACAAATATATGAAATACCCGCAGGTAGAGAAGTTAATGAAATTTTATGGTTTACTCGTGCGGAGTTAGACGCCGCTTTTTTCGACCCATTTATGGGTGGTATGGGAGGAATGGGTGGTGGAGGTCTCGGTGGTGGTGCCGGTTTCTCACAAATGGGTTCATCTGGAAATTATGCTATAACACCCGCATTTGATATATTACTTAGAATGCAAGACATAAATTTAAAACGAAGAATTATAAGTGGTGAATTAACATACCGTATTACTGCACTTCCTGAAGGTAAAAAAGCACTACATCTTTATAATGTACCTGGTGGGGAGTTTGATTTTGGTAATATAGCAAATAACGAATATAAAGTATGGTATTGGTATTATGAGACCGATGATAGGGAAGATTGTTTAGCAAATAACCCTGACGTTGTTAGATTACCTTCCGATATACCTATTGATGAGATGTTATGGGCGGAGTTAAATAATCCAGCACAGGCTTGGGTTAGGAAATGGTTTGTTGCATACGTTAAAGAAACTTTAGGTCGTGTCCGAGGTAAATTTAGTGGTAATTTAAAGACACCTGATTCTGAAGTCACAATGGATTATGATTCATTACTTACAGAGGCTAAGGACGAAAAAAGTAAATTAATGGAAGAGTTAATTGCTAGGTTAGAAAGATTAAGACCAGATAAAATGATGGAAAGAGAGGCTAATTTAGCTGAAAACCTTAATAAATCATTACAGTACCGAGCTCTACCTCGTCAAATGTATGTTATATAATATGGGAATCTCAAAATCATACCCAATAAAAAAAATAATAAACGGTCAAGAAAAGTTTATTTCAGACTCTATAATTGTGAACGGATTAAACTACACAACTAATGGAGAAGGGGTAATTATTGTAAAAAATAAAATTAATGTTAGTACTATAACATTAGATAACACTACGACTAACCATATAACTATTAAGTCTATGTGTGATACCATTATAAAAACAGACAAACTAATCGATGAAGAATATGAAGAAATTCAACTCGAAAGATTTGCTTCTGTAGAATTAAAGTTTGTTGGTGATAATTGGTATGTTATGTCTTCTGACGGCTTAAAGAATTCATAATTTCCATATTCTTATTAACATATTTCTCATCCACTAATTTAGTGGTGTTTTCTAAGTACATATAAAATGGGTTTATATTAACATCATTCCAAAATCTAATTTCTGGTTCCGATAAAGTTAAAACCTCATCTAAATTATCTTGACTACCTTCTTTCATTGGGAAACCTCTTACTAATTCTGTTTGAGATTTTGTGAAAAATGGTCGGTCTTCGGGGTTGTCGATTAATACTTCACTACGAATATCAGGAGAAAAAACCACTAATAAAGGTTCAATACGTTTATTAAACGCGGCCATATATCTAGGGATATTATATTCACCTAATTTGTCAGGTGTTTCACTAATATATTTATCATCAATCAAGTAACAATTAAGTACAATTTCGGAAGAGTCAGGAGGCATTGGTTTCCCATTAACAATAGCATATTCTCTCTTTTCAGCTGCGGTTGCGCTCCATTTATTTTTTTTCTGTACGTCACCATGAGACTTTCTTTCACCATTATTAACATAGTAGATAGTGTCACCTAAACCAACATTTAACTCATGTTTTATAGATAATTCCATGTGAGCTTGTCTTGACATTAAAGAACCTGATTTAGTTCTTTTTTTCATATGTAATTTATAATCACTGATACTTTGTTTTACACGAGATTTGTTGGCTATTTTAGAAATTGGTATTTGTAAGTTATAGATTTTATCAACATACTCATAATAAAAATCTAAGAACTTGTGACCTTTACCATCTAATAATAGTCTTAACCCGTGGTCCAAAAACTCAGCAACATATGTGGGTAGTTTTTTAGATTTAATACTATTTCCCGTTAATTTAACTTTACCTGTGTCAGTAAGTAATGCGTAGTTTTTACGTGCAACATTTATAGTTGATGGCCATACCCCATCAGTATCTAACCCCATTTCTCCCCTCATGAATATATCGTTGTATTCTGCAACATCTGCTTCTGTACCGATGTATTCTTTACCTTCGACAACTAAACCATTTAAACCTTTACCTATGTATGTATGTTTTTCACGTTCAGGTGGTGAGGAAAAGTTAACCCCATCAGTATCCATTACAAGAGGATTATACCCGCGTTTCATAAACCACATAATCATTTGTCTAAGATATTGTCGACCAGTACACGTAATTTGTTCACCCATATCCATATCTCCCCATGGAAATACATGAGGGGCAGATAATGAACCAAAGAAAGCGTTAATGAATATTTTAATCGGTAATTGTTTACGGTTATACTTCTTAGATTGCTCAGGGTCGGATACGTATAAATCTGAGGCTAACTGTTTATAGTTAATACGGGTATCTCTAAAGTACTTCAACATACTCTTCATTGCCCCCGTTACATCACACTTAGGGAACACGTCATGGACTAACTGTATTGATGGGTATAGTGAGGAGTAATCTAATTTTAAAACGTCCGTAGAGTACCCAACGGCTAATAATCTTGAGAGTCCCCCTGTAAATGGTCTCTTCTCACCTTTCTTAGGAATGGCTAAATTATGTTTATATGACCATGCTGCCATAATCATCTTCCATAATGTGGCCGTACCCATAGTCGATAGTCGTTCATATGTGGTAGGAACTAGTTTAGAGAGTAGAAAATTTGCTTGATTAAATTCTTCATCAACAATCATAGTCTCCCATATATCGTCATAAAGATATCTTTCAATAATATAGTTACCGTTTACCTTCTCGTAATGACCTGGAAATCTTTCCATTAGGTCTTCAGTACCTGTTGACCCAACTTCTTTATAACCGCCCGTCTTAGGATTAAAATAATAGTCTTTATTGTCAAAATAAATTTTACCAATTTTATCTCCCTCAACATAAACTCGGTTTTCTTTTTCTGCTCCGATGAACTTAGTAATATATTTAAGTCCCCAACTTTTAATGTCCGAATTAATTGCTTGGGTTCTTCTAACGGCATGCGCAATGTCAATGATATTATACCCCCACATCATTGTTTGAGTATATGGCTCCATTTCATTAGCCAATTTTAACATACCTTCTTTCTGTCTTAATTTTTGTTTAGGATTTAATGTTTTAGATATTTTTTTGATATCTAATCCTAATATTTCGGCTCTACGAATAATAAAGGGGAAATCGAAAAACGCCGAATTATATCCTCCGATTAACGATGGTTTAATAAATGCTATAATATCAAAAAACTCAATAATTAATTTACGTTCTTCTTCGTCATTCTCACACGCAATAACCTTTTCAAACCCTTTATTATCTTTCATCCCTATCATGAAAATTCTACTTTCTTCTGGAGATAGTCCCGTTGTCTCAATATCAAATACAAACCTATGTACCTCATCGTACTCATCAAACCCTTTAAAAAGTCTTTTATTTTTTTGTATGAGATATTGTTCCGCGGGTGCTAGAATCATTATATAGTCGGAATTACCTCGACCCCATGGGTCTAACCCACCACCCTTGAAGAAGTTCACTAAGTTACTATATGTTTTAGTTGTTTTAACTAAATATTTTAAACCTTCTTCCATTCGTGAATCATTATGCGTATCTAATGTTTCTATGATAATACCATGTGTAGACATAGCTTGTTTCTGAGCAGATTTAGACCCACCATAAAAGTTAATTCCTTGTAGGTTACCTACCCAAGCGAATGGGATAAATGTGTCTGATTTTATTGTTTTACCCTGAAGAGGGTCTTGAATTACTTTGAATATTTTTCCTGACGCGTAATCATATTCTAACGCTACTATATACTTTTCAGGGTCTTCTCCGTTAAGGAAGATTTCAATTTCTTCTTGTGATACCATAATATTTGTTTTTCGTTTGAGACATTTACTCGTATCGTATTGATGCGATTACTCTTTAACACTTAAACAAAGGTAAGGTAAGTTATTGAAGTTGTCAAATAATATTGATGTAAAGATTTTCTCTAATTGGTGCAATTAATTCACCCATTGAATTATGAATATGAAATTCACCAATAAACCTACCTTTAGTATTTGTATCACGTTTACTCCATCGATAATAAATATAATATTCTGATGGTGAGTCAGGATTAAGTTGTGTTTTTTCAGTTATATATGCGTTATTCATAAGTATTTTTTGTATACCATTTGATTCATTTTTCATAGAAAATCGAATAGTCGCGGTATCTAAGTCAGTATCAAAAATCTTATAGGCGTCTGTTCTACCATCTCTAACCACTTGCATTTTAAGAATTGGTAATTCACTTTTATGTTTTATAAAAAATTCCATATTTTATTATTTTATATCATTTTTATTATGTCCCATTGGGGGTACTTGGTTTACAACATAAATCAGCTCGACTAAAAGAATCTGTTATATTAATAAATAACTTTTTTCTTCTCGGTAAAATAATTTCACCTTGACTATTTGTAACTTTAAACTCACCTATATATCCACCAATATCCCTTGTTTCGTGAGAACTTAATTGGTAATATACAAAATACTCCACTTCATTGGACCCGACCGTAGATGGTTTAACCATTACCGAAGCGGGTTTATTCATTATGTAATACACATTAGTTTCTTCATTCCACATACTGAATGTGATGGTAGAGTCTTTTGTTAAATTATCGAATTCACGAAATCCTAATCTACCATCTTTTACGATTTGTACCTTTATAATTGGTAACGTACTATTTTTTCTTATAAAAAACTCCATCATTAATTATTATATATTAGGGTCATTATCAGATATATTAAATCCAAAATCACAAGTTATTTCATCAGATACGAAATCAAAATCACATGCCGCAGCGTCGGCATCAAAATTAAAGTAACACCCTAATAGACAAGGGAAACAATCGATACACCAAAAATCATATAAATTATACTTTGTTTTTAGTTCCCTATAATTATGTTGTATTTGTGGAGTTGACAACGGCTCCGTATACATTCTAAATTGTGATATACCACCCATAAACGTACCACCAAAATTAGGTTCGATTAGAATGTCGGTAGTCAATCCAGATAATGAAGTACCTGATAATGTTTGATTCGGCATATCTTCAGGGTCTTGAATATAAGGACCTTCAGTTGCGGTACAAGCACTGAACATTAGACTCTCTCTAAGTCCCTGTGTTCCTCCCCCCCAACTTATGTTAAAAGGAACCCCAAGTTGTTTTTCTTTTTGGGTATTTAATTCACGAGGTATAATTTCTTCAAAATCCTCAATCACCATAAATAAATAACCATTAACATATAGTTTTAAAAGACCTTGTCTTCTATCTTTATTTCTTAACCATTTTCGATTTAAATCTATAAGACTTGTTTTCTTCTCTTTTTTACTACCGATATGTGTTTGTGGTGGCGTAATTAAATTAATACTAGCGCCATTTATTGATGAAGGATAAACAACGTCTCTAATATCTCCTAATCCCCCCCAATTGATTAAATCACAATCCTCCAGTGTTTGATATCTTTCGAATACAGCGGAAAACATTACCCATCTTTCTTCAGTATTTGCGGTTAAACATATTAATGAATCATAACCACAATCATCATATATACCTCTAACTGAACATATTTCATTTATACAGTAACCTGAAGAGTATGTTAGCCCCGTAGTACCACAACTACCTGTTGTTACACAATCACCAGTTAATTTAATATATTTTACACATAAATGGGGATTCTTAGGGTCTCCTGATAATCTGATTGACATTGCGTTAGATAACGCATCTACACCAGGGTCAACAGGGGGATTTACGATTGTAGTGTTATATGCCCCACAAGGACCTGTATTATGTTTAACTGTTGTTCCTGATGTTGGAAAAACGTCAAAACAATTAGAGTTAGTTACGCCAGTATTTGAGCAGGCACATGTTCTTATACAATTCCCTAAACCTGAAGTTACTCTTTTATATGTCCATTGGGTAGAACTACTGCCTGAGGTATCAACATTAAATCCACAATTATAATTATAACAACCTAAACCATCTGAACCTTGGTTTCCTCTTTTAGATTCAGTCTTACCTGATGATGGATGATAATATTTATTTTCTGCCCTTGTACCAAAATAAAAGAACATACCCGAATTTTCAGGATAAACATCATTTAAGTATACTTCAGAAGGCTGTATTTTAAACTCTTCCCTTTGTCTCGGTTTAATGACGGTCTCCATTGTCCATCCCTTGTTAACCCTCTCAGGAAAAACCTCATAATCATAACCAAATAACTTATAAAATCCCTGATAAAACCCCCCATAAAGTTCATTATAATAACCAATAGAGTCTCCATTATTTTTAGATATCACATTATATATGGTTTTTGAGTTACCTGAAAACCTATGATTTGGCCAATCGGCATATGACGTAACAGGGTGAAATTTCATTCTGCGGTCATAATAATGTGGGTTCCATTTTTCAAAATCATTAATACCCATAGTAAACGTTATTGTCTCACCGGTCATTTTATCGTATAAACCGTTATCCGTAGCAACTAAACCAATATCACATAAAGTAGTCGCGGATTCACAATATAAATCAACGTTTTTAGGGTTATAATAATTTTCTGAAACTAAAGTATTTCCGGTATAATTAACATTCCATAACAATTTCATTTGTTGATTTGACAAATTTGATGATAAATCAATATATACGGGCAGTCTGTCTCCATCGTCTTCTGCGATTAGTTTTGTAGAAAATACTACTTCCTCATCATAATCTCTCTCATCTGATGCGATTGTGAGGTCAAAGTAACTGCTATAGTCTAAACGGATATCGTATCGATTAAAATTATAATTATTAATATTCTGACTGGGCATGAATGGTTTTTATAGATAAATACTTTGTTCGCGGTATTTATATTAAAAAAGAATCAATGAAGTCATATCTTTATAAAACTGTAGAGCAAGCTGAGAAAGCTGCAAATGAATTAGGTTGTGAAGGTTCTCACAAACATAAAAGAAATACATTTATGCCTTGTAAGACCCACAAAGAGTTTTTGTCGACAACTAAAAGTGATAAACCTGAGGGTGAAATGGACGAAATAATCGACTATGATGGTACTATGTTAAATTCTAAAATACCAATATTAGACCCGACTGTTAGTGCAGATGGAAATACTACCATGGATAAAACTGTTGCCATGGCACGTATCACTCAAGACCCTCTAACAAGGGGTTATAGAGTTTATTACGGTGAAAGTGTTGAACCTAGGGAAATTAGTGAGGAGGATATGGAAGACGCTTTTGGGTATGATGAAACTAAATATATGGACGCAGATGAGACTATCGATTTTTTTATTGATGAGTTAGGTTTTGATGAAGATGATGCTAAAGGTCGGTCTGAAGAAATGGGTAAGGACCCTAAATTAGACGACTCATCTTATTTTAAGAAAATGAAAGATTTTGTGATGAAAGGTAGATTGGTTGAAAAGGGGAAAGTTTTAAGTAAGGAAGAGTTAATTAAGATGGCAGACGATATGTTAGTATCTAAATCAGACAATAAAGATTTAAAAATTAATAGTAAAATCTCACCAATCTTACAAAGAAACATTAAAGTTTTAAAAAAATTAGCGGTAGCTGATGGTATTTCTACTAATGAGTTAGTTAAAATTTTAAAAAATGAATAAAGAATTATACGATAGAAAAGTAAAGATACCTGAATCTCTTTGTGGTCACCTATCAAAGTGTTTTGATTCTGTAGACGCGGATAGTAATGTTGAAGGGTTTAATCGAAACAAAGACATGAGAGATAGTGGGGTCGCTACTTACCAACAGATAAAACGAATTAAAAATTGGTTTGAAGGTTATGAGGGAACTAAAGACGAACCGTCTTTTATTTTAAACGGTGGGGATAGAATGGAGAAATGGTGTAACAGTGTTTTAGACCATTGGAGAAAAACTTTAGATATCGGTAATAAAGCCAAGTTAGAAGGTGGTATGGAAAATGAATATATAAAATACCATACTAAAGACGGGATAGTTGTTAGTCCTAATCAAAAACATGAAAAAGGTATTAACAAATTTGATACGTCTGTTACCGAACAGATAAAACAAATAAACGACATAATGAAAACATTAATATAATGGCAACACAAAACGACAAATTAGACTTCGCTCAACCAGTAAACAACTTATCTGAATACGCTGAAGCGGAAAGAGCAAAATTATTCCCAAAGAATGATTATTCACCTAAGAGTGACCTTTATTCACCTCAACATCCAGATGCGATGGCTGATGGTGACAAATTAGGGAGAGGAACCGCAAAATACTTAGATATCTATAACCATGAAGTTGGTACTTCTACGGATATCCAAGCAAGAGTGGAGAATGAAAAAATTGACAAGTATAGTCATAAAAAACCTTATCCAAGTTTCGATTTATAATGAATTTACTTGCCACGGTTAAAGGTCTCATAAATGAAATCGCGTCTCTTAATGATATTGAAAAGTCAATTAGAGACCGAAAAGTTGTGATTATTAATTACGATGGTAAAGAACCTGGTGGTAAAGGTTATAGGACTATTGAACCTGTGTGTGTGGGTAGAAGTAAAGGTGGTAATAACATGGTACTTAGGGCGTGGGATACGGAAGGAGCCTCACATACCGCAACTATAGGTGAAAAACCATTACCTGGGTGGAGATTATTCAGAGTCGACAAAATATTTACTTATAAGTTAACTAATGATACCTTTAATGAACCTAGACCTAACTATAACCCTAACGGAGACAATAGTATGTCTAGCGTGATTTTAAACGCAAAATTTAATAATTAATAATATGAGTAGTAACCTAATGGAGAAATTAGCAGTTTCTAAGAAAATAATGGAAAAACATAATGCAACACCAAGAGCACATGGTGGTTCATTGCCTATGTCAGAAAATATCAACGCTTCGTATAATATACCTCAAGACATGATACAACAACCACCACCACAACAACAACAACAACAACAAATTACGCCACAGACCCTAACTCCGAGTGAACCAGTAACTGAAAACGCAATTAAAAATTCTAAATTACCTGATGAAATAAAAAGATTAATGTTAGAGAACCCTATAGTCCAACCACAAACGAACGGACCTGTTTTATCTAACGACATTATTGAAGGTGCCGCAAGATTAATGAATACGAAACCTAGTAATGAATCAGTTGTATCATCACCTCAAACTAACCCATCAAATAGTGTGGGACAACCATTAAACGAAGTCACTACATCGTTACCAATTAATAATGACCTAAAACAAATGATTAGGGATGTTGTACGTGATACCGTAAGAGACGTTATAAGAGAAGAACTAAAAAGTTCGGGTATGATTATCGAAGGTAATCAGAAAGTTAACGAGACATTATCTCTTAGAGTCGGTAAACATGTCTTTGAAGGAAAAGTACTTAAAGTAAAAAAGGTAAAACAATAATATTTCCTTTTCTTATTAAGAATCTTTTACTATATTTTGAGTAAAATTAAAGTATATGTCAAAGATAAGAGTATTAGTATTACCGTCCGATAGAACAGGAGTAGGTAAATTTCGTTCAGTCGAACCCCACATTTTTTTACAAAATCAAAATCCAAACGATTTTCATGTAGATATTGATTATGAACCTAAAGTCGATGATGATAATTATTGGAAAAATTATGATATGGTTCATTTTCATAGAACCATTACTAAGGATTATGATAGCACTCCAGCACTATTAGAGAAATTACATAAATGGGGAATTGTGACCGTGGCAGATATAGATGACTATTGGTTACCAACTAAAGAACATCCAGCTCATGATATGATTGTTAACGCGGGCCTACATTTAAAAATTAGAAATAATCTTAAAGCCGCTCAATATGTTACAACCACCACTAAATTATTTGCACAAGAAATTAAAAAATTTAATAAAAATGTTTTTGTTCTCCCAAACGCGATTAATCCAAATGAACCGCAATTTAAACATAAGACAGAACCATCAGATAAGCTTAGATTTGGATGGTTAGGTGGGTCATCTCACTTACATGATTTAAAAATATTAGATGACTGTTTTAGTAAATTAGGTACATTGAAAGAACAATATGAATTATATTTGTGTGGTTTCGATATTAGAGGTACGGTAACTGAGATTGATAAAGAAACAAAGAAACAAAAACAAAGGGATATAAAACCTGAAGAAACTGTTTGGGCTGAGTACGAAAAAATATTTACGAGAAGTCATGATGACGTATCTGAAGAGTATAAAAAATATTTATTAACGTATAAACAACAACCATATAATGACGAAAAATACTACCATAGAGTTTGGACACAACCTGTTACATCATACGCTAAAAATTATGCTAAATTTGACGTTTCTTTAGCTCCCATTAAAAATCATATCTTCAATAGAATGAAATCACAGTTAAAGGTGATAGAGGCGGGATTTTATAAAAAAGCGATTATAGCATCTAATATAGGACCTTATACAATTGACCTAAAGCACGCACTTAAATATGGTGAATTTGTAGATGGTAATGCTTTATTGGTCGATGAGGGTAGAAATCATTCTGATTGGGCTAAACATATCAAGAAGTTAGTTAAAAACCCATCATGGGCGGAAGATTTAGGGGAACGACTATATGAAACCGTAAAAGATACTTATGATTTAAATAATGTTACAAAAACAAGAGCTGAAATATATAAAACAATAACAAAATGATAGACTTACCATTAAACAAACTTTTATTTTTTGACTTAGAAACTGTCGGAGTCGAGAAAGATTTACCAACACTAAAGAAAAATAGACCAGAATTAGCCAGACTTTTTGAAAGTTACTTAGATTGGTTTATTAGGAAATATCCTGACCAAGAAGGGAAAACTCCTGAAGAAATTTTTATTAATAAAGCAGCATTAGTTGCCGAGTTCTCTAAAATAATTGTTGCGTCATTTTCATTTATTACCCCAAACGATGACGTTCATACTCAAACATTCGCCGAAGATGATGAGAAGGAATTATTACTTAAAGTTAGAGATTTATTAAATAAAGTAGATAAATTAGATTTTTACCTATGCGGTCATAATATTAAGTTTTTTGATATACCTACGTTAGGTAAAAGATTTTTAACCAATGGTATATTACCACCTAAATTATTACCTTCATATGAGACTAAACCATGGGAGATTAAAGCTTTAGACACTAAAGATATATGGCAATTCGGTAATAATTTTGGTATATCATCATTAGATTTAATGTGTATTTCTATGGGTATTGAAAGTCCTAAAACAGGTGAAATTACAGGTAATTTAGTTCATGACACATATTGGAATTCTAATGGTTTATTGCCAATATCGGATTACTGTGAAAAAGATGTTAATGTGTTAGTAAAATTAATTAGAAAAATTTATAATTTAAAATAAGATATGTTTAAGAAATTTAACGATTTAAAAAATAATATGTCCCAATTAAAAGACATTCAAAAACAAATTAGTGATGTGGATATGACAGACCCCAAGTCGATGATGGAGTCTTTTGGTATTGATTACGATGAATTAGAAAAATCGTTCTCACCTACTGAATTTAAACCAACACAAGTCGAATACACATACAAATCAATTAATCCCGAACCTAAATACCACTATGGTAGTGATTCAGGATTTGATTTAAGAGCAAATGAAAAGGTAAAGTTAGAACCCTTTGATAGAAAGTTAGTGTCAACAGGATTACATATTAATATACCTAAAAGGTGTGAGATACAAATCAGACCTAAAAGTGGATTAGCTTTAAATAAAGGTTTAACTGTTCTTAACACACCAGGAACTGTTGATGAGGGGTACACGGGAGAAATTAAAGTGATATTAATTAATCTTAGTCCTAACTCTCAGACTATTGAATTTGGCGATAAAATCGCTCAAGCAGTGATTTGTCCTGTTATACAAGGTAGAGATGTTACTCTAAAAAGAGTTAAAGATATCGAAAATAAAGACCGTAATGAAAATGGTTTTGGTTCGACAGGAAATTAATATAGATTTTAATGATAACAATAGGATATAGTACAAAAAAAATTAACCCCGAATTTAGAGATTATATTGAAAAGTCTTGCGGTGTTCATAAAGTGGAAGTAATTCCTTTTGAAAATCCAGGCACACACTCCTTAAGTGAAGTATATAACATAATTTTAGAAAAAGCGAATAATGACATTGTCGTACTATGCCATGATGATTTATATTTTGAAAAAAAGAATTGGGGTAACAAAGTATTAAAGCACTTTAAAAGAAATCCTGAATATGGAATTTTAGGGGTTGCGGGCACTAAATTTTTTCCTAAATCTGCAAGGTGGTGGGAAATAACGGAAGAGATGTTAGGTATCGTTAATCACCAACAAGATGAAAAAAAATGGACTAATCAATATAGTGAATCAAAAGGTAGTAAATTAGACGATACCGTTATAGTTGACGGTCTTTTTATTGCGTTAGACAAAACTAAGATAAAACATAAATTTGACGAATCTTTTGATGGGTTTCATTTCTATGATTTAGGATTTAGTTTTAAAAATTTTATTAGTGGAGTTAAAATTGGGGTATTTTATGATGTGAGAATTACTCACTTATCAATAGGTCAAACGAACGATAAATGGGAAAATAATAGGTTAAAATTCTTAAGTATGTACGAAGATAAATTACCAATACTTTTACCAACTAAATTTAATAAAAAACCAATAAAGAAAGGTGAACCATTAGTTACATTAGCGATGCCAATTTATAATTACGCCAAAAGATTAAACCCTACTTTACAATCAGTTTATAATCAAGATTATACTAATTTTGAAATTACTTTAGTTAATGATGGTTCAGATGACCAATACTGTTTAATGAAATTAGATTCATTAGAAGGACAGGAAGGTGTACGAATTATACATAAAGAAAATACGGGAGTTTCCGATACGCGAAATGTGGCGGTTAGAGAAGGTAAAGGTGAATACATACTACCTTTAGATGCTGATGATATGATTTATCCGGGTTATCTTAAAACAGGAGTTAATATTATAAAGAAAAATCCTAAGATAAGTCCCGTATATTGTGATACTGTACACGTTGGGGAAATGCAAGGATTAGAAAAAAGACCTGAGTGGTCAAAAGAAAGACTCTTACAAGGACCATTTATTGTTAACAGTTCTATGTATTCTCGTGAAGCATATGAATCAATAGAAGGGTATAATACTGAAATGAAAGGTTGGGTTGATTATGATTTATGGGTACAAATGATGGACGCTGGTTTTATTGGTAAAAGAATACCTAAAGGATTATTTATTTATTACCACCATGAAAGTGAAGGTAAAGGTTCAGTCTCCACTTCAGCTAGACAAAATATGGGAGAATTACATAAAACAGTTTTAGAAAGACATAACAAAAGAAAAATAAAACAATATAATGGATAAAACTTTTAATGTTGAGGCGTTTGATGAATTTGGATACATACTATGGTATTATGCTCCAGTCTCTTACGACCAATATTTAAAAGGTAACTTAAACTCAACAAAAAGTAAGATAGGGACAAGTTCAGTTTTTTACTTTTCTGATGACCATACTGAATTACCTAAACATTATGACCCGCCAAGGTTATCACATGTTTTAGGTAATACTGAACATTTTACTTCTTGTTATACACATCGAGGTCCAAAATTCATTAATACAGATTGGACACCCCCACCGTATAAAGAAACATTTAAAAACGATACATATATTTTTGATAAACCGTTACTAACTATACATAATAAAAATACAAAAGAATGGTTACAACATCCCCATAATTACTTTAATAGTGAAATATTAGAAAAAATAATTAATACATTTAAAAATGATTATCAAATTGTATATATAAGACCACCTGAGAATCCTGATAAATTTAAATTACAAAGAGATAACGGTCAAACTACTGTTAATATTGGAGACAAAGAAGTACTTAAAAGACATTCAGAAGTCATAGATATTGAAGATTTATTAAAAAATACTCATAAGTCATATAATGAAATTCAATTTATGTTACTTGCTAATTCTAACCACCATATAACACCTGCAGGAGATGCAGTTATACCTTGTTATTTTGGAGGAGATGTTTTAATTTATAATTGTATGCACTGTAATTCAGCTAATCGAGGAGTATGGAAAACTGGCTCGTGGATGGAAAAATTATCAGGTTCAAAAATATACGGTTATAACAATTACAATGATTTATTGAATGACGCCAAATCTAAATGGTTATAATTTATCTTTTATGTAGTGACATTTCATGATAATTAGGTTTACATTGTCCTAACCACCACTGCATTTCAGAAAAACTGCTCATATTTGTACCATAAATATCTGTAGATAAACTACCTAAGTATTGGTCTATTAATATATCTTGCATACCTTCCACAGTAGTAAAATCCCCAAATTTAGTTCTTTTAGGTGTGGTATATACATCATACTTTTCTTTTATTAAATTTGTTGTCTCAGTATCATCACAGGTTAATAAAATTTTACCGTCAATTTTATCCATTACCTTAAAAAGGTTATTTATTTTAAAATGCCTACCCCATGATTCATATTCGGCAGGAAAACTTCTAAAAGTTCTAACGCTAACCGCACTATATTCTCCTAACTTTTCTTTCTCTTCTTTAATTTTATTTGAAATATAATCGATAGGCTCTAAAGTTTTGATAACTTCAACATACTTTTTTTTAAGGTCAATCGGTAACTTATCTTTACCACCTTCATTATGCGTATTCATTTGAGGATGAATAAATTTACAATCAGATACGTTATTTATACCATTACCATTGTAAACATTTTTATATAAATCATTAAATTTACATCTAACTCCCCCACCACTTTTAGGTACACCCCATATAAGATTTATATCTCCATGTTTCACTATAGTTGATATAATACATTTCATCCTATTAGAAATACCACCATAGGGGTTACAATTTATCATAAATTTGTTTTTTTATATTCTTTATGATATGACCTACCCATATGACCTACAAAGGGGTCCCATATTGAACCAAAATCAATCATAGTACACTTATCCCCAATTAAGTCATAAAGTTCATCTACAATGACGTTAGTAGCCATAGAGGATGATAACCCAAAGACTACATCATCGTATTTTTCTGTCATTTTTATCATATCGTTTTTAATTCTTTCTTTATCTAAAAAACAATTAACTGGAGGTACACTAACAAAATCAGTATATTTAATATCTATTTTCTTTAACTTATCACTTGACACAATAACAAAATTTCTACTTTCTAAGGATTTAACTAATGGACTTAACTGACCACTTAATGCTGCATCTTCCCATATTCCCGCATTAACCCATTTAAGGTCAATATTATTACTTTTTATAAATGGTAATAACATATGAAGTATATTTTTTATTTGACCATGGTCTAAGTTCCATATCGCTTTATAATATCCTTTATCGTTATTTAACGCGGTATTGAGTGATTTCCTCATTTCAGGAAAATATTCATGACCATCACAATTTTGACCTGGCACACCCATTGAACAAAACCATTCCCCATCACCCCATCGAGTAAATGAGAAATTATCTTTATTATTTATTTTTTCTATGTAATAATCTATTGGATTATTTTTAATATTTTTTATTTCAGTATTCATAATTTTATTTATGCATTTGGCTCTATTAATAACGGCAAATCTGTATTTACATAGTATAGTATCTTTTTACTCGACGCTCTATAAATAGTATGTCCGACATCTGTAATATCTGTAAACTCACTATCTAATAAATTTAGAAAGGTCAGTTGACACGTCAGAAAACCACCATACCTTTTATCTTTTTGTAACTGAAATAACTTATTGTGTTTATCAAAAGTTGGTTTTACTATACCGTTGTCTAATAAACCATTAGATATGGAAGCGTGATTATCTTTCCAAAAAGACGAGACATAACCATAACAATTAGTTTTAATTTTATTTATAAAAAAATCAAGAAAATCTACCCTGCTTGGAATATAATCATCTTCAATTAAAAAAGAATAAAGATAATCGGTATAAGTATCTAATACACCCCTTTCCCATGCTCCGTAAGAACCATGTAAGTTTTCACGAACTATCAGTTTACCTGTAAGATTAGATTTTTCTATAAAGTTATTTATATTTTTTATACATTCTTCATCATTTTCTGATTTATTTATTATAAATGTAAATCCACTAATATGGTTAGGTTTTTTTTCTAAAAAATTAAAATGTTTCTCTAAAAACTCATTAATTGGTAAATGTCCCAAATAACCCCTCCTTTTACCGGTATAAACCGCAACAATATAATTTACCATTTTTCTTTTTTATACTTTAATTTAGTAACCTAACATTGACACATCATAATTATCATACAATTGTACTTGCGTACCTATTGATTTTGATGGTTTTATAACAATTTCCGGTAACTTTAAATTAGGGTCACCAATAAACTCTCTTATTATTTTTAATTGGTTTTCTAAGTCAAAACAAAGGTCCTCATACTTTATGACTAAATCTGCCTCTTTACATGATTTAATAGACTGTCTTATATAATATTTTATTTTACCATCTAAACTATCGCTTAAAAGATGTCCCCTCAAATCATAACGGTCTATTAACTTTCCATACTTTACATGTGGTATATACTTATCTTTAACCGCCATATCTATTGGATGTCTCATAACATATACAGTTTTGCAGTTCGGGTACTCTTTTTTTAATTCATCATTTATAAACATAAAATGACCATGTTTAATTGCAAATTTATTAGAATTTTTAGTGAATTTTAAGTGTCCATTAATAAAGTTAAAAAGGTAGGAAAATTCTTTTCTACCCCAACACAAATCAAAAAATTGAACAAATCTTCCTTTACCGAAGTCTAATGAGTCACCACCAATTTCTCTCCCAACATAATAACCAAAACCTTCAAATATTTCGGAGACTACTCGACTTCCAGTACCCCCAAACCCCCCTATAAAAATTTGATTAATTTTTTCTTTTCTATGTTCCATACATTTAATTCTTTTATATGGGTTTAATTATTAATGGTAATAAGACTCGGCTATGTTTTGGATATCTTATATGAATAGGGTCGTTCCCCCCATGACAATGTAAAAACAAGGTATAAGCGACCTTAGTTATATCTGCAAAACAAAATCCTAATTTATAAAATTCCGTCATAAAATGAATTTGACAATCTCCACCACTACCGTAATATCCATTACCTACATATTCTTTAAGTACATTAATATTACCTCTCATTAAATTATTGGATATCATACCTGTAGATATAGATGCGAATCGGTTTTGATAAAATGAACAGACATAAATTATATCTTGTTTAAATTCACCCCAAAAATATTTTAAAAAATCTTTTAAAATAGGTATATAGTCATCTTCAATAATAAAACTCCAACCATACTTTGTATGGTTTTTTCTCATAACGTGTGAAAACCCCCCATAACTCAACCCTTCATTCTCTCTTAAAATTATTTCATAATTAAATTTTATATCTGAAGAATTAATAAATTCAATTAATTCTTCATCCAATGAGGTTTTACTTTCTTGTATAACAAACGATACTAATCCAATATTAGGTAAATTATTATTTAAAAATTCTATATGTTTAGTTGCGAATTCAATACCTCTATAACTACCATAACATCTTCGTGGACCATTATAAAAAGATATAATATAATTAACATTTTGTACGACCTTAAGGTCCGCATCTAATATAGGTTTATTATAAACCATTTTAATATAGTTATTATTCCTTATTGTTTTAACTTCACCCACTACCTCTATAAATCCTAATGACTCATATAATTTTTTAGCGAAATTGTTTTCAAAAACCCATAAAGTCGCATATTTTTTATTTTCTAAATATAAGTTATATGCTTGTCTGGCATATCCTTTTTTACGAAAATCAGGGTGTATATCGCACCCAACCTCATCACCATTAGTTCTAATATAACCAACAGATTCTTCATCAATCTCTATTATAAACCATAAAGGATTATTAGACTCAAACCATGATTTACAGTCGTCATATGTAAATACTGAATCATTTTCTAAAAAATTTCTAGTTGACTCATCATTCCTAACTTCTAATAAAAAAGATAAATCATCTACAGTTAACTTTCTTAATATCATTTACCATCCCTTTTTAATAGTATCAACAATGTACTGTCTATCTTCAGTCGTTACCCACCAACCAACAGGTATTGATACCATTTTACCAATGGTTTTATCTAAGTTAGGTAAATTACATACAAACTCTCTAACACAGGTATGTTTGTCATTTCTTTCGTGTACTTGAGAAACCGCAATTCCGTGATTACCCATATGTTTATAAAATAAGTCTTTGTTATCGACAAGTACTGAATATATCCAAAAAGATGAATCAAATCCATCCTCTCTTTTTAATAATGTAAGACCTTTAATATCTTTAAGATTTTCATCATAAAATTTAGCGTTTGATTTATGTTTCTCAATTATCTCATCAGCATGTTTTAAATTTTCAATACCTACTGTTGCGCAAACATCGTTCATGTGAAATTTATACCCCCATTCTTCAATATCTGCCTCACATCTAAAATCTTTTCTATCACCATCTCTATCGATACCATACCACCTTATTAATCTCGCTCTATCATTTAACTTTTTATGTGGTGAAAGTAATAATCCCCCATCAATGGATGTTATATGTTTGATAGCTTGTAATGAAAACATCGTTAAGTTACCGTGAGTACCTATATTTTTTCCTTTATATGTTGAACCAAAAGAGTGTGCTCCGTCTTCAATTACCGCGGGTTTAAATCCGTACATACGTTGAGCCTTTTCTTGAATTTCTTTTATTTTGTCTAAGTCGTTTGGATATCCGCCCCAATGAACTAACATTATAACTTTAGTTTTTGGAGTTATTTTTCTTGCTAAATCATCCAAATCCATATTTAAAGTTTCAGGGTCAATATCCACCCATTTAATCTTTAAATTATTTGCCAATACAGGCCAATTAGACGCGGTACAAGTTAATGGTGTAGCTAAAACTTCATCACCGTCTTCTAGTCCTGGCCATTTTGAATCGTAACCAATAACTCCTTCATAAACTACTTGATTTGTTGATGGTTTTTTTAATAAATGTAAGGCTAAGTGAAGAGCAGATGTTCCGGCATTAACCGTTGATACGTAATCATGATTGAAGTGTGTCTTCATCATCTCTTCTAATTCATTTACTTTAGGTCCTTGACCGATATAACCGCTATTGATTACTTTAGTTACCTCTTCGGCCGCAGTTGGGGCCATGAATACCTTGAATAAGTCTATTTTTTTCATATTATGTTGTTTTATATACTATAAGTTATTAATTTAGTTATAAAAATAAACAAACAATTGAGATTTTTAAATAGTATAGTACATTTAGGTTAGAATTAAAATTATAATTATGAAAATAGTAGGTATAGTTGGAAACGGGTTTGTAGGGGAGTCACAAATTTTTGCGTTTTCACCAACAAATGAAATTAGAGTGTATGATATAGACCCATTAAAATCGACACATACTAAAGGTGAAACACATAAATCAGATTTTATATTTGTATGCGTACCAACACCTATGAGTGTTGACGGTAGACAAGACTTATCCTTCATTGAAAAAGTTTTTGAAGAGTCTGTTGAGGGACCCATTTATATTATCAAATCAACTGTCTTACCTGGTACTACAGAAGAGTTACAGAGAAAATATCCCCATTTAAATATAATATTTTCACCTGAGTTTTTAACTGAAAGAACGGCTAAATTAGATATGTTAACTCAATCTAGAATAATTTTTGGTGGTGATAAGGAACTAACCGATAAAGTTGAAAAACTATTTTCAAATAGATTTATGAATCGTCACTTCATACATACCGATTCAAAAACTGCCGAATTTATAAAATATATGAATAATACATTTTTTGCGACTAAAGTCTCATTAATGAATGAATACCATAGATTAGCTAAATTAGTCGGAATTAATTGGGATGACGCAGTATACGGTTTCTCATCTGATGGTCGTGTTGGAGATTCACACTTACACGTACCTGGACCTGATGGTAAATTAGGTTTTGGTGGTACATGTTTTCCTAAAGATATTAACGCTATTATTTCTATGGCAAATGATGTTGGAGTTAATATGAACATATTAGACGCAGCTTGGAAAACTAACTTAGAGGTTAGACCCGAACAAGATTGGAATAAACTAAAAGGTAGAGCAATATCGTAATATGAGATTAATAACTGGAAATGGATTAGTAGGTTCATCATTAAAGGGAGATGTGAAAATTTCCACTCAACATTTTGACTTAAGAAATAGTGAAAGCGTAAAATCAATGTTTAAGTTTTATAACCCGAAAGAAGTGATTCACACCGCAGCTAAAGTTGGTGGGTTAGGTTCTAATATGAAGTATAAAGGTGAGTACTTTTACGATAATATTATGATGAATACTAACGTCATTGAACAAGCGAGATTGAGTGGTGTAAAAAAATTAGTAACCTTTTTATCCACCTGTGTTTTTCCTAATGAAGTTGATTATCCATTAACTGAAGATAAAATACATTTGGGTGAACCTCACACCTCTAATAATGCTTATGCTTATGCAAAAAGAATGGCTGACATACAAATTAGGGCCTATCGAGAACAATACGGGTTACAATATAAATCAGTAATACCAACAAATATTTATGGACCTAATGATAATTTTTCTTTAGAACACGGTCATGTTATGCCTATGTTAATACATAAAATGTATTTAGCTCAAAAAAATAATACTCCGTTTGAGGTTTGGGGGTCAGGTAATCCTCTACGAGAATTTATATATTCAAAAGACATCGCTAAACTAACCGAATGGGTTTTAAATGAATACGATGAAGACGAACCAATAATACTTACTACCTCAGAAGAGATTTCAATTAAAGGACTAGTTGATTTATTAGTAAATGAGTTTAACTTTAAGGGTAAAGTAATTTTTAATACTGATAAACCTGAAGGTCAATTTAGAAAACCTTCAGATAACTCAAAAATAAAAAAATATTTACCTAACTTCAAATTTACACCTATTGAGGTCGGAATAAAAGAAACGGTGGATTGGTTTAAACAAAATTATGAAACAACACGGAAATAAAGTTGCTTTAATAACGGGAATTAACGGACAAGACGGTTCATACTTAGCAGAATTTTTATTAGAAAAGGGTTATGAAGTATGGGGTACCATTAAACGTAATTCAGTTTCAGAAAATCAAACTAATCGATTAGGTGAGTCATATGGGCTAATTAAAGATAATTTAGAATATGCTGATATGACTGACTTATCCTCACTAATTAGAGTAATACAAAAATGTAAACCAGATGAGATTTATAATTTAGCTGCTCAATCACATGTGAGAATTTCTTTTGACCAACCAATATATACCGCCAACGTTACGGGTATGGGGGTACTTAACTTAATAGAGTCAGTAAAATTAATTGACCCAACTATCAAAATATATCAAGCGTCTTCATCTGAAATGTTTGGTAATAATATTGATGATGATGGGTACCAAAGAGAGACGACACCAATGGACCCCGTTTCCCCTTACGGGTGTTCAAAAGTTTTCGCTTATAATATTACAAAAAATTACCGTAATTCATATGGAATGTTTATCTCAAATGGAATTTTATTTAATCATGAATCACCAAGAAGAGGTACAAATTTTGTCACTAATAAAGTGGTTAAAACTGCAGTAGAAATTAAGATAGGTTTAAGAAATGAGTTAATACTAGGTAATATGGACGCAACAAGAGATTGGGGACACGCAAAAGATTATGTTGAGGCTATGTGGTTAATATTACAACAAGATGAACCAGATGACTTTATATGTTCTACAGGGATATCTCACTCAGTTAAAGACTTAGTCGAATACGTATTTAATAAATTAGAATTAAATGTAGAGAAATATGTAAAAATTAATGATAAATATTTTAGACCTGAAGAATTAAAAGATTTAAAGGGAGATAACAGTAAATTAATAAAAAAAACTAAATGGTCACCTAAATATACATTTGAAAGTATGTTAGACGAAATGATTGAATATTGGGTGAAATTTTACCATCAAAACTAAAAATTAAAAAATAATACATGTCAAATAGGAATAAAAAGACAGAAACTAGTAGATTAAGTCGTAAGGATTTAATTAAAAATATTATCGGAAAAACACCTCGTAAGAAGTTTCTTAGTGAAGGTCAAGAAGAGTACTATAATATATTAAAAAACAATGAAATAACTATCTGTACCGGACCCGCCGGCGTTGGCAAATCGTATATCGCAATGAAAGCGGCAGTAGAACTACTAATGGAAGAAGATAATTCCTATGAAAAAATTATCATAGTAAGGCCGGCGGTTGAAGCAGAAGAAAAATTAGGGGCGTTACCTGGTAATCTTGAGGAGAAGTTGGACCCTTATATTTTTCCATCTTACTACCTATTAAATAAAATTATAGGGAAGGAATCTAGAGAAAAACTTAAAGAAAATGACTTTATTGAAATTTTTGCGTTGGCATATATGAGAGGTATGAATATTGATAACTCAATATTAATTTTTGAGGAGTCTCAAAACTCAACACCATCACAAATGAAATTATTATTAACTAGAATTGGGTTTAATAGTAAATTCTTTATTTCGGGAGATATTGACCAAACTGACAGATATAAGGATAAGACCCATTCAGGGTTATATGATGCGAATGAAAGATTTAAAAATATGGAAAAAGTAGGAACATTTAATTTTAAAAATGAAGATATTATACGTAATCCACTTATAACTAAACTATTAGATAGATACGACACATGAGAATAGCATTTGACATTAACGGAGTACTAAGAGACACTTTTTTAAAAGCGGAACAAATATATCAAAAATATTATATTGATGAGTTTGAAGATGAGAACACATTAACTTATAATGAAGAAACTGAAGAATTCGATGAAAAAGGAGATAAAGATACTTTTAAGTACGAACTAAATTTACCGGTAAAATCTTTAGATAATCTAATAAATCACTTTAAATTTAAAAATAAAGAAGATTTATATGATTTTTTCTACGTTGATTTCGCCATGCAAATTTTTGGTCATTCACCGTCTATCAGTGGACCCACATTTAATGTTTTAAATGATATATACGAAACCTTAAGAGATAACCATGAAGTGATAATCGTGTCTGATGAAATTGGTAAGTCTAAACCATCGACATTATTTTTTCTATCAAAGTATGGGTGTTTAGTTGAAAAAATAAAATTCTATTCTAATATTACATTAGACAGTATGTGGGATGAGGTTGATATTTTAATTACAGCAAACCCAAATCACATCATAGAACAACCAAAGAATAAAACAGTTATTAAGTACTCCACATCATATAATGAAGAAGTTAAATCGAAATATAGTATTAATGATATCGTTGAATTTAAAGAACTATATAAAAAATTAAAATTAAAATAATGTTACAATTTTTAGGTGAGAACTATTACGTTGATTTTGAATCTTTAGAGTCACAAGTTAACATACCAAAGTCAGATAATAAAGAAGTGATAATTTCTGAAGATAAAGATGAAGATAAAGATGAAGATAAATTTTTACAACATATTAGTGTTGTGAAATTTGAAACAATAAAAATGATGTTAGAGGTTGTACTAACCGAAAGAGAAGAATTAGATGATAATTTAGGTATACGTGGAACTTCAAAGAGTTTAAGTATTCCCTTTAAAATTGCATTTAATACCTTATTAAGACACGGAATTATAAAATATATTTAAATTATGAATACAGAACTATTAAATAAAGTTGAACAATCAGTTCAGAGATTAAAAGATAAATCAGTTAGAATTTATTTTTTAACACAAGATACTAAGGGTAATGCTAGAGCATCCGTAAGACAAACTTATGAGATTGCCTTAACTCTTAAAAATAACGGATTTAATCCAATCATAATTCATGAAACAAAAGAATATACGGGAGTTTCTGAATGGTTAGGTAAGAAATATATGGAATTACCTCACGAATCTATTGATGGAGAAAATTTAAAAATTTCTCCTGAGGATTTTATGGTCGTTCCTGAAATATACGGTCACGTATTAGAACAAGTATCAAATTTACCTTGTGGTAAAATTATTTCTTGTCAAGCGTATGACCATATGTTAGAAACACTTCAACCAGGTACCACTTGGTCACAATATGGTTTCTTAAAGGCTATCACTACAAGTGAAAAACAAACAGAATATGTTAAGAGTGTTATGAAAAATGTCACATTTGATATTATCCCACCTTTCATTTCTGAAATATTTTCACCTAAAGAAGTCCCATCTAAACCAATTATTTCTATACATACTCGTGAACAGAGGGATACGATGAAAATAATTAAAACCTTTTATTTAAAATACCCACAATTTAGATGGGTAACATTTAGAGATATGAGAGGTCTTAATCAAGAAGAGTTCGCAGAGTACCTAAAGGACTCATTTGTTTCTATATGGGTAGACGATACGTCATCGGTAGGGACTTTCCCACTTGAATCCATGGCAAGTAAAACACCTGTAATTGGTAAGGTACCTAATTTAAAACCTGAATGGATGTTAGAGAATAATGGGATATGGACATATGAGTTAAATCAGATGACTGACATTATTGCTGAATTCACTCAAAATTGGTTAGAGGATAATATAAATGAAGAGTTATATACCGTAGGTTTAGAAACCGCCAATAAATTTCAAAACAGAGAAGAGTTCGAGTCTAATGTCGTAAACACCTTCACAGGTTACTTAGATATTAGAAAAGTTACATTCGAATCTCAATTAGATAAACTTAAAGTAGAAGAAGAAAATTAATAATTATGGAAAATAAATTAAACGTATCAGCGATACTACCTATCAACTCATCAAAAGTTAAAAATTTTGTAGATTTTTTTAGTAGTTGTATCCTATCAATAGCAAAACAATCAACACCGATTGATGAGTTAGTTATTGTACACAGCGATGAAGAATCGTTAAAAGAAGTAGTACAAAATTTCAACTACAGTGGTCTTACAGTAAATTTGGTAGAAAATACTGGAGATGTTGATTTTGCGTCTCAAGTAAATTTAGGTGTTGAAAACGCTAAAAATGAATGGGTTTCATTAATTGAATTTGATGATGAATACGCATCAATATGGTTTAAAAATGTTAAAAGATATATGGAAGCTTACCCAGATGTTTCAGGGTTTCTACCTTTAGTTCTTGATGTAGACGAGAAAGGAGTTTTTGCTGGATTTACAAATGAAGCGACCTTTGCCGCTAATATGAATTCTGAAATTGGTTACTTAACAAATGAAGTTTTATTAAACTATCAAAATTTTCAAACAAGTGGAATAGTAATTAAGAAATCAATATTTAATGACTTCGGTGGATTTAAAAAATCTATGAAATTAACTTTTGTATATGAGTTCCTACTAAGACTGAGTTATAATTCAGTAAATATTATGACAATACCAAGAATTGGATATAAACATATGAACATGAGAGAAGGAGGAATTTTTTGGAATTACAAATTTGGTGAGAAAAAAATAACTGAGGATGAAGTTTCGTTTTGGATAGATACAGCTAAAAAAGAACATTTTTTTATTGAGGATAGAGACATAAACTATCAAGCAATGGATGTTTAATGATATTAAAACCCAAAAACACGACTTCTAATGATGAATCAGTTAAGATTGTAGTGTCAGGCAATACCATAACTACTGAATTAGTATCAGGTAATACTGTAACTACTGAGGTAGTGTCGGGTAGTACTGAAACTGACGAAATTAGTGAACCAAAAAAGAGGGGGAGAAAACCAAACCCCACTAATTATTTTGCTGAGAGAGAAGAAAGAGCGGTTAGATTATTTCTAACGGCCTCCACATATACCGAAAAAAATGAAATATACAATGAATTTCTAAGGGCACCTTTAGATAAAATGATAGAATCAATCATTCGTAGATATAAACTTTATAGAAAAGGTATGGAGTTTCGTGAAATTAATGATGATACACATTCATTTTTAATAACTAAAGTAGAAAAATTTAAACCTGAAAGGAATAAAAAGGCATATTCTTATTTTGGTACTATTTGTAAAAATTACCTAATGGGTATGATTATAAAAGACCAAAAAGAACAGAATCGAAAAATTTCTTATGAAGATATTACGACTAAGTTAGAAAGTAGACCTGATATGATTTATTATCTCGAACATGAGAAAGTAGAGGCAACAGATGTAATTAAACAGTTTGTTAAAGAATTAGAGAATTATATAGAATCTAACGATTTAAATAATAACGAATTAAAGTTAGGGTACGCACTAATAGAGTTATTTGAGAACTATAGTAACATTTTTATTGGTACGGATAATAACAAATTTAACAAAAATATCATACTATTATCTTTACGTGATATGACCAATATGTCAACTAAAGAGATAAGGACATCAATGAGGAAGTACAAAAAATTATATTACGAACTAACAAATAAGCTACATAATCTGTAAAAAGTTATTCTATAAATATTTATAATATTATGGCAAGACCTAAAAAAAAACAAATAGTATTAAGTAAGGACTCAGTTCTTTCTCTTATGCAAGAAATTTATAATGAACTTGTTGAACAGAGAGCGACTGCCATAAGGATTCAAAATAAAATGTTAGCTATGTTAAAGGACCCCGAAGATATGACCGTTATTGGACCTGTTATTAAGGAACAACAGAAAATCGTAAACGATACCATAGAGAAAAAATTATCACTATCAAAATTACAATCAACAATATGGGAAAAAACTAGTAACACTACAAGTGAAGATTTTAGTTTATCCGATATTGATGACGATACATTACAGACCTTAATACAACAGGATTTAGGTAATGACGATAAAAAAGGTGGTTATAAAATAGATTAAAATTAACCATTATGCCAATTAAAGATAAATTTAATCAAGCAAGTTCTAAAATTGACTCTTATAAGTCTACCATCCAAACCACGGTTAATGAAGATAAGATAAAAAAATTAAGTGACGGATTAGACAGTAATATCTCAAAAGCTAAGAGTGAAACCTTAAAGCAACTTAATGCTATGGGTGACATTAAACAAAGAGCTCAACAAGAGTTCCAAAACACTTTTGATGAGTTAACTAACTTACTTAAGAAATCCATGCCAAGTGGAGATAAGTTTAAGAATACTGGTTCCTCAACTATGGATTTTCTTGTCAAGCAAGTTCTAATGGCTAGTCAAAATGCTAAGTCTAGAATAGGTGAAATAATTACAGATGAAGTCTTAAAGGTTGCGGGTTGTTCTGAAGAACAAGAATTTAATAATCAACCAATTTATATTCCAGTCTCAGATATTGATTTAAAAGAGCTATTAAAAAATGACCCATCAGTTAAACCATGGTCTCTAAGATATGAAAAAAATGACATTTCAGTTGGTTCTCAACCGTTTTCGATGGATAGAGAACTTTATAATCGACTACAAAATCAAGGAACATCATTCACCAGTGAGTACGGTAATAGTTATCCCGGAGCATCAGGAGCGGGTCTTTTTGATTTAAAATATGTGACAACTTATAATGACCCAATCACATTAACACCAATTTTTGGTGATTTTTATGAGGTAACATTATCTAACAGATTAACGGGAAATAATGTAGGTGATTTTTTACGAGACTATTATGGGTCTATTGATTTAATTGACTTTAGTATGGTTTCGGTAGAGATTATGAATATGTTAACTAACATTATTGATATATCGGGTGGTATTTCAGTCAACCAAAAAGAGGAACAAAGTAAATTTGAAAAAATAATACAAAGAATATTAGGTTTATGTTTTGATAGTAAAAAAGAAATAGATGTTCAAGGAACCGCTAAATTAGGTCAATTAGATAATGTCGACCAATCATTTTTTGAGATGGCGCCTGTAGATTTAAAAAATATTGAAATAGAGGTTAATAATATGATTCAAGGGGTTACTGAATTTACGGATTGTAATAACGTAAAGTTCCCTGTTAATACCGAAGCATTATTAGACTCAATGACTAAATTAATTAATGATGATAATGGTAATGCTGGAGATAATGCCAATAATTTAATGTCATTAGTAAATGATATGTCAAAAGACCAAGATTGGAAATTAAATCTTCCTTCAGGTGTAGATTTAAATTTAAACGTTGCAATAAACAGTGATTTTTTAAAGATAATACCTAAAGCGGTAATGTTTGCAATACTAAGACCAAAAATGCTTTTAGGATTACAAATTGTTATGAAATCGGTTAACCCTAATTTTTCAAATATTTTATCATTTAGTAGTTTAGAGTCTTTTATTAAAACTTTCGGTAAGTTTATTGTTAATGTGTTAAGTAAGATTGCCGCTATATTTGTGGAGGAATTATTTATTCTATTAAAAAAGAACTTAAGATTACTAGTGGAAACTTTATTAATAGAAGTAGTAAAAGAATCTAAAAATAAACAAGCCTCGATGATAGCCGGTGTAATATTTATGTTAATACAATTAATAAAGGGGTTTATTGATTATAGGGAATGTAAAAGTTTAGTTGATGAAATATTAAAACTCTTAAACTTAGGCGCCGCAGCATCAGGTATTTCATTACCATCATTTGCGTTGGCAGCTAGCTCATTATTGGGTGGGTTTTCACCGACAAGAGCCATGACTGAAGTTACTGAAAGATTTCAATCTTTAGGTATACCGACAGGAGATTTACCAAGTGGAGCAGTAAATATTGCGATGCCGGCAATAGCCCAACAAATAAAGGGTAGTTATCAAGAACAACTATCTAACGGTAAGGTTGAAGTGTGGATACCACCATTATCGGTACCACCGGTAGTTGCCGGCTCAACGTTACCTGCTAAAGCATCTGGAAAATCTTATTAAAATGACTGAAGAAAAAGTAACAAAAATATTATTAGAATATAAGACAAGTCCCAATAAAGACTTGATGGAGGTAATGGATTTTTTAGAAAATGATTTCCAAGAAACTAAAAAGAATATAATAAAATTAACACATCATTTAGATAGTAGTGAATTAATCTACAATAAAATCTTAAATGAATATAAAAGTAGGACTAAATAATGGTAAACACTAACATCCCATATAATGATAGGATAATGTACGTTGGAGAATGTATAGACAATAATGACCCAATGGGGTTAGGTCGTATTCGTGCAATTTTAAAAACTGAAAATACGGTTGATAGAGAAAAGAGCGTTAATAGTTCTATAGGCGTTACCGAGTATTGGGGACCTAAGGACCCTTTTGTTATTAGACCACTATTACCATTGTTTATTAATGCCTCACCCAAAAAAGGTGAGTTTGTTCATCTTATTTATTCTAATCCGGATGATAAGTCTAATCGTGATAAATTTTATGTTTCTGGAGTATTTTCATCACTTACGAACATTGACCAAGAACCATACGACTCAGCTGTAAACGTAAGTAATTTAGGTAGTAGGAATAAACAACTAAAACAATTACGTAATCCTGAAACAGGTTTAGAGTTTGAATCAAATAATAAAGGAGTCTATTCTATACCTGATGATATTTCAATTGATGGTAGAGGTAGTGCAGATATTATAGTTAAAAATGATACAGTACTTTTAAGAGCCGGTAAATTTAATGGGGTAGCGAAACCTAATGTGTATCCAATAGGTAACGACAATAGGTCCTTTCTCCAACTCAGTAAGTTTAATAAAAAAACAACTTACGGTACACCTGAAAAATTATATAAGTTTAAATATATGCATAAACCAATTAAACTATTGGTGGAATATAATGTGGTTAACCCTGATAATAATTCAAACGCATATACGGGTGGCATATACATTTATACTCTAACTCCAAGTCAAATAATTGGTACCCAAACTTTTAATTTAACTACAGATGTTGAAAGTGGTAAAAACTTATACCAAAAATTTGAATTTATAGGTTTAACCGTTAATAAATTAACCTCATTAATAAATGAGATTATTAAAGGGGTGTCAGAAAGATTAGTTCCTGACCTATCCAATATTACTACTTCAGTTACCCCTTTAGGTCCATTTAGGTTAAGGTCAGGTGCTGAATCAATTTTTCCAATTTACTTTAGACCTCAACATAGTTTATATAGAAAATTAACTTCAGATACTTCTCAAACAAATGAAAAACTATTTGTGGCTAATTTAATGTCGGGCATAAAAATTATTCCGTCAGATTTAAAGGGGGGGTATGGTTTAGTTTATGACGAAAGTAAGAGAGGTGACGTACCATTTACGCCTGAAAAAAATGTTATAATTCCAGAAAAAGAAGTGTTATTAAATAATACCGCATCTATAATGGGAGGTGACTACGTCTACTTATTATCCCATAAATCAACCAAGAGTAGTACGGGAAAAGTAAATTTATCAAACACTTTATACGGTATTGAAGAATATACTCTTTCTGATGAGATTGAACCTAAAACATCATCAATAGTTCGAGGGGAAGAATTAGTTGAATTATTAAATTTAGTTATTCAATACATGGTCGGACATGTCCATCCTTACCATGGTATGGTTCCTGATGGTACCTCTGTTAACGGTGTAACCCAAGATAAATTACTAGAAGAACTTAGAAATGCAAATCAAAAGATACTAAATAAGTATATTCGTATAAACTAAGTATTTATATTAAAAAGAGTTTATGTCAGTTTATAAATCATATTTTAATAGGAACACTACAATCGTTTCAAATTCCTATGCTAATACAGGTAGAAATCCCATATGTGAATTATTCTTTGGAGGGGTAAATAATGTAATAACACCAAAAGGGTATAGTCGACTTTTATTCAACATTGAGTTATCAGGTTTAACTAATCAAATAAGTGGAGGTCAAATTTCTACGGGTTGCTCAAAGAATATGACACATATTCTTAACATGACTAATACCTCATCATTTGATAAGGAATTACTAAACGATACTTGGTCAAACGGTAGAAGGAGAGCCACTTCCTTTGATTTATTACTTTTTAGAATTCCAAAAGTTTCGGGGTCAACAGGTGATATTCAATCGTGGGATGAAGGTGTTGGGTACGATTATTATGATTTTACAGAATTACCGACAGATAAAGCCTACTCAAGTAGACCAACTAACTGGTATGAGCCACAAACAATTTCAAAATGGTCGGTCCCTGGTGTTTATGATAATTTAAATAGTAACTTAAATTCAGGACTTAATTTTTCAGGTTTAACAATTATTGATATACAACATTTTGAGTTCGGTAATGAAGATATTAAATTTGATATGACTCAAGAAATTAACGATATCTTAACTGGGTCCACTACAGGTGTGACCGGATGGGGTGTCGCTTATTACCCTCAAGTTGAAAATATTACAGGTCTAACTGAAAATTACTCTGTTGGGTTTTTTACACGACATACTCAAACTTTCTATGAGCCTTATTTAGAAACTACACATGATGACTTAATTCAAGATGATAGAAATATTTTTTATGAGAAAAAATCAAATAGGTTGTATCTTTATAGTTACCAATTTGGTAATCCTCAGAATTTTGATGAACTACCCACTGTAGATATCACGGATATGTCAGGTGCCGTTAAATACTCAAATTTAACTACGTGTCAAGTAACTAATGGTGTATATGAAGTTATAGTGTCAGGAGTAACCGAAACAAATATACCGTGTATGTATTATGATACATGGAAGAATTTAAAAATAAATGGAGTAGATATTTCTAATGTAACTAACGAATTTGTAGTTAATGATTTATCGGACTTATACCAAATAGGTTCCACAACTAATGACCCTTCAATATATGGTTTTGATTTTTACGGGATTAAACAAGATGAAAAGATATTAGGTCCCGATACTCGTAAAGTTAATGTTATCATTAAGAAAGCGTATACAACAAATGAAATATTAAATAAAGTTGACGCTTATTACCGGGTATATGTTAGAGAAGGAAAAACTGAAGTTCAAGTTCAAGATTGGACAAAATTAAATAGAACACCAGATAGTCATTATTTTATTTTTAATACTGACGATAAAATACCAAATGAATATTTTATTGATATAAAGGTTATTACCGATAGGGAAATTAATACTTATAAAAGAGAACTTAAATTCCAAATAGTTAATAGAAAATGATAAAATTAACAATAACCGAAAACGACATTCTTGAGATTATTACACGAGTAATTAACGAAAAGAAGAAAAGTAGAAAAAAGAAAAAAGATACCACTTTATGTTCAAGAGGTAAAAACGCTGCTAAGGCAAAGTACGATGTCTATCCATCAGCTTATGCTAATGGTTATGCAGTTCAAGTTTGTAAGGGTAAAATGCCAGATAAAGATGGTGTAAAAAAATGTTCAGGTAAGTACTGTACCAATAAAAATTAATAATTGAGATTTACATAATGAAACACATGAATGGAACATACTAAAGATTTATGTGATGGGTGTGGTTTATGTTGTAACAGTATATTATGGCCAGGAGTTCATGTTGACGAATCTAAAACTCATTTATTTAACACTATAACGCCCGATAAGGGGTTTAACCATAATGGGGAATCTATTATATTAAACTCAGGAATGCATTTATTTAAAAAAAAATGTGAGCATTTAGATAGTTGTAACTTATGTGGTATTTATGATGATAGACCCACTAATTGCCGTAATTTCTATTGTGGTGTATTTAGAGAAGTTGAGGATAATAAAATAACTTTTGAATTCGCTCAATCCTTAATAAAAGAACTTAAAAGTAATCCGAATAACCAATCTTTGGTTAATAGGTTTAAAATATTTCCACAGAAAATTAATAAATTATAAAAAATTAATACTATATTTGTAACTTAAACATTTAAAACCATGAATAGAGGATATAATAACCCAACTTACCAATTTACTAAAATCGATGAAGTTAGTAACGAAAAAACTGTCATTCTTGAAACAGAAGCGGCTTGTGTTGAAAACGCATTAGACTATTTTTATATTATGGAACCTAACTCGTATGGTAATCCAAACTATGTTATTGGAATTAAACCAAGTAACTTTACTCATAAGATTGTTCAGGAATGGGGTTAAACTGATTTAGAAATAACCCATTGGTACCCCACATCACCACCATTTAATAACCATTTAACGTACTTCTTGTCATTTTCGGGATTACCCTTATATGACTCATTTAAAGTGATTATTTCTTTAGTATTATCAAAAAATGTTTTAATTTTATTTAAATCATTTTTATGTATTACTTTATTTTCTACAATTTTTTCAATAAATCTATTAATTTCACCACCCTTTTTAGAGTATACTAAACCCTTTTTCATTTGACTTATAACAGGTGATGGAACTCGAATATAGTCATTATCCTCTATGATAACAATTTTAAGGTCACCAGAACCTTTAATTACTCTGTGGTATGTCTCTTTATTAATAGAGTATTTTTGTCCAACCTTAAGGTCCTGAGGTAGTTCCTCGTCCATTTGTAGTTTCCAACCGTCACTTGACTCTACGAGTATTGTACGGTTGTACTCATCTTTATGCCATTTTAACTCTTCTGAGTTAACGGATTCATTAAAAACTCTACGTTTTTTGTTATGTGATAGTTGTGTATCTGAATATATCATTACCAAAATCTCCCTGAGACGTTTTTCCCGAAGTCTTTATGTGCTCTACAAGCCCAATAACCCGCCTTAGTCTTATCCTTCTTCATATGACACCTATGTCGAGCAGCGAAGGATTTACGAGCACCTGGGTCATTCCATTTAGCTGTCATAACAGGGGAGCCATACGATACTTTGATTACCTTACCCGTCTTAGGGTTTTTAACGTACACATACCACTTCTTAGGTCCACCTGACTTAGGTTTGTTTAAACTAACATCTTTACCCTTATATTCGGATTCAGATAAACCAAATATTTTTTTAGATTTAGGATTAAGATTCGATGGTTTAATAAGTTTTGCAGGTATTGTTTCTGAATTAGACTTTAATGCTTTTTGTGCTCTATGATTTCCATCTAATATCCATTGAATTATATCATTTTCGTCTACCATAATTAAAATAGGATACTGAGATGAGATTTCTACTTGACTAATTCTTTCTATTTCCTCAGGATTATCATTCCAATTTAGGACAATATTTGCCAATTCCTTAGTTGGGAAATTTATGATTTTAATGTCTTTTGTAAGTTCTAAAATATCTTGAAGGGTTATTTTATCTTCATCGTCAGACCAAGACGTGTCCGCGCCTTGTTCATCAATTTCATTGGCATATGTTCCGTCCCAACTAAATGCCTGTTCATTAACCATTGGAAAATCAAACGGTAATCTTTCACCCTTATAATTAAAAAATCTACCTCTATCGGATTCTATTAACTCCACTTCCTCTTCTGACCATTGATTGTAACCTTCATTATATAATTTACGTGCTTCGTTAATTACGTCAAAGTATTTGGGACTACCATATCTAAAAACATTTTCAGTTAATGAAAGACTATTATCAATATGATATTTTAATTCTTCAGATATTACGGTTTTTTCTTTAGTATATGACTTTAAAACCGATTCGATTAATTTAGTATCTATTAAGTCAGGTTCATCCTGACTATCATCATATGATTCATCATCTGAATTATCTAAAGGTAATTGGACATCATCGAAAGAATCTAAACGTTTTGGTTGTAATGGTGGGTCCAATAAAAATCGTTGATTTATCCAACTTCTTAATTCATTTTCAACAAAAAATTCGGGTACAGGTTCATCGTCAGGTTGTGTCGACGCAATTTCAGATATATGATAAGCAAATTTTAATTTATTTTCACTATTCATTAAATTCATTAGACCATCACTTATAAAGAATATTTGACTAAAAGGGTCAGTTGGGTTTATATCTCCCTCAGCAAAACTAAACATTTTCATGATTGCTTTCGCCCACCAAGATTTATATGATGGGGTTTCCTTTAATGTTGGTCCAAATAACTTATTTGCAGCTCTCATTGCTGAGGTAAACATTCCAGCGACGGCAATTTGTGGTATAAACCAAGGCATTAAACGTATAAACGCTTTAAATCCACCTTCACCGATATGTTTGGCTAATCTTTTGTTTTTGGCACTATCAACAATACTCTTTAATTGTCCGAACGTTATTGGTCCTTGAGCACTACAGAATTTTTTAGAGTCGCAAATACTTTTAATTACTTTACTAGATACATTAACGTCACTAACTTCATTCTCTAACACTAAACTAACTAATCTTTCTATAGATTCATTCTTTTTTTTATAATTTTTCACTTTAATTCTTGTTGGTTTTTGACCTTTACCTGATTGAGTGTCATTCTTTTCTTTTTCACGTTTTCTACGACATGCGGAATCTTTTTCTTTTTGAGTCATCTTACCGGCAACGCCTGCTCCTCGACAAACAGGATACCCCCCTTTATCTGCGTCTTCACGACCACATGGTGGATGACCCCCACCTTTTTTCTTTTTACAAATATTAACCCATGGTCCTTTCGGTTGTGAAGAATTTTTCTTTTTTTTCTTATTACCGAACCATACTGCTAAATCTTCTGATAAAATATATTCACTCATACTTGATTATTACTATACTTCTGTTATCTATTAATAAATATAACAAGAAATAAACTTATTACCTTAAATAAAAAACAAAATGGCTAAAGCTAAAAAAACTGAGTTGGAAGAGAATACTCAAAAACCTATAACTAGGAAAACAAGAACAAAAAAAACTGAAACTGTTCCTGTTGATAGTAATGTAAAAGAAGTAAATGAGATACTTGAAGGTCAAGAAACAAGTACACCTGAAGAACAACCAAAACCAATCGGTTCATTGTTTGATACGATAAACTATCATAACGTAGCGGATTTAGACCGTTTCGTTCAAAATCTAACAGGTGACCAATCTTTATATTGTGTGGTACAAGCCGCAAAAGCCGCCCACAAAAGAGGTGTTTTTAGTATTGAGGAGTCTGAAATCGTATCAAGAGCGATAAGAGTGCTTACAACACCACCCGAAGATAAGGAACCATCAGTTCCTGAACCTGAAATACACAAATCTTAATCAAACAATAAAAAGGGGACGATGTCCCCTTTTTTTATGTTTAATAATATGAAAAATTCAAATATAAGTTCACGAATATGTGAATTAGCTGCTGAAATAACCATGGCGGTTTCAAATGGTCATAGACCACATGATAACGATAAGTTTAAAGAACACCGAAAAGAACTTACAGATTTAAGATGTAAGTACTTTGGAGAAGAGTCATCATTTTGTAAAACTGAAAGGAAAAACGTTAGATAAAAAAAGGGGACCCGTATAGGTCCCCTTTAATATTATAATTAAGATATATTATCTTAAAGAGTTCAAATCAAATGTTCTAACACCATCAACAACGATTCTACCATAGAAACGGTTATTAACCATTTTCTTAGCGTATCTCGTCATAATACCCTTTATCGGAGTAAAGTTGAACGGGTTATACATCGTAGGTGTCAACTGTAATGGTACATACGGTGCGTAAACGTACCCTGTATCCAATAATGAAGAACCTTTATGACCCAATAACACAGTGTTTGGTGGGAAGTAAGGGTCACGGTAAACTTGATATCTACCTGATAACGTACCTACTCTCTCAATACCCATATTGTATTGGTCTTGGTCTGGTGCCGCATTTGATACGTGGAAGTATTCCAAGTCATCAAAGATAGCTGAAATTTCCGAAGAAACAACAATCCAGTTAGCTCCACCTCTTAATGTAGATTTGTGAATTTGAGCTGAGATTTGGTTAATCGCAGTAATCAATGTCTGATTCCAGTCTTTTTGGTTATAATTAACTGAACCATTAGACACTCTCTTCCATCCGTTGTAATCCCAACGTAATGTCCAAGCCGCACCTTTTCTTAAGTCTCTTAAGATTTCACGGTCAATTTCAGCAGCCACTTGTTCTGATAATAAAGCTGTTAATTCAGCTTCAGCATCAATGTTGTGGAATGCAGAAACATCTTGTGCTAATTCTGGAGACCATTGTGCTCTTAGTTTTCTTTCTGTAACCGATACAGTAACTGCATCAAGGTCAAAAGAAACCTCACCCATTTGGTCTTCAAATTCTAAACTAGCGTAGATTCTGTAAGCAGCTAAGAAAGATGGTGCGGAAGATAAAGTAAATGTGGTACCTGTGTATCCATCTATTGAACAAGTAGGACATCCAACAGCTGGTGTTGAAGTGTCAATTGATAAATAGATTATACCATTAGCGTCACAAATATCATCATATTTTCCACCGTTACCTGTGTAAGTTCCTGGAGGGAAATTAGTTGGTGATTCATTACCGTACTGTACGATACCTTTACCATACTTCTGTGTTACAACATTAAAGTTATAAAAAGTTCCACCTGAACCTTTAATTTCTAATGATGATAAGAATTCTTCAGTATCCATATCGTTACCTGAAGGTCCGATTAGTTTACCTGCACCTGCATTACTAAACCCTGATAAAGCAACTAAGATAGTTCTTTGGTTACCTGTGTAACCTGAATCTGGTGCAACTATTAATTCTGAACCAGACCATGATACAGGAGTTACATTTGTAACTACACCTGAATAAGCTCCTTTAGAGTAGTCAAATAAACCTTCTGGGTTTGAATTTGGTGTTTCTCCTTCGTAGAATCTATCATACAAGTTTTTACCGGTGTCATATCCTGAACCTGTAGACCCTGTAGCACCTGGTGCTCCAAAAGGTTTCCAATGTCGTTGAACATCTTCACCACCTGTCGTATGACGGTTTTGAATTTTAGGTACAAAGTAGAATAATTTACCGATTGGTAAGTTCATCGCTTGTACTGATACAATATCATTAGCTAATAATTTAGAGAATACTCTTCTAATGATAGGGAAGACTACTGTTTCAAATGAACCTGAGTTATCTGAAGCAGATGCTTCGTTAATTAAGTGAGACGCTTGGTTTTCATATAGTTGTGCCATGTTCTCTTTTACGTGACCTTTAAGACCCTCTAGGAATCCTAATTTGTCCCATTTGTTGATTGTGTCTTCTTTGATAACTTTAAGGTGTTTTAACCCAATGTTACCAACAAGACCTGATTCTAATAATGCTCCCATTTTAGTATTTGTTTTTTAATTAATTTTATTTTTGAAGTTTACCCATTAAATCCTTCATTCTCATAAATTGAGGATTTTCATAAGTTTTACTTTCGATAAGATTAGTAGCAGAACCTTTAGATGGTGATTTTTGTACTTTAGATGCAACTGATTCAGTTACAACTGAAGAATTTCCTTTCGAGTCTAAATCTTCTCTTACTGTCTTATAAAGACTTTTTGATTCTTTGATTGTTTCCGCAGAGTCAAAACGTCTTAAAATGTTTATTTTTTCTTGTTTTGTTGTCGAATGCTCAGTAAACAGTCGAGTTGCATATGCTAGATTTGAGTTGAAAACAGCAACTTCATTAAGTTTTTCTTTAAAGATGTTAAGTGCCTTACGGTACTCACCATTCTTTTCTCTTAATTGTTTTACTTCTTTCTCAAGTGCAGATTCATTGTACCTTGCTCTATTAGGAATAGCTGCCGGTCTTGATAAACCTTTAGATTTGTCAGATGAAGCTTTTTGTCCAGAAGCGTGACTTCTCGTCATACCTTCTGTAGCCTCTCCTTCGTAATCTTTAAAGTGTCCACCTTTACCTTCACCAGCTTTCTTTTCAACGCCGTTTACATCCTTACGTCTGTATTCGTGTTTCTTAGAACCCCAATTCTCCTTAGCTTCAGTTTTCTCAGCGTCATCTTCCATATCGCGTTTTAAGTCTTCGATATGTGCCGCGTCGTCCTTTTCAGCGTCGTGATATTTGTCGTACTCTTCATCGTCTTCTTCACCAAGTTCAATTTCATAAACTACTTCGTCACCTTCGTTAGATTCGTCATATCCTTCTTTAGATTCTTCGTATCCTTCTTTAGGTTCGTAATCAGGGTGTGATTTTGAATTGTCACCTTTCTTACCTCCGAATTCCTCCATTTGAATTTGATATTCAACATCAGCCTCATCATCTTTAAGTGTGATTTCGTCACCGTCTTGTGTAACAACGATTCCGTCTTCTTCACCCATAGCTTTAAAGACCTTAAGGATTTCTTCGTCAGATGCACCTGTTAAGTCAAGCGGTAAAAGAATTTCTTCTTCATCATCCACTTCTAACTCATCACCTGGTAAATCCATCATAAGCATTTCATCAGAATCAATTTCCATATCATCTTCATCCTCATCGGATTCGTCTTCAATTTCCATATCATCATCTAGTTCCATGTCGTCTTCAATGTCAAGTTCGTCTTGTTCTTTTGTTTCGTGTTTTACACCTTTTTCAATTTCTTGACCTTCCATTGCATCAACAGACACTTCGTCTTCAATCTCTTCATTATTTAGAGATTCTTTTACTAATTCACTGATTTCTTCCTTCATAGTAGAAGCAAGTATTCCTTTTGCATTCTCCGTAACGGCTTCTTTCAAATTCTCCATTTGTAATAGCGCTTCTTCAACTAAGTTTTGTTTTTTTTGTTTCATTATAGTTTTTTTTTGCAAAATGTTTATTTATAGTTTCTATTATAAATATGCCGAAATTAAAAAAAAATCCATTTAGGAAACAATAGGCAAAAAAAAATCGGGTATTACCCCGATTTATAAATTATATTATGTGTGTCGAGGTTACTCGATTACCTCATCAATTTTACTTTCAACACATGCAGATATTCTCCAATCATGTGTGAATCCTTCAAACGCTTTAGTAACTTTAGCCTCAACATCTGTTACGTTGAAACCTTTTACTAATTTTTCTTCTCTAATTTTTTTGATTTTACCTGAATGTTCATCAGGTAAGTCATACTGAATTTTTGCGACAAAATACTTTTCTTCCATTTTACTTTTTTTCTTAGTTATTAATTAATACCCTAAATAATCGGTTAATTTCTTCATTAAGTCAAGTGATTTTTCTAAACCTTTTTCAGGTTCACCTTCAGCGCTTCTTAATTTAGTTTCTTCTTCAATATTTTCATCATACTTAATTCTATCATCTTGATTCAAGAATAAGTAAGCTCCTGGTGTTGATGGAGATGAAACTAAGTCAAAACAAATTAGTTCAAAATCCTCCTGTACTTCGTTCCTATCACCTTTTTTCACTAATGAACCGACACCACGAGAGGAAACCCCCATTGTTACACCTTGTCTCATAAGATTTGCTGCTTGGTCACCGGGACATGAAACTACCCCTGTCTGATGAAACCCTGGAGAAGTTAATAACTTTATCTTACCCATTAATACATTACCTTCCCACCACATTTCAGTAATTAAATGAGATACACGGTCTAAATCAATTAATGATGATTCAGGGTGATTAAGTTCTGAAATAGATAACCCTTTCTTTATCGCTTCTTGGTATTTTTCACCTTCTCTTCTTAATATCTTTTCAGGATATATTCTACCGTTTCTATTTGGTGTGTCGTATTTTTGTAATACTGCGTAAAACTCAAAAGGTTTAGAATGGTCTAATTGACCATACGATTCTTTTATTACATCGGCGTTACGTCTATCGTTTGGGTTAATAAATCCAGCGTCCCATTCAATTAAAATTCCTTTACCCGTATCATTTGGTCCTAATATCTTCATATCTTTTTATTTTATAAATATGTCACGTTTAGTATTCAATACCAATATAAACGTCCCACTCACTTATTTTAATTGGAGTTACCCTCAATAACTGATTTATTTTATCACTAATAAATACCTTATATTCTAATGTAAAGTTAGAGTCGTCACCGTCTCCTGAGAAAAAAACATAGTTATTTGCGAACTCAGTAACATCTTGTCCGTTATACACTACTTTACCAATAGTGACTCGAACACCTATATCTTCATCTTCAATATTACCTTCTAACATAACACTACTCGGTTCAATAAAGCTATCCTTATAACCAAATTCATATATAATTTTTTTAGGGTCTATAAGGTTATTAAGGTTATCTAAAGTAGTGTTAACTTCAAATAACCTTAACATCTGACTTTCATTAATTATAACTTCCATTTAATAGTTTTACTATAAATAGTTTAAACTGTTTGTTTTTTAGTTTTATGTAATATGAAATGTTTAGATTTCATTAATGGATACCCATAAAGTGTATTTACTATTTGTTTTACTCTATCTCTTAATATGATAGATTTAAAATCTAATTCTTCTTTTACAAATAAAGTTACTTCCAAATTCATAAAACTTCTTTTACCTAATTGTATACCACTACTCCTTAAATCTAAATCAACTATATTGTGTTTTTCAAATATTAGTGGGTCAACTACCTCTAATAAATGATGTTTAATATTTCTTTCTAACATTCCTGTGGTTCGTGACCAATTGTCTACATTAACCACTGGTTCTACCCAACTCTGTATTAGGATATAAACCGATTTTAATTTTTTTGCGTCTACTGTACCATAACTACACTTTGCGTTTTCGTATCCCGATAACTGGGATGTTTTTCCTTTTTTCATATAAATTCATAATATCTATTGTTTATTTGTTCTACGAAAATATAACCATAAAAAGGTCGGTAGTCAAAATATTGATAAAGTGAATCTATTTATTATAATAAGTAATATATGATTATAATTAAAATAGGTAGTAAAGAAAATATCGATAGAGCCCTTAAAAGGTGGAAAAATAAAGTTTATAAAACTAAACAGTTAAATAGACTTCGTGAGCAAAAAGAGTACACTAAAAAGTCCACTAAGAGAAGAAAAGAGAAACAAAAAGCAATTTATATACAAAAAATAAAGGATTCAGAAAACTAAACCCTTTTTTTATTTTATATGTTATGTAGGGTTATAACCCTTGCTCTAATTGTTTTAATTTATAAAGTGAAGTTAAAGATATTTCGGACTCATTAATTCTATTAATGGTTTCATTAACTCTATTATTTAAATCCTCATCGTTCGATTCATTAACTTTTTCAGTTAACTTTTTTAATACAACACCTTTAGAAATAGTTATTTCTTCAGTTAATTCAGTTTTAGACAATGATAAAAGATTTTTTAATTCTTTTTTTTCTTCTTCACTAATGTCACCATACTCCCGATTAAAAGTATTAGTTGCAATTTTTAACATAGAACTTAAAGGAATGTTAATTGATTCAGTTACGTTTAAGACTTCTTTAGTCTCACCTAATATCTTTTTTATGTTGTTTTTACATTCTAAAACTTCCTCAAGTTTTCTTACCGAATTAATATAAACAACAGTATCAATATCCGAGTATTGATTAATTGTTTCTTTTTCTAAGTTTTCAGAAACCCACATATTAACTTCTTTAAGTTTAGTGGATTCAGTTGTTAGTATATCTTTTATTTTCTCAATACATTCATTTACATAATCGTCTACGATGTCTTTTGAGAGGCCTTTCTTTTTAGAGAGTTCATCATATAAAAAATATGCTTCAGTAAGTTTTTCGTTTTTAATAATATGACTTTTAAATGACCTCATATTGGTTTTAAACGAATTTTTACCATATGACTTAGTCATTAAAGATTCTATATTTGATTTTATTTGTCCGAATTTATCCATAACTGTTTTTATTATAAATATTAACTATCTAGTAATGTTCTTAGTTCATCTTCGATTTTACCTAAAGATACTCTACCTTTTGATAAATCTATTTCAGAAATACCCGTTACCATATCATTTTCTAATATCATATTTAAGTCTTTTTCATTAATACCTTCAGGTGTTACATCTCCACCGGTATCTCCACCGGTATCACCTAAGTCACCACCTAAGTCACCACCTAAGTCGCCTCCTAAATCACCTCCAAAATCACTACCACCTCCATCGGAACCAAATCCTGTGTCTGACGGTTCAGTTACTTCACCTTCAGGTGCTCCACCTTCACCAGGTTTGTCACCATATAACTTATCGATATTCGCAAATATACCTGTCTTACTAATTGTTTCAGAAGTCTTCTCTAATTCAGCTCCAACTGCCTTTTCAATTCTTTGTTGTTGTAAATCAAGTTTAATTTCTTCATCTGAAAAACCTAAAATATGTTTCTTAGCCCATGAAGAAGACACTGGTTGAATCCCATTTCCTGGGTCAGATACCGCGTCACGATAAAGAGCCACTTTTTGTTGCCATTGCTCCACCTTAAGTAAATCAGCTTGTGTTGATGGGTTAGTTAAACCTAATGTAAAGTTATTTAATTCATCTTCAAAACCTAATAAGTATAAATGAATGATTGCTATCTTATTTAATTCTTGAATCATAGATTTTTGAATTCTATTGATTGTACGAGCGAATCTAATATCTTGTAATGCTAAATTTTTACCGTCACCGACTACTTCTTCAAACCCTAAGAATGCCTTAGGTACTCTAAGAGCTGTTAGTAATTTTTTCTGAATATACTCAATATCCGCGATTTCAGATAAATTTTGTGCGCCCGGTAAAGTATCTATTGGATTCGGAGCGTTAGCATCACGAACAGGTATAAAATAATCTTGGTCAACCGCCATTTGATTATACCTTAAATCAACATTACCATTTGTAGAATCGACTACTTGGTCTCTTTTAAATTTATTTGCTACTCTTTGTACATACGGTTCAACGTCTTTGTCATCCATATTACCAACAAAAACTTTAAAGACTCTTCTTTCGGGAGCCCTTGATGTTCGGTAAACTAACATAGCGTCTTCAGATAATATTAGTTGTTTCCATATTCTCCTGGCCTTTTCTAACATAGAGGTACCATAAGGTAATTTACGGTCATCACCTAATAATCTAAAGTGAGCCATTTCCCAAGTATTTAGTACCATATCTTTATTTTGCCATAAAAATTTAAGTGCATCATTCTCACTATCGACACTGTTACGTTCTGGTTTCATTTTCATTCCTCGTTCTTGACGAGTGATTTCAATGTTAGGTAGTTGTTGTACACCCATAACTCCCTTTTCAGGGTCTAATTTAAGGTAAACAAAGTTATCACCGTATTTACAAGTATTTCTTGTCCACATAGGTAGGTTAGTACTAATGTCGAGTCTATTGTTAAATAAGTCACCAAGAACTGATTTAATCCTCTTACTTTCAGAATATATCTGTAGTATATGCCCATCTTCGTTCACTGTTGTTGATTCTTCCCCATATATATCTAACGCCGCAGATATTTCAGGTGTGTATTCCATACTTTCATAATCATAAAATGAAGCTAATCTAGTTGGTTCATAATATACAGCTTGAGTATATAAGTTGTTCTCTACCTTCTGCCATTGTTGACCAAGATAAAGTGTTTGTTGGGCTTGAAGCTTTTCTCTTTCGTACTCCTTTTTATCGGGAGTTTTTAAGAGTTCTTTCTTATCGAACGTAAATGTAGGCGCCTGCTGGTCAAGGGTTGAGTCAGGACCGAACACCTTAGTAAGTCGTTGCCATATTGTATAATTTTCTGCCATACCTCTTTTTTAGATAAATAGTAACATTATTTGAATTAAACTAAACATTTAAAACTTTCCAAATAACCAAGAATTATCTTGATAGTCCTGTTTAGTTGCTTGCCCTCTGTTTAGATTATGGTTTATCCCCCCCGGTAATGCAGATAAGCTTGGATGAAAATCGTTAGAGGTATTTTTTACGGGAGTTTCATTAACTAACCAACTTTCCACCATGGCTTTAGTTTGTTCGGTAACTTTTTCTAATTGTGTAAATGAGTTCTCACCAACATAGATTGCCATAGCTATAGCCATAATTAAATCATCGTGTTGACCCTTTTGGTGGTCAGGTCTACCATTTACGTAGACAAAAGTATTTAACTCATTTAAAAGTCTTGATGAACGAATTTCAAAATTATGTCTTAATGCCTCCTCAAATGATGCTACAATCTGTACACGTTTATTATTGAAATTTAACCCCGGAATCTTCTCCATGGCCTTCACATTATATTTCCATTTATCTGCAGTATTAATACCTTCAACATATAAATTTTTATAACCTAATTCTTGTAATTTTCTTGACGTTGACACTCCCATACCACCTGTAATATCAATCACTACAAATGCAGAATACATAGTTGCCCATTTAAAGGCTATCTCAGCAACCACATCAGGAGGAACTTTACCTAAATATTCAAGAACTTGTTCCCTATTATCAAAATCAATAATGGTAAATGTGGTATAATCTTCGCTATCTCCACGAGATACGTCAATACCCATTATATATTTATGATTAGCTATTGGCTCTTTCCACTGCCACAATGAACCACCTATAAATTTGTTTTTTGGTTCCTGTATGTAGTTTTGTTTCATAATCTCAATAGTACTACTTGGAATCACGTTATCTCCCGAACCTAAGAAATTACATTCTAATTCCTGTGAGATTTTTCTTCTATCAAATTTAAGTTTTTTAGCCATACCTTCGAACCATGGAGAATAAACTTTGTATCCATTCGCTAATTTTAATTTAATATCCTCGTAATCTCTTTCACGAGGGTCAATATCTCCGTATCTAATTATTATTTTATTGTCATCATAATCCTCACGATTTAACATATAGTGTATAATATCATTACATTTAATAAGTTGTAAGTCTTTGGAGTATCGAGGGTCACGATACCAGTACATTTCTGTAATTTTAAAATCGTTCATACCTCTTATGGCTTGGTCGTAAATTGTATAATATATCGGGTCAAATCCGTTAGGTGTTGATATAACTATTACTTTACCCCCCGTAGACAAAGATGCCATACACGCCGACCAAAAGTCATCATCAGCATCGATAAAAGCCGCCTCATCAAAAATAAGTATGGTTGGTGTGTACCCACGAAGTGCATCTTTTGAAGTTGCAACTGCTTTAACCTCACAACCATTTGACAACTTAAAATGTCTTTGTGAATTTTTCTCATTAGAATATGAGATACCAAACCATGTTGGCCATTGGTCAATAAAACTTCTAACTTTATTAGCAAATTCTTGGGAAGTATCTAATTTATTGGCAATAATCAGTACTTTTTCGGGTTTTTTCTTAGATGCGGTAACTACTTTTTTAGATGCCCACGCGGCAGTGACTGTTGAAACACCTGCCTGTCTATACTTTAAGGCTATATTTTCCTCATAATTGTCATAGTCATTGATAAGGGTTTTTTGGTCTGAAAATAATTCTAAAGGTACGTACTGTGACTGTGTATTATCGTAAGTTTGTAAATAGGTTTTTAAAGCGTAAGGAGTATCTTTTATACACTTCGCATATTCCAATAAAGCCTGCTCTCTTGATAGTCCCATCTATACATAATAAGTTTTTTTTATGATAAAGAAATACCCAACCCGTCTAAAAGACCTGAAAGACCATCATCCTCATCGTCATCGTCATACTGTGATATTGCATCTTCATAATCTTGAGATTTTAATTCATCTATAATCTCATCCACCATCTTAGATATAATTTTTTTACCATCACTTGAACCTGACATAATCATTTTAGCCACATCAAAAAATTCATCAGTAGTTAAAGATGAAAATCTTGAGAATAAATAATTTTGTATCTCTCTCAGGTCTTCATCATATAATTTTTCAGGATATGATTCCATAAATTTTTCCCAAATTACAGGACCTAAACGTAAATCCCATATTTCGTAAGGTAAGGTGTCTTGGGATGCCATAACCATTCCTGCGGCTTTAGGGTCATCAGGTAACCCCTGAGTTCCGAAAACCTCGTAAAGACCCTTTAAAAGTTCGTGTACAAGTATTGGGAAGAATAATCCCTTAGCTCTAATGGTGGGTGGGTCCGTTGTATCATCAACTTCTTCTTTACCTTCCATTCCCTGTCCACTTTCAGCCGCTTTCATTACCATCTCATCTGGTAATATCCAGTATAGTAAATCATTTACCGACATTAATACACCATAAAGATTTAATAATTTAGGGTCTATTTTTTCTAACTCTTCTTTAACTAAGTGAAACATGTAATGTCCCTTTTTAGACGCTCCTTGTATTAATGAATTAATAAAACGTCTTTTTGCCTTTTCTAAATCAAATTTTTCAAAAGCGGCCATAAAATTTTCTAAATCATCTTCGGCTTGGTCTTCACTTACTCCAAATTGTTCGATAACGTCTTCATCTTCAGGTTCTTCAGAATCTTTCTTCATACCTGACATATCTATTTGTCCTGGCATAGAAGTTAACTCTACATCATATTGAAACGCGTCATCAGGTATAGATAATTCTTTCTTTACTAAATTAACGGCTAATTGTTCTAAATAACCTTCATTACTCGATTCTATTTGTTTAACATCTTGAACTGCCTGCATCATCATACCTTGTAAGTTCATGAGTTGATTAGGTGTAACATCGTCAACACCTGTATATCTCTTAACTTTCTCAATCACATCACGAAACCTTTTGGAGGCAATTAATTGTTCAAAAGAATTATCAAGTTCATCATCGTCTTTTCGTGGTAAACCTGGGTTATCAGACATAGGAGTTTCGCCTTTCTCTAATTTGGATTGAATTCCTTGGTCCATTCTTTCAGGTCCATCATACTCGATTTGTTCTCTTACTTTTTTACTCATCTTTGAATGATATATTTAGATTATCAAACTTAAGAAAGTCAGGTAAATCAGTATCCCCCACCTTAGCTTTAGGTGCTGGTTTATGTTTAGGTTTGTATGGTGACTTTCGGTCAGGTTTAGTACGGGTAGGTGTTTTTACTGGGGCTTCTTTAGTTCCTGGTGTCTGTTCAACCATATTAATTAAGTCTTTTTTAGTCATCGAAGGTTTATTGGTATTTTTTATCAAAGATACAATACTTTCTTCAATTTGCCTAACTTTTCTCTTATGTTCCTTTAAATCTTTACCAACACTACTAACACATGCGTCAAATTTTTTCTCAACATTTTTCTTCCATGATTTTTTAGGTCCGTACTTACCTTGTATACTATCCATACAAATAGCATATTCATTATCTTCCTCAAACATACCTAAAGTATAAAATGCGGGTCGAATAATAGAGGTTTCAATTTTTTTACTTTTTTTCTTTTTACCCTTATTCTCCTCAAATATACCCATTCCATCACTATCATCACTAGGATTATTTCCGGCTGGTCCTTTAGTATTACCCGGACTATTACCCGCGTAAGGATTATATCCTGACTCATTTTCTAAAGAATTGTCAGCATCTTTATCTTCGGATAGTTCACTATCATCTAAATTAATATCCACATCGTAGGGGTCAACTTCCTTTGCCGGTTCAAACATTTTAACTAACATATTAAAATTATCTCTAAAATAACTTCTTAAGTAACCACGTTTAGCATTGTCAACCAGACCTTGCCTATCTGTTTGGTATTCTTCCCAATCGTCCCAGTATCTATCTACCGCTTCTTCAGCAGCATTTTCTAAATCAGGACTAAAAGGGCTTGGCATTCGTTCAGGTTCACCTAATTCGGAATGGATATAACCATTAAACACATTTTGGTCTGAACTACCCCATTCGTTTAACTCTTCTTCACCTAATTCATTAGATAATTTTTGAGCTAATTGATTGGCCATTGTAAGGTCTTTTACAATTTCTTTTGGTTTTTCAGAAGTTGAGTTTTGTTCCTTAACTATTTTTTTATATAAAACACTTAATTGTTTTCCATCTAACTTTTTAAGAGTGTTTATTTTAAAACCTTCTTTAAGTAAGTCCATTATTTTAAATTTACTGCTCATGCTCAATAAAACTTTTTTCGTAGCTTAATACGATATCTCTTTCGTATAGTTTATCTTCCACAGATTTAACACTTTCTCCGTAACTAAAAACTAATCTCTTTAATTTATCATTTATAATGGAGTCACTATCTTCATTTTCCCAAGCTAATGATATAACACCATCAATAGCATCGTACACCCCGAAAAAGTCTGATTCTTGTATTAAATGTAAATCAATACCCACATTCTTTAATACTCCCACCTTTTTTATAAATTGAATATTGGGCGGTGAAGGGTTACCATTAGCTGGCTGTGCATCCCATTCATCTCCCCATACTTCTTTAACATCTGAAAATATGAATTCATATATATTGTCCCCCTTATAGTTAGGACCTAGTTCATTTACATAAACTAAATTCATAGTAATTCACCTTTAGAAGATACTTTAAATTGTTTACCGTTAGATTCGAATACTAAATTTCCTTTATTTGTTTTACCTAAAAATTTAATGTTAGTATTTTCCTTCATTAAAAACTCGGAAGTTAATTCTTGTTCTACACTTTCGGATAGTTTTTTTATTTCTTTCTTAACTGAAACATTATTAATTTTTTCTGTTAAGAATTTTTTAATATTTTTTGAATCAGTAATTTTTTTCTCACCTTCACTCACAACAAAGTACTTTTCTAATACTTTATCAATTTTAGTCTCAGCAAATATTTCATCTACCATTGAAGTCATACTATCATCTTCAGATAATTCTTCATCAGATATTGGTTCTTCCATATCTAAATCTAAATCTAAATCCATATCTACGTCATCATCATTCGACTCCACATCAATATCAACTTCACCTTCCATATCGTAGTCAGTTTCGTCTTCTTCAAAATTAGCTAAAATATCCTCTTTATCTTCCTCAGAAAGTTTATTTAATTCAACTGCAGATATGATTGAATTTAATACGTACTTAATATCTTCTGAAGATAATCCTTGATTTTTATCGTAAGTTCTAAGTTTTTGACCTAACTTACCAGTCAATTTCTGAATCATTCTAAATGAACCTTCTTCATCATCATCTTCACCATCAGTAGGTTCTTCAATATCTAAATCGATATCTTCTTCACTGTCTAACTCCATGTCTAAGTCTAATTCATCTTCACTTGATGGAGCTCCCATCTCAGCGTCTAAATCTAAATCTAATTCAGGTTCTAATGTGGGTTCATCAACATTAATGTCAACATCCACCTCAGGCGTAGGTGTTTTAAGAACAAATTTCTTTTGTTCACCTATTATGTTAACGCCTTCAGTATTCTCATGTATTCTATTAAGTTCACCCGCAATTAGATTTACTTTTTTCATAGCTTGAGAAAAAGATTTGTGATGTTTTCGGTTTTGCATAGGTTCATTGTAATCGAGTTCCGATTCACTTATACCAACCTTTACTACGTATCCTAATTTTTCTTTAACAATACCATAGTACTTTCCATCCGCCATTTGAATTGAATATTCGGCTTTGGAGTTTTTGCTTTCACTTAAAGTAGTGGGTTTTGAACCATAGTTAGAAATCTCAAGAATTCTTTTAATTTGTTCTTGACCTTCTAATTTTTCACTACCTAGAGGTTTTAAATCTGCCATATCTCTATATTTTTAATAATTTTTAATTTTTAACTAAATAACCCATTAATTCCACCTAATCTAACAGTGGTGCATTGAGTTATTGACTCATTTTTATCATTCACATATGTCGCATGCATTGGTGTAAAAGAGGTGCTCCCACTTATGGGAATCGTGTATTGTGTCGATGTACATCCAGTTTGTGCCATAATAGTTTTTTATAATAAATATATCGTAAGTTAAGAATTTCCATTTTTTCTTATCTTACGACACAATTATAGTTTATTTTTGTTCGGATAATGATAGATTCCTATCAACTATTTTATTTTGAAATTCAAATAATTTTTGTATATACCCATTTCTTCTTAAGTATTTAAAGACTAAGTTTTCATACGCATACTCACCTTCTTTCTCAAGACCACACCCTCTATATTTTTTTAATCTATCTTTTACTTTTTGTATTTTTTCTAAAGATAACTCTAAATCTTCATCTGAATTTTCTACATCATCAATGACTAAGTCTATAATGTCTTTCCATTGCTCTACCTTATCTTTAATAATTTTTTGATTGATGTTAATATCTTCTTTAGTTGGTTCCACTAACCATTCATCAAATAAAACTGAGTAAACACCTGTAGATATATGTGGTTCATTAGTATCTTGAACATATAACTCAACCTCATAACCCTTCACTGTTATATCATGAGTTGAATTGAATAAGGTTTTCTTTAGTTTAAATAAATCTTGAAAGATTTCTTTTTGGTCACCTGACTCGTTAAAGTCGTACATAACATGTAAATCTACATCTGAAAATTCTGACCAATTATAGTTAGCTAATGAACCTGTCATTGTAATATCTTGAATAAAAATATCATAGTTTAAAAACTCAATAAATTTATTTGCAATTTCAATTAATTGTAAACGAACTTCCTCAACCATCTTCGCATTTGAAGGGTCTTCAGGGTTTTCCCATATTACTGGATTTAATTCGTCCTTAACATTAAAACTAGATATTATCTTATCCATACATATAAATAGTAAGTTTTATTACTTTGTTATTTTTTTATATTTGTATTTCTTACCTATCTCTTTATTAAAGAATCCCCCTTGTGATTCTGCCATTCTAAATTTAGTATACATTGAATGTGGTACTTTCTCATATTCATACTCCATACCATTTTTAAATGTAACTAATAGTTTTTGGTCTGAAGTGTCGTAAACTGTTTTCTTAAGGTTAGATGATTCAATCTCATTAATAATTAATTTACCTTTAATTTTTTCGCTTTTAATTCCCATGATACATTTTTTTAATAAGTATAGGTATTTTACTAAAATAAAAAACCCTCCTTTAATGGAGGGTTTATTATTTATTTAATTAACTCTTTAATGTTATCCCTAATTTTAATTGATTCCTCAAAATTTTCTTCAGTGATAGATATTTCTAATTTTTCTCTTAATTCTTTTATTTTCTTACCGTTCTTTTCTAAAGTTTTGATTTTATCTCTAAATTTAACTGACGATTCAAAATCTTCTTGTGATATTGAAACCTCTAATTGTTTCTTTAATACATTTAACTCGTCAGTAGTTTTATTATTTTTATTTTCACGATTAGTGAAGAATGTATGACCATTAGGTCCTACACTATAATAAATGGGTCTCGCATCATTAAAGAATGTGTCAAATTCTTCAAATAGGTCATTAATTTTTCTTTTTCCAAACATAATATTAGTTTTTTTTGATTTATTGTTTATCTTTGTATAAGACAAATGGTAAAAAACGTGCCAGTATGAGTAATATGTATTTTTTACGTAGTATCGTCATATGTTATGTCAAAATGACAGTTAAAATAAATTTAGTATGACAAAATGTCAAGTATTTGATATATTCGATATTTTTGTTATATTTGTAACTATTAATTAATAAAAAAAATATGATAGAAGAAATAGACCCAAACGATAAAGGGGCACGAAACCCTAAAGAAATGAGTAACTCTAAAACACCTGTTTTAGATAATTTTTCTCGTGACCTTATTAAACATGCGGAACAAGGTAAACTTGACCCAGTAGTGGGACGTGAAAATGAAATTAATAGGATTGCTCAAATACTTTCAAGACGAAAGAAAAATAACCCAATTATTATTGGTGAACCAGGTGCGGGTAAAACTGCCATTGTTGAGGGTTTAGCTATGAAAATTTTTGAAGGTGATTGTCCTCAAAATCTATGTGATAAAAGAATAGTGTCGTTAGATATGACTTCTATAGTTGCTGGAACTAAATATCGTGGACAATTCGAGGAAAGATTAAAAGTTATTCTAGATGAGTTATACGAAAATCCTGATATTATTGTCTTTATTGATGAGATACACACAATTATTGGTGCAGGTAATTCATCGGGTTCTTTGGATGCGTCCAATATTTTTAAACCAGCATTAGCAAGAGGAGAACTCCAATGTATTGGAGCAACAACTCTTGATGAATACAGAGAGAATATTGAAAAGGATGGCGCTCTTGAGCGTCGTTTTCAAAAAGTTATTGTTGATGGCGCAACACCAAAAGAAACTTTAATCATACTTGAGAACCTTAAATCCCGTTATGAATTTCACCATAAAGTAACTTATAGTGATGAATCGTTAAAAGCGTGTGTTACACTCGCTGACCGATATATCACTGACCGTGAATTTCCTGATAAGGCAATCGACATTATGGATGAGGTGGGAGCAAGTGCTCAGATTAATGTTAAATTACCTGAAGTAATTGAAAAACTTAAAGAACAGGCATCTTCAATTAAAGAAGAGAAAATTCAAGTAGTTAAATCCCAACAATATGAAAAAGCTGCAGAACTTAGAGATAAGGAGAAGAAGATTTTGAAAAAGTTAGACAATGAAAAGGAAAAGTTTGAAAAACAAAAAGATATAACTCGTAAACCTATTACTGAAGACATGGTGTATAGTGTAGTTGCGACTATGACTAAAATACCTGTTAGTAAATTAAATAATGACGATAAAGAATCATTATTAAATCTTGAAAATAGTCTAAATACCTCGGTTATTGGTCAAGAATTTGCAGTTGAGAAGATTGCAAAGGCAATTCGTAGAAACCGTGTCGGGATTAAAGACCCTAATCGTCCTATTGGTTCTTTTATATTCTTAGGTTCTACAGGAATAGGTAAAACTCATTTAGCTAAACAACTCGCTAAGGAAATCTTTGGAGATGAGGACGCACTTATTAGAATGGATATGTCTGAGTACCAAGAAAAATACACTATGTCAAGATTGATTGGTTCACCTCCAGGATATGTGGGTCATGACCAAGGAGGACAATTAACTGAAGCGGTAAAAAACAAACCATATTCTGTTGTATTGTTTGATGAAATTGAAAAGGCTAATAAAGATATCTTTTCACTTTTACTTCAAATGATGGATGATGGTCACCTTACCGATAGTTTTGGTCGTAAGATAAACTTTAAAAATTGTTTGATTATCATGACATCTAACTTAGGAGTTAAAAAACTTCAGGATTTTGGTACGGGTGTTGGTTTCGAAACAAACAACCGAATGTCAAATAATGAAGAAATGAAAAAAGTTTTAATACAAAAAGAATTAAAGAATCATTTCACACCTGAATTTTTAAATCGTGTCGATGAGATAGTGGTTTTCAACCCTTTAAAAGAAAAAGAAGTTTCTCAAATTGTTGATATTGAATTGTTAAAATTGACAAATCGTTTAGATGAAATGAACTATAACATAACTATTAGTGACTCAGTTAAGGAGTATATCTCTAGTGTAGGTTTTGATGAGAAATACGGTGCTCGTCCAATTAAAAGAGCTATCCAAGAAAAAATTGAAGATTTGATTTCAGAGGAAGTGCTTCGTGGTACCATTACTGAAAATAACCCGTTTACTATTGAAATGTTAAGTGAAGATGAATTAACAATAAAAAAAGTGGATTAACCTCCCTTTTTTTATTGCCACTTAAATAAAAAACACTATATTTGTATACTAAACAATAAACAAATGGATAATACTCAACTAACTCGACTAAAAGAAGTACTCTCAGTACCGACAAAAACTTATCAGGAAGATAACATGGTACAATACCTACGAGACGTATTGGAATCAATGCCCGATGTGGAGTACTATACTGACGATATGGATAATGTTTACGCCACGAAAGGAACCTTAGACGAGGGTGAGCATTATCCAATGTTTATTGCACATACCGATACCGTACACTCTTTAGTTGATGAAATTGTGGTTAAAACTGAATCATTAGTGAAACCTAATACATTTGGACACTCTTATGGTGATGAAGAATTTATATCACTAAAAGGATATACTACTGACGGTAAACCTACGGGTATCGGAGGTGATGATAAATGTGGGGTATTTATCGCTTTAGAACTCTTAAGGTCATTACCTAAAGTAAAAGTAGGGTTATTCGTATCTGAGGAAACTGGTTGTCATGGCTCAAGTAAATGTGACATTAACTTTCTTAAAGATGTCGGATACGCGGTACAATTTGACGCACCTGGTAATAATTTAATTACTGAAATTTGCTCAGGTACACGTCTATATGAAAAAGATGGTGATTTTATTAATATTGCCCTACCACTATATAACGAAGTTATGGGTATTACTGCGGACCCTCAATCACATCCCTATACCGATGTTTCCCAAATTAAACGTAAAGGTGATTTTAGTTGTATTAACTTCTCATGTGGTTATTATAACATGCATACACCAGAAGAGTTTGTTGTGGTGGATGATGTCCAAAGAGCAATAATTTTTGCCACACGATTAGTCGGTGAGTTAGGTTACATTAAATTTAATTATGAATATGAAAAACCTACTTGGGATTCACTAGAATGGAATAATGTTGGTGATGATAGTGACGATGATAGTGAATGGGACCAAACATTAGATGATGGATTAGATGACGAATCTTATGATTTGGAAAATGTTAACGTAACTAACTCTTCATTTGGTATAACTATTGAATCTAAATTCACTGGAGATACTATTTATTTAGAAAAGAAAGATTTAGTTGATTTATATGAAATTATTAGAGAAAAACTAATTTCAGATTATTGATTAATCTTCAAAAGGGTCAAATAATTGGTAGTTCGTCATTAATTTTTGAATTGTTGACAGTTTAGCACTACCGGTTTTAAAACCAGCACCACCACTAGTACCCCATTTGTTTAATTGAAAATCAATTTTATTAGTTTCGGGATTAATTCTAAGAAATCGAATAGTAGTATTAGATTTACCGTTGTTTTCCACATCATTTAATGGTTCAACTTGAACTACTTTGTTAAAACCATATTTATTTTCGATAAAATTATAAATTTCCTTATAAACCTTTAAATCAATATAGGTGTCCGAGTTTTGTAATCTTTCCAATAGATTATCAAACGCCGAATCCATATCATCGTTAAAGTGGTAAGCAAATGTTTCCTGGTCTTGATGCTCATAGGCTAAATTATGTGGTTCTTCAATATTAATACTTAGATTACTATCAACATAACTTATTAACATTTCATTTAACGATAAATCTTTATAGTACTCTAAGTTTTCTTCATACATTGAGATTAATTTACTAATACTAATATAATACTTATAAAAGCAATCAGATTCTAATTCTATACCTATTGGTTTATATATCTCACACAACTCCTCTTTTAATATTTTTTGAACCCCTACAGTCATGGACTGATTTTTAGAGTATCCATATGTGTCATCAAAAGTTTCTAAGAATTTTGCGTCAAAGCTAGCTACAAATTCGCCCATATTCGATAAACTACCATCTTGGTCTATTAATGATAAATCATATAATTCGTAGTAATCTTTTAAATCTTGACCTAACTCTTTAAACTTTATTAATTTTTCTTTAGATACATTTGGTGTAGTCTTAAAGCTTTTTTCTAAATCGCTACCAGCAATTTTTAATATTTCTTTTAATTTTTTTAAATGACTAGAACTGAGGTCATATAAAGGGTAACCCTCTTTTAAGTCTTCCATGAAGTTGTATGGGTCATAATGGTTAGCTTCATACCCATATGGGGCATCTACACCATAAGCGTATGAATCAATCTCATAATCTTCTAATGTCTCACTAAATAAAGACATATATTCTCTAGTGTCGTCAAACGTTAAGTAAACGTTTTCTTTATCCATTCTTTTAAAGTAGGGTGCGGTTAATTTTTGAGTTGGTGGGGTTAATTTTCCTTCCTCAATCTTTTTAAGGATGGTATAATCATCATCCCCCTTAATTACTTTCTTAATAGTTTCCGCAATAGGCTCAAAACGGTCTAATAAAAACTGCTCACTTCTTTGTTCATCTTTTTGGTCATAAATCCATACATTATCGTTTACATTAATGTGTATCGCCATCTTACCGAATGTTGAGTCTTTAGATTGTTTATCTATAATATAGATTAATCTACCATCGTTTCCATATCTATCAAAGTAGTCCTCATTATCTTTTGAAGCTGTACACCATTTCGTATTTGAACCGTAATAACAAGATGCCTTATGTGAGTAAGGTTGGACAATTAAAAAACGACTATCCTCATAAATCTTATCGACATCTTTTTTGGCTTCAACTTCCTGTTCTTTATCTTTTTTTCTTTTATCTATTGCTGATAATAAGGTTTGAAGTTCCCAATAAGACCTATATCTATGAATATCTCTTGGACCACCTTTAATGTATATATCATCAATACCTGAATGTAATTTTTTAGCGAATGTAATATCCTCATCAGTTATTGATTGTGAGACATCATTAAAAGTTTTTATTAAGTCAGTTATTTGAGTTATAACATCAGGAAGTGATGCTCCGTCATTAACTTTCATGAATTCTATTACTTGATTAATAGTCCACTCAGAATACTTCTTAGTACTTGAGGGGTCACTATCAACGATAGTAGATATAAAGTCATTATTATCGAATATAAGTTCGTTACCGTACTTTAAAATAAGGTTCTCTTTCTTACCTTCGTTTAGTAGTGTGATAAATTTCATTTAAAACTTTTATAATAAATAGTATATTAATAGGATAATTGGTTTTAAAAGCTTATATTTGTTATATGAAAAAGATACTACTAATATTACTAACACTTATTTCTATCGTAAGTCACTCACAGAACTTAGATGAAATACAAAGACATTTACTGAATTTAGTGAATGAAGAGAGAAGTAATAGAGGTTTAAGTACTTTTGTAACCGACACACTAATAAATAATGGGACTAAAATACAAGCTAATTATTTAAGTACAATAAGAAGTTACAAACAAGTCTCTCACACCAACCCTGACTTAAAATATAAAACCGCATCTGATAGAATTAAAATTGCAAGTGATTCAAAATATGGCATATCATCGGAAAATGTGACCGCATTTACCTATCACTCATCTAAAACAGATTTAGAAATTGCCACACAAGCACATAATAATTTTATGAATTCAAAATACCATAAAATGAATGTTTTAACGGAAAATGGTGACTACTTTAATAGTGGTACTATCTCACCGAGATATTATGGTCACTACGTAGTTTACAATAAAAAACTGAATGCAATTATTGTAGTTCAAATGTTTCCACGTCTAAATTATAATTAACCCCTTCTTTGATTAGAGAACGTAAAGATTATATCTTTTAAATAAGCGACTTTAATCTTCTCACCATCCACCACTGCAGTTTTAATGGCAGATTTAGTAGTAATTTTTGGGGAATAGTACCTTATTGGTCCATCAGTCGATGGATTTGGGTTACTAACATCTATCATAGGTGGTCTATCACCTAATCTACCAACTAACTTTCCATCGACTGTTAAACTGTTATTGTCTAATTTAGCATTTAAGACTACTTTTTTACCACCAAACTCCCAATCAATATCTAACTCATCTGCACGTTCAACACTAAGTGCCAAGTTCCAACTACCATTACCGTAATTGTCCCAAACTCTATAACCTTCTCTATATTTACCTACTCCGTCAGTATAAACAGGAACCATCCACTTTGTTGACTCATTCTTAATCTTTTTACCAGGTGTTTTTTTCCCATCAATTTTTAATTCATTTTTTACTGAATGTTGTTCAGCATTTGGTTCTAAAGTGATTTTTCTAAATTCCTCACCTCTTTTACCGTCGCCTTGTCCGTAGAAATTATCTCCTTCTAATACGTTTATTTTTAAATCAAACCCTGTTGATTCTTTAATACCATTAATTAAAGCTCGAGCATATTGGTTGGCTCTAGTATTGGCCAAATACTGATTCATTTCTTTAGGGTCAGTTTTACCGTTATATGGTTTTGCGCTTGGGTGGTCTAATTTAGAATACCCACTTGGTACCTGTAACGTAGGTGTACCTGAATCGGCACTACCTTTAATTGTTACGTTAGTTAATTTATCACCCCCACCCGCATTGATGTATTCCTTAAATGTGTCAACAATATCTCTAAATTTTTCTTTAGCGTCAAGGTACTTATCAAAGTAAGGCATGACCATATTATCGGCATATGGAAGACTACTTCCGGCTATGTCATATTTTGGAATGGTAATTACTACGTCAGGTGGTGTTTCTTTACCTTGTATCGCCTTACCCCCACCGACTGATATAGTTGTATATCTAATGTCATATCTACCTTCACCTACATTTATAGCTAACGGGGTTCCGTTGCTAGTTCTATAATTCATTATACCTGAGTTTTTACCACCCCAATTAGGTGAGTATCTAAATGGGTTCTTTTTTAATTGTCTATAATCATCTTTACTTATGGTGCCATCTTTACGAAGTTGTTTAATCTCTTTCTTTTCTTCTTTACTTAATGACCCGTCTGGGCCTCCATAATTTTGTTCTTCAATTACTTTTTTTACGATATTTTCAATATCACCTTCCGTTAACTTAATTATTTTTTTAGACATTTTAATGTATTTTTACTATAAATAGTTTCTTATTAGAAAAAAAGTATTTATATTTGTACTCAGAAGTAAATGTTCTTTGAAAATATGGGGGCGAATGGAATTGATTGGCAGGGTCAGTTATACGGGGCACGTAGTCAAACTTCATCTATGACTTAAATCTATGATGGAACTTTTTTAGACGGCAACGTACTAAACAAAATGTCAGCTCTAGGTTTACTTAGAACTGCACAAGTAACTGTAGCGTAATACGTAAACGGTGAATCGGGTCGGTCAGGACATATACCTATGAACAGAAGTCCGTTGTTGTGGTGGAAAAACGATTAAACCCTAAATTGAATCGTACATCTATTGTTAGTGGAGGATGTAAAAATTGAACTAAATATTACGGAACATTGTGAATTAATGTTGTCCTAAACGTGTAGTCCTTTATGGGTGGACTGAACAAGACGCGGGTTCGAATCCCGCCGCCTCCACCATTAGAATACCAATTAAATTAATTTTAGTTGGTATTTTTTTTGCCATGTTATAAAAAGTAGTATCTTTGTTATTCATTAAAAAATATATATCACATGACAATATCTACATCAACACCAAATATCGACATTATCAATACAACAAATATTACCCCTATTGATATTCTATCACAATTTAAAGGAGGTAAATTTAGATTTATTGCCAAATGTACATCTGGATGGATGAGCTGTAATGATGTGATGTATGATACCACGAATGAACGTTATTTTGAGAACCCATCGGATATGCTTAGCCTTTATAAAAAAGGTTCTTTACAGACTATTCAGTTCTACCCAACTGATGGTAACCATTGGTTAACAGTGTTCGCTAAACAAGGGAATAAGGTAAAGATTATTGATGAGAAGATTCTATTAACTGTCGATGTTGCTACCATTAACTCTCTATGGGATAAAACTAACTTATACAGTCAGTCACAGTATAGTATGGTAAATGCTAAGTCTTGGGCAGACAAAGCATTTGTCATGAATGGAGTATCTGAAAAATAAATTCGGATTTGTCAAGTTTTATTTTGGTGGATGAATATATTATTGTATATTTGTATTGTTAATCACAACATAAACCACTAAAATATAAAATCATGACAGTAACAGGAATCAACATCGAAGAAAAAGTAAGACAGTATGAAGGAGTTAACTCTTTTATCAAAAAACTACAACCATCACTTATGAAGTGGGGTCAACTAACACCAAAACAGTATGCAGTTGCTGAGAAGTTAATCATGCAAGAGTTACGTCAAGTAGAGGTAAAAGTTGAAGAGTTACCTGTTGAGTTAAGAGCGATTGTTGAGTACACTGGAGAGTCTAACTTCGTTAACGATTTGAAAGTTAAGTACAAGAAATACCGTAAGTTAACTGAAAAGCAAGTTTCTGCTGGTTACAGAGCAATTGACCGTGAGACTCAAAAAGACTCACAAAAAGAGTTGAATATTAAATTGGTTGGGAACACTATCAAACTTGGACGTAAAATTGCTTTAAGTATCAAAGAAAATTACGACATGGATTTTCACCCAATCTTAGTTGATGTTACCGAGGTAATGGTTATCTCAAACAAAGCCTTCAAATTGAAAGCAAAACTTACTAAGGATAATGCAGGTATCTGTCGTTGTTGTGGTAGAACACTTACTGATGAGATGTCACAGGTTACAGGTATCGGACCAGTTTGTGCGGGATACGTAGGTATTAAACACCCAAAGAACTCAAATGATGTTGCGAAGTTCAAAGAGGATATGTCAAATAAAATCGATGAAATCGGAGAGTTTGAGTTTTGGATTCCAAAAAGAGCAATCATCGAGTGGAAAGGAACTGCGGGGGTTATGTTGAAGTGGTAAACAGAAGGGGGGGGTCAAACGACCCCCTTTTTTATTTCTTATCGTCCTCAGTAGGTTCAGTTAAAGAATTACCGGCACTCATATAACGAGTTTGGTAGGTATAATCTTCTTTGGTTGCGATAGCACTCAAATTAGAGACGTACATCTCTCTTAAATCTTTTCTGGGGTGTGTAGTTATAACTGCGGATAAAAACTCGTCAGAAACGATTACATTGTCTTTTAGGGTAGGTAAGTGGTCTTCTACTAACTTCCTAATCCCTTCTTTCTGTAACAAGTACGTGTGACTGTTATAAAAGTAAGATGGCCTATTAAAATGCTCTTTACCAATTTCATAAGGATGTGGTAATTCATTAAAATTATGATGTACCTGATTATGTGATAATAAACATAAATCCCATTGGTAATCTTTTACCTCATCAAAAATTTTCCAATCTAATGTACCGTCAGTATCAAAGTCATCCTCTAATATCATTATATTTTCATATCCATTAGAATATGCATCTTCCCAACACAGAGTATGTGAAATCATACCACCGGCTTCACCATAGGTTGTGGGTCTTTCCCACCAATGCCAATTAGGTTTTAAATCAGAAATATCCCAATTATGGTACAACCCATAACCTAAGTCGGTTTCAGTTTTTAGACGGGTTCCTAAAAAAGCATCAATAATAAATACCGGGGTATCATATGGTAATGGGATTTTACCTAATCTATCGAATATGTCTTTTAAGTATTCCTCACTATGGTCCAAAGAAATTACATATACTTGGTCTAATTTCATAAAAGTACTTTTTATTATAAAATATGTTACTTATGGATAAATTCAAGTATTGTATCTAATAAAATAAAACATTATACCTATAAAATTTAAAGCACCATCACAAAAATACATATAAAATTCTTAACCACCAAATTATAAACTGATTTATATAAAAAAAAGGTATCGTTTCCGATACCTTTTAATAGATTGTTTTAACCCCCTTTTTTCTTAAAAAGTTTATGAAAGCATATTATCTCTAATGTCCTTCAACTTTAATTCCATCTTAGAATTAACGTCCCCTATTACAGGCTTTAACTTATCGACAAATGTATCCTCAAGTTTCTTAACCATCTCTTGGGAATTGTCCATATTCACCATTGAATATTTACCACCCATATCTTCAGAGTATGCCTGAGATATTTTCTGAGCCAAAAATCTTGGGTCATTAAATAATTCAGATACCTCATCCATTTCAGTGTTACCAATAGCACTAACTAAAATCTCTTGTTCTATATCTGTAAGTTGTAACTTACTTTTTAAGTATTGAGCTAATTTTTCCTTAACTACGTCAAGAAAACGAGGACCTTCCTCATCAAACATTTGACTTAATACTTGAACTAAATTTTCATTAATTAATTTCTGATTAATACCGTGAGACTTTAAGACTCTAATTTCATTAAACAGTACATTAAACGTTTTATTATTTTGTATTGTGGAGTGTTTATTTATATTTTTAGGTACCATAGAAAATCTACCTTTAACTATTTTCTCTTCAGTTAACGTTACCTTTTTCTCTTCTTGTAAGATTTGAATGTTTTTTCTTATTGAATCTTTTATACCCATTTTATTAATTTTGTTTTTTCCAAACATTAAATGATTCTGTAAACTCAGAACTATTAACTTTTGTTTGTTTATAGTTAGTGTCTTCAACAGGTCTCTTAAATAAGTATCCTTGACCTTTAAGTTTTTCTAATATTTCTCTTTGTTTTTTTGTAAAATTATTACCAACCTCATCAGAATTAACTAAAGATGCTAAACCTTTAAGTTCTCTTTGTTTCATAACCTCTTCATACGGTTCTTCCTTAACAGGTTGACTCATAGGTTCTTTAGGTTCTTCAACCCCAACTTCTTTTTTAAATTCAATGTCTTTGTTAATGTCTCCCCTAACAATCTCGAAATCTCTATCGTCAGGTCCATCATTATTTTTAATTGAGAAGTATTGAGTACCGACCAATGAACCTAAACCTTTTTCTTCAAATCCTAAATCAATATTAGAGTCTTTTGGAAATGAACCTAATTTAATTAGTTGACCATCTTCCTTATCTGAACCTTTGGCTCTTACGACTGCCATTATAAAACCTCTATCACCTACGATGTTTTGGTTATATAAATCTTTTAAGTGTTGTTCGATATTTCTTTTATCCTCTAAATCAAACGTTACTCGTTCTTTACCTTTTTCTGAAACAGTATAAAAATATATATCTCTTAATTTTTCTTCTATTTTGTCTGATATTGATTTCATTTCTTTTTGTTCTTTTAATGTTTGTTCGTATAATGACGTTGTTAAATAATCTGAAAAAGGTATCCACCCCTTACCACCGACTTTTTTAGGGTCCAAAAGACTCCAAACATCATTCTCCTTTTTCAACTCGAAGTCCACTTTCAAACCTTCGGTTTCTCTATCTTCACCGTGAAAATATATTTTACCGTCTTTAGTATCTAACATTTTTTTAGTAATCGTAAGTTTATCTTCAACTCCACCATCTTTACCTTTAATTTCAGGTATGTCATTAGCAACTTTTTGTAAATTAAATTCAGTGCATTTGGCGGTCTCGTCATTTACCATCTTTTTACAGACAGGTTTTCTATACTCATTACTACCTTTTTTACACACACTACAATATTTTCCTAAACTCATGTTATATTTTTTATTATATATTTATTCATTTTCAACGTATTCTTTTTCGTTATCATCCCATTTATAACCGTCACCGTCATACATAATAACACCATTAACAAGAGTAGCGCCATCAGCACCTGTCTCCTCTATAAAATGTTCTACAGAGCCAGGTTCACCTGATGGATATGAGATAGGTATAATTGGAATGTTAATACCTTCCTCTTCAAGTGCATCCTCTATCTCAGTTGTTACGTTATTAATTTCTTCCTGCGATTCTTCTACGCCCTGATTTATATTTCTTTCTATATCATCTAAAGTATCACTATCTGCTGATTTCGCAAAGAAATTCCAAACAGAAACAGCAAAATCATCTCTTTTACCAGGAATCCAATCAGTAATCTCATCGCCAAATCCATCTCCTCGTAAATTTGGTAAGAAATTGTATAACCATTTTTTATTACTTTCCGTAGCTCCATCCGCAAAATCAAATCCCCACTCTTTAACCCAAGTATCAATACCTAGACAATTAGCTTCTCGATTTTCAGGTGTACTAGCACGACATTTTTCAAATAGTTTTCTACCTTCAGAACCTGATACAGCGTATGACAACCAGTTCCTTAGAGTGTAAAGAACTGACCACGAAATTTTCCATTGTACAAGTCTAAAAACTAATTCTAACATGTATGCTTTTTTAGCCGCACTTAATCCTCCACTTTCTATTATATCAACATAGTTCTTTACATATTTAGTCTTAAATGGGTTACCTCTTGGGGAGCCCGATTTTAACCAGTTAAAAAGTTTTTCTCTATCCTTACCAATTAACTCCGCAGTTTCTTTACTTACTTGTTCCACACTTTTACCAACAAAACCTTTTCCGGTATTTTTAATTTGTTTCCCCATGTTCCTCATATTACGTAAAATGTTTTTAGACATTACACTGCCAGACCACGCATCTTTTAAAATACTTATTTTTTTTGAACCTACTTGAGATAAATTCATCATTTTAACAATCTCTGTAAAATTACCAGAATCCTTTTTAATCTCCCCTATATACTCTACGAATCTTTTTTCACTAGGATTAATAATATTTCCTCTCGCGTCTCTCTGAAAATTATTTATTACATCAGTTAAATAAGAGTTAGCTTCTTTAGCTGCAGAATTTTTATTCACACCTAAAGTATAAAAATCTTTTTTTAATCGTTCTTCAATCTGAGCCTTTAATGTCGAATTGGTTGTTTCGACATATACCTTTGATAGTTTTTTTATTCTTTGACTAAGTTTAGTTATTTCATCAACACGTATAGAAAGAATATCATCAATAAACTTTCCAATACCTCCTTTATTGGCGTTTGTTAAGATTAATGATGCTTCCTCATCTGAAAGTGTAGTCATTTCATCCCATTTAAAATTTTCTAATTCTTCAATAGACTCAATATCTATATCATCCACAACATCATCCACAACATCATCCACAACACCATCCACATCATCAACAACACCATCCACATCATCAACAACATCATCAGTAGCTCTACGCGTATTATCAACAACATCATCAACAACACCATCCATTTTTGCAATTATAACGTCAATTTGAGTACTTAATTTTCTACGAAGTTGTCTGTTTATAAATGCGTTTAATACATCATCCCCAGTTGCAGGATTAAAATCATCAAGTAACATCGTTAATAAATCCTCTTTACTTGCGTTTCTGGATAAACCTGATTCAATAAGACTTTCGGCGTCTTTTACTAATTTATCAATTCCTTGTGAAAATAACTCACTACTCATTAAAGACTGATTTATCTGTTTTATTATAGCATCATCACCATTTTTTTTGGCAATACGTATAACATCTTCTAAGGCCGTTGCACGTTGTACAGAAGTTAATGAGTTATCTGATAATTTAGAGGCGGCAATGGCTAATTCATCAGTTTGTTTAGTACCTACTTTAGCGAGACCTAAAATTAAATCATCTATCCAACCTTGTTCGTTTAATAACAACTTATTACCCATAAGTTCATTTAATCTTTCTATTTCCGATAATAGTTTTTTATCTTTTTTCATTATAATCCTTTTTTTTCTTTGTATAGTTCATAAAGTTTATTAGACGTATCTTTACCCACTATACCATCAAAATCATCTAAGTCGTTATCTATTTGAAACTTATATAAAGCTGTCTCCATTTTATCACCATAGTCTCCATCTACCCCATCTTTTGTTTTACCAGTATTTCCTAAATAATATCCAAGAGTTACTAACATTCTTTGTATATCTCTAACTACATCGCCTTTCTGACCTTTACGTATCGTCTGCTTTCCTTTAATTAAATTATCAAATTTAACAGGTTCATAATTAGATTTCTGTGATTTAATTGTTTCTGAATTTACACTCCACTGAGAATCTAAATCATTCAAACTTTTTTCCCAATCTGTATTTAATAATTCAGTTATGTTCTTTGAGTATTCCGTATTTGTTAGTTCTTCGTCACTAATATTATTATCAACTAAAATCTTTTGAAATTCTTCCCTTCCTTCAATATTTTCAGTACCGTCTTCATTCCATAGCTTATTCCAAAGTCCCCACAGTCCATCAATTATTGTGTCATCTAATTTTCCATCATATAACATATCCATAATTTTAGAAAATGAACCTTTATCTCTCATTTTTCTTCTCCACGATTCGGGTGTGGTATATAATGTCCAAAATAAATCTACCGTTATCGCTACTCTACCTACTTTAATAACTGTCTTACCTACTTTACCAGATAATTTCATTAATAAAGCAATAGTTTTAGATAGGGGTATACTTTTTAATGTTTTTTGCATTGCTTCAAGAGCATATTTTGCATTTTTAGCGATAATCTCAGGGGTGATTTTTTTCATTGCTTTCGATACTTGGTCTAACGCAGCCTGTTCAACATCAGTTAATATTTCCTTTCCTAATTTTCCCATTCCACTTCTAGCTTGTTTTATGGTTTGTTCGGTAATGACTTCAGCAGTTTCTGCCGCCGCCTTTTTTGTTAACATACCGACTAATTCACCTCCAGGTATTAAATTTAGGGCTAACATCATTGTACCCATATATGCGTCGCCTTCAGCGAAGTAAACAAGTGCGTCGGCAACTCCTACTGCAGTTCCTGCGAGTATTAACGCTGGACCCACACCAGACACTAACCCTACTCCTGTCATACTAACAGCAATACCCGCCATAACTAAGGTTATTTCAACTATACCGGATATGTAATGATGGTCAATGTCACCAACCAAATCATCCATCATGGCGACGTTATTATCGTGCCACGTTTGACTGTCCTTAACAAACCCATCCGGGTCTCCTTGATACAAATTATGATTTGGCCCCATGTATGCCTTGTGACCCATTTGTTCTGATAAAGTCTTAGACCTATCGTAATTCATTAAAACAACAATTTGTTTTAATTCTTCAGTTATTATTTTATCTTTTAAGTTTCTCATTATTATATAAATATATTAATTTAGTGGATTCGACTTACCTCTACTTATTCCTGTTTCCCAAGTACCTGTTGAGTCTATGTGATTGGCTTTACTTCGGTTTACACCACTATTCCAAACATTTAATGTTAATGTGTTTCCTACTCCTCTACTTATACCTGTTTCCCATGTTGAAACACTTGAGTTGGCTGACGATGAATCTGAATCTCCACCACCGTCTTCTTGTTCACCCATCTCTTCTTTATCTTCATCCCCATAAATCTCAGGGTCTTTCAATCCGTATTTTTTAATTAGTTCTCCAGCAACTGAGTTTGCCTCATCTTCAATAGGTCCACCAACATTAGATACCTTACCTTCAAGGTCTCCTTTTTCATTTTGCATATGATGTACTAACTCATGAGCAATAGAACGTAGAACGTCCACTAATGCCCTTCCTAAGGTAAACACCCTTATCTCAGAGTCTTCAAATTCTTCGTCCTCACCGTCTTTGTACTTATATACCGCAGTAGTCTTAATACCGTCTTTGTTATTTTGAAGTTTAACTTCAACATCATTATCGATATTAAGTTCTTTCTTAACGAAATCAACAAAGTCGTCAACCGTCTTTTTTTCCGAAGAATCAAATTGTGATTCACCTTCAGATATTAAACCCATGATACCTTTAATACGTGATATTTCCTTTATTAAGTAACCCATAATTCTATAAATATTATAAAAAGCCATTATATTGCTTGCAGTTAAATAAAAAGACGTATATTTGTATAAATAAAATACATAAACATTATGAAAAACATACTATTCCTTTTATCTTTAGTCCTCACACTTGTCGGTTGTGAAAAATATGAACTTGAAACTTACCCCACATTAGATGGTACATACATGGTTAGTTCGATAAGACATGATGGTGTTAATACCCATGATGGGACTGAAATGAATAATTATATAGAAAATGGGATAGTGTCTACGACTATAGGTGATTTGGATGTTGGAAATGAAAAGGTATCATTCAGTGGTAGAACTTTCTATATGGGATATCAAGTATTTCAAGGTGGTGATGATTGGGAATTTAATTACCCATTTAGTGTTAATCAAGGGGTAGATGGGTACTGGGATGATTTATATATCGACTACAACGGATATCCAAGATTTTTTATCATTGAGGAAGATGGGTTAGAACATTTAGTTTTAAAGTTCCCAAACCAACATTTGAATAATGGTGAAAATGTAAATATGTGGATTAGACTCTCAAGAGTAGGTCCTTAAATAGAAAAAGTGGTCGTTGACCACTTTTATCTTTTTAATATGTTTTGAACATGTCTTATGTTTCTAATAAACTTTTCGGGATTTTCTTTAGCCCACTCTTTAATTGAGTCGGGTAATTTGGATTTTTTTAATTCCTCCATTACCACAACACTCAACTCTCTTTCCTTATCTCCTGTAGACTCAACCATAACATCTCCTAAAGAGATTAATAACTCCCTTTTAAGTTTAGGTGTCTCAGCTGAGAATGATATATCAAATTCATTATCTTCTGCCCATAACTTTAAGTCTTTTAGATTTAAAAATTTCCTTTCTTGAAAAGGGAACCTACTTCTTAATCGTTCAGGTGACACATACACTCCGTATATCTTCATACTAGGACTAACCAATAAAGTTATTTTTTGGTCGTTTAAACCAAAGAACACAGGTTTCTTTAGAAATATTTTACCTAGTAATTTATTAATGAGATTCATCATATAGGAATTACCTGATTTATCATTATTACTTTGGGGTACAATACTTTTTGACATACCTATAAATAGTATTAATTATATTCTTCGTCAGGTTTTCTATCGGGAAAAATAATATAATATTCATTTAAAAATGAAGTTAAAGTAACGTCATCAATTAAGACTTCATCACCATCATCATCCCACATCTCTAATTCGTCATAATCTGTATCATAATTATCAAATACATCCATTATTATTTCAACATCATACCCAAATTCTTTAACATAATGGTACTCTATAATGTCTGACTTTACACTATCATCGTTCAATACTTGAAACTCCACTCTCAAAAGATTATTACCTTTATTTATGTATGATGATATTATTTCTGTAATTTCCATTTTCTTTTTATAATTATTCTTTTATTTTATATACAAATATCTATAAAATGACTAAAGACACTATTGAAATACTCGAATACGATTTTATTAAAGGAACATTACAGGTAATGTTTTCCTTAAATAATGAAGAAGGATACCGAGAAATTAAAATTTGTGAAGGAGAATTTTCAGATTATATAGAATCTATAGGTGGTTTAGAGACGTATAGTGATGAGTGGGATTATAGTACTGAAAGTCATTACACTAAAGATTGGGTAATTCCTTATGATGAATATGTTGAAGATTATTTAGAGGATAATGATTTACTAGATTTCATTATTTACTACTTTTCAGACAAGGATTATCCTGAATTAACAATAGAAGAATAAATATGAGAGTTAATACATTAATAGTTGATGATTTTTATAATAACCCTATAGAAGTTAGGGATTTTGCGTTATCCCAAGATTTTGGAGTTGACGGCAACTATCCCGGACATAGGACCACATCACATTTAAATGAAGATTTAAAGGAAACGTTACAAGAGTTACTTAAACCCTTTGCGGGTGAAGTAACTAACTGGGGTGGGGAATATTCTGGTTCGTTTCAGTATACTACCTCAGATGACCGTTCTTGGATACATTCTGACAGTACAACAGGATGGGCAGCAGTTCTTTATTTAACTCCTAATGCCCCTGTAACTTCAGGAACCGGTCTATTTAAACATAGAGACACGGGTTTATGTGGGTGGGATAATAACTTACATAGTGAAGAAGAAACTGCGTTAGCTCCACATATGACAGTCGCTAATGACTATACAAAGTGGGATTTAGTTGACCGTTTAGGTAATAAATTTAATCGATTAGTACTATATCGTTCAGATAATTATCACGTATCGATGGATTATTTTGGTAGTGATAAGTATGACGGTAGACTTTTTCAAGTGTTCTTTTTTACCACCGAATTTTAATAAAATAGTAAAAGAAAAAAATGAAAGATTTAATTAACCCAAATTTAGATTTAAATAAACTAAGAAAATCCTTTAAAAAAAATGGATATGTAGTTATCGATAATTATTTAAAAGATGATATCGCCAATAATTTAAGTGATTTTTTTAGTTATGAAATGCCTACCGATTGGTGGTCAATAGCCACATATCCATCTACAGATAAAGATGGTGTTAGTTATTTTAGAAATACACCTGACGAATATAATAACATAAAAATAGCTAGACAACACTCTACAGATTCTTTTGGTAAAAATGAATTTTCATACTCATTTCACAGAACTTTAGATAATCACTTTGAAGATTGTGAATGTACTGAGTGTCAGATTAGGGAATATTTAGATGATAAAGAGTCACATAATTTAGTATCAAAAGTGACGGATTTAAAAATCACGGGGTCTAATGAAGTATTTGCCGCTTGTTATGTTCCAGGTGATTTCCTGTCTCCTCATCAAGATAGTCCTAACGGTATAATTGGTTTTGTGTTACAATTAACTAAAGAGTGGAAACCTGAGTACGGAGGATTATTACATTTTTTAAATGATGACGGTAATGTTGTTGAAAATGTTGAGGTACCTAAATTTAATAGTCTAACATTATTTTTATTACCTGAAGATAAGGGTAAGTTACATTATGTTTCCCATGTTAACCCTGGTACACCTGAAATTAGATTATCCCTCACTGGTTGGTATAGGAATTAATTCGGGGTATAACTCAAATATCATTTCTAAAATAGTATCTAAACAATAACAATCCTTACCTGATTGGTCATATATTTTTTGCCCATCCTTAACACTTATTAATCTAGGGTTATAAATTTTTGAGTAGTAATCCCATAAAGGTGAATTGTTTAAATCAAAATATTCCATAATTAATGGATTATCAGAAATATAACTTTGGAAAATTGTTACATCAGGAAATTGTTCACTAAGTTCTTGATTAACACTTTCATGTCCTTCACCAAAAGGTTTTATTGTTAAATTTTCTTCCTGACCTTTTCTAAATAAAAACCATATGATTTTTTTATGTTTTTTTATATGTTCAAATAAATTACTGTCGTTTACGTTATATACCATTATTTAAAAGGATTTCCTGTTATAGTTAGAGTTAATGTACGTCTGACACCTGTTAGTATGGGTGTGACTCTCTGTAATAAATACGATGGAGTCACGACCATATCACCAATGTTAAAAGTTGGTTTAATGATTGACAGTCCATTATTAAACTCTGTTTTTCCACCTGTATATTCTTCGTCTGTTGATAAATGTATCGTTACCGATAATTTATTAGTGTTCGATTTAGATATATCTGAACTCCACTGATAATGTCCACCATTGTCTCCATGAATAGAATATTCGATAAAACTCCCAATACCATCGATATCAAAATTCCACCCCATTTCTTGATTTGCATCCATAGATAACCCGTAAATTTTTTCATAAATCCATGTATTATCTTTGTTAATAGGTAAGTAACCAACTTGAGTTCTCCTTTTATCGTCATTAGATGGTCCATTATAATCCGCAGTTACGGTCTCAGTACCCAAATTTTCACATATTTTAATTATGTCTTTTATTTGTGAAGATGTGAATATTTTATCAAAGTAATAGTAGTTTAACATATCGTAATTGGTATCGATTGTTTCAGTTTGAGCGGTAAAATTTGTTTTAGACATATATTTCTATTATATTATTGTTATCATTATAAATGAAAAGTAAGTAACATATGACAGATATCAACATAACCAATTATTATTTTAGAGCCGAGGAGGTTTTATTATCCTGTACCAACGGTATACAGTTAAAAAATTCTTTAAATTACATAAAACTTTACTATAAGTTAAGTGGGGATTATTGTGGTTATGAAATATTACTTAGAAAGTATGATAAACGAATTAACGAATTAGATTAAAATGGGTAAACAAAAAATAATTGACTCTATTTTATTTTTTAATGAATTAGACTTATTGGAGTTAAGATTAGAGGAACTTTATGACCATGTAGATATGTTTTTAATTGTTGAATCCGACAAAACATTTACAGGAAAACCAAAACCACTATTTTATAAAAATAATAGTAAACGTTTTTCAAAATGGTCAGATAAAATATATCACTACGTGGTTAAAGATATGCCAATATCCGTTACCGATACGGAATTAATGAATTTTACTATAATTGAATCTCAGAAGACCATAGAATTTTATAGGGAAGCTCATCAAAGAAATTCAATAGGTAAAGGACTTAAAGAATTAAATATTAAATTTGATGACATTGTAATCGTTTCAGATGTTGACGAATTTCCTAATACGAATATCTTTAAAAATTTAAACATTAATTTGCCGTATGGTCCTGTAGTTTTTAAACAGAAATGGTTAGTTTGGAATAAACAATTGGAGAAAATGCATCATTGGATGGGTTCAACCGCCTTTTACTACTCTCACTTCATATCTAATAATAAAATCTTTCAAGAAATAAGAGATGATAGATGGAGTGAAACACAAACAGTATTTTACACTCAGGAAAATGGTGGATTTCACTTTTCATGGTTTGGTGATTTTGATTTTATCAGGGAGAAACTTAAATCGTTTTCACATATCGAATTAGTTAGTGACTTTTGGGATGATGACGATAATATCAAAAATCTAATAAAAGATATGTATGCGTCTAACGGCACTAAAAAAGATGGCATTACAGGTAAATTAAGAGTATTTAATCAAGAAGGTTATGATTTACCAAAAATATGGGACAAAATAAATGATACGGAAATTAATATAAATAAACCAAAAATATACGATTGCTTTCTCTTTGACCATGAGTTAGATATGTTAAACTTAAGGTTACATGAAATGGGTGAATATGTTGACCATTTTATTTTAATAGAGTCTAGAAATAGTCACGCCGGTAAAGATAAAGAACTGTATTTTCAAAAACATAAAGATTTATTTAATAAATTTAAACATAAGATTGAACATATTATAATAGATTTACCTAATGAGGTACTTTACGAACCTCACCCTACCCCCAAAAATGATGAAGAAAGGTTAAATTGGTTTAGAGAAAATTATCATAGAAATTCGATTAAGGAGGTATTAAAAAAAATTAATCCTAATGATGATGATATCGTACTTATTTCAGATATAGATGAAATATGGGATAACGATATCTTAAACCGACTTAAAAATAATCAAGTTAGTTTTGATACGTTTAAAACTATATTACAAAGGTGGCAATATTGGAACTTTAAATGGGACTTTGAGGATATGTACTGGCCAGGGCCTGCTTTTTGTAGGTGGTCATACCTTAAAACTACCACACCTCAAGAAATTAGAAATGTAAGGTACGAACAGGAAACTCACCTTAACGATATTAATGGATGGCACTTATCGTGGTTTGGTAATGTTGAATTTAATTTACATAAACTTAGAAATTTTGCACATCAAGAATTATCTCATACAACTAAGGAAAATCTTGAAACAATGATTAAGGATGGTTATTTATTTGATGGTGAGAAGATGGTAACGTTAGTTTGGGATTACTATCCTAAGTACCGTAACTTACTTGAGTTAGGTGTACTATACAAAAACTTATCTAAATAAAAAAACCCGTGGGTTACACGGGTTTTAATCTTATATTAATTAGTTTAATTAAATTTACTAAATCTATTAAACATTTCTTTAATTATTTTTCTATTTTCAGTAAATGACTCGTGTAAACCTTCTTCTATTTCTTCATATAGTGAACCACACTCTTTACATTCACCTTCAATCATTTCACTACCACACTGTTCACAAGGTTCACCTTCATGAACTTCTCCACAACCTTCTTCAACTTCTCCACAATCTTCTTCAACTTCATATCTTGAAGGGTTATTTCCTTTAAGTGAAAATATTTTACCTATCGGTTTGTCCATAGGCATCACAGACACTAAACTTTCATCGGTTTCACCTTCACCTTCTTCAACAAACCCTATTGACATATTGGTTGATTGTTCCCCATATACATCAGCGTTTCCACCATCAGATTCAAAGTCAAATGCCGATTTTTCATTACTATATTTTTCTTTACCGTCTAAATCTGAGTTCATCATATCATTTACACCATCAACACTTGCCGGTGACATATCACCACCAAACATTTTCATGATAGCATCAATGTCGTCACCATATGAATCATCAGAGTATGATGAATCAAATTGCTCAGGCCCATCAGATTCAAAATCATAAGCTGAATCTTCATGTGATATATCCATATTGTCAGCTTCTATTTCGTTAGCTTCTTTTCTTTGGTCTTCAATATCTGAATCGACACCTACAACTTCAGAATCTCTACCATCAAACTCATCTCTATCTTCAGGACCTTCAGAATCAAAATCGTAAGATGACTCTTCATCAGAAATATCCGTCTCACTAAGTGTTTTTAGACCTGCACCTATTTTTTCAAGTGATGTTACTTCTCCGTTAGGTAACTCACTAACCAACTTCTCAACAGTGCTCTTAGCCGCTTGCGCGGGTACTGATAATACCATAGGAGTTTTACCATTTCTTAAATCTAAATAATACAATTTTAACTCCTTAAGTGCACCTATTAAGTCTATATCTTTATTTGGTTCAGCCCATAAAGTTTTGGACATCCCCATAGCGTACCCAAGTAAGACATTATAATTTAAATTATCACTATCGTTTGTTTCTGCCTCATTTACTCGGTGATTAGTATACTGTTTCACATTACCTTTATTATCAACAGTTACACCACCAAAATCTTTAACACTTCTATCAACCCTTAATGGTTGTAAGTTACTTGGTACATTACCTGTGGCATATCCATTATAAAATGCTGAATGTGTTTGGAGAATAGAATCTTTCTCCTCATCCGATATAGTTAAATAGTTTCTCATAATATTGGTTTTTATAATAAATATACAGTAATACTCATTTGTTGTTTGACATTATAACCATAATGGTTTATATTTTAAATAAAAACTATGGAAAGAGAAGAAATAGATGAAATTGCTGAAGGAGCAATTGTTATGGACGGATTTGACGATTGTATCGTTGGTGTTAGTGAGGAGTTCGGTATGGAAACCCGTATTGTTTACTCTAAACAACGAATAATTCAAAAATTAGTTAAAACTGGTCATATGGACGAAGAGGAAGCCGATGAGTACTTTTATTTTAATATGAAGGGTGGTCATTTCGGTGAAAGAAACCCAATTTTCTTAACTACTTCTATGGCGGTTTAATATTTTATCCGTATATTTGTTTTAACGAAAAAAAAACACAGGATGTCAGATTTTATAGAACAATTTACAAAGGATAAAGGGGTAAGGGACTTAATTAAACGTAAAACTTTAAAGTCTACAAACTTAAGTGCATCTTGGAGATATGACTCTCACGACTTGACTTTCAGAGTCACACACATTAAGAGAGACGGTAAATGGAGTACCTCAATGATTGTTAATGTTGCCGTTTCTGGAGGATTGAGAGGATGGGGTTGGCAAACCGATAAAAATGGTTTATGTAATATTAATAATTCTAGTGACTTTCGTAGTGCCATTTCAAGAAATCGTGATATTAGACGTTTTGTTGAAAAGTCGGTGGCTCACGAACTTAGACTTTTTGGGGTACAATCGTGGATGGTTAATATTGGTAAGTTAAGTGTTAAAGAATCTATTTAATTATCTACCGAACATCATTATATAGTATTTAAGAGCCTTACTCGTGAGGTCTCTCATTTTTTTCTCTAAATTTCTATTCGAATAGTCTTCGGTCCCTTCATCTCCAACCATTTTCATAGCCATTCTAATAAACTCGTCTCTCGTTTTTTGAGACATATCCATTAACTCCTCAACCATATCTTCATCATATTCTCTACCTGTCTTCATTTCTTCAAACTCAATAAACTTCTGAAGATATTTTGGGCCTGAGACTAAAAATTGACCCGATTCAAACATATTAACTAAACCTGACTCCCTAATCTTACTTAAAAAGTCAAAGAATATTTTCTCATTAGAATATTTAAAAATATCTTTAAGTGAAATAAGACTGTCAAAATTAGGGTTATTTCCTTCTTTGATATTTGTCTTTAAATCACTCTCCATCATCCATATGTCTTCTGAAGACACTAAAGATAATTGTGAACCGTTTTCCCACTCAACCGAAATAATGTCCTCACCCTCATCATATGGGTCTTTACTGACATAATTTACTACACCTTTAGTTCCTCCAGGAACTGGTGAGTATGGGTCTTTCATATAAATTAAAATTATATTGTCACCTTCTTTTAAACTTGGATTTACATCTTTAGACATTTAAACTCTTTTAAAATAAATATATCGAATAACAGTTTAGTATTAGTGCCATATTTATAATAAAACATTTAAAGTGAAAGTAGTTATAACCGAAGAGCAGTATCGAATGGTTTTAAATGAAAGAATTGGGGAAAAAGTTACTTCAATATTTAAACACCTAGACGCATTAGTCAAAAAAATTATATTAGACGTAAAAAAACAATACGGTATAAGTGCTAGATTTGCACTTACTTACGGCGCAGGTATTGGTGCTCTTATGGAACCAGTTAATAAGTATTTAAATGGTGAGTTTGTGGGATTGGAGTCTTGGCAGATTTCTTCTTTAGTTATCGCCTCAATCTCCATAGTATTTTTTGAAGGAAACGATTATCGTAAATTAAAAAAGGAACTATCTGAACAAGGATTAGAAGATGAGCTAAAAGTTGCGGTTTCAAGAACTGAACAACTTAGGGATAAGTTTTCTAATATGTTAGAGGTATTAGGTGTTAGCTTATATAAAGCAGGTGACATATTAGCTTACACTTTCTTACTTCCAATATTAGGTATGTTAATTAATGTAGTTAACACATTTGGTGTTGATTCTATCGAATTCTCGAAATTTACCGAATCAATATTGACCTCCGGACTTATTACTGTATCAAGCGTAGTACTTAAAGATGTCATACAAAAAATAGCGAAATTAATTTCTAATAAAAAGTCTTAATTTTATTTAAATAAAATTAAAATCTTTATCAACCTCATAATAGTGAACACCCATTGAATAATATAGTTCTCTCACATTATTCTTTTCTCTAAACTTACCGAGCTGTACTCTCTTTTCGTTATCTCCCATCATAAGACCAATAACTTTTTGACCTTTTGGTGATTTATATTCCGTAGAGAGATTAATAGTGACGGGTATAGGTTTGTTAAAATCGACTATACTATTAATCAGGACTGTTTTAGTACCTGTCCTAGGTAAACTATATTCTTTACAGATGAGTTTAATCTCAACTAAGGATAATTTCTTTAAATTTTCTCTTGTGTGTTCCATCTAACAAAGATACGGATTTTATTTCAATAAAAAAAATATAATTTAATCAATAGAGCTCCAATTATACTCAAACCCATAATTGGCCTTTCCATTATATTCATCTTCATGGTCAGTCCAATCAAAACTACATGAATTTAAAAAACCAATCATGTCATCACCTTCTTCTGTTTTAAGTACAAATTCCACATTACTATTTAAATGGTAATTACCAAATGTGTTCTGTATCCCGCTTAAAATTTTATCTAACTCGTTACAGAATGGTCCATGGTCTGGGTCATCTACTGTGAAAGGAACTTCAATTTCAAAATAAACTACACCGTTTTGATTTGCTCCATATATTTTAGATGTGAAATTTGTCGCCCTTAATTTTCTAAGTATCGGAGATTTACTTTCAACTACGTACAATAGTATTTGTACCGCCTTTTTAGCTACCCTATTAAATTCTTCTTCACTTTTAAACTCCATATCTTTTTTCGTATTCATCAGATAAGAAAGAAATTAACTCTAACGAATCCTTATCGTTTAATTGGTGAGCATATTGACTTCTCTTAAACCAATCACTAATTACTTGATTAATTGACTGTCTACGAAGTTTAGCTACCCTTATAATACCTTTAAGTTCTGCGGGTATCTCATGGCTCTGTTTATAGTAATCTTTACCGTCAGGTTGTTCCTTACCGTCTTCTTGATGTATTTCCTCCTCAGGTCTCATAAAGTTTTCTTGGAATACATGCTCTATTTCATGAGCGATTATATCATTTATGTCGGCAATTAAATCATACATAAATGAAGGGTATTTTTTTGGGTTTATAATAATAACTACCGAGATAGTATCCCCATCAGACATCAATGCTCCGTTAATCATATATGGTTCATCCATAGTAACATTAGCGTCGTATGATAACTCAACTGAAAATGAAGGAATATTATATGACTTACTAACATTTAATTTCTTAAAGTCTAAATCAAAGTCATACTCTAAATCATTTGTGTCAGTAATATCCTCAGGTAAGTTATGTTCACCATATTCTTGTGATTTTACAATATTTGTAATATCTCTAACAATACGTCTAATAGGTCCATCAATACCTTTAGATTCATTTATGGATTTAGATTCTTTGAGGTTCTCTTTAATAGTCATTAACAGTTCATTTGATACAGTTTTCGGGCTTTCATCTTCATAAAATCCATTCTTAATTCTAAAGTAATTTTTTTTACCTAAATTACGGGCATATAAATTAGAACCGGTACTATCACTTATAGTCCGTATTATCCCACTATAATAATCTTCAAATTCACTACTACTCATATTATTAAATATTACTTAATCTCTATATTGTTTATATCTAACATAAAATTACCCATACCAATTAATCTCATCAATTTATTAAACTCTTCTTTTGCCACATTGTGAAATACGTTACTGAAATCATCTAATGACTTTTTATGTTTTACGTCTATTTTTAACGTATCAAATAATGATTGGGCGGAGTTATTGTTCACTTTAAAATCCTCAAAGATAACGTTACAACTAATATATAAACTAGGTTCACCAACACTAAGCATAACTCTTACCTTTACCGGCACAAAACTAACCTTACCTGTCATACCAACACCATCACCTTCATTAAACCCTAAAACTCGATATACCCCCTTAAAGTCTTTTTTTTGTGACTTTAAAAAATTAAGTTGTTCTCTATTTTTAGTGGGTACATCGTCAGCTATTCGTTTTAAATCTTCTAAATCTTCTTCAAACCCCATACATTTACTTTTATTATAAATATATCAGTATCGGTTAAGTAGGAATGGAATTGATAATCCAGCACCAAATTCTACAGTATTTGATATATTTAAAATTAATGAGATATCTATTGAACGTGAATTTTGAGTGATAAGTTTAATAGGGTTTAACCTAATCATCACATCAGGATAAAAATCTGCGGGTTCGCTTGTGTATAAAACCATTTTACCTCCAACACCTACATTAATCCCGTTTCTTAAAAAACCATAATTAATACCTAACCTATTAGGGTAGTTCCCCGTTTGATTTATAATTGGGACACCCCCATTATTAATTATATTTAATTGACCTGTGGTATATATCCCCCATGGAGCATATGGGTTACGACTATTAATTACTGAGGTATTGATATTATCTGTAGATAAAAACAAATCCCCACTTCCAAATAAAACCCCTACCGTTGACGATTGAGAGTACCCCTTGGTAACCATTAAGAGTAATGTGATTAAAAATATTGACTGTTTCATAAATGTTAATTATATTATTAATACAAACATAACACTAATATTACAAATAACCAAATGGGTAAATTAAAAGAATACTACCTCAATGACTTAACAGATGATGAAATTAATTCTTTATATGAGTTTTTTTCTGAAACGGAAGAGCTTCTACCTAAAGACTCTTCAACATCTCAATTAGAGGTGGATAAGGATAAACATCAAACTTATCCTTACGATAATTAGTGTGTGACCATATACCTTCACCCCCATGGTTAGCTAATTTATTATATTCAAAGGCTCCCCAATCACCTCTTTTACTATCGTTATAATTTCTTAGAGAGTATTTAGTGTTACCACCATTAATTCCATCCTCAGTTAATGGTTTACCATTTAACCCTAAATAACCTTTACCATTTAAGAATTTTTGAAGTTCTAATGTTGGTACCCCATCTAAAGATTGTTTAGTGTCAAATAACTCCACCATACCCTTACACACATCGATATCATATTCCAAACTATATTTATTAATTAAAAAATTAACAGACTCAATTTGAGATTTTGTATATTTTTGGTAATATCTATAACCTCTCCAATTTTTTCCTAAATCAATAACATCCTCTTTTGGTACTTTACTGTTAACGTAAGTAAAAAATTCACCTTTAATCGATTTAACTAATGGTCCATAATTACAAATTTCAATACCTATTGACTGTTTATTAAGTTCAACATTATTCGAATTTTTAGTACCTAAATGGTGAGCCCACATTTCAGTTGGTAAACATTGGACTATTTTACCATCCCAATCGGTACTACCATCTCTTGTTGATTTTCCACCTATAACGAATTGAGTGGCAACCCTTAAAGGTCTACCCCCCTTTGTTCTATCTCTATCCCATGAACTTATAACCCAATCTGGTCTATGGCTTCCTGCCGTATGGTGTAAAACTATTGTTTTTTTATCTGTTTTGTCAGTATAATACTCATCTCCCTCTAAATATTGTTGTTTTATTTCAATTTTTTTCATATATTTGTATTGTTAATCTATTATTAATAAGTATAACTATGAACAATATATTTTTTTTTACTCAAAGACTTAAGGAAATTGGCGATGAAGCTTTAAAGGATGTTCTCTACCTAAACATGAATGTAAATGAGGTATTGGAAGCATATAATATTTCAGGTATCGACCCACCTATTATGATTAAAGAAAATAACATGAATAAAGGTTACCATACAAATGTAATGGATAATGGATGGGGTAATGGGTACGTTAAGATTATACCCTCACATAAACACTATGGTAAGGGATATGATGATGATGATATTGATGTCAGAGTACATGGTGGGTTAACGTTTTCAGAAGTGATACCTAACGGTGATGAGTGGCCTGAAGGTCATTGGGTTGGGTTTGACACCTCACACTCTGGAGATAATAAATATAGATGGACTAAAGAGTCGGTTTTAGATGAAACTAAAGAATTGTTTAGTCAACTCTACAACATTAAAAGATAACTTATATATGAAAATATTTCTTAACATATTCCTAACCATAATATCTTTATCTACGTATGGTCAAAATAGTAACATCGATAATGATACTATTCATACTGATTTATTTGATGTAGTATATTCTGAAAAATTAGAACAACCTTTATGGATAAGATATGAAGTATTGTGTCCATTAGGTGAGGCATCTAGAAATGGATTAGATTTTCGTATTGTCAAAAATATTAAAACTTCAAATGATGATGACTACATAAATAATGTGTGGGATAAAGGTCATTTAGCTCCGGCATCCGCATTTAATTGCGATAGAGAAACACTTAAAAAAACGTTCACCTATTTAAATTGCGTACTACAACATGAGGGTCTTAATAGAGGTCCATGGAAAGAGTTAGAACGATTTGAAGTAGGACTATCAAAAATATTTGAAAGTGTAGTGGTGGAAGTCACAGTGTATTTTGAGGGTGATTTAGTGATTGTTAACGGTGGAGCAACAGTACCATCAGGATTTAAAAAGACTATAAAATTTGACAATAAGGAAATTATGTTTTACTTTCCTAATAATGATGTTTCTGGTATAGATTGGGGACACTTTATAATGTCGAATTAAAATATACGTACAAATACAATGGAGTTACTAAACACTCACCCAATAAAAAAATCAGATTTAGGTTTTCACGGAAACCTATTCGGAGGTAAACTACTCTCATGGTTAGACGCAAGTGCTGCGGGATTCGCAATGCAGGTATCTGACACACCAAGAATGGTAACCGTTAAAATAGATGAGTGTTTATTTAAAAAACCCGCTAAAGAAGGTCAACTAATTAAAATGTACGGTGAAGTAGAAAGTATTGGAACCACATCGGTAACTCTATATATGGAGGCTCGTTCACACAGTGTTTACTCCGGTAACCAAACGATTATACTATCAACTAAAATTAAATTTGTTAGGATTGATGAGACAGGGGACCCTATCCCTATTTCCCAAAGGGTTAAAAATAAATACATTAAATAAATTAATAAAAACAACAGTAATGAAAGTAGAAAAAGGTAACAAGGTAAAAGTTCACTACACAGGAACTTTAGATAACGGTGAAGAATTTGATAGTTCACGTAAAAGAGGTGAGACACTTAATTTCGAAGTGGGAACCGGTCAAATGATTGCAGGTTTTGACTCCGCAATGGAGGGTATGACAGTTGGTCAGATAAAAGATATCGTATTAGAACCATCAAAGGCTTACGGTGAAAGAAGTGAAGATGCGGTTATGCCCGTTAGTCGTAAAAACTTTCCTGATGACTTTGTGGTTGAGGTCGGTGCAATGGTACAAGGTTCGACTGCTCAGGGTATGCCGGTACAAGCAACTATCGTTAGTGAAGATGAGGAGAACTTAATCTTAGATATGAACCACCCACTAGCGGGTAAGACGTTAAACTTTAATATTGAATTAGTAGAAATAGGAGAATAATGATTTATTGGTTTACAGGACAGCCGTCACATGGTAAGACCGTGTTGGCTAATATGTTTAAAGAATCACATCTACCTACCGCATATAGAATTGATGGTGATGAGATGAGAGAATTGTTTACTAATAAAGATTATTCGATTAAAGGAAGGGTAACTAATGTGGATGCCGCTCAGAAAATTTCACATTATTTACACAACCAAGGAATGAACGTAATAGTTTCCTTGGTTTCACCTTATATAGACCAAAGAGAGGAATTTAAAAAACTAATAGGGGAGGATTTAATTGAAATTTATATTCATACGTCAGAACCTAGAGAAAGAGACCATTTTAAATCCGAAGCGTATGTCGCACCTAAAGAAAACTTTATTGATATTGATACGACCATTGATACGCCTGAAGAGTCCCTTAAAAAAATTATATTACAATTAGGATGGTAGATAAGAAATCAACAATATTTTGTGATATCGATGGAACAATATTCAAGTATCGGAAGTTTGAAACGTATGAAACTTCATCAGTAGATGTTTTACCTGAGGTACGAGAAAGGTTAGAGTCGTGGAGTAAAGATGGTCATATGGTAATTTTAACTACCGCTCGTCCTGATTACCTCCACGACCACACTGTTAAAGAATTACAAGAGAACGGCATCATATACGACCGTCTAATTACAGGAATTGAGAGGGGTCCGAGAATCTTAATTAACGATATGGACCCTAATAAACCAGGTCAAAGAGCCTTTGGGATAAACCTCAATAGAAATGAGGGTTTTGAAGGTATCGATTGGTCTAATTATATTTAAATTAAAAATATGAGTAATTGGAGTAGTAAATCACACGTAGAGTCATCAATACCGGCTAGAGATGGTCAGTATGCGATGTTTGTAGGTCGATGGCAACCTTTACATAAAGGTCATCAAGAATTATTTAAACAAGCAATGGATAAAGGTAAAAATGTTTTAATTTGTATTAGAGATGGTAAACCTAACGAGAAAAACCCATTCACCGCAACAGAAGTTAAAGAGAACATTATGAAACACTACTCTTCTGAAGTAGAGTCAGGTAAAGTTGTGGTAACAGTAATTCCAGATATCTGTTCAATTGAATTTGGAAGAGGTGTTGGTTATGATATTATCGAACATATACCACCTTCTGAGATTGGAGACATATCAGCAACAAAAATTAGAAAAGAAATGGGACTTTAAGTTCAATAAAAACTATTTTACGTCTCATTTATTATAATAAGTGAGATATATTTTTTAACTATGAACCACAAATTATGAAATTATTTTATTATTCAAAAAATGACTTACTCTATCAAGAAATACCAAGTTGGAAGGTGTTGGTAGTTTTATTATCAATATTATTAGTTATTCCGTATTCGATTTTAAAATCAACGTCAATTAAGGAAAATACTAATTTAAACGATTTAGAATTAGAATTAGTTGTTATTAATATTAATGACACTTTAAATAATTTTTCTGAAGATAGGTTAATAGATATGTTAAAATCATTAAACGTTAAATTCCCACATATAGTTTTAGCTCAATCAAAACTTGAAAGTGGTAACTACACTTCAAATATTTTTAAACATAACCATAATCTTTTTGGGATGAAAGAGGCTAGGGTGAGGATACATACCTCCACGGGTACACAACATAGTCATGCATACTATACAAATTGGAGAGAGTCCGTTTACGATTATGCGTTTTACCAATGTAGATATCTATCTAAGATACATACAGAAGATGAGTATTATTCGTACCTTAACCAGTCATATGCTGAAGCGTCAAATTACACTAAATTATTAAGGGTCATGGTCAATAAAGAAAAACTAAAAGAAAAGTTTAAAGATTAAAATTTTATGTTTATATTAGCCGAAAGAAAACATAAGATGAAAATAACATTCATATCTGATACTCACACAAAACATCATCAGGTAACGTCACAGTTACCAGGTGGTGATTTACTAATTCATGCTGGAGATTTAATGAATAGTGGACATAATAAAAAGGAGATTAATCATTTCTGTGACTGGTTTGAGTCTCAAGATTACAAACATAAAATCTTTATTGCCGGAAACCATGACAAGATGTTTGAAGACCACCCATTGGAATCAAACACAATTGTAAATGGATACGATGTTACTTATCTACAAGATAAAGAAGTTTTAATTGATGGTATAAAAATTTATGGAAGCCCTTGGCAACCTGAGTTTTATGATTGGGCATTTAACTTACCTAAAGATGGTGTTGAATTAAAACAAAAGTGGAGTCAAATACCTACAGGTACAGACATATTAATAACTCATGGACCACCACATGGTCATTTAGATACTGTAGTTGGACAGTACGATAATCTTGGGTGTAAGATGTTATCTGAACGAATTGAAGTCGTTAAACCTAAGATACACGTCTTTGGTCATATTCATAGTGGATACGGATATAAATTTGAAGATGGAACACATTACATTAACTCATCTGTTTTAGGTGAAGATTATATTTTTAAAAATAAACCCTTAACTGTGGAGTGGGACCCAAATACGAATGGAATTAAATTTTTAGATTAAAAGTAAAATGAAGTACAAATTAGAAGTTTACGGATGGTCAATGGAATCGATGGCGCATTCATTAAATGACCAACAATTAGAGGATATTGAAATCCTAATGAAAGACAATAACTATAAGGAATTATGGGAGACTAGATTTGAGTTAGAGACGGAAGAGATTGTAGGTGATTTATGGAGTCCCAATTTATTTCAAATGACGGCACCAATGGATAATGGAAGACTTTTCTTTCATGTCGTAGACGAAAACGGAAAAGTACTTTTAAAGTTCGAAGAAAAAGACTTAGGGGACCAATACGAAAATGTCGGAGATGTCGACACTTTATACGATTACGAATCGTATTACGCCAATCCCGACTATAATAACGATAAAGAAAAACACATTATGTTTATTGTTGACGAAAACAAAGGAGGTGTTTATGAAATGTTATTTGAATCGGATAAAGAGCCTAAACCTAATGACTTTTCTATTATGGGTGGGGGTATTGATACCCCTGAAGGGGAATGGGACTTTATATCTCGTATTTTCTTTAAAGATAAACTCTTAGAAATTAACGATTGGTTAGATAGTTCAGGTAAATCCAGTACAATGGAAATTTACACTCAAGATGGTAGAGTTATAAAATAATGAAAATAACTAAAATTAATTTAAATAAAGAAAACCGTATGTTACGTATTGGTTTTGGATTAAATCGAGGAAATAAGTTCTTTAGACTTGATTTATGGTGGATTGGATATAGGTTTTCCTAAAAAATATAATTATGAAAAGAAAGGCAGTTCAGGCAGAACTTCGTAAAGAAAGTAAGACGTTTAAAGGATGGTTAAAATATGAAGTTACCATTCAAAATGTAAATGGCTCAACAGAGGTAGTACCTGCGTATGGTAAAGATTTACAAGACGCATTATCTCGTGTAGCTCACGATGAAAAAATAATTAAATTACAAAATAAAACCAAACGTATACCTGACATTATTTGGGTTATATTATGGTTTGGTTATGTTTTAGGTTGGACCCTATTAACGTACTCATTACCACTACCCACTAATTACGTAGGTATTTTCTTTTTATTAGGGTTAATATTTTTTACTACAGTTGTTGTTTCGTCTAAAACGTGGTTTAGGAAAAGGAACATATCAAAATAATCAAAAAGTTTATTTGATAATAGAATAAATTTACCTATATTTGTATCACACAACAAAGACTAATAGAATATAAAATGAATAACCAATATAAACAAAATATAATATTAAGAATTACATTCTCATTATTATGTAAAAGTTCGGTTAACATGATATAAAAAATAGACTTAAATCTATGAAAAAGACAAGCCCGAACAGAGATGTTCGGGTTTTTTGTTTTATATTAATAATGTTCTTTGACATCAGGATTAAGTAACGACACAGTATTCGGTAAATACTGACCTCTTAGCTCAGCTGGTAGAGCATCACACTTTTAATGTGAGGGTCCAGGGTTCGAACCCCTGAGGGGTCACTACTAACACAAAAATCGAGTTTTGCACCTCCACATAAATTATAGGTGTTTTCAATATGGGGATGTAGCTCAGTTGGTTAGAGCAGGACTCTTATATAGTCAAGGTCGAGGGTTCAAATCCCCCCATTCCTACAAATAAAAAATTAGTTAAGATAGTTGTTAGTTGATTTTTTGTGTAGTATATTTACATAGTCGAAAGACAAAAACGTTATTTGAAATTATAGATTAATATAAATGCCGCTGTGATGGAATTGGTAGACATGACAGACTTAAAATCTGTTGGGATGAAATCCCGTGGCGGTTCGAGTCCGCCCAGCGGTACTAATGTAGGGAGTTACACAATACTAGTAGGAACTATGTAACTTTAAAAAAGAACCCTACAAATATGCACCCATAGCTCAGCTGGATAGAGCATCTCCCTTCTAAGGAGACGGTCTCAGGTTCGAATCCTGATGGGTGTACTAACGTGTCAAAGTAACATTGACTAATGTGTCACACATGAAGAGAAATAAGGTAGAATCCTTATAGTGACTAATCAACTAGTGAGAATGCTAGTCGGAGTTTGAGTTCTCCTAATAAATAAAAACTTTATTCCTAACCAATATTGTTTATACTCTATTGGGACATCCGTGACAGTTGTAGTTGGATAAAATAGACTGTTAACGGACTTTTAGCTCAGTTGGTTAGAGCACCGCACTCATAATGCGTAGGTCGATGGTTCGAGTCCATCAAGGTCCACTAGTGAGTTCTTTGACATAAAAATTAAATTAAAAAATAGAAATTATGGAAATAACATCATTTATTTTAGGTGTATGTACGGTCATTGTATTAGTAATGGTTGTGGGTACGTTTGTGAATTATATGTCAACTAAGTCCTTAAAAGAGGAAATAAACCAACTGAATCGAGTAATCGAAAATCAGTATAATGAATCAGAAAAGATTCAAAAAGAACTCACAGATTATGTGGATAATCTACACAATCAAAGTGAGAGTGATATGAGCGAAGTCTACCGTCATATTGATAGTAGAGTAGACAAAACTATAAATAATATGAGTGAACATGTCTCAGAGATTTATAGGCAATTAGATAAACCCAATAATTCCGTAATTAACGGATAACAAATAAACCGTTAAAGAACTCACTTTTTAACTTTGCACTATAAAACCATCATTAGGTAACTTTTTTACACTTAATGATGGTTTTTTCATGCATTTAATATTTTATTATTAATTTTGTTTTAATCAAATATTTGTCATATATTTGTACTCTAATAAAAAAACACTTATGGGTAATATACTTAGTAAAATTGCAGATATGGAAGAAGATGGTACACTACCAAAATTTGACCCGAACTATTATGTCGATATTTTAAACTTGGCAAGAAAAAAAGGATTAAAGAGTGAGGTTATGTACTCCGCGATGGATATTATAAGAGACAATCCAACTTTAACCAATGAGGAGGCGATTATGTTATCAGCAAAAAAGTGGAATCTTATTTAACTTTTGAAATAGAATAAAAATGAAAATAACAACATATACAGTAATGAGTCAAATCTACATATTACCTTACATTAAGGTAACATATGATAGGTTTTTAAATGGTAACTATGAACTAATCGTAGGATGGATTAACAAAGAAATCGTAATATCGATATGAAAGCAAAATTAGAATTCGACTTAAACGATTCAGAGGATAGAATGTCACATATGAGATGTGTTAAATCAACTGATATGGCAATTGTTTTGTTTGAGTTAACACATAACCTTAAAAAGAGATTAGAACGTAGGTTTGAGTCACAACAAAAGGAGATTGATGAGTTTGAGGTTATCGATGAGACCTTTATGGAAATACGAAACCTATTAGATTCACATGGTATTAATATTAGTGAACTTATAGATTAAAAAAAAAATAAAATATTAGTAATAGTTTGAGAATTATTACTTATATTTGTACCAACGAAATAATTAAACATTTAAAAAAATAAAAACATGGGTAAAGAAGAAACAATCGCACCTGAGGTGAAGTCAAAAGTAGAAGAGTACGCTTACAAGCACTACAAAATGTTCAAAAACAAAACACTTTTAATTAGTGAGAAAGAGAACTGTTTTCTCGTGTCCACACACAAAGATGGTTCACCACTAGTATTAGGTAAATCAATTTTAAATTAAATAATTAATATGGCTTATAAAAATCAAAAGGGCGAAAACCTTTATCTATTTGGTTGGTTGGAAGCACCTGCGGGAACTACAGGAACTAAAGACTTTCGACCAACCAGCGGGGGTAACAACGAATGGGGAATGACTAAACGTGACGCAATCGCTAAAGTAAATCGTGAACAAAAAGAGTCCGAAAAGGAATATCCTACTCATGTTCGTTTACGTGTAGACCCTAAGACTGTTAGGAGAGCTAAAACCTATGAGGCGTTTGCCTCTTTTGATAGAGGTCTAATTATGATGACTATATAACTATTTAACACCTTTTATGAGGATTAGTTAGAGTATCACGATATTTATAAGGAACAATCCCAATAGTGTTCATTTTTTTAATCAAATTCTTAAACAGATTAGAAAATTAACCTACGATTCTTAAATATAAATTACTACTAATCTTTCTTAATAATGAAAAACGTACTGTTTTTATTAGTCTTCTTACAGACTTTTTTAATCAATGGTCAATGTGACATTTCAATTAATGACTTTAATTCTACCACCGGCGAATTAGTAATAGGTATAGACAACTCAGAAAACTGTGGTTGTAATGAATTTACAAATATAGGTAGCACTTGTGATGGTTCAAGTAGTCCAGATATTGGAAACAATGAATCAATATCTCATTTCGTTTTAGGGTTACATATTCCAGGATTGGATGATGGGTGGACTGATTGTGTAGATAACACATACCATGATGGGTGGTCTTGGAAAGTTAAAAGTTTCTTCGGTAATCAAGTTTTAGAAACAGGAGACACATGGGATGTAAATGTATTTGAGTTTTCTAATTTTTCTAATGATTGTTGGAATGAGATTTTATCTCACTCTGAAGATATTGGAGAATGTGCAGAATTAGTGGTTTGGCAAATCAATTTATCACAAACATCAATGGTAGGTGATGGGGGGTGGGCCGTAAACCCTAATATTGCGAATCAGACACAGAACTACCCTGACATAGACCTTTCGAATAATTCTTTTCTTATATGTCCCTCTATTTTTCCAGGGTGTACCGACCCTTTCGCACTAAACTATAACGAGGAAGCGACTGAAGATGATGGTACTTGTGTATTTTCTCAAGGACCCGACCCTATTATCATTGACTTAGTAGTTAACAATGAAGAATGTGAAGTATTTGAAGCTGGTATATTATCTACGTTTAATTATTCCGCAACCATTGTAAATATTGGCACAGAAGCTGTTACTAATTTTTGTTTAAATGATTTCTTAGGTATAACATTTAATTGTTTTAATGGAGTTTCTAATCTAGCAGTTTGGATTCAACCTGGAGATACGGTTACTGTATATGGAAATATTAACGTTGATGGTACTTGGTTTGCAGGCCAAGGTAATTTCATGACTATCACCAGTGTACCTGGTGAAATCATCACTGCTAATAACAATTTTGTTTTTTATATGCCTGATGGTGTAGATTGCGAAGAGATTGAAGAACCTTGTGACACTGTTTATATAGAAACCATTGATACTCTTTATATTGATAACTTTATTATTGATACTCTTTATATTGATAACTTTATTATTGATACTCTTTATATTGATAACTTTATTATTGATACTCTTTATATTGATAATTATATTACATTAACCGACACACTCATAGAATATGTTGACGTAATAATAGACAACTATATTTATGAAACAGACACACTAACAATTATTGAAACTCAGTTAATAGATTGTGAAACAGGAGAGGAGTGTATAGACCCACCAGGTATTAGTGAATGCTGGCCTTGGACTGTTTATATTCCAAATACTTTTACCCCAAATAATGACGGTCTTAATGATACATGGCAGATTATCTATGATTTAGATTGTTGGGTTGATGTAGAATTCAAAATTTTTAATAGGTGGGGAGAGATGATTTATCATGGTTATGATTTTAACTTTTCTTCTTATCCTTTTTGGGACGGGAGCGTAAACGAGGGTGGGTATTCTGCTTCAGATGGGGTATATCTTTATACGTTTTATGGTAGAAGGGAAGATTCGCCAGAAATACTAGAAGAGTCTGGACATATAACAATATTTAGATAAACATGAAAAATTTACTTATTTCCCTACTCTTTCTTTTACCACTTAGTGTCAGTTCGCAATGTCAACAATATATATTTTCAACAGTTCCCGCCACTACTGAGTGGAGCACGTGGACTTATATTAGTTGTGCTACATTAGATACTGTTACAGTTACTATACCATGTTGTCAATACACATCGCCTCGATGTGCTATATTAGGTACACCTGTTTTAGTATCAGGTGATGGATTTTTCGCTGCAGTGTCATCTCCGTTAGGAGAACCTTGGGAAGATTGTGAACAATACAATGAAGAACCTTGTGTTGGTGATATTAATGAAGATGGTATAGTTACCGTTCAAGATTTATTGATATATCTTGCAGAACCGAATGTTGGTGTGGGCGATTTAGTAGGTTTCCTTTCTAATTTTGGAAATCAATGCGATTAAATTAAATTATTAATTTACTGATAAGGTTAGTTATCTTATGTTTGTAAAAATAATAATAATATGAAATTAGCACTTATTGCCCACGATGGTAAAAAATCCGATATGGTTGCGTTTGTTATGAAACGTTTAAACTTCTTTAATAGCTCTAAAGTATCTTTAGTTACCACAGGTAATACAGGTAAAAAAATAATTCAGGCCGGTATAGAAAAAATAATTGCAGTACATAGTGGACCTATGGGTGGAGACGCAGAGATAGGGGCAATGGTTACTCGTGGTGAAATAGATGGCGTAATCTTCTTTAGAGACCCATTAGACAAACATCCACATGATGTTGACATATCTATGTTAATGAGACTCTGTGACGTACATGACGTACCTTTAGCGACTAACTATAAAAGCGGTCATATTATGGTTAAATATTTTAAATCTAAGTTGAATATTAAATAATATTCTTTTATAATTACGTAAACAACATAAGAGATATTGGTATGAATAATTTAATAGTTATATCCCACCCTGACAAAAATAGTTTTTGTTATAATGGGATTTTTAAGACAATTTTAAAAGAGTTAAGGATTGACGGTCAAGAAGTATGTGTGGCTGACCTATATGATGACAGTTTTGCTCGTCCACGAACCGACACAATTAAAAAATATCAAGACTTAGTTACGTGGTCAGATAGAATTTATTTTATATCTCCTGTTTGGTGGTTTAGGTTGACACCAAGAATGGAAATCTTTTTTGATGAGGTTTTTACTCCAGGATTTGCATATAAATTTGTACCAATAGTCGGTAAGTACGCATACCCTAAACCATTTTTAAAAGATAAAAAGGTTAGGACGTATATTACTCATGGAGCACCATCTCTTCCAGTCTTGACATTATACTTAAATTCAGTTAAATTAAGATTAGTGATGGGGGTATACACCTTTATATTTGGTTGGAACCCGTCAAGGTGGTTAAAAACTAAACAATTTTGGTCAGTACCGTTTGTTACTGACGAAAAACGTAAAAAGTATTTATCCATAGTTGAGAAGGATATAAGAAAAGACGTAAAAAATGGATACTATGAAATTTAACAAAAAATATTTTTATCAAGGTAAGAGTAAGTCTCAATTAAGGGGAAGTTATATTGCAGTCACATTCGGGATTGTGGGTATTTTAGTGATGTTTATTTTAATGTTATTATTTCAATTATAGTATGACAAAAATTATTAATCTATTTGGGGGTCCTTGTTCAGGTAAGTCCACTATATCGTCAGGATTATTTTATGAACTTAAACGAAGAAATATAAGTTGTGATAACCCATATGAGTTTCCTAAACAAGTTGCGTGGGAACAAAATGACTCTCAGATAAATGACCAACTATTTATTTTTGCAAATCAACATAGAGGTATTGTTCGGTCATACAATAAGGTTGATTATATAATTTTAGATTCCCCAATATTACTTTCATTAGCATATAAAAATGGTTATGAAAGTGGATACCCATCAACATTATATGGTGAAACTTTTGATAAGATGGTTTTAGATGTATTTAACAAATATGAAAATATTAATATATTTTTAGACAGACCTAATGATTTTCAAGACGAGGGTAGGTTTCAAGACCAACAAGAATCTTTAGATTTTGATAATAAAATTAAATCAATTATGGATGAAAATTCAATTAACTATAGAACATTAAAAGTTAATGATAAAACTATAGAATATATTCTAACATTTGTGTTAGATTTATAAAACAAAGATACAAATAACTAAAATATGGAACATAGACGATTATACGAAATTAAAATAGATACTCTTGAAAAAGAAGTAACGTTACTTAAAAAGGCAATTGAAAAACAAGATTTAATCAAGGCTGGGTACCGAGAAGAAATCGCTAAATGGAATAAAAAATACAAAGATTTAAGAGAACAAATCATTAATAAATAAAAAATAGAAATTATGGGATTTCATAAAAGATGGATTACTGAAGAAGTATTAATTGATAGGTACGAAAGAGAAGGTATAGATGGTGTTAGAACGTATATTGGAAATGCGGACGCGTTGGTTACGAGCGATACCTTATCAAGTGAAGTGGTTGAATTATTTACTACTAACCACATGGATGATTTTGAAAGGTGGAATGAAATATCTCATAAAATTGTTATGAGGACATTACAACTTAATGGTCGTATATAAACCTAAATTAATCAGGTAATAAGGAATAAACCTTACCTAATTTTTTAAGCACTTTAGATGAGGTAGTCTTTAGATATTTTTCAATATCTTTATAAAACCTCATGATATCGTCTTCATATTTATCAAAACTTTTTTCATACTTGTCAAATTGTTTCGCTTTATCACCAACAAACCCAACTTCAGCCTCTAACTCATCGTCAACCAATGAGTCACCATAATTTTGTCGTCTCGTATTAGATGCGCTAATATAGGCTACTCTTAACACTAAATTAACTTTTTCATCGTCACTTAGATTTTTAATGTCGGTACCAATATCAACTTGACTAAGTAAGTCATCAACTGAATCCATTTTTGTGTATATTTCTCTAACCATTTCATCAACACTAAATTTCATAGACTCCATTACGATAAAATACTCCTTTCTTAGGTAATCTAAAAACCCTGATTTACCAATACCCAACGTTTTTAACTTAGCATATAATTCTGTTGGTCTTACTGAGTTCTCAATACCATCTAAATAATATAAATCATAAAACATTCTTTGTATTGCCCCAATCGGGAAATCAAACATTTCCGTATTTGATTGATATTCTGAAACTTTTTTAACGTTAGTGTGTGGTGTTTTTAAATCATCGTATTCATGTTTTAATTCATGAGATAACGCACTTACCGTTTGAACTTTACCCTTATTAATAGATTGTATTACCTCATCGATAGTCCAATCTTCAGGGACTGGCTTATCTATAGATAAAATTACTGTACCATTTTTATTAACTTTCATTAGTACGTAATCACTACCTATCTTACCGATGGTATTTTTCCTATAGACTTGCATGTTCGCTTCACCATACTTATCACTGTCAGGTCTAAGAGTCAAATCTATTTCAACATTATTAATTTCTTCGTCACCAATAGTGTATGGTTCATTAGGTTTAAAATTAACTTTATATTCCGTCTGTCCATCTTTTAACATAGGTATAACTTTACGTTTAAAGTCGTCATACAATTTTTCACCAGCAACTACGATACCTTTTGGTACTCCTACCGCTTCATTTAATTTTATCCCCATACTTTTCTATTTGGTTTTTTTCACTTACCTTTGTATTAATAAATATAACGATATAACTAAAATTAAAAATATGGATTACGGAAAAGACTTTCAAAAATACGCGATGAGTGAACACAATGTATCATCAATGACGATGCACCATTATCAAAAAGAACTACAGGGTTCAATGACCCCTTACATTTTAGAGGAAAGAGAAATGAGGGCAACTCAATTAGATATTTTCTCTAGATTAATGAGGGACCGATTATTATGGGTAGCGGGTCCAGTAAATGACGCAATGTCGACTGTGGTACAAGCTCAACTTATGTATTTAGATTCTGTAGATAATTTAGACATCACAATGCATATCGATTCCCCAGGAGGTTCAGTTAAGTCAGGACTATCCATGGTTGATGTTATGCACTATATTAAATCTGATATAGTAACCGTAAATACGGGTATGGCGGCGTCAATGGGTTCTATCTTATTAGGTGCAGGTACAAAAGGTAAACGGTCTTCTCTTAGATTTTCAAGAACGATGTTACACCAATCATCAGGTGGAGCGGTAGGTAATATACAAGACGCGGCTATTACTATGAGAGAGTGGGAAAAATTAAATGACACTTTATTTAATTTATTAGGTGAGTTTTGTGATAAGGACTCTGATGTTGTGAAACAAGACGCTTCTCGTGATTTATGGTTATCCGCTGAAGAAGCCGTAAAATACGGTATTATTGATGAGGTTATAAAGTCTAAAAAGATATAACTCATAAAAACCCTCTAACTAACTATTAGAGGGTTTTTATTTACTTTAGTATTTTATACTCGAATATTTAATATATTATGAGCAAATCAAAAGTAACTATCGCAAGACACGTACTCAAAACTATTACATGGAGAATAGTTGGTACCATTGACACAATATTAATCGGTTGGGCGGTCTCTGGAGACCCTATGGTTGGATTAACTATAGGTTCATTTGAAGTAGTCACAAAGATGATACTGTATTTTATACACGAAAGGTTATGGTATAAAATTAATATTGGTGTTAAACGAGATGAAAATAGTGAAAAACTACATTAATCGTTATATTTATTAGATATAAAAAAGAAATTAATGGATTTGATTAGAATTTTAGAAGTATTAGTCACTTCAGTTACCTCAATCGTAATTGCGTTGGTAGGTGCTGGATTTTTCAGACGGATGAGTGACAAACAAGAAAAAAATAGGTCTAAAGTTAGGTTAATGGAGCAAATCAAAAAAGATGAGATTGTACATTTAGCTATTAGAGATGTTAGACGTAGGTATAACGCTGACCGTGTTTATATTTGGCAGTTCCACAATGGGGGTAGTTTTTACACAACATCACCGATGCAAAAATTATCAATAACCTATGAAAGATGCTCTGACGGGTTAGAACGAAAAGCCGAAAAAAATCAAAACCACTTAATTACGAGTTTTACTAGCTATATCACAGATACTATGAATGGTATTATGTATTATCCTAATATAGAGGATATGAGCGATATTGGTTTAAGGTCCTTATCTTCTTCAAGTGGCACTAAGGGTCATTGTGCGGTACCAATATACGATAAAGAAAAGCATTTAGTCGCTATACTATGTTTAGACTGGGTTTTTAGTCCGATACCTGAAGAATTTATTAAAAAAGATGGTAAATTCACTCAAGACTTTATAGATGAGTTTAGTACCGATGCTGACACATTAGACACCTACTTGTAAAATGAAAAATAATTACCTAAAAACTATGTTAAAATATCAAAAAGTGATATTAATCGTGTTTGGGTTATCCCTTTTATCTGTCGTAGACACTATAAAAGGTTTTATTATAAGTGAGTTAGGATACACTATGGAATTTTGGTTAGTTGAATCCGTTTCTTTACTTATATCTGTTTTTTTACTATATTATTTATGGAACAATATTCATGACGGATACTGTTACACTAAAGAAAATAATTGTAAAAATAAAGATAAAAAATGAAATTTACCTTAGACTTAGAAAACAAAACAATAAAGATACATGGTAGTTTTACACAAAAAGACTTAAACGAAATTTTTAATGTTCTTAATATTGAAGACATTAGTGAATACACTATAGAGACCACTCCTTCAACCTCATTTTGGTTACAATCAAATACGGGTACTCTTGGTATACAACAATATAAAACTAACAACACCCTAAACGGTACTGGAAAAGTAGTATATAATAATATACTTGAGGAGTTATATTAATTAATACTAACACATATTTATACTTATGGGTACATCAATGGAAAAATTTTTAGATAAAACTAAAGACGATAATAAGATTGTCGATATGTACATTGATATAAGAAAATGGTTACAGTCTGAAGGTCACACCACAATTACTTCTCAAAGTATAAGTAAAGCGCCTATGGATATTTGGAAATTAATGGAAGACCTAAGAGGTGAAGTAGAAACTCTTAGAACTACATTAAAAAGATATGGTATTTTAGAAGATGATAAGACCTATAACAAATGGTTACAAACTAAATTATTACGTATCGATAAAGAGTTCCCACTAATAGACGAAAAAAATGATTAATTTTATAAAAAACTTATTTAAATCTAAAGAGATAAAAAAACAATTTATTCCTCAAGATGAAATACAAGAACTTCTTATTAGTGAGGGCTTTACGTTATCTCCACTTAACGATAACGTATTAGTTAAGAAAACTATTACACATCAAATAATTTACGACATTAAAAATCTTTCAATCAACATCACTAAGGATGGTGGTACGATTATTTTAAAGTCTTTTGGAGACATTAAAAAAATTAAAAGATTTATTAATAAATACGGTATTTAAATTAACCGATACCTAATATTGTCATCCTCTATTTTGTAGGTTTTAGGTTCAGTATTCTCGATAGGTATTATTGATTCAATTCGAGTATGACCTTCTATATCGTACCCATTTTCTTGTCCAAAACTAACTAAATCTTCGAAGTCCCATTCGCTAATGTTAATAGATAAAAATACACTACCTTTTGATGTGTCAAATAAATCGTAGACCTTATCGGTATAGTCCTCTCCGAGTTCTGATTTCATATCAGATAAAGTTTCTTTCATGTTTTGGTCACCGATAAACCAAACCACTTTATTAAAGAAAATACTTGTATCTGATTCTTCAACCTCACCTCTACCTTCACAAGATTGACATTCTATTTGAGCTTCTCCCTCACAATTACCACAAGACCTCCGTGAAAATCCATCACAACCACCACAATCCTCATTCGAATCATCAGCAGCTGATGTTGTTGTACCTGTACCTTCACATTCATCACAATCCATTTCACCCTCACCATCACATTCCTCACATTCTAAATGACCATTACCATAACAATCATCACAAGAAACCTCTCGACTATAACTGTCACCCACTTCATTTAAGACAACGAGATACACTTCGTTTTTACTTTTCCAATCCGCTTCCGTAAAACTGTATCCCTCAAACAAATAAAATACGATATAAGCTAATTCCACTATTTCTTTAGGGGTAAAATTATTAGTCACTAATAACTTAAGTGCTGGTAATTTTAGTATTCGATTAATAATATAACTTACACCAGGTTTAGATGTCTTTGCGTTATTTAAAGTTTTCTCAATAAACTTTTTTACTACTTCGGCGATTTTTGATTTATCCATTCGTTTTAAACTTTATTATAAATATTACGATATTTATTTAAAAATAGAAGATATGTCGCAATATAAAAGAATAAGAAGTTTAATGATGATAAGTGAACAGGAACAAAAACCTGTGACCGCACCGGTTAATATTGAAAAATTGGTGTCATCATTAAATTATTTGTATAATATTGACCCGTCCTTTATTGATGATATTACCACATACGAAAACCTTAACCTACTTGAAGATGATGGAGTTTCTGGTGGTTTTTTAAAGTCTTTAGAAAAGACCATAAAACTATTTGGTATCTCAAAGTTAGATTACGATGAATTAGATTTTATAGGTGAGTTTATGGTCATCAACAAAGGAAAACTTATTACCGGAAATACTGATAAATCCAATTATATTATACCTAAAAGTAAAACGTATAGAGTTATTGGTGATGAAACTTATTCAGGTAGAAAATCTGATAGATATGAGTTAATTGAAACTGCATATAACCCATTTTACTTAAAATATTTAATTGAACAAACTAGTGATTTAGAACTTGCTGATGGTACTCTTAAAGGTGAGGATTGGTACGACACTTGGGATGTAGAACAAGAAGTTGATACTATTGAAGAGATTGAGACGGGAGTTAAAATGAATGAAGATATTGAAACCGATGAGGTTCAACCTGAAATTAAATCTGAAGACTTTATGGATTTTGTTAATGGTGAATACGATATAGAAACATTAGAGTTAATGCAATCAGTAATATCGGGTAGAGTTCGTAAATTAAAAAGTTTAATTGATATCGCCAATCGAAAAGAAATTAAAGGTTATAGAAAATAAAAAGGGAGATGGTAGCGAAACCTCTCCCCTTAATCGCTCATAACTATAAGCGGCCCTAAACTCCTACAACAACAGATTACCTGTCATACGGAGCCATATGTTTACTCTCTTCAGAGATATTACCTTTAAACTTACATGTACAGTTTTCACACGTACATCCTTCATTTAGACATTTTTCTTTGCTACAAGTACAATTTTCACAAGCCATATTTTATATTTTTTTTACGTTTAAGAAGTTAACTACTTCTTGATTATTAGGGATACCTAGCTCTCGATTACATTCACAACAATATAACCTCATGTTATTAGTCCCGTCTTTAAATTTTACACGAGTTTCTTTGTGAGTACACGATTTTTGTATACCCGTCATTTCTTTCTCTAAGTGTTTAATTTTATTTTCAATGATACCAATTTTTTCTGCATTTCCCATTCTCTCTATTTAATTAATTTATGGAACACTATTTAAAATCAAATATAATACTTATATTTTGATTTTCAAAATAGTTGTCAATCTTTTTTTTAAAATCAGGTAGAGCACTTAAAAACTCTATAAGATTCATAAACTTTTGATTAACCTCTCCCTCACTACTCATGTAAGATAATATCAAATTCTCTAAAGAACTGGCTTTTAATGGTAACATATTTTCTTTAATACTCAACTGTTCTTTCAATTCATCAGGTAACTCAAATGAAAGGGTATGTGAATGGTCACTTGACCCACTTAGAGGTATTACCTTGAAGTCAAAAAGACCACTAGGTCTCTTAGGTCCAAGCATAACGAAAAAGTCTCTCAATAGTTCCAATGTAACTTTATTACTCATGTAAATAAATATCAACTAATTAGTTAAATATAGTTTTTATAAGTATTTATGGGTATGAGTAATAATAAAGATGCCGAAACAAAATACGGAATGTTGTTTAAGTTTATGAACCAATCTAGGTCTAACTATATGGGTTTAGATTTAACTTATGATTATGAGCTATTACCTGAAAATAGAATTTCTGTAGATATCTTTGCTGAAGGTAACTTTGATTTACCCCTTAGAACTAAACAAATGTTTCGTAATATGTTTATGGAATTCTTTGTGAAAGATTCCAAATATTTTAACATACCTAAAAGTACTGTTGGGTTACTTGATTTCAATAATATATCATTAAACGGTGAGAGACTTGGAGATAGAATAACAATTGACGATAACCTTAAAAAAGATTTAGTTGACGTAGAATCTAAATTAAAAAAATACTATTCAATAGATTTACCCGATTATCCACAGGGATTATATAGATTAGAATCGTTCGATAATGTTTTAGAAACCTATATTGAAATAGTGGATGCGGATTCATTAATGTACACTACCAATATAAACGATACCAAAAAAATAACACTAAATGGTAATGAGTTTAATCGAAATACAATAGTAGACTTTTTAGACTCGGTAGATTTAGGGTCTTCTACAGGAAACATGTTGGTGTACCCTGATTCAATATTTGAATATATTTCAAATTCTGTTTGGGAAACCTCTGTTGAAGGAGATGGAGCGTCACTGGAACTATTTTGGGATAAATTAATGTCAAATGGTATGAACTATCAAAACTACTTCATGGAAAATATAGGAATGTTATCACTTGTTAATTTACGTAGTTATGTTGGTATGTTTAATGATGATACGCATAACTATAATACTGAATCACAATCAGAGATTCTCTCGATATTTGTTGGTTGGTTAGAAACTAATAAGGGTAAGTACAAACTCTAAGAAATCTTTTTCCAAACACTACCATTTTTTGAACCAATAAAGGTATCTAAATCTTCATCATAACTTAGTATTGTCTCACCTCTATGATTAATGAGATTAAAATCAACATAAGGTACATCACCTAATGACAAACCCATTAACCTAAGAAACTTTTGTGAGATATATGGAAAGAGGATGTTTTTAATAAATTCGTATCCATTAAATTCTAAGAAACTATCGGCTTCAAGTTCAGGACGTAATTTAAATGCATCTTGAATGGCCGGTACACTATCAGATATTTCATAAAAACCTTCTGTATTTAAAATCACATTAATTACGAGAGTACCCGGTTGTATCATTTCATAACCACCGTATTTAATTGGTTCTTTAGAGGGTTCGAAGTCTAATTCAATATTCTTTATCTTACCATCTAATACCTCATGGTCCATAACCATATTAGAATATTTAGCAATATCATTATATGTTTTAGGCATTATCTTATTAAACATGTTATTCATTAAATTAAAATCCATATATATAAATATATGTGACCACCTTATGTTTCAAGACTTTCTTAAAATAGTGTTATTAATACGGGACGAAGGACCCGTTAAAAAAAAATTTTTAGAACAAAAAGACCGACCGAAGGTCGAGAAAAACGGTCCGAAATATCCGATACCGGCATATGAATGATTAATTAAGTATATTAAATCATTATATTCACACCATCTAATGGTATTTCCAAAGAGTTTATTCCGACAGACACCTAAAAAACCCTCTTTTCATCGGTGAAATCCCTGATTAGTTATACTTTTTAGTGATTGTATTCACTAATGGTCATAACCCCCTCCCTTACTGTCGGAATCCCCCATTTAGAAATAGTTATACGTCACCATCCCTATATCACTGTTAATGGTGTTCTAAGTGGTGTTTTGTAGAGTGTTTCGTAGATGAAACCGTGTTTTTAGGTGATTTGGTCATAAGAGGGTGGTATATATGAGTCTTTAACCACACTACTCTTTGGTTTTCTTCTCCTTACGGAGAATTATAGATAGTGTTTATTATATAAGACTGTCTCTCCACCCTGTTTTACAGGGATTATATGTTTACCCATATAGATACCCCCTTTTCTTACCCTTTATATGTATATCCATACAATACCCCTTTCTTTTACTGTGTATATGTAATGGGTGGGTATTATCTTATAGACTCTATATAAAGGAATCTCTTATATAATACATTGAGGAAACTTTGGAGTTATAACCTTGAGGTTTATAATAGAAAGTTTTATAAAGACCCGCCGCCTGAGAAATGTAGACGCAAAAAAATTATAGTTTTATTACCACCCCATTAGAATCATACTCTCTTAATACGAACTTATGATTTCCTTTAAACTGAATACCTTTAATTAGAACTCCTTTAATAAACTCTTCAGCTTCAAGTACTCCTCCTTTAAAGTGTAGGGGGAATTTCTTTAGACTCTTTATACCTATAGTTTCGTGTGTGACATATGTCCACCACTTAAAGAATAGAAATGATTTTTGTTGTTGTATGAAGAAACATACATCGAATGATATACCTTTCCCATTATAGTACTCTTCTCTGATTACTCGGTATTTGCTCATAATTTATCAGTCATATGTAATTGGTCTGCATAAATCTTCTCAGGAATAGGGTAACGACAATTTATCTTATGAAAGATATACTCACCCTTTAACATACCTTCTTGAAACCTACCCATACCTTTTTCGAAATGTTCGGCAAAGTATTCAGCTTTATCACTATCAGGAAATATAAACATACTTACCCATTCAGTGAAAGATGAGTTATCCATCATTCTAAACCCATTCCATTTAGTTTCAACAACAATGTTATGTCTGTTTATAATAGGTGGTGTGTCATTAATTTCTCCTACGATTTCAGTATTGTATATGTTCCTCATAGTTATTTATCTTTACGTGTTCGACAAATATAGGACATAAGTTTTACTTATCCAAATGTACCCTTATCGATGTTCTCGAAATGTGTAACGGTTTTACCGTCATTAGA
>Ga0209090_10000004_pt1 | contig 164353 bp, 159 predicted proteins | sample ArcticOcean_MG_C_9_FD_187432 | JGI IMG/M metagenome (GOLD analysis project Ga0209090, IMG submission 187432) | Marine microbial communities from western Arctic Ocean - ArcticOcean_MG_CB2_152 (SPAdes) (version 2) | ecosystem: Environmental > Aquatic > Marine > Oceanic | place: Arctic Ocean... | reverse complement strand
ATATGGATGAATTTTAGGATATAAAGTTAATTGATTAGACATGCCCTATTATTATTTAAGTTATAAAAATGTTCTACAACATTTAAACAATTTCTCTTCACCCATTTTTTTCAACATGGGTTCGTAGAATTTCTTTTGATACAAGAATGTATATTGAGATTTTTAATTTAAAATAAATCTTTACAATTATTATTAAATTGATTTAAATATATCAATCGTGATTTGATCTGATTGCCGCGATAAAAAATAATGAGCTAAAACGGAAACTATTCCCAGGATTTAACTACACACTAAATGGAGTTTAGCAAAAACTACTTTTAGTAGTTCTTTATTGCATTGCATATAAGCGAACAATAATTGAACTTTATTATGGAGATAGAATGAGATGAAAAGACAATTAATAGAAAGATTAAATGAAGGTCCTGTAATTTGCGCTGAAGGTTTTTTATTTGAGATAGAAAAAAGAGGTTATTTAGCAGCTGGGGAGTTTGTTCCCATGGTTTCTTTGGAACATCCAGAAGCATTGGAGAATCTACATAAAGATTTTCAACATGCCGGATCAGATGTTGTCGAGGCATTTACTTATAATGCACACCGAGAAAAAATGAGAGTTATTGGCAAAGAAGACCTTCTTGAGCCTTTAAATAGAGCTGCATTGAAAATTGCAAAAAAAGTTGCTGATAATCCTATTGGTGGAGGTGAGGCTAACTTGATGGCAGGAAATATTTCAAATTCAAATATATGGGAAGAGGGCAATAAAGATTCTCATGCCGAAGTTGAAAGAATGTTTAATGAAATGGTTGAGTGGTCAGTAGATGAGGGCGCAGATATGTTAGTTGGTGAAACTTTCTATTATGCTGAAGAGGCATATATGGCTTTAGATATCATTCAAAAAGCTGGATTACCTTCAGTAATTACAATCGCTCCAATGGCAGAAAATGTTATGAGAGACGGTATTTCAATTATGGATACTATGAAAGAGTTAGAACAAAGAGGTGCTGATGTAGTCGGTATGAACTGTTTTAGGGGTCCTGATACTATGATGCCTTACTTAAGAGAAGCAAGAAAAGTACTTAAATGTCATATGGGTGCTTTACCACTTCCTTATAGAACTACTCCGGAGCATCCAACCTTCTTCAATCTTCCAGATGAGCACGGGTGTACATGTCCTGCACCGCATGGAAGAACTTTCCCAACTGCTCTTGATCCAATGTATATCAATAGATATGAAATGCATGCCTTTGGTAAAGAAGCTGCAGAATTAGGTATCAATTATTTAGGAGTGTGTTGTGGTGCGACACCTATGCACATTAGGGAAGTTGCTGAAGCTGCCGGCTTGATAGTTCCAGCAAGCAAATATAGAGAAAATATGTCAAATCATTTTATGTATGGAACTAACGAAAGAATTGCAAAACATATGCAAGATTATGGCGACGAAGCATAGATTTATTAAATGGTGGCCTGAGGTAGAATCGAACTACCGACACAAGGATTTTCAATCCTTTGCTCTACCGACTGAGCTATCAGGCCTTAAAGTGAGATTGGATTATAGAAAAGATTTAAGCCAATGTCATTAAGATTAGTAATTGAAATTAATTAAGCGCGAACCCTTTCATTACTGGGATCAAAGATAGACCCCTTACCAACTATCTGAACGGTCATAGGATACATACCATCACCATCTTCGTTAAAGTACTCCAATAATAGCGATTTCCCTGTTGTAGCAATATTTTTAGGTAGGTAGCCCATAACTACAAATTTTTTGATGGATGGGCAGTACGACATACTAGTACTATAAGATCTTCGACCTTTACTATCTATTGGCACTTCACCTGAAGCAGCATCAATGATTGGTGAGATACCGACCGGATAACGCGAACCAGTTCCTGATACATTTAAGTCATCCAGCGTCATGGTGCATAGAATTGCACTAGGCTCTTCTTCTCGATGAGCAAGATGCGCCGCTTTGCCATGAAAGTCAGCTTCTTTTACCAGGCGTCTTTCAATAGCTGATTCGCAAGCATTATATTCGCTCTCTAAATCTGCACCTTGAAGTCTAAAGCTTTTTTCAAGACGTCTACTGTTGGCGTAAGTTTCAATACCAACAGGCACAACCCCCACCTCAAGCAGAGAGTCATAAAGTGCCAGACCCTCTTCACTGTTATTATTCAAATAGATTTCCCAGCCGCTTTCGCCGACATAGGAAATACGTGCTGCCCAGACATCAATGGTTTTTCCACCAGATAAATTAAGGGTCAGATATTTTGCAGTTGCAAAGGGAAAATTCTCTATGCTAATTTCACTAGGATCAACTAAATGGCCCAAGGCATTTTTTGCTTGAGGCCCCCATAATCCTAAAGTTGCTATGTCGTGGGTGCGGATATTAATGTCTGCTTCTAGCCCCATATCATCTCGATAATTACGCAAGGTTACCCAATCCAGGTTGCCATCAGCACCACCAGTAACTACCCTATAACACTCTGCACCTATGCGCGAGATAGTCAGGTCTGCATGAACACCACCATCCTCATCTAGGAAGTTTGTATAAATCATTCTTCCTTCAGAAGTATTGCCACCCACCTTCGCCACAGAAAGATACTCGAGCATACTTTCTGCATCTGGACCTTCGATATCCATAATTGCAAAGTGCGATAGATTGATCATCCCAACTGATTCACTCATAGCTAAATGTTCTGCGTTAGCAAGTTCGTAAGGTACGTGGCGTCGATCCCATTCGTTTTCTCGGACCGGAACCTCTTGTAAATAATTGTCGAGTTTTTGTCGATTGCTCTCATAAGCAAGGGCACGTTCCCAGCCAGCAACTTCGTTATCAAAGTAGCCTCCAAGCTCTTTTTCTCTTTCATAAAATGGGCTTACGAATAGTTCTCTATTGCTAATATAAGGCTCTCTAGGGTGAACAGCAGGAGTATAGATGGTTTGCGCATTTTCAAAAGATCGTGTTTTAACAAAGTCTTTTTCTTTTTGCGCGGGATAAAATCTGGCAATATTAAAAGAGCGCATATCAACCTGAGTTTTGCCATTAATCATCGATTCGGCGCAGAGCCTTGCACATCCAGGACCATCCTTAACCCACACTGCTTCGCATAACCAAAAGCCTCTAACTTCAGGACTTTCACCGATCAAAGAACTAGCGTCAGGAGTCACAGATAACAAGCCATTAAATGAACTTTTTTCATCCCAGCCTAACTCAGCAAGTATAGGCGTTGTTTCAAATGCTTTTTCTAAAGGTTCGGCAATTTGTTCAAGATCTAGGTATCTCATTGAGTCAGAAGTCATAGTCTTCGCAGGATTCCCAATATCTTCAGGGTCAACCAATCGAGGCTCTTTGTCCTCGTAAAAACCCCATTCAAGCATGCCTCCATGAAGTCTTCCTGTATCTCTAACATAAGCTGAATTACCTTGATCACGAAGTAGTGGATACACGAGTAATTCTTTTGTTCCTTGTATTTCTGGAAGTGGGCCAAAAAATAATAAAGGGTGTTCCACTGGCATGAGCGGAATTGGAACGCCAGCCATTTTCCCTATTAAAGGTCCCCAGATTCCCGATGCAATTACAACTTTGTCAGTTTTAATTATTCCTTTATCCGTTTTGACTCCAGTAATACGACCATTCGCAATTTCAAAACCTGTAGCTGGTGTGTCAGTGTATGTAGTTAGAGCACCTTTCTCTTTCGCACTTTCTACAGCAAAGTTCACCACATCTTGTGAGCGGGGTGTTACTAGACCAGCATCCGGATCCCACATTGCACCGCGGATTGATTTTTCTTCTAATAAAGGAAATTTTTCTTTAGCTTCGGCTGCAGAAATTAATCTGACATTAGTGCCAAAGGCTTTGCCTGATGCAACCTTTCGCTTAAGCTCCTCCCAGCGCGCATCATCATCTTTCCGACAGATTTCAAGACCTCCCTTTTTTAAAAAGAAGCCATTGTCTTCATAAAACTTTCTACTAAAGTCGGTTGCCCAACAACCTAATTTGTCATGAGTTGTGTTGTAGACAAAGTCTGAAGCATGAGCAGTTGACGCTATATCTGAAGGAATTATGGTAGATTTTTCCAAGCCGACGATATTTTTTTGGCCAAGTTCTGTTAGCCAATATGCGAGCATCGATCCAACAATACCACCTACACCGACAATAACCACTTCGGCTTCAGTAGGGAATTTAGAGGTCTTTTTATCGGTCATAATATCTGTCTCACGGCTATTTTTAGTCTCTTAATCGATTAAACTCTAATTTTTATATTTTGTAAATCAAAATATTTAACACCCATAAGGCTAGGAAATAATTTTGAATTTGAGGATGAAATCCTGTGTTTACAGGCATATAAATGTTTATTGCAAAATTGCTAAAATAATCTTAAAAGAGCCTATAAAAGATGCGGTAAGTTCTTAGTCTAGAGCTTTAAAACCAGATGCTTTCTCATAATCTTCATTGTTAATAAATTTATACATTTGAACTAGCAACCATTCTCTGCTTTCAGGATTAGACATATCTAAACGTTTTTCATTGATCAATGTGGTTTGATGAGACTTCCATTCATCCCACGCTTTTTGAGAAATAGAACCCATTAACTCTTGCCCTCTAGCTCCAGGCATTGGCGGTATTTGAAGAGCTGGCAGATCTTCTTTAAATTTTTTACAGAATATTGTTTCACTCATAAGCTTAAAATAATTTTTTTAATTGGAGCAGGCATCCCAAAACTGTCAATATCAGATTTTCTTATCCAGCGATGCTCTATATTTGTTTTCACTTTAAAAATTTTATCATATCTTAATAAGCTAATACTTAGATTTAAATCTAAGTGGGTTAGTTTATGTTTTTTTTGAATATTTTTCTGAGTAGATGATTTGGATTTAACTATTTTATGAATTCTTGGATATTCAGAAGGTAGCCACAAACCATCCCAAAAAGTTTTTTCATTTCTTTTAAATAAAAGGAAATCATTTTTAGTATAGGCAAGAGTGAAATTAATATCTTTGACAGGTTTTATTTTAAGAACCTTAGCTGCTTTTAATGGCTCTTTAGTTTTAAATGCAGAACTACATATTTGATTCAATGGACAAAAATTACAACTAGGGTCTTTAGGCTTACAAATTGTTGCTCCTAAATCCATAATCCCCTGAGTGTATTCAAAGATATTATTTGCTGGAGTGACATCCCTTGAAACCTCCCAAAGTTGTTTATTTCTTTTGGAATTAGATTGCTCGTTAATACTTGAGTACCTTGATAAAACTCTTTTTACATTAGCGTCAAGAATTGGATAAGATTTTTTATAAGCAATTGACATGATTGCTCCTGCTGTTGACTCCCCAATACCAGGCAATAATTTAAGGTCTTCAAATTTTTGAGGAAATTTATTTTTAAATTCTGTCTTGATTATTTCTTTTGCCTTAAAGATATTTCTAGCTCTTCTATAAAATCCTAATCCTGACCATAAAGCTATAACCTCATCTTCAGTTGCGTCCATAAAAGAAGGTAATGTAGGAAATTCTTTAAGAAACCTTTCGTAATATGGAATAACTGTTTTAACTTGCGTTTGTTGCAACATAATCTCAGAAATCCAAACTCTATATGGAGAGATATTAGATCTCCATGGTAAATTTTTTCTTCCTTGAGATTTATACCAGTCAATAACAAGACTGCTGAGATTCATATTATCTTTTTGAAGATTAATCATTCATAGAGGTTTTCTTTTAAAGAAATAGAGCCATCTTCATTAAAAAGATAATGAATAGGGGCACCGGTAGGTATTTCTAATTTTACAATCTCTTTCTCTGATATCTCATCTAACTGCATTATTAAAGCTCTAAGAGAATTGCCATGAGCTGCAATAAGAATATTTTGACCATCAATTACTCTTGGCATAATTTTTTCATTAAAATAAGGTAGAACTCTTTCAGCAGTATTTTTTAAACTCTCTCCATCAGGAGGAGGTATGTCATAAGACCTTCTCCAGATATGAACTTGCTCTTCTCCCCACTTCTCCCTTGCATCATCTTTATTTAGTCCAGACAAGCTTCCATAATCTCTTTCATTTAATGCCTGATTTTTAATTATAGGTATACCTTCTTGGTTTATTTTACCAAGAATGAGATCCCCAGTTAATTGAGCTCTTTTTAAATCTGAAGTAAACATAGAATCAAAATCTATATTGGTATCTTTAATAAGTTGCCCAGCCTTTCTGGCTTCATCATAGCCAAGTGAGGTAAGTCCAGGATTCTTCCATCCTGTAAATAGATTTTTTTCATTCCATTCACTTTGGCCATGTCTGACTATGATTAAATTTCTTTTTAAGCTCATTTATTAACTCCTTTAAACACAAGTGACTTATTTTAAGAGATAATACGCATATGATCGAATTCAATTTATTTTTAATAGATTATTGGTATTTATCTTTTCCACTATTCTTAACTATTATCTTATGGTCTCGCCATGAAATGAATAGGGGAGGCAATAAAATATCATGCTCAGATTTAACTCAGTTAGTTAATAAAAATGCTGCCTCTGTTATTGATTTAAGAACTTCTGATGAATTTGATATCGGCCATATTCCTAATTCAGTAAATATGCCTCATGACGATTTTGATAACTACAGTCATCAAATTTCATCTGATTTAGAGAAGCCAATCATTTTGATTTGCTCAATGGGCAGACAGTCAGCATCCATTGGCGAGACTTTAATGAAAATGGAATATACAAATGTAAATATTTTGACTGGCGGTATCATGACATGGCAACAAGAAGGCTTGCCATTAGTTACTAAATAAAATATTTATAATCCCAATTCTTTTATTTTCTTACTTAGGGTGTTTCTTCCCCACCCTAGTAATATAGCTGCTTCATTTTTACGACCATTGGTTTTATCAAGAGCTGTTTGTATTAATATTTTATCAAGCTTAGGCCCAACAATATCTAGTAAATCAGAATCCTTGGTATCAGATAAGTCTTTTAACCATAATGCTAGACCTCTCTCCCAATCCAATGATGCTTCTGATTCTACAATTTCATGATCTTTTATTTCACTTGGTAAATCTTCAACTTTTATATTTTGAGTTGGAGACATTAATGTTAACCAATAACAAATATTTTCTAACTGTCGCACATTGCCTGGCCAATCATATTTTTCTAAATACTCTAACGCTTCCTTGCTAAGAACTCTTAACTCCTCTCCAAGAGAATCAGAGTGCATTTTTAAAAATGCTGTTGCGAGTAACTTAATATCATCGATCCTTTCTTTTAGTTTTGGGACTTCAATTCTTATAACATTTAATCTATAAAATAAGTCTTCTCTAAACCTTGAAAGGCTCACAAGGCTATGGAGATCTTGGTGTGTGGCAGCCAAAATTCTTACATCTACCTTTATGGGCTTATCTCCACCAACTCTATAAAATTCTTTATTAGACAAAACTCTAAGTAATCTTGTTTGGCACTCTAAAGGCATATCCCCAATCTCATCTAAGAATAATGTTCCACCGTTAGCTTGCTCAAATCTCCCTATTCTTCTATCTACAGCTCCAGTGAAAGCTCCTTTCTCATGCCCAAATAATTCAGATTCAACAAGTTCTTTTGGTATATCTGCCATATTTAATGCAACAAAAGGCATATCATATCTAGGACTATTTTTATGCAATGATTTAGCAATAAGCTCTTTGCCAGTTCCTGACTGACCCTGAATAAGAACCGTAGCATTAGTATTAGCTAACTTACCTATAGCTCTAAATACCAACTGCATCGATGACGCTTTACCAATAATCTCAGAAGATGGTTTGACTTTAAGGCCTTTAGTTTTAGGTTTTCCTTCTAAGGCACGATTCATAATCTCTATCGCCTCATCTAGATCAAAAGGTTTTGGCATATATTCAAATGCTCCGCCTCCATATGAATCAATTGCAGCCTGCATGTCTGTAAAAGCAGTCATTATAATCACTGGTATGTGATCAAAATTATCATTAATATGTTTCAGCAAGTCATATCCATGAGTTCCTGGCATTTTTATATCAGTAATGATTAAGTCAGGTTGATCGGTTTTAAGCTGCTCTATTAAGCTATCAGCATTTGAGAAAATGCTCGTTAGAAAACCAGCGCTTTTCAAGCTTTCTTCTAACACCATTCTGATTGCTTCATCATCATCAGCTACCCAAATTTTATGCATTGACTACTCCTTTCAGTTGAACAGCAGACATAGGCAATAAAATTGAGAAAACAGTTTTCTCAGGCTTGCTAGAAAAAGAAATAGAACCCCCATGAATTCTAATAATATCTTGAGCTATTGATAACCCAAGTCCAGAGCCATCTTCCTTGGTTGACATCATTGGAAAGAAAACTTGCTCTTGGATTTCATTAGGTATTCCTGGTCCATTATCAGTAATATCAATCTGACATACTGTAGAAAAAACTTTGCCATTAATAGGTTGGCTATAAGATATTCGTGAAGATAGAGTTATAGAAGATCCTTCTTTTTCAACATCAACAGCCTGCATGGCATTTTTTACAATATTCAGAATGGCATGAATAAATAGATTTTCATCCCCTTCAATATCAGGGATACTTGGGTCATAATCTCTTATTAAATTAAAGTTTTTATCTTGTTCTGCCAAAGCTAGAGAATGAACTCTTTCCAATGCAGAATGAATATTAAAAGGCTCTAGATTGGGTTTCTTGGGTGGAGTTAATATTTTACTTACAAGAGAATTTAAGCGATCTGTTTCATCAATAATTATTTTTAAGAATTTAGTTGAAAATGCATCCTTCCATTTTGAGCTAAGTAATTGAGCGCTGCCCTTTATTCCAGATAAAGGATTTTTAACTTCATGAGCTAGAGTTCTAGCTAAATTAGCAGCAATTTTCTGAGAAGAAACCATTTTAGATGAATCAATAATTTTATTTAGATTATCAACACTCATAACTTCCAGAATTATGCATTCATATGTTGGTGAGAAAGATACGGTAAGGTCCACCTCTCGAGAAGATTTATTATTAGATATAAGCTCAAAATCTCTTTTGGTAATAGACTTACGATCTTTTAACGCCATGCCAATAATTCTTTTAACTTCACGCTCTGTATCGAGAGAAAGAAAATTTGAATAAGAAGAAGGATCTTTCGAATCTTTAGTCCAACCATTAGCAAGCGCAGAATCATTAATCCACAAAAGATTAAGAGATGAATCTAAAATAATAATCTCAGTAGTTAAGTGATTTAGTAATGATGTATCTAATTTTTCTATATTGGCCATTAGATAAGATCAGCTCCTTTTTCAAGGAGCTGATTTAATTGAGGATTTATTTTGTTAATGTTCCTACAATATGAGACACAATCTTGTATGGATCTGCATTAGACGCAGGTCTTCTATCTTCTAGATATCCATTCCAGTTATGCTCTACCGTATAAACGGGGATACGGATACTAGCCCCTCTATCACTTACTCCATAGGAAAACTCATCAATGCTTTGAGTTTCATGAAGACCAGTTAATCTCATGTCATTATCAGAACCATAGGCAGCTATTCCTTCTGCATGAACTTCACCAAGTTTGTCGCACATAGATGAAAACAAGGCTTCAGTTCCATTAGTTCTCATTTCTTCATTTGAGAAATTACAATGCATTCCTGATCCATTCCAATCACCAGTTTTTGGTTTTGGATGAATATTTACACAAACCCCAAATTCTTCAGCAATTTTATACAGCAAATATCTGCTCACCCATAGGTCATCTGCAGCTTTTATGCCATTTCCAAAACACTGATATTCCCATTGACCTAATGCAACCTCTGCATTTGTTCCAGTTAACTTAATACCTGCATCAAGGCACGCTTGAAGATGAATATCAGTAATTTCTCTACCTACAGCATTATTTGCGCCAACACCGCAATAGTAATCTCCCTGAGGGGCAGGCTCTCCGTCTTCCCATCCCAATATAGTTCCATTTTTATTGGTAAAGAAATACTCTTGCTCAAAACCAAACCACCATTCATCAGTTACGACTGCTTCTGCAGCTGCTCTTGAGTTTGAGGGATGAGTTGAATGATCTGCAGATTGAACCTGACACAATACCAAGCTATGCGGTAGTTCAGGGTTTTCATAAGTTTCAACTGGTATTAATAAACAATCGGAGTTTCCACCTTCAGCTTGTTGTGTTGATGAGCCATCAAAAGACCAATCTGGCGCGGTATCCGAAGCAGTTGCTTTAACTTTACTTCGCATTGAAGGTTCAGGTTTATAACCATCTAACCAAATATATTCATATGTTTTATATTCCGACATCATTTCTCCCAAAAAAAATTAATTAATAACCTTTAGTCATGCAATATTAATGCCAAATAAAAAAAGTTACAAGTCTTTATTATGTGCATTTTATGAGTATATTATGTGCATTTATTATTATTTGCACAGATGCTGTGCAGATATTACAAATCTAGGAATTTTGCAATAGTTTCTAATTTATCTGGAAAACAGGTATATGAGTGATCTCCACCAAACCTAATATCCATATAACCTGCCTTATAAAAGCTTACTGCGTTTATATAGTTTAAAACTTCATCGCCAGATTCATGCAGAAGTAAGTAGTTTTCAGGATTATGTAAATCTAATATTTCAATAGCCTTAAGAGCTTCAATATCTTTTTTTGTTAGCTCAAACTCGCTTCCATTAGCATAATTTTTATTTTGCCCAAGATATGCCTTTAAACCTTTTGATGGATTAATAGCAGGATTAATAATAGCTGCTTTTGTTTTGTCTAGTTCTGCGTAATAAGTTGCAAAAAACCCCCCAAGAGAACTACCTATAAATTTTCTGTCTTTTGAGTCTGTATTATTTACTAGTTTATCTAGCTGAGGAATTGCCTCACTGAACTTATCTAGTATGTTGGGGATTATTAATTGCGTATCTGGATAAGTAGTTTCTAAAAAATTTTTAAAAATTTGGGCTTTAGAAGATTCTGATGATGACATAAAGCCATGAAAGTAAAATACAGTTCTACTCATTTAAGATTTTTTCAATTATTGATTTGGGAGCCATACCCGAGATAAAAATACTTTCTAACCACTCAGTCAAAAATCTATTTTGTTGATTCTTTTCATCTTTAGACTGGATAGCAGATTTTTTATAAAAAAATGGTAATGGTTTTTCGCTTTGATAAGAAGATACTTCAGCCATTCTTGCATCTATAAAAACGTTAATCCTTAAGGTAAAAATACTTAATGGTGCAATTTTATTATTTTGTTTCGCTTCAATACTAAGTGTGTGTTTTGTTCTTTCTAGAACGAGAAAAGAAATATATTGTGATTCTGTATCACTGACAATAGCCTCAAATTCATACTTATCATGGATAAAATTTATTAAAAGATTTGATAATCTTATAAAATTAGCTTCGCATATAGCAATATGATGCGAGGTTTTTGGGAGCCTGTTTCTCATGATTTAATTCTATATTCTTTTTTGATAGGAGTATATTCTTCACAAGATTTCTTGTATTGCATAACACCTTCTCTTTCCTTTAAACAAAACCTAGATACAGCATCTCTTAAATCATCTCTTAAAAAATAATGAAAAGAAGACGACAGTTCAGGTTCAAAACCCCTTCTAATTTTATGTTCACCTTGAATACCTGGATCAAAGTAGTACAAATTATTTTTAATGCAGTACTCAACGCCTTGGTAGTAGCAAGCTTCAAAATGCAGACAGTCAATATTTTTTATACTTCCCCAATGTCTTCCAAAGAGAGTATCTTTATTTTTAAAACATAGTGAGCCACCAATCACTTCATTATTCTGTATTGCAAAGAATAAAATGGGCTGCACAGATAAAGACTCAGGGTTTATTAGCTTAAAAAAATCTTTTTCTAGATAAGGCTTTTGCCATCTATCCATGTAAGTCTGACAATAAAGTTTATAGAAAACCTCCCAATCATTTAAGGTTATATCTTTACTCTCTATAATCTTAAAGCTAATTTTTGAATCAAAAACTTTTTTTCTTTCCGCCTTTATTGTTTTTCTTTGCCTTGCTGTAAATATTCCTAAAAAATCTTCAAAATTCTTAAAGTTTCTATTTTTCCATACAAACCTACATCCAAATCTTTCAATAAAGTTATGATCTTTAAGAAAAGAAGAGGTCTTTTGATCTGGAAAAAGAATATGCCAACTTTCTATATCTTCAGCTGCCATATATTCTTTCACATCATTTACTAATTGAACTCTAGTGGCCTCATCATTACCTAGAATCCTCTCGCCTCTGCATGGGGTAAAAGGAATAGCACTTAAGAGTTTTGGATAATAATTTCTTCTAGCCTGCTCTAATGCATGTGACCATGAGTGATCAAATACAAATTCACCATTACTATTATATTTTTTGTACAAAGGAATAAACCCGGTAATTTTATTTTCTCTCTCTCTAGTGAAATGGAGAGGCTCCCATCCAGTATCTATACAAACAGATTTACTTTTTTCCAATGCATGTAAAAATTGATACTGCATGAATGGTGAGTCAATACTTGTACTCAGATCTAAAAATTGTTTCTCAGAAAATTCCTCAATAGAATTTCTTATAATAGTTGTCATTTAATAAGTAAAACCACTAAGAGTTAATTCGATTTGAAGAAGGATAAATAATGATAAACCAACATAGTTATTATTTTTAAAAGCTTCTAGAAACTTTTTATTTTCAGCTAATTTATTTTGATGCCAAAAGAAAAAAGAAATACATATTAATCCAATAAACCAGACAGGAGAAAAAGATCTCATTAGCCCAATTAAAACCAGGCAAACTAAAAATATAATTTTAAATACATTGATTAAAAATATAGTTTTATCTTTCCACCATAGTGGAGTTGAATTTATTCCAATTTTTATATCATCCTCAGCATCACTCATGGCGTAATAGCTGTCGTAAGAAACTATCCATGCAGCATTTCCAATATATAAAAGCGTTACAACGCTATTATCTAGTTGTCCCAGCATAGAAAAAACAATAGGAATGCATGCGCTGAAAGTGATGGCTAAAAAAAACTGAGGGCCTAATAAAAATCTCTTGGTAAGAGGGTATAAAACAATTAATAGTGATGTAAGAAATCCTATTATTATTGTCTGCATATTTGTTTGTAATAAAAGCAAGATCGATAATATTCCAAGAGTTATAAAAAGCACCCATGCTTCTTTAAGACTCAAATCCCCATTTGCTAAGGGCCTATCTTTAGTTCGCTCCACCATCTTGTCGAACTTATGATCAAAAATATCATTGATAACACAACCTGTAGATCTTACTAAAATGCAACCACAAACAATAATAAGCAATGGATAGGATGGCATTTCAATTAACCATCCACTCGAATCTTTTAGAAAAGCCTGGTATGCGAATGTGAATGATATCAATGAAGGATAAAGCAGTAAGTAGATACCTATAGGTTTATTTAGCCTTGTAATCGAAATGATAGATTTTATTTTATTCATTAAATTATTTTATTAAAAAAACTTCCATTACGGAGAAGGGTTGATTCTTAACGGTATATTTTATTTTCCTTCCCCAAAATATACTTTCTTCATCTTTAAAAGTTGCGAAGACGATATCCTCCTTAGAAAAAATATTTTTCTCAAATAAGATATCTCCAAGCGGCTTGTTACCAATCTTGCCTAATTCTTTCAAGCCTTTTTTTATAGTGGTATTAGGTATTATTGTTCTAGCAAAAACCATTGGAGTTTCATTCCCATATAAAATAACTTCTCTTACCCTAATTGCTTCATCACCAGTGTTAAGAAATAAGATTTCATCTTCTTTAACTTCTGATAATTCATCTTGAATTAATTCAAGCCTGAAGTCTTTTATGGATTTAATTCTTTTTGTTATAGGTCCTTGCTCTAGTAACCAAGATTCTATTTCAGCATTCTTTAATTCATGCTTAATTTCTGCATAAGTATTCCACGATGATATTTGTTCAAGCTTCATTAATTAATAGAGGTAAATCTGATATTATACGCGGAAGTTTTTTTATGTTTAGAGTAAGAGCTATAAATTTTTTAGAAGAGTAACTTATGGAATTTAAAAAGTGGGAATGTATCGTCTGTGGTTGGATTTATGATGAAGAATTAGGCTGGCCTGATGATGGGATTGATCCTGGAACAAAATGGGAAGATATTTCTGATGACTGGTTATGTCCTGAATGTGGAGTTGGTAAAGAAGATTTTGATATGATAGAAATATAATGCTTGAAACGCCAAAAAATTTGACCAGAAATATCCTCTTAGGGATGTTCTTTGGTTTTGCTTTAGGGTCTGTTGCTTATTATTTTGATTTCATTCCTAGCTCAATAGAAGATTTTATTCGAGTTTATATTTTTAATCTTGGAGGCTCAATTTTTATAAATCTTTTAAAAATGCTAATAGTGCCATTGGTTTTCTTTTCTTTAGTTTCAGGAATATCATCTTTAAGTAACCTTCAAAGTCTCGGTAATATTACATTTAAGACTATTAGTTTGTATCTAGGTACAACAGCAATTGCAGTTAGCTTATCTCTTTTTGTAGCTTCTATATTTAAACCTGGAGCAGGCTATTCATCGGATATAGCAGCCCCTGAAAAATTACCAGAAGGTCAAAGTGTATATTCCACTATTTTAGATATTTTTCCATCTAATATTATCGAAGCAATGGCCAACAATCAGATGCTTGCCATTGTTTTTTTTAGTATTTTGTTTGGACTAGCTTTAAATAAAACAAACCATCTAACAGGAAATCTTAGCGAATCATTTGAGAAGCTTAATACGGTATTTATGCAACTTGTCTTAATGATAATGTCATATGCCCCAATAGGTGTCTTTTGTTTAATTGGTAAATTTGTCATTACAGACGGACTAGATATTTTCCAAGAAGCATTTATGTATGTTGTCTTGCTTATTTCAGTTCTCTTATTTCATGCAATAGTTACCTATTCAATTTTTCTTAAAATTTTTACAAATTTAAGTCCTTTAGTATTCTTCAAAAAAATGAAAGAAACTGCTATTTTTGCTTTCTCAACATCATCAAGTGCTGCAACAATTCCTGTCACTTTAAAGACGGTTACTACTGATCTAGGGGTTAATAAAAATATTGCTTCTTTTGTAATACCTGTTGGAGCTACCATTAACATGGATGGAACAGCAATAATGCAAGGCATGGCAACAGTTTTCATTGCGCAAATGTCAGGTATAGATCTTTCTCTTTTCCAGTATATGCAGGTTGTTTTACTTGCAGTCATTGCTTCAGTTGGCGCTGCAGCTGTTCCTTCTGCTGGAACTATTACGCTTGTAATAATACTTCAACAGTTTGGCTTACCACTTGAAGCTATAGGCATCATTCTTGCTGTAGACAGAATATTAGACATGATTAGAACATCAGTAAATGTTACTGGCGATGCTACTGTTGCTTGCATAGTCGCGCACTCAGAAGGCCTTTTAGACAAAGAAGTGTTTGATAAATAGATTGTAAAAAATAGGTCTTTTTCTAGAATTTTTTGATAGAATGCACCTTTAAAAAAAAGAGGTTTTATATGAACATAGCACTATTTCCACCAATATTAGGCCTGATAGGCATGATCGCAGCATTTGTTGTTTACAAGCTGGTTATGCAATACCCTGATGGCGAAGATAAAGTTAAAAAAATTGGCGATCAGATTCATGCTGGAGCATTAGCTTTCATGAAGACTGAATATAAATACTTAACTGTTTTCATTGTTTTTCTAGTTGGTTTATCTCAGATTTTTCTGGGAACTGAAACTGCTATTGCAGTTGTAGTCGGCGCAGCATGCTCATCATTAGCGGGCTTTATTGGAATGTATGCAGCAACAAAAGCAAATGTTAGAACTGCAACAGCAGCTCAAAAAGACGGCGCAGCTGCAGCATTATCTGTTTCATTCTATGGTGGTTCTGTAATGGGCCTATGCGTTGCTTCATTAGGATTAATTGGCTTAGGTGGCTTATATTATTTTTATGCAGCCAATGGTGGATCAAATGTACATGCTTTAGAAGGCTTTGGAATGGGAGCCTCGGTAGTAGCTTTATTTTCAAGAGTTGGTGGAGGCATCTTCACAAAAAGTGCTGATGTTGGAGCTGATTTAGTTGGAAAAATTGAAGCAGGAATTCCGGAAGATGATCCAAGAAATCCAGGCGTTATAGCTGATAATGTTGGTGACAATGTTGGTGATGTTGCTGGAATGGGTTCAGACATTTTTGAATCATATTGTGGATCAATGATTGCTACTATTGCTATTGCATACACTATTGAATCTGCAGCTTCTGAAAATTTAATGATGCTGCCTTTAGCTCTTGCATCTATAGGTTTAATTGCATCTATCATTGGAATATTTATTGTCAAACTTAGATCAGCAAAAGAACCTGCTAGCGCATTAAGATCAGGAACTCTTATAGCCCCAGTGATTTTTGTAGTCATGGCTTACTTCTTAATTCAATCTATGGGTAATATCCCTATGGCTATTTTATGGTGTGTTATTTCAGGAGCTGTTGGTGGTGTACTGATTGGCCTAATCACTGAATATTATACTGGCGGTAACCCTGTGAAAAAGATTGCTGAATCTGGAGAAACAGGTGCAGCAACAGTAATGATTTCAGGTCTTGCGATTGGAATGCAGTCTGTAGTTATTCCAATTATCATTTTAGCTGTCATTATTTTAGTTTCTACTTCATTAGCAGGTGCGGCAATTGGCACAGGCGTTTATGGAGTTGGTATAGCAGCGGTAGGAATGCTTTCTACTGTTGGAATCACAATGGCAATCGATGCTTACGGACCTGTTGCTGACAATGCAGGTGGAATTGCAGAAATGTCTGGAATGGGTAAAGAGGTCAGAGATATTACTGATTCATTAGATGAACTGGGTAATACAACTGCTGCAATTGGAAAAGGATTTGCAATTGGAGCAGCAGCTTTAGCCGCTCTTGCAATTATTTCAGCATACTCTGCTCAAGTTACTCTTGAATACGGAGATGCTTTCTCTCTTTCTCTTACTGATCCTATGGTGCTTGTGGGAATGTTTATTGGAATATGTATCCCATTCTTAATATCTTCAATAACCATGACAGCAGTTGGCGATGCAGCTTTTGAAATGATTAATGAAATTAGAAGACAATTTAGAGAAATTCCTGGATTAATGGAAGGTACCGCAGATCCAGACTCTCAAAAATGTGTTGAAATTGCTACTGAAGCAGCGCTTAAAAAGATGATGCTACCAGGTATTATAGCTGTTGCTATGCCTGCAGTAGTTGGCTTTGGTCTAGGTGCAATAGCACTTGGAGGCATGTTAGCTGGAGGCTTATTAGGCTGCGTAGCTTTAGCTTTATTTATGGCTAATGCTGGTGGAGCATGGGATAACGCAAAAAAATATGTAGAAAAAGGTAATCTAGGTGGCAAAGGCTCAGATACTCACTCTGCAGTAGTGGTTGGAGATACTGTTGGAGATCCATTCAAGGACACTTCAGGACCTGCTATGAATATTTTAATTAATGTTATGGCTATGGTAAGTCTTGTTATATCTTCACTATTACCACTTAACGGATTCTTCTTTTAAGCGTCAGCAAAATCAATTGATCCAGAGAGCCATCTCTGGATCAATTTCTCAGAATTCTTTTTATCCTCTTTGTAGATCTTATCTGCAATCATTCTAGTCTCTTCTAAGTAATCACTATCTCTCATGAGATCTGTATATTTAAATGGGATAACACCTGTTTGCTGAGATCCCATAATTTCTCCAGGACCTCTTATCATTAAATCTTTTTCAGCTATATAAAATCCATCTGTAGACTCTTTAAGTATATCCATTCTTTGATGTGCGATTTCCCCAACAGATTCATTGTGGAGTAATATGCAATGACTTTGCTTACTACCCCGACCAATTCGTCCTCTTAACTGATGAAGTTGAGCTAACCCAAATCGTTCAGCATTTTCTATAATCATAATGTCAGCATCAGGAACATCCACACCAACCTCTATAACAGTTGTTGATACCATTATCTGAGTTTTACCATTTTTAAACTCGTTGATGGTATTAAGCTTTTCATCTGCTTTCATTTTTCCGTGTAAAAAACTACATGTAATAGAAGGAATTTGCTTAATGATTTGCTCATAAGTTTCTTCTACAGGATTAGCATTCATTAATTCTGATTCTTCTATGAGCGCACATACCCAGTAGACCTGGCTTCCTTTTAAACAAGCCTGCTCTATTCTACTAATAAGCTGTTCTTTCTTTTTCATACCTAATGAAGTTGTTTGTATAGGCAGTCTACCTGGAGGCAATTCATCTATAATTGAGATATCCATATTGGCATAAACACTCATAGCCATAGTTCTTGGAATAGGAGTAGCTGTCAAAGTAAGTTGATGAGGTATAAGGGCGGTTTCAATATTTTTTGATCGTAAGGATAATCTCTGATTAACACCAAATCTGTGTTGCTCATCAATAATAATAAGGCCTAACAATAGAAAGCTCACATCATCTTGAAATAAAGCATGAGTACCTATTACTAATCTAATAGATCCAGAGGAAAGCCCGTTTTTAATTTTTTCTTTCTCTTTCGCTTTAGTAGATCCAGTTAGTAGAGCTATAGATTCTTTATAGTCAGGAAAATAATTTTTCAAATTTATGTAATGCTGTTCAGCTAGTAGAGTTGTTGGCGCCATAAACGCAGCTTGCGCATTATTATCTATAGATTGAGCAGCAGAGATGGCAGCAACTATTGTTTTTCCAGATCCGACATCGCCCTGAACAAGTCTCATCATAGGAGCAGTCTTAGCTATATCAATACCAATCTCATCAACAACTCGCTTTTGAGCTCCAGTAAGCTCGTATGGAAAATTTCTCAATACACTCTTATACCAACCGCCTTGAGTTGAAAGCGCTGTCGCCTGAAGATGTTCTTGCCTATCTTTTAAAGACGCCATTCCCACTTGAAAAGCTATCATTTCTTCTTTTATTAATCTTTGTCTTGCTGGATGTTGTCCGCCTGGAGCAATATCATCAATCACGATTTTTTTGTCAGGAAAATGGATATTATCTAAAGCATCAATTAAAGACAATTTTGAAACCAAGCCATATTTCTTCAGATCAATTTCATCACTGCCATCATATGAGCTTATGGAGGCTTTAATAAATTTTCTTAATTGATTTTGGCTTAACCCTTTCGTTGTTCTATAGACAGCAGTCAAACATTGTTCTGTTGGCATATCAGAATCATCAATTATTTGATATTCAGGATGTATCATCTCTAAACCGTATGCTCCTAGTCGCAAGGCCCCATAAAATCTTATAATTTTTTTAGCTCTAAATTGCTTAGCTTGACCAGGGTTGAAATAAAAAAATCGTATTAGGATAGACCTACTTGAATCTGACGCTTTAATAATCATCATTTTTCTTGGTCTATACAGAACCTGGCAGCTAGCAATTTCACACTCTATAAATATTTCTTTACCTACCTCAGCATTGGCCAGTTGAACGACTTTAGTTCTATCTTGATAATTTACTGGCAAGTGAAAGCACAAGTCCCTGCTATTAAAAATACCGATACTATTCAGTTTATTTTTAATAGAAGGCCCAACTCCGGAAATATTTTCTAGATCAAAATTAGCCACAACTTGATATTACTTTTAATATAGACATTTGTTAAATTAAATTATGAAAAACAATATCTTAATTATAGGCTTTGGTGACCTAGCTGAAAGGCTAGAAGGTCATTTAATGCAAAAAGATTACACTATCTTTGGTTTGACCAGGTCTCCTGAGAAACATCAAGGTAGTAACTTAATTCAATGGGATTGGCTTTTGAAAGAAGAATTCAATCTTCCAGTCAGTATTTTTGATGCAGTTATCTTCTTCCCAAAACCTAATGAATATAATGAGCAGGGTTATCAAGCAGGCTTTATTGATTCACTGGAATTAATTGATCAGTCTTTAAAAAATATAGAATATAAATCTTTTATAGGCATCTCATCTACACGCGTCTATGGATCTAACCAGCTCGGCGATCTGTCAGAATCTATTTCACCAGAGCCCACAGACTTTCGCGGCTCAACTGTCTTAGAATATGAAAAATTAATTAAGTCTAAATTTGGTACCAAGTCATTAATACTAAGGTTAAGCGGGCTTTATGATAATAAAACTAGTTGGCTTAGTAGTTATGTAAAAAACTTTGATGGTAATAAAAGAACTTTACCCAATAGTGTCATGAATAGACTGCATAGAGATGAATGTACAAATATTATAAGTTTTGCGCTTGAGAATAATTTACATTTAAATAATGATTTAATAAATTGCTCAGAAGGGGCTATTAGTTATTCAGAATTATTTAAGGAAGTGATTCAAACAGATAATTTTAGCAATTATTTTAATTGTCCTGACCGAGCTGCCAGAGAAATCTCTAATTCAAAGTTAAAAGAGTTAGGTTTTAAATTTAAATAAGAAATTTTATAGCACTTCTTTATTAGAAAAAATACAATAGATTATGCCAAACAGTATGACAGGATATTCAATATCCAAGCACATAGACAATTCTTGTGAAGTAGCTTGCGAAATTAAGTCTGTAAATCATAGGTTTTTAGAGATATCTACAAAGCCAAACGATCTAAGTAATAAGCTTGATATATTTATTAGAAATACATTACAGAAGAAGCTAGATAGAGGCGCTGTTGATGTAAGATTTAAATTTAATCAAACATCCGTATATTCATACGCAGTAAATAAAAAATCATTAAAGAATTTAAGAACATTACTCAGTGATCTTTCTATTGGTGATCCAAAAAATATTTCATTATCAGATATTAAAAATTTTCCAGGAATTTTTGAAAGCAAGCAAGAAAACCAAATTCCAGAAGCTGTTTTTAAAAAAGTTTTTCTCAATGCCTTTCATGGCTTTATGAAAGATAGGAGTGTTGAGGGTGAAAAGATAAAGAAAGTTTTTGATAAAAAAATAAAAAAAATAGCTTTATCCCAAAAGAGGCTAGAAAAAGCTATCCCAGCTGTTAATAAAACTAGGATGTCATTATTAAATTCTAAAATAAATAAACTAAATGTTAATTTAGATCCTGAAAAGCTTAATCAAGAGGCTGCATTATTAATTCTAAAACATGATGTTGCTGAGGAGCTAGAGAGAATAATATTTCATATTGATTCAATGCAAAAGGAACTCTCTTCAAAACAATCAAAAGGGAAAAAGATTGATTTTATTTTACAAGAGCTTTTCAGAGAAACCAGCACCTTATCTGTGAAACTAGATAAACCATCCTTAAAAGAATTAGCCTTAAATATGAAATTAGCTGTTGAAGAAATGCGCGAGCAGGCTCAAAATCTTGAGTAGTATGAAAAAAGGAGAGTTATATATTATTTCTGCACCATCGGGAGCTGGAAAATCGTCTTTGATTCATGAAATCTTAAAAAGAGGTTCTGTATCAGGTTCCTCCATTGAGTTATCTGTATCGGCTACAACAAGACCTCCAAGACCTAATGATATTGAGGGGCAAGACTACTTTTTTATTTCTAAAGATAAATTTAATGATCTTGAAAAAGATGAAGCTTTTCTTGAAAGCGCCACTGTTCATGGAAATAAATACGGGACTTTAAAAGATTATATTGAGTCAAAATTAAACGCAGGTGTTAATTTAATTTTAGATATAGATGTTCAAGGCTTTGAGCAGATAAGACAAAAAGATATTTTAAATACTTCAATTTTTATAATTCCTCCAAGTATCCAGGAGCTTAAATCAAGATTATTAAAAAGAAATGAAGACACATCTGAAGTTATAGAGGCAAGACTTAAAAATGCTATTACAGAATTAAGTGGTGCTAATCATTACGACCATAAGATATTAAATGATAACTTTGATATGGCAGCTGATGAGTTATACAATTTAATACTGAGTAGGGGTGTGCAAAATACAGAAGCAAAACATATTTCAGAGATTTTAGAAGATTTATTATCTAATTAGGCATAAAAGCTTTAGAATACGCCCCCAGGAGAAAAATTATGGCGAGAATTACAGTAGAAGGTTGTCTTGAAAAGGTCCCAAGTAGATTTGAATTAATCTTACTTGCAGCTGGCCGCGCTAGACAGCTATCAACAACAAGCAGAGAACCAATGGTTGAGTGGGACAATGATAAAGCAACAATTGTGGCTCTAAGAGAAATTGAGTTAGGTTTAATAGACAGAGAAACTCTAAATAAGACTTTAGAAGAGGATGTCTTGTTGGATGAGTTTGCATTTCCTGAACAAAAGGACTCTGACATAGTTGGGTAATTGATAAAGGAGAGCTATTTTGAATGACAAGGTTCTCCCTAATAGTCTAATCGAAAAAAATTCCAAAGATCTTTTATTAAAATTTCCTAAAGACTTCTATTTAGAAGCAAAAACTTATCTTAATAAAGATGAGATTCGCTTAATAAGAAAAGCTTATACATTTGCTCATCATGCCCATCAAGGGCAGAAAAGAAATGATGGATCTGATTATATTTCACACCCAACGGCGGTAGCTAAAGTCTTACTTAAACTAGGAATGGATGCAGATTCAATATGCGCAGGCTTTATGCATGATGTTCTGGAAGATTGTGATGTGCAAAAGATTAATCTAGAAAAATTATTTAATAAAGATATAGCCAATATTGTTGATGGTGTAAGTAAGTTAGGAAAGATAGATCTTGAGAACAAGGCTGAAAGAAATGCCAATAATTTCCAAAAAATGGCTCTTGCTATGGCGAATGATGTCAGAGTTATAGTGGTTAAGCTTTGCGATAGGCTACATAACATGAGGACTATTTCGTATCTACCAAGATATAAACAGATTTATGTTTGTAAAGAAACATTGGAAATGTATGGACCCCTAGCATTAAGAATAGGCATGGAAGATGTAAGAGCTGAACTTGAAGATAGAGCATTTAAATGCCTGCATCCACTTAGAGCGCAAATGTTAAAGTCAGCAATCAAGAAAGCTAGTGGCGGCAGAAAAAAAATTATTTATAAAATCAGAAAAGAGCTCAAGGCGCATTTAAAAAATAATGGAATTCTGAGCACTGTTCAAGGCAGAGAGAAAAATCTATATAGCGTGTACAGAAAAATTAAAGTTAAGCAGAAACCCTTTTCAGAAATTTTGGATGTATATGCTTTCAGAGTTATTGTAAATTCAGCTGATGATTGTTATCGAACTCTTGGAGTAATTCATAACTGTTACAAACCCATAGAGCAAAGATTTAAAGATTACATAGCTATTCCTAAATCTAATGGATATCAGGGACTTCATACAGCACTTTTAGCTTTAGATGCTATTCCGGTCGAGGTTCAGGTACAGACTAAGAGCATGGAGGTTATAGCTGAAAAGGGGATTGCAGCTCACTGGGCTTATAAAACAGATGATGTTAAGTCTGGCAAAGAATTTAGAGCCAGAAGATGGATGTCTAGCATTGTTGATTTACACAAAAAGTCTTCAGATTCAGAAGAGTTTGTAGAATCAGTTAAAACAGACCTTTTTTCAGATGAGGTTTATGTTTTCACCCCACAGGGGAATATTATTAATCTCAAAACAGGTGCTACACCTATAGATTTTGCATATGAACTTCATACTGATCTTGGCAATACTGTGGTGGGATGTTTGGTTAATAGAAAAGAAGCACCCTTAAATATAGAGCTTGAAAATGGTTCTACTGTTGAAATTATTACCGATAAATCTATTCATGTTGACCCTGCATGGCTAAATTTTGTTGTTAGCAGTAAAGCAAGAACTGGTATTAGAAATCAGCTAAGGCATCAAAAAATTTCACAAGCAAGAAAAGCTGGAAAAGTAATGCTTGAATCTGAATTAAAAAGAGCTGGTCATAGCTTAGAAGACTACAGAGGTGGCAAGCTAAATTCAGTCTTGCAAATGCTAGGAGTTAAATCACTGAATCAATTACTTACCGATTTAGGTCTTGGTAAAAGAACAGGAAATCTTGTTGCTGAAAGATTCTATGAGGGCTTACAGATAAGAAAAGATGTGACTACAGATTTGTATCCAGTAACGCTTATCAATAATAAAATTGAAGGTGTTTCAGTAAGTTATGCTAAATGCTGCATGCCTATATCAGGGGATTCAATAATAGCTCATTCTGATACTGAGAGAGGAATTGTTATTCATCACGCAAGATGTCAACAAGTAGCACCTTTTAAACGGCAAGATTCAAGATATCTTGATGCTAATTGGGATGAGGGTAAAGACAATAAATCTTACGCAGCTCATCTGCAGATTATTGCTGAAAATAAAATTGGCACTTTAGCTGATGTTATTTCTACTTTTACGAAGCGCGGTGTAAATATTATTGCTGTTAATACAAAAGATTTAGATATTAAATTTACAAAATGTAATTTTGAAATAGATATTGAAAATGTAGAAGAGTTACGTAAAATCATGCAAAAAGTAAGATCAATGAAATTTATAGAGAGCTGTAAAAGAATTATTAATGATGCCAAGACGATAAATGAGAATTAGAGGCCAGCTATTCTATATAATGTTTTTAATATCAAGTTTTACATTTTCGTAAACTGAGACAACTATGAGCAAGAAAATTATATTTACTGAAGATGCACCAAAAGCTCTAGGACCATACTCTCAAGGAGTTGTTGCTGGAAATACATTGTATATTTCAGGGCAAATTCCTCTTAATCCAAAAACTGAAGCTTTGGTCAGCGGGACAATCTCAGAACAAGCTGAGCAGGTAATATCTAATCTTGAAAGCATATGCTCTGCAGCCAATACCTCGCTTGCAGACATTGTTAAATTAAATATCTATCTGACTGATCTATCAAATTTTGCTGAAGTTAATCAAGTTATGCAAAATAAATTCTCTGAACCATATCCAGCAAGAGCAACTGTTCAAGTGGTAGCTCTGCCTTTAAATGTTGATATAGAAATGGATGCAATTGTCTTATTAAATGAATAAAAACTTATTATCTTTAGCTGACTTCTCTAGAAAAGAGATAGAGGATTTAATTGCCTTTGCTGAGAAATTTATTAATGAAGATGGGTCTTTTAAAAAAGAGTCATTATTTCCAGATAAAACAATTGCTAATATCTTTTGTGAGCCTAGTACGCGAACCAAATCTTCATTTGAAATAGCTGCAAAAAACTTGGGCTGTCATGTTCTAGATTTTGATACAGACTCTTCCTCACTTCAAAAAGGTGAATCTATTTATGACACAGTTGATGCTCTGTCTTTAATGGGAGTTGATCTTTGTGTACTAAGGCATTCTGAATCTATTATTCATGAACTAACTCAATATATTCCTGAAATGACTTTTATTAGTGGTGGAGAGGGCTCTATTTCTCATCCGACCCAAGGCTTGCTAGATTTAATGACTATTATTCAGCACAAAGAAACTATTGATAATCAAAATATAGTTATTGTTGGTGATTTAGACCATTCAAGAGTTACAGCTTCCTTTATTCAAGGAATAAGTAACTTTGACTTTAAGTCTTTAACTTTTTCAGGGCATCCAGAAATGTGTAAATCATTTCAAAATCATGCTCAAGGTAAATATGAGCCAGATCTAAATCTTGCTCTAGCAGGAGCAGATGTAATAGTGGCACTGCGAATTCAACATGAAAGACTAGAGGCTGAAGATATTATTGATATTGATCAGTATAAGTATGAATATCAAATTAATTCTGAGAGATTAGCAATGGCTCACGAAGAAGCTATTTTGATGCATCCAGGGCCTGTCAATCTTGATATTGAAATATCAACTATGGTTTATGAGTCTGAGCAAAGTGTGATCAGACAACAGATTGCCAATGGAGTTGCTATAAGAATGGCAGTTTTATCTCAGTATCTTAGCGGTTAAGAACCCTTTCTACAGTATCAACAATACTTACAGTATTTTGATCTAATTCAAGATTAATAAACTGCTTCTTTTCTAAAACTGCTAGATTAGTAACCTCTAGAGTTTCAGGTATTAGGTGAATATTAAAACTTGATTTATTAACCTTACCCACAGTTAAGCTGCAACCATTAATACCTATATAACCTTTTTCTAAAATATATTTACCCGCGCCTTTAGGAATACTTATTTTCATATCAATTGATGATTCTTTTATCTTCATATCAATAACCTTTGCTACTCCATGAATATGGCCTGACATAAGATGACCGCCAATTTCAGTAGAAGATGTTATGGATCTTTCAAGATTAACTTTTTGTCCTTTCACCAAATTACTTAAAGTACTTCTAGATAAAGTTTCTTCAATTACATCAAATTTAATATTATCTGAATTACTATTTTTTGCTGTTAAGCAGACTCCATCCACAGATACACTGGCACCTTTTTGGAGCTTTTTACTAAAATTTTTTGGAGCTTTAATTTCAATTGAGACAATATCAATTTTTTTCTTGATAGATTTTATAGAGCCTAACCCTGAAACGATTCCTGAAAACAATTTATGCTCCCCAGCTTTCTCTATAAGCTTTTAGATTAGGTAAATATTCTGAATAAACTGGATCTTTTTCAGAAAACTGAATTAAGGCATCAAGGTTAATTATAGAGATAACCTGCATTCCGTAAAGATCCTCAAGCTCAGCTCTTGCTGAAAGTGAGCCTTGGCCTTTTTCTTGCCTATCCAGACCAACGAGCATGATATTTGGATTTGCACCTAGTGATTTAATACTTTCTATAGACTCTTTAGCTGCTGTTCCTGCTGAAATGACATCATCAATAATAAGTACATTTCCCTTAGGATTTGAACCAATAATATTTCCACCTTCGCCATGATCTTTAGTCTCTTTTCTGTTAAACGAAAGGGGGTAATTTGTTCCATGTTTTGAAAGAATCATTGAAACAATAGATCCTATAAATATTCCTTTATATGCAGGACCATAAATACAATCAAATTGGATGTCAGCATCTTTTATAGCTTCTTCATAACAAGAAGCCAACTCATAAAGATTTGAGCCATTGAGCATCTTAGCTGCATTGAAAAAGTAGGGACTTTGTCTGCCAGATTTTAAAGTGAAATTACCAAATTCCAACGCCTTTGCTTCAAGAGCAAGACTGAGAAATTTTTGTTGGTATTCTTTCACCTATTTTAAGCAAGATTTTTGTATTTCAATAATATCATTAATAGCAACTTTTCCAATATCTAGCATAGTATTAAGCTCATCTTGAGAAAAGGGGGCTTCCTCTGCAGTTCCTTGAATTTCAATAACATCAAGATCTTCTGTCATTACAAGGTTTAAGTCTGTATCAGCATTACTATCTTCTTTGTAGTCTAAGTCTAATAAAACTTCTTGATTGATAATTCCAAGTGAAACAGCCGCAACATATGATTTTATTGCTCTATGATCATCATGATGTTTTTGCAGAGCTTTAAATAAAGCAACACAACCACCTGTAATAGAAGCAGTTCTAGTTCCACCATCTGCTTGCAATACATCACAGTCAATTGAGATTGTTTTACCTTGAATATGCTTAAGATTAACTGCTTGTCTTAAAGATCTACCTATAAGTCTTTGAATTTCCTGTGTTCTTCCACTTTGTTTGCCTCTTGCTGCTTCTCTATTCATTCTTTCATTGGTAGAGCGGGGTAACATACCGTATTCAGCAGTAATCCAACCCTCATTACTTCCTCGCATCCATCTTGGGACATTATTTTCAATAGTTGCCGTACAAAGTACATGAGTATTCCCAAACTTAACTAATGCTGAACCTTCAGCATGAATATTTACATCCGTTTCTATTGATATTTCTCTTGATTGATTAGCCGGTCTGTTATTACTTCTTTCCATATTATGGCCTCAGGGAGTTTATTTATATTTTTGAATATAAATTTTTGTGAAAATTAACTTAATTGATCTTTTACTATTTTACTAACTAGACCCATGTCAGCTGATCCTGCGAGTGAGCCTTTTAAGATACCCATGACTTTTCCAATATCTTGCATTGACTCTGCACCAGTTTCATTTATTGCAGCCTTAACTCTTTCAGTAACTTCTGATTCATCTAGTTGTGCAGGCTTATAAGTTGAAAGGATATCTAATTCAGTTTTTTCTATATCAGCTAAATCAGGTCGATTACCTTTGGTAAATTGCTCTATTGAATCATTTCTTTGCTTTACCATTTTATTAATAATTTGAAGAACCTGGGCATCATTTACTTCAACTCTATTATCAATGCCAAATCTCTGAATTTCAGAAAGTAACATTATTAATGTATCCCGAACAGGGACATTTCTATCAAGCCTTGATTGCTTGAGGTGTAATTTAATATCTGCGAGAAGCGCCAAGATTTATCGGTAAGATCTCTGTCTTGAAAATGAAAACTTTCTGTTAGTTTTATGAGCTCTTTTAACAGCTGCTGCCATTAAGCGTTTTCTCTTTGCTGTAGGCTTTTCATAAAACTCTCTTGCTCTTATTTCAGGTACAATGGCTGCTTTTTCACAGGCGCGCTTGAACTTTCTAAGACCAATGTCAAAATGTTCTGTTTCTTTTATTATAATAGAAGGCATAATTAGTCGCGTAGTTTAGGCTGTTATTAGGAAATTTGCAAAACTTTTTTTATGTTAACTTTAGGAATTGAAACCTCATGCGATGAAACGGCTGTAGCTGTCTACGATAGCGTGGATGGGATTGTTGGAGAATCAGTATTTAGTCAGATTGATATGCATGCCGAGTACGGTGGAGTTGTCCCAGAATTAGCCTCAAGAGACCATTGTTTAAAGATAATTTCTGTCTTAGAGGACGCGCTAGGCGAAAGAAATATTTCTGAAATCGATCAAATTGCATATACCTCAGGCCCAGGTTTACTTGGAGCTTTATTAGTTGGCGAGAGCTTTGCTCATGGCCTATCAGCTGGCCTTGGAATACCAACGATACCTGTCCATCATCTTGAAGCTCATCTTATGGCTCCTGCTTTAGATTTCGATGATATAGCATTTCCTTTTATTTCCTTGTTAGTCTCAGGCGGTCACTCATTAATTATTGATGTAAAAGGCCTTGGTGATTACACAATTCTAGGAGAATCTCAGGATGATGCTGTGGGAGAAGCCTTTGATAAAGTGGGTAAGCTTTTAAACCTTCCATACCCAGGAGGGCCTCACATAGAAAGAGTTGCTAAGAATGGAGATCCTAAGAAGTTTAATTATCCAAGACCCATGATGCATAGTGGTAATTTAAATCTTAGTTTTAGTGGTTTAAAGACTGCAGTTTTATATTCGATTAGAGATCTTGAAAATCTTGATGATCATATTCCAGATATTGCAGCTTCTTTTCAAAGAGCAGCTATAGATGTCTTGGTCTCAAAAATTAAAAAATCACTCATTCAAACTAATAGAGATACGCTAATTCTTGCTGGCGGTGTTGCTGCAAATGGATTGTTGCGTGCAGAAATGAGTAAGCTAGAAGATGAATTTAATATCAAGGTAAGATATCCTGCAATGAAACATTGTACTGATAATGCAGCAATGATTGCTTACTTGGGTTCATTAAAGACGCCTGATGCATCTACCCAGGGCAATTCAAATGCAAGACCTAGATGGCCCTTAAACGAGGTATAAAAATGGAAGATATAATTTATATTAAAGATTTACGAATCGAAACAATCATTGGTATTTTTGATTGGGAACGTAAAGTAAAACAAGAAGTTAGTATCGATATAGAATTCCCTTTTGATTGTAAAAAAGCTGCAGCCACAGATTCAATTGAAGATACTATCGACTATAAAGCTATCACTAAAGGAGTCATTAAGCTTGTTGAAGAATCATCTTTCCAACTCCAAGAAACACTTGCTGAGAGCATAGCTACGTTTATTAAAGATGAGTATGGAGTCAAGTCTATAAAGCTCAGAGTATCTAAGCCTGGTGCGCTTAGAGGCGCCAAGGACGTTGGTCTAATCATATACAGATGATGAAATACTACCTTTCCCTTGGAAGTAATATAAATGCAGAAGCCAATCTGATTCTTGCAATAGAAAAATTACAACAGATCTTGGATGCAATTGAATGCTCATCTATTCATCAAACGAAAGCAGAGGGATTTGAAGGCGACGATTTCTTAAATTTAGTTATGTCTGGGGAATGTGAATTATCCTTTGATGATTTGAATGTAAAGTTAAAAGAGATTGAAGACCAATCAGGTAGAAAAAGAGATGTCCCAAAGTTTAGCGCAAGGACTTTGGATATAGATATAGTTCTTCAAATAGAAGAAGACGAAATTTTATTTGAAAGTGATGAGATTGAGAAATATTCATTTGTCTCAGAACCTCTAAAAGAAATAATTTAAATTGAATCTTCTAAGATAGAGATATATGCTCTGCTGTGAAACACTTTTAAATAAATTCTGTAGATTTGGAAACCAAGAAATTCATAAGAGGCTTACATAGGTATTTAAGTATCTTTATAGCTATTCAACTTTTGCTTTGGACTGTATCGGGGATTTATTTTGCTTTCAATAAAATTGAATTAGTAAGGGGAGAGCAGTATCGCCTTGCAAGCCAAGCAGAATATAGAATATTTGATAGATTGGGTCAGCAGGTTATAGCTTCTATTAAAAATGGAGATGTTCTTTATAAGACATATCCAGAAGGTAAAATTCTAGAAGCTCTTTCGCCTCAGCAAGCCATTGTAATTGCTGAAACAAAAACAACACTTAAGCCTATAGAAGCTATTTTAATTACTGAAGAAATTTCTGGTTCTGAGTATAGAGGAAGAGATCTTCCAATTTACAAAGTACTAACCGAAACAGATGACAATACTAGTATTTATATAAATCCAATGAGTGGGGATATTTCAGCTATTCGATCCGATTCATGGCGGATGTGGGACCTTTTATGGGCACTTCATATTATGGATTATGATGAAAGAGATAATATAAATAATTTCTTATTAAGATTATTTTCTATACTTGCGCTTATCTCTTCTATTTCAGGTATTACGCTATTTTTTGTTAAAAAAAGATAGAAGAATTCTCTTTATTTAAAGTTGGCCTCAACAATACTCCAGGCCCCAGCAGATAGAGGAAAGACTTGCATGCCTCTGGCTTCTGCATGCTTATTTGAGGCAGTCCCGTCTCTAACTCTGCCTAAGATTCCCTGACAAATTGCTGCAACCTTAAAAATATTAAATACCATATAAAATTCCCAATTTGCAGATAAGTCTTTGCCTGTATTCTCTGAATACATATCACGGTATTCAACCTCAGATGGAATACCTAGCTCTTTAAGAAGTTTAAGGTCTTGCATTGCTGGCAAGGTTCTCCAAGTTAAACAATGGTAACTAAAGTCAGCAATAGGGTGACCAAGAGTTGATAACTCCCAATCTAGAACACCAATAACTTCATGGTTTTTATAAATCATATTATCGAGTCTAAAATCACCATGAACGATAGATGTCTCATCATCATTAGGAATATTTTCTGGTAACCACTCTATAAGCTTATTCATTTCAGGAATTGACTCTGTTTCTGAAGCTAGATATTGAGTTGTCCATCTGCTTACCTGTCTTGCTACATAGTTTCCAGGTTTCCCGTAAGTTTCTAAACCTGCAGCCTTATAATCTAATGAATGCAGGTTAGCTAATACCTTATTTTTTTGCTGATATATCTTTATTCTTTCTTCATTTGACGCTGCAGGTAGCATATGGTCCCAATAAACCTCACCCTCAAGAAAATCCATTACAAAAAAAGGTGTTCCAACCACATCAGAATCATCACATAGTCCATAAGTTTTAGGAACTGGTACATTAGTCTCTGCAAGCGCACTAATCACTCTATATTCTCTATCGACAGCATGAGCTGAGGGAAGAAGTTTTCCAGGAGGTTTTCTTCTTAGTACAAGTTTTCTATTTTCTGTTGTAATTTTATAAGTTGGATTACTTTGACCACCATTAAATTGCTCAACTTGTAATATTTTTCCACTAGATTGAATATTTGCATCCATCCACTGCTGCAATTTTTCTTGATCAAATTTTAAATTTTCAGATACTTCTTTGGTACCTGTGAATTCAGCTCCTGTAAATGCATCTTTTTCGGTCATGCTAAAGATCTTCCTCCATCAACGTTTATGGTTTGCCCAGTAATATATTTTGAATCAACTATAAATTTTACAGTATTTGCTATATCACTTTCATCTCCAATCCTATTTAAAGGAATTTTAGAAACAATCTTTGCCAGCTCTTCTTCGCTCCATGATTTTCCAGGCGGCTCCAATATTGCTCCGGGAGCAACTGCATTAACTCTAATATTTGGAGCTAATTCTTTTGCTAATACTTTTGTAATTGCTTTAAGACCGCCTTTAGCAGCTGAATAAATCGAGAAACCAGGCAGACCTTTATCAATATTAATATCTGTAATATTTATCACAGAACCTTTCGCTTCCTCTAACATGGGAGTTAATCCTTTGGTAATAAATAAGGGACCTTTTAAGTTACTTCCAATTAATTTATCCCAATCTTCATATGAAATATCAGGAAGAGGGGTAGAGTAAAAACTTGATGCATTATTAATTAAAGCATCTATTCGCCCATAAACCTCCTTGGATTCACTTACAAGCCTCTCAACATCTGCGTCAATATCTAAATCAGCCTGAATAATGCATGCACTTCCAGATCTCTTTGCATTAAATTCTGCAGCAAGCTCTGCGGCAGCTTTAAGTGAACTATTGAAATGTATAATTACATTCCAACCATCCTCGGCAAAGACCTTGGCAGTCTCTCTACCAATTCTATGTGCGGCGCCTGTGATAAGAACTACTTTATGCATAAGTTTTTTTTATAGCTTGTTTTATAAGATGCAATTTAACATTTCTAACCTCATCCTTGCCAGCTTCTTTTAAAGCGGTGAAGTCTTCTTCAAGCATATGCTTACCAAGCTTAGAAATGAAATCTTTATTTTTACTCAATCCCTCTAATTCAAGCAGGGCGTTTATTTCACTCATATTTCTATGAAAATTGATTCTTTCTATGCTCTTAATTAGATTGTCTTCAGGACACTCTTGTTGGCATTCAAGCAGAGCTTTGAGAAGCTGAACATGCATTTTAAAATTATTAGGAACAGGAAGGGACTCCCCAAGTTGAAAATTATTTTCTGATTCAAGTTCAGCCCACTTAATCTCTGCTGAGGTTCGGTTATTACATTCTGAGTTAGATAGCTTACCAAGCCAAGGTTCATGTAACTTAAAATCAAGAAGTAATGTAAAAAACTTAGATGCATTTGGAGACTGCAGAGATCTTTCTATCTCAATCCAAACTCTATCTTTTGAAAGTTTTTCTAATTCACCAGAAGCACTTATTTTTAATAACATCTTTTGCGTTAAGTCATCTATTTTAAAATCTTTTAGATGATTGTAGGTTTTAAAACGAGCGATTCTTATGGCCCTCAATGGGTCTTCTAAAAAAGCATCAGATACATGGCGAAATATTCCCGCTTTAATATCTTTTAGTCCATTAAATGGATCTATTAGTTTTCCATCTTGATCTTTTGCAATTGCATTCATTGTAAAATCTCTTCTAGAAAGATCCTCTTCTAAGGTAACGTCTTTACCAAAATAAAAAGTAAATCCCTTATAGCCATAGCCACTTTTCTTTTCAGTCCTAGCTAACGCATATTCTTCTTTTGAAATAGGGTGTATAAATACAGGAAAATCTTTACCAATAGGCTTAAAGCCTTCTGCAATCATCTCTTCTGGAGAAGACTCAACGACTAGCCAATCTTTATCTTTAGGCTTTTCTCCCAAGAGCTCATCTCTTATAGAACCACCTACTTGGTATATTTTCATCATCCTTTTACAGCAAATATTTTTTTATCTTCTAATCTAATAGCAGTTAATTTTCCACCCCAAACACAACCAGTGTCCAAGCCTATTATATTCTTTATCTTAGTTTTTCCATTAAGCGCAGCCCAATGGCCAAAGATAATATATTCATCTGAACTTTTTAAAAGCTTTTTTGATTTAACAAACCAAGGCTCTAATTCTTTTTTAGGCCCAGTATCTTTAGTTTTTAAATTAATACCACCCTGCATATCCAAATAACGCATTCGGGTAAAACAATTAATTATTAATCTTAATCGTTTCGTGCCTTTTAAATTATCATTCCACTTGTTTGGTCTATCACCCCACATATTGTTAAGAACGAATGATGGATCATTTTGCAAACTCTTTGATAACTCTCTGCTTAATTTTTGTGCCTTAGTTAAGCTCCAAAAATATGGAATGCCTGCATGAGAAATCCAAAAAGTTTCATGAGTTTCCTTAATTTTAACTTTTAATAACATCGGCTTTTTTACGAGCCAATTAAAGTATTTAGACGCACTCTTGGATTTTAGAATGGGACTAAGAGTTTTAGCTTTCTTCTGATTATTATTAATTAAGCTAAGAAGATAAAGGTCATGATTTCCCAGCACTACTTTAATAGATTTCTTATTTTTAAGACAAAAATCTAATACTTCTAAAGATTGAGGACCTCTATTAACAAGATCTCCTGCAAAAATAAGAGTATCTTTTAAAGGATTGAATTCAATCTTTTTTGTAAGCTTTAAAAGCTCTTTAAAGCATCCCTGAACATCACCAATCACATAAGTAGACATAATTAAATTTTAGCAATCTCTCTGGTAATCTTTAAGTAAGACTCTAGAGTTAAATCCTCAGGCCTAAGTTGATTATTAATTTGAAGACTATCCCAGTCTAAATCTTTGCTTTTAAGATTATTTTTAATATTTTTACGTCGTGTCATAAATGAAAGATCAACAACTTCAAAGAAGTTTGTTATTTCATCATCATTTACCAAACTTTTTGTAAGGGGAGACATTCGAATAAAGCTTGAAGTGACTTTAGGTTTTATGTCAAAAGCTTCTGGCGGAACATCAAAAAGAATCTCGGTTTGGAAAAACGCTGAAAGCTTGATACCTAATTTACCCCAGTCTTTAGATCCAGGGCTTCCAGTAATTTTTTCAGCAACCTCTCTTTGAATTAAAAAATGCATGTCTTTAATTTGAGTAAAATAGTTAATGAGTTTAATTATAATTTGAGTAGATATATTGTAGGGGAGATTTCCTACAACTCTATGATCATTGGAATTAAGAAATGCAAAGTCACTTCTCAAAATATCACTTTGTATAAAATTATATTCCGCTGGGCCATGAAAAGATTTTTCTAAGTAGGCGATATTATCTCTATCGATATCAATCGCAGTTATGTGAACAGATTCTTTATTAAGTATCTTGGTTAACGCTCCCATGCCTGGGCCAATTTCTATAAATCTATCATCAGGTTGGGGATTTATAGATTCCTCCATTTCATACAATATTGCAGGATCTATTAGATAGTTTTGCCCAAATTTCCTTCTTTTATCTCTTTGACTCATTAGATCATCGATTTTGCAGTATTCAGAGCATTTTGTAGAGATGAGAAGCTAGCTTTGCCTGAACCAGCTATATCTAACGCAACTCCATGATCAACAGAAGTCCTTACAATAGGAACTCCTAGAGTAATATTAATACCTTCTCCAAAACTTAAAGCTTTAAGTACTGGAAGCGCCTGATCATGATACATAGCAAGATAAGCGTCGGTTTTTTTTAACATATTTTGAGTAAATGCAGTATCAGCTGAAATGGGATCACAGATATTAATTCCAACTTTTCTTAAATATTCCGCAGCTGGTTTTAATATTAAAGATTCTTCTGATCCTATAGTGCCACCTTCTCCTGCATGCGGGTTAAGTCCAAGCATAACCAATCTTGGAGCCTTAACTTTTAATTTTGATTTTAAATCTTCATTAAGAATAATTGCCTTAGCAATTACTTTCTTTTTTGTAATTGATTCAGCAACCTTTATTAAAGGTATGTGCGTTGTTACCAGAGCTACTCGCAATTGTTTTGCTGAAAGCAGCATTAGCACATCATTACTTTTAGTCATTGCTTGAATCCACTCTGTATGCCCAGAGAATTTAATTCCAGAATCTATAATATTTTTCTTACTAATAGGCCCAGTGACCAAGGCATTTTTTTTGCTAGCCTGGGCCTGCATAATCCCAAAATTTAAATTCTCAATAATATATGAGGCATTAGCAGGATTTAATTTTCCAGAAATGACACTTTTACATTTCGCTACTTCAATAATATGGAGAAGCCCTTTTTTATTTTTGATAGCACTTTTATCATCATCAATTGATGTGATCTTTATTTTTTTATTTAGTTGTTTTGCTCTATGCTCGAACAGTCTTTTATCACCCAAACAAATGATGGGTGTTTTAAAATTATCCCAATAATTCGATAGACATAATTGAATTATAAGATCGACACCTATTCCAGATGGCTCACCAGGGGAATAGAAGATCTTTTTCAATCTAGATTTTTTATTTCAACAAAAGCCTCTGCTCTGATAGATCTAAGAGTATTTTCTAGCTCTTCATCAAATTTTCTTGAGTAAAGTCCAGAATAGGCTCTATCTTCAATCAGCTCAGTAGTCTTATCAAAGTTTCTAGTGCCAAGGACTTCAAGAAAATGATAACCATAGTCAGTTTGAAAAACATCAGATATAACATTATTTTCAGAAGTAAGCATCACAGCTTCAAATTGCTTAACCATCACCCCGGCACCAAACCAATCAAGGTCACCACCGTTTAGAGCTGAACCTTCGTCCTCAGAAAACTCTTTGGCCAGCTTATCAAAATCCTCTCCTGCCATTATTCGGTTACGCACATCCTCAATTTCAATTAATGTTGTAGGCAAATCTCTTATCGCAGTCGGCATAAGAAGAATATGTCTCACATTCCATTGATCCTCATACTTAACAAAAGGACCCCTTTTTTCCTCAATCTTTAAAATATGAAAACCCGATCCAGTAGAAATAGGAGCACTTACTGTTCCAACAATTTCCTCCGCTAAGGCTAATCTAAATAGTTCTGGCATATCAGCAATTTTTCTCCATGGCATTAAGCCTCCAGAAGCTGCATTACCTGCAAGCGATACTTCTTTTGCAATTACCTCAAAACTTTCATCAGCATCTAATCTTTCTAATACCACTTGAGCCTTCTTTTCATTTTTTACTAATATTTGTCTAACTGACAACTCAGGTCTAAGTTGTGCAACTGAAGGATCAGTTTTCATAAAGCTTTCAAATTCTTGTTCAGTAATATTTATTTCATTACCGACTTTGCCCCTTTGAACTCTCTGAATAATCATGTCATTTCGAATTTTTTCTCTTACTGACTCATAAGATTGACCAGCCTCTTCAATAGTTAGTATAAATTCTTCAAGTGAAAGTTGATTATTGGCAGCGATAGTATCAAACGTCTGATTGAGTTCACCGTCACTTATTCTTATTCCAAACAAATCTCCAAGCTGCAGTTGAAGTTCTTCAATAATAAGTTTTTCTATAACCTGCTTTCGTATCTCATCCAAAGGAGGCATTGACATATTTTGTGCCTGTATATTCATCTTTACATCTAAAATACTTTTAGTAATTTGAGATTCCATGATTAAACCATCATCAACAATAACAGCGACTCTATCTAATATTTCTACTCTTGCTAGCACTATAGAAGGCAGCGCGATCAGTAATGAGAATATCGTTAGTTTTTTCATAAAAATTTCCTAGTAATTAAGTATTGAATTTTGAAGTAACTTGTCTATTTTATTTATCGATGAATTGAAGCCTTTCAGTTCAAATTCAAAGTTAATCCTACTTTTGTTTTCAATGTTTATCATATTGTCCCATGCATCATTTAGGTATGTATAGCTTGAATTATAAAGATCATTATATTTAGAAAGATTTTTATCACTTGTCATGACCCTAAAAGCTACACAACAGTTCTCATATTCTATTCCAAACATGCTCTCTACCTTAATATCATACTCATTATCTTGCTGTAATTTACTAATGATTTTAAAGCCATTTTTTAAATTAATTGAGGCAAATATTTCAGAGTAATTAAGAGTTTGCTTGAAATCACCAGCCATTCTTCTGTATCTTTTAGCAATTCCCAGGGTACCCATTGATGACTTTGTCATAAAATTCATACCGCCAATATGAACTTTATTTGTCTTTGCATCATAGCCACCATATATCTTGAATGAATTATTCATATTAGGCATCCACATTGAGGACATAATAAATTTATTCCTATTATTCATCATAGGAGGCATGGCAGTCAGATAAACTTTATTTTCAGAATGATTATATTTTTTGGCAATACCAAATTTAAATATATCTCGACTAGATTTTCTTATTTTATAAGTAAAACCAATACTATGAGAAGAGTCATCAGCAATTCTATCCATTCCTGAAAAGCGATCATTTGAAAAAACTTGATTGTTATAACCCATCATATTGCTATCAAATACAGGATTTCCAGCCTGATTCTTATATTGTGAAAAACCTAAGACCAATCTTGGTTGAATGATGGACATGCCATCAGTATTCTTTCTGATAAACATACTGCTAATATCAATTTTTAGATTAGGACTATTAATATTATTATTTTGCACTGAAGATTTCTGCAAGTTATAGCTTAAACTTTTAACACCCACAGACGTTTTAATTTTAATAAATTCTTTATTAAAGGTTTTAGATAAAGTTATATCTGAAAAAGTTCGCCTTCCTTCGAGTGGGTCTTCAATATTATTTAAATACTTACCTATCTTAGATGAGGCTCCGTAGAATTCATGCAAGTTGTCAGCTTTAAAAGTTGCGATATTTAATCTTTGCTTAATATTTATAGAATTAAATCTTTTATTAAAATTAAGATCAATCGAAGGTGATTTTTTATAACCATTTGAAAGAAGAGGGTTTAAAGACTGAAAACCTTGATGCTCAAGATCAATTGTTAAATTCTTAAAATGAGAACTTATAATAATATTTTGATTTAAATAATGATCGCGCTGCATCCCAATTGCAGTAATTTCGCCTGGGATATCTCTTAAAACCATAGCATCAGAAGCTTCACCCCAATTAATTACTATTTCACCCCAGTTAATTCCTGAGGCTTTATTAAGCATTAAAGAATCTTGAATCTTAAAAGCCCATCTTGAATCTTTAAGTTCAGGAAAATTATTCTGCATTTCCTTATCACTGTTAAAATAGAAAGCATCAATATTATTTTTAGTATGCGCCTTAAAGTAGCGATAATTAATTTCAATACCAGAACCTCTCTCAGCAATATTTCTTACTCCAAGGGTAATATCAGAATGGGCAGACAGTATGGCAAAGTAAGGAATAGAAAAATCGACACCATCAGAAGAAGAAGAAATAGAGGGCTCCAAGAATCCAGATAATCTTTCGCTAGTTGTTGCAAATGGAAGATAGGGAGCTTTAATTACGCTAGCTCCACCAAGTTTTAAGGTAAGGTTTCTAGCATAACCCCTAGAAGTTTTATTATTTAACACCAAATCATCAGCTCCAATGAGCCAACCTATTTTAGGATCTGCGCAAGAGGTAATCTCTGCTTCTTTAATTGAAAGCTGATCACTTAAAGAGCCCTCTAAGGACTTAAAGCTAATATTTAAACCTTTTAAAGAAAGAAAAATACTACCATCTTCCATTTGAATCTGATCATTTGATCTATTAAAGAAGCCTTCATTGCCTTTTAAGAGCACTTGTTCAAGAGACAGGGTTGTATTTTCTTTAAATTCTATTAATTCTTTAGAAGCTCCAATTAACGCATTAGAAGAATTTAGCAGACCGCCAGGAAAATCAATTTTTACATTGTTATTAAGACTAATAGCCTGATTATCATCAAATTTTAGTGAATCAGCCTCAACACTAATATTTTTATCTTTAACTATGATCCCTATATTTGGATTGTAAATAAGGCAAGATGAAGCGCTATATGTTTTATCTACAGTTATTAGCTCTGAATTATTATTCTCAGCACCAAGATTGAATGCTAACAATAATATTGCTGACACAGCAGCTAATTGCGTTTTTTTCATTTTGTTTATTTTATACCTGTTAGCTTAGAAAGCGTATTTTAAGGAAAGTTCTATTTTACCCTTTAAACTATTTTGAAATAAACTCTTCGAGATCAGTCAAACTATCTTTTCCAAAGAAGATTTCATCATCTGCAAAAAATGTAGGAATTCCAAAAGCACCTCTTTCAACGGCATCACTAGTATTTTGAATCAATTGATCTTTAGTTTCCTGACTCTGCATTTGTTCAACGAGGTTATTAATATCTATTTCAGTCTTGTCAGTCAGAAGCTTTACAAGAACATCTTGATCTGCAAGATTTAAACTTTCTTCCCACATTCCTTTAAATATCGTTTCTATATAAGCATCAAAGACATTTAAAGACATTGCAGCAATAGCAGCTCGTTGGAGCTGAAGAGTCATGACTGGAAAAAATGAGTTCATTGTAAAATCTTCAAGATTATATTTTTGTATAAATCTTTTAATTTCAATATGCTGATATTCCAGTTTATTTGTGATGCCATTAAAGGCCATCATAGGCGCCTGGTTATTAGTAATTTTAAAAATACCTCCCAATAAACATGGTACGTAGTTAAAAGCTACCCCAGTTCTTTTTTCAATTCCTGGGATTACTTTATGACACAAGTAAGCATTAGGGCTGGCAACATCAAATATAAAGTCTACTTTCATTTTTATTGATTAATTTGTTAAAGTTTAATATTACAAGATAAAATTTCATATGAAAAATAATTCAGACTACTCAGCCATCATAATCGGTGCAGGTGTTGCTACCGGAAGTGCGTTAACAAAAAAATTTGCTCAAGAAGGATATAAGGTATGCCCAGTTCGAAGAGAAAGAAGCATGTCTGAACTTGATATTTTAACTGATCAAATTAAGAGTGATGGAGGTTGGGCGCAAGGATTTGGTATTGATGCTAGAGATGAAGACTCTATTGTAAGTTTATTTAAAGAGGTTGAAGAAACTATTGCCCCAATTGATGTAGTCATTTTTAATCCAGGGGCTAATGTTTTCTTCCCCATAGAAGATACCACTGCTCGAGTTTACAGAAAGGTCTGGGAAATGGCAGCATTCGCTGGGTTCTTAACTGGAAGGGAGGCTGCAAAATATATGAAACCAAGAGGGCATGGCTCAATTTTGTTCACTGGCGCTACTGCATCTATTAGAGGCGGATCAGGGTTTTCGGCATTTGCTGGAGCTAAGTTTGCATTAAGAGCATTAACCCAAAGCATGGCAAGAGAGCTTGGCCCTGAGGGTATTCATGTAGCACATATGATTATTGATGGCGCAATTGATACACCATGGATAAAAGAAAATTTTCCAGACGCATATGCACTTAAAGAAAAAGACGGTATCCTAAGCCCTGAAAAGATTGCTGAAACCTATTGGAGTGTCCATTCTCAGCATAGAACAGCTTGGACCCAAGAGTTAGATATCAGACCCTATATGGAAAAATTTTAAAGGAAAAAAATTATGAGTTTAAAAGATAAAGTTATTTTTATTTCAGGTGGTAGTAGAGGCATTGGATTAGCTATGGCTAAAAGAGCTGCCATAGATGGAGCAAAAATTGTTGTTGCCGCTAAAACAGCAGAACCTCATCCAAAACTTCCTGGAACTATATTTACAGCTGCAGAAGAAATAATTGAAGCTGGTGGTGACGCTTTGCCAATGGTATGTGATATTCGCGATGAAGATAATGTTCGTGATGCTGTGAATAAAGCTGTTGAGCATTTTGGTGGTATTGATATTTGCATCAATAATGCCTCTGCTATTCAACTAACCAATACTCTTGATACAGCCATGAAGCGCTATGATCTTATGCATCAAATTAACGGCAGAGGAACCTATATGGTTAGTAAATATTGCTTACCGCATCTTTTAAAATCAGAGAATCCTCATATTTTAAATTTATCACCACCCCTGGATATGGATCCAAAATGGTTTGGTTCACATGTTGGCTACACGATGGCTAAGTACACTATGAGTATGTGTGTTCTAGGAATGGCTGAAGAATTTAAAGAGCAAGGTGTTGCAGTTAACGCACTTTGGCCTAGAACAGCAATAGCAACTGCTGCAGTTCAAAATCACCTGGGTGGAGACGAGATTATGAGATTATCCAGAAATGTAGATATTATGGCTGATGCTGCTTATACAATTTTAACAAAAGACTCTAAAAGCTTCACCGGTAATTTTTGTATCGACGACCTAGTTCTTCATGATGCGGGTGTTAGAGATTTTACTAAGTATGCAAATGTGCCTTATGCAGAATTGATGCCTGATTTCTTTGTTCCAGACAATACTCCATTACCAGATGAGGTAAAAAACAGCTAATTTGAAAGAATCAGAAATTATAGAGTTAGCAGCTCAATGCGGTTATGAATGTGAAAGAGCTATAGCTTTAAAATTAGAGGCTAGTGGTCGAGAATACTGGAGACTAATTTGTGACTCCAACAATCTAGTACTCTGCTTTTTAGATTCAGCTAATGGAAACCATCTTGAATTCTGTAACTTAGCAGATGCTTTATCTGCATATAATATAAATGTACCTAAAATCTTACTGCACAAGCCAGACCTTGGCATTACCATTCAAGAAGATCTTGGAGATGATGATCTATTAGAAATTGTTGATGAATCTAATAAAGAAGAATTAATATATAAAAGCTTAGAGCTGCTCGTACAAATCCAAGAAATACCAGACCTTAATATCAGTAGGCTTTCAGAAGACGCATTATCAGACCAGGTTAATCTTTTTAGTGAAGTATTTTGTAATGAATTTCTACAAATTGAGGCTGATCAATCTATTTTAGAATTATCTAATGCTGTGATAAAAAATCTTAGTGATCATCCTAAGCTTAATTGCCATTTTGATTTCGAGAGAAGGAATCTTATCGCCTCAGAAAATAATGTAATTAGTGTGATAGATTTTCAAGATCTCTGTATAGGCCCAATTGGAATAGATTTGGCAGGAATATTGCTAGATCACTATCTGATATTCGATGAGACTTTTGTAAAAGACTCTTTAGTATTTTATAAAACTAAATCTTCCGTGGATTTAAATACTGATGAGTTATTTGAGTGTTTTAGGTGGGGCGGTATTCAAAGAAATATGAGAATATTGGGCACTTTATCAAGACTATATATAAATAATAATAGGTCTTTTAGGTTAAATGATTTGCCTATGATTTTAGATAATTTAATAAGTATTATTCCTGATAATTGGGCTTGTAAAAATTATATGATTGATATAATTCAGCCTAAATTAACAAAAAAACTGGCATCAATATGAAAGCAATGGTTCTTGCGGCAGGCATCGGTAAAAGGCTACTGCCATTTACAAAAGATATGCCAAAACCTTTAATTGAGGTTGGAACAGAGACTTTACTTGATAGAAATATTAATAAAATATTAGATGCAGGCATCAGTGAAATTATTATCAATGTTTCCTATCTTGGAGATATGATTGAAAAACATTTAGCAGAGAATTATACAGATCAAGATATTACAGTTATAAAAGAACAATGCATCTTGGGTACAGGCGGCGGTATTTTAAATGCTATTGAGTATTTTGGAGACACACCCTTTCTTTTAATTAATGCTGATACCTATCATGAGATACCAATAGATATACTACCTACTGATGTTGAGTTTGCTCACCTAGTGGGCGTTCCTAATCCAGAGTATAATACTCTTGGAGATTTCTCTATAAAAAATAATAAAGTTATTATTTCTGAAGCCCAAAATGATCTGACATTTGCAGGAATATCAGTCATTAATCCAACTATTTTTAAAACAGCTCAATTACCAAAAGCACCTTTTGATATCTGGAATTATGTCCTTAAAGATTTTATTAACCTAAATAAAGTTACAGGCGAAAAAGCTGATGAATTATGGATAGATGTTGGGTCTCCTGAGCGTCTTTCTCTTGCCATTAGTGCTCATAAAGAAGAGAATTAGCCCATGAGTGACAAGAAATACATAATTGCACCTTCAATTCTTTCAGCAAACTTTGCAACACTTGGAGTTGAAGTTGAGGATGTTATGTCATCTGGAGCAGATTGGGTCCATTTTGATGTTATGGATAATCACTATGTTCCAAATTTAACCATAGGACCTATGGTATGCAAGTCTCTTCGAGACTACGGCATAAAGAATTTTATTGATGTTCATCTTATGATTGAACCTGTAGATGATTTGGCTGCAGCTTTTATTAAAGCTGGCGCTGATCTAGTTAGCTTTCATCCTGAAGCCACAAAGCATGTCCATAGATCTATTAATGCCATTAAAGATGCTGGCTGCAAGGTTGGACTAGCAATTAATCCAGGCACTTCTCTTAACGTACTTGAGGATGTAATTGAAGATTTAGATCTTGTATTACTTATGAGTGTAAATCCAGGATTTGGTGGTCAAAGTTTTATTAAGGGCACTTTAAATAAAATCGCTAAAGTTCGCAAAATGATTGATGCAACAGGAAAAGATATTAGATTAGAGGTTGATGGGGGTGTTAATTTAAGTACTATAGCTGAGGTAGCAGAGGCAGGTGCTGATACATTTGTTGCTGGTTCGGCAATTTTTGGCACTGATAATTATGAAGACACCATCACAAAACTCCGCGCACAAATTTCTTAAATTTTTTTTAATCAGTAGTCTCGTCCTACCTGCTGTTTCCTATTCACAAACCCAAACTATAAAATTAAGCTCAGTATTACCCAATATTGAGGTAGCAGATAATTTTTCTTCTAGAAGAAGAGGCTTAATGTTTAGGTCTTCACTTCAATCAAATACAGGCATGTTATTTATATGGGAAGATTACACAACAAGATGTATGTGGATGAAAAATACCAATATACCCCTTAGCATTGCTTTTATGTCTAAAGAAAAAGAAATTTTAGAAATTTATGATATGGTTCCCATGTCTGAAGCAAGCATATGTTCTAAAAATAAAGCTGCTTTCGCTTTAGAGGTAAATAAAGGCTGGTTTAAAGAGCATAATATTTCCAGCGGAAACATAATAGATTTTTAAAATGATTACTAAAGAAGAGTATATAAATTATGCTAATTCAGCTTATACAATTATCCCTATAACCAGGGAAATTATTAAAGATAACGATTCACCAATTTCTTTATATTTAAAGATTTCAGAACAACAAAACACCTTTTTACTTGAATCCATTGAAGGCGGCGACAAGTGGGCTCAATATTCAATTATTGGTTTTGGATGTAAAGATTCTATAAAAATTTCAGGTAATCAAGTTGATACAAATATTGATGGAGTTTCAGGCTCTTTTTATTCAGAAGATCCATTAAGCAGCATCCAGGAGATTACTTCCCAAGATACAGCGCCTGAATTGGATGGAATGCCTAGATTTTATGGTGGCTATGTTGGATTTTTTGCATATGAGAGTGCTCAGTATGCTGAAACTAAAATCGCTAATCTAGCTCCTAAGAATTCTAAATTTAAAGATCATATGCCAGAGATCTTTTTGATTAAGGCAGAGAAACTAATCATTTATGATAACTTTGCCAATACAACCAAGATTATATTTAATGCAAATCCAGAAAAATTTTCCTATGAGGAATCTCAGGCTGAGTTAGATAAAATTGAGAGCCTCATTAGTCATTCTGTAAAGATTCCTAATGATGATTTTAAAAAGCCCACAGGAAGTCTTGAATTTAAATCAAACTTCACCAAGCCAGAATATCTAGATGCAGTTAATGTTATTAAAAGTTATATTAAAGAGGGAGATGTTATGCAGGTAGTTCTTGCACAAGATTTTTGCTCAGATTTTCATGGCGATCCATTTGTTTTATATAGAGCGATTCGAAAACTTAACCCTTCCCCGTATATGTACTTCCTAGATTTTGAAGATTATCAGGTAGTCGGCTCATCTCCTGAAATCTTAATTCGATTAGAGGATGAAGAGTTAACCTTAAGACCGCTTGCGGGAACTAGAAAAAGAGGCAATACCCCTGAAGAAGATCTAATTAACGAAGAAGATTTATTAAATGATCCAAAGGAGATAGCTGAACACTTAATGCTCATTGATTTGGGAAGGAATGATATTGGCAAAGTTTCAAAAATTGGATCAGTGAAGGTCACTGACAAGATGATTATTGAAAAATATTCACACGTAATGCACATCGTCTCAAATGTTGTAGGTAGTATTGCTACAGATTTAAATTATATTGATGCTCTTAAAGCATCGCTGCCTGCTGGTACTTTATCTGGGGCTCCTAAAATAAGAGCAATGGAAATTATTCACGAGCTTGAGCCAAGCTCTAGAGGTATTTATGGTGGAGCCATTGGATATATTTCTTGGAATGGCAATATAGATACTGCTATAGCAATTAGAACAGCAGTTATTAAAGATAATATTATTCATGTTGGTGCAGGAGCCGGCATAGTGGCTGATTCAGTACCTGAAAATGAGTGGCTAGAATGTAAACAAAAATCCAAGGCATTTGTTGATGCTATGGAGATGATCTCATGATTTTGGTTATAGATAATTACGATTCCTTCACCTATAACCTAGTCCACTATATTGGGGAGCTTGGAGAAGAGGTTGTTGTAAAAAGAAATGATGAAGTAACGCTCCAAGACATAACTATTCTTAATCCAGACAAGATCGTAATTTCTCCAGGACCTTGTACTCCAAATGAAGCCGGCATCTCAATTGATTTAATAAAAGCTTCATCAGTTCCAATACTAGGAGTTTGTTTAGGGCATCAATCTATAGGAGCAGCATTTGGTGGCAAGATTATAAAAGCTCCAGAAATATTTCATGGGAAACTCTCAGAAATTACTCATAATAATAAAGATCTATTTAAAGATATCGATAATCCTTATTCAGTAGTTAGATATCACAGCTTAATTATTGAAAAAGACTCTTTACCAGATGAGTTAGAAATAACTTCGGTAATCAAAGATAATTCTGACATTATCATGGCAGTCCAGCACAAAGAGCGACCAATTTACGGAGTACAATTTCACCCTGAATCCATAGAAACAGATTTTGGTAAAAAACTTATTCAAAATTTCTTAATATTATGATTGAAAATATTCTTAAAAAATTAGAAGCCAAGAAGCACTTAAAATCTGAAGAGATGCAGTTTGCTGTCGAAAGCATAATGACCGGTGAGGTTGATGATAGCGATATCGAGAAATTCCTTTTAGCTTTAAATAAAAAGGGTATTAAAGAGGTGGAAATAACTGCTGCTGCTCAAGTTATGAAAGAAAAATCTTTAAGATTTAATTTAGGAGATGGAAGTCATATTGATACTTGTGGAACAGGTGGCACAGGGCTTCATACATTTAATTGTTCTACCGCATCATCGTTTGTTGCTGCAGCTGGTGGCGCTCAAATTACTAAACACGGCAATAAAGCTATCTCTAGCAAATCCGGCAGTGCAGATTTTTTAACAGCTGCAGGTGCTGATATTGGCCATGATAGAGAAAAGCTTGAAAAAGTTTTTGCCAAGGTTGGATTTGTATTCTTATTTGCTCCTTTACATCATCAATCCATGAAATATGTCATGCCAGCACGACAACGTATAGGCCAAAAAACTATTTTTAACTTGTTAGGCCCCCACACCAATCCTTGTGGAGCTAAAAGACAAGTTCTAGGTGTTTATGATAAAAAACTACTTAAGACCTTTTCAGAAGTATCAAAAAATTTACGCATGGAGCATGTCTTAATTGTTCATGGAGATGACGGCCTGGATGAAATAACTATTACAGGCTCAACCACAATTTCTGAACTTAAGAATTATAAAATTAATCAGTACAAAATATCACCAAAAGATTTTGGGCTTTCAACTGCAGACCTTAGCGAGATATCAGCTCAAACGCCTGAAGAAAGTTTGCTTTTAGTCCGAGAGGCTTTTGCTGGAGAACAATCAGCAGTTCAAGATATGATTGCTCTAAATGCTGGAGCTGGCCTTTATGTTGCAAGAAAATCTGAGTCTATTGCAGATGGAGTAGAGCTAGCTTTTGATTTAATGAATAATGGTAAAGCAGCTGATAAGCTAGCAGCCTATGTAAGAGTATCAAATAGCTAATGACAATTTTAGATGACATTGTAAAAAATACTAAAGCCAAATTAATTGAAAAAAAGGCAGCAGTATCTTTAGATGATATTAAATTGCAGCTCAGCACATTAAATCTTCCAAAGGGTAAATTCAAGGCAAGCCTTGCTGGAAAAGCAGAGGCTATTATTGCAGAAATAAAAAAAGCTTCACCAAGTGCAGGGATTATTAGTGAGAACTTTGATCCAATCCAAAAAGCTCAAGAATATGAGACTTTTGGAGCTTCAGCCTTATCTATTCTTACAGAAGAAGACTTCTTTTTAGGCAGCAATCAGTACTTAAAAGACGTTAAAGCAATAACATCACTACCTATTTTAAGAAAAGATTTTATGGTTGATGAATATCAGATATATGAAGCTAAATTAATAGGAGCTGACTGTATTTTACTCATTGCCAGTGTTCTATCTGATACAGAAATTACTAATTTTGTAGATTTAGCTGAAATACTTGAATTAGATTATTTGATTGAAGTTCATGATCTAGAAGAGCTTCAAAGAGTTGGGCATTTTGAGAATGCATTAATAGGAGTTAACAACAGAAACCTCAAAACATTTGAAGTTGATATTAATAACTCCGTGAATTTAAAAAATTCTTTTTCGGGTGATAATATTTTTATTGCTGAATCTGGTATCAAAAATAAAGATGATATGAACTATCTAAAAGAAAAAGGCATGAGTGTCTTTTTAATTGGCGAAAGTCTTATGAAAGGAAATTTCTAAATATAAGCGCTTGTTGTTGTCATTACTTTTGCAGTAGCTGACATTATTTTTTTTGTTGGAATTTTAAGTTCTTCTCCACCATTATCAACAGCTTGCTGAGCATGAAGATCTTCGTCTTGACGCATCGTTTTTAATATCTCAATCGTTTCTTTATCTTTAGGTGATATTTTATCTAAGTGTTTATCTATGTGAGCTACTACTTGTTTCTCTGTTTCTTCCACAAAGCCTAAACTAACTTTTTCTCCAAAATTTCCAAATACTGCGCCTATAGCGAAAGATCCTGCATACCAAATTGGATTTAATATTGAACCTTTTCCATCAAGCTCATCTAAACGTTTTTTACACCAAACAAGATGATCTGTTTCCTCTTCACCAGCTTCGATGAGATGTTTTTTTATTTCTGGATCTCTGCATACTAATGCTTGGCCACGATATAAAGCTTGAGCTGCAACTTCCCCAGCTAAATTGACTCGCATCATTTGAATAGATAATTTTTTTTCTTTTTTTGTAAGCTCTTCAGAATTCTTTTCAGCAGGCTCAGGCGGATAAGGTCTATCAGTCCCATATTTTTTATTTGATAGAGTCTTTAGTGCAATATCAAATTCATTAACAATGTTATCTATAAAACTCATTGAATTCCTTTAAAACCAATATCTTTTCTGCAAAAAGCTCCTTCAAAAGAAACTGTATCCACTAAATTATAAGCTTTTTCTTGAGCTGCCTTTAAATCATCACCTAAAGCTGTGGCACAAAAAACTCTACCACCAGAAGTAAGTATTTTCTGATCATAAAGTTTAGTTCCGGCATGAAAGAGTTTCATATCTTCATCACTTGAAGGCTTAATAGTAACTTTATGATTCGATGCGTAGCTCTCTGGATAACCTGCGCTAGCTATAACAACTCCACATGCATGTTTGTCAGTCCACTTTATTTCATATGAATCCAATTGATCATCAATAGCAGCAAGGCATAATTGAACGAGGCTAGATTTCAGTCTGAGTAAAATAGGTTGCGTTTCAGGATCCCCAAAGCGACAGTTAAACTCAAGAACTTTTAACTCACCCTTGCTAATCATGACCCCAGCATAAAGAAATCCTAAGTAGGGCGAGCCCTCTGCAATCAAACCATCCATAGTTGGTTTCATGACTTCATTAAGAATTTTTTGATGCATACGCTCATCAATAATGGGAGCAGGAGAGTATGCGCCCATACCTCCGGTATTTAATCCCACATCACCTTCGCCAACAGCCTTATGATCTTGGCTTGTAGCAAGTGAAACTATTTTATCTTTACTAACTACAGCAATAAAACTAGCTTCTTCACCTTCCAAGAAATCTTCTATAACAACTCTACTCCCAGCTTCACCAAAAGCCTGATCTTTAAAAATACTTTCTAATGCCTCAACAGCATCTTGGTTGGTATCGCAGATAATCACTCCTTTCCCAGCAGCAAGACCATCAGCTTTTACAACAGTAGGATAATCAATGTCCTCAATATATTGTCTTGCAGCAGAATAATTATCAAAAGAAGCATAGGCAGCTGTTGGAATTCCATATTTTACAAAGAAGTCTTTGGAAAAGGTTTTAGAACCCTCTAATTGAGCAGCAGCTTGAGAGGGACCAAAAGTTTTTATATTTTTACTTTGCAAATAATCAGTTAAGCCATTTACCAAAGGTTGCTCAGGCCCAATTATGACAAGACCTATAGTTTCTTTTATGCAAAAGTCTTCTATTGCTTGAAAATCATTTGCATTAATTGAGATATTACTTAATTTTTGCTCCAAGGCTGTGCCAGCATTTCCTGGACATACAAATACTTTGATAACCGACTCATCCTGTGCTGATTTCCATGCTAAAGCATGTTCTCTGCCGCCTGAGCCTATTACTAAAACTTGCATTAGTGCCTAAAGTGTCTAGTATTTGTGAATACCATTGCTATATCATTCTCGTCTGCAGCAGCAATAACTTCTTCATCTCTGATAGATCCACCTGGCTGGATGATGGCTGCTATTCCGCTTGAAGCTGCTTTATCAATACCATCTCTAAATGGAAAAAATGCATCTGATGCCATTACGGCTCCTGTAACCTCTAAACCTTCTTCTTTTGCTTTAAGGTTAGCTATATCTGCGCTGATTACTCTACTCATCTGTCCAGCTCCTATTCCAATAGTTTGCTTATTTCTTACATAAACAATGGCATTGGATTTAACAAATTTAGCTACTCTCCATGCAAACATTAGGTCATTAATTTCATTATCACTAGGTTGTCTTTTAGTAACACATTTGAGATCTTCTTGAGGGACCATAAACGTATCATCACTTTGAATTAATATTCCACCAGATACTTTTTTAATAACTCCTGGATAAGGATCATCTTGAATTAGATCTACTCTAAGGACTCTTATATTTTTTTTCTTAGCAAAGATATCAAGAGCACCTTCCTCGTAATCAGGCGCAATGACCACTTCAACAAACTGCCTACTATCTATTTCGGTAGCTGTTTTAGTATCCAGAGTTTTATTTAAAGCAATAATTCCACCAAAAGCAGAAGTTGGATCTGTCTTAAAAGCTAAATCATAAGCATTAAAAATCGAATCAGCCTCAGCAACACCACAAGGATTAGCATGCTTAACAATCACACACGCCGGATCATTAAATTCTCGAACACATTCCCAGGCAGCATCTGCATCGACGATATTATTATAAGAAAGCTCTTTGCCTTGAATAATCTCAGCATTAGCAATATTTTTATGTTCTAAATTAGAAAAAGTTAAAAGGCTGGCAGCTTGATGAGGATTTTCTCCATAACGCAGAGAGCTTTCTTTACTAAAAGAATAGTCTGGTAAATGTGATTGAGTTTCACCAGCTAAATAATTTGAAATCGCAGCATTGTAATCTGCCATAAGTGTAAAAACTTTTAATGAGAGCTCTTTCCTAAAATCGTAAGAAATACCATCCTGACTCTCCCACTCATTAATAAGTCTAGAATAATCTGAGGGATCAGAAACAACAGCTACATCTTTAAAATTCTTAGCAGCTGAACGAATCATAGTAGGGCCACCAATATCAATTTTTTCAATAGCTTCATCAAAAGAGCATCCAGAGGCAATAGTTTCTTTAAATGGATATAAGTTAACAACCACTAAATCTATAGTTTCATAACCGCGTTCAGTTAGAACCTCCATATCTTGATCACGCCTTGCAAGAATGCCAGCATGAATCTTTGGATGAAGTGTTTTTACTCTTCCATCCATCATTTCCTCAAACCCAGTAAAATCTGATACTTCAATAACATTATCAGTTATTGCTTTAATAGCTTTATAAGTTCCTCCTGTAGAGAGAATCTTTACCTCTTGGGCAACAAGAAAATGAACTAGGGTATCTAAACCATTTTTATCAGATAAGCTTATTAATGCTGTTTTTGGTTTTATTGGCTTCATTTTAAAAGTCCATATTTTTTTAATTTTGTTCTAAGGGTTGCTCTATTAATACCAAGTATTTGAGAAGCTTTACTTTGATTTTGATTTACAAACTTCATAGTCGATATAAGCAATTGCGGCTCTACCTCATCTAATACAAGCTTATAAACATTGATGGGCATATTGGAACCAAGTTGCTGATAATAACGATTCATGGCTTTTCTAACCTCTTCTTTTAAAGGTTTTTTTGAATAGTCATCGAATGATGTAATTTTTTTTGCCAAGCTTAGTTTTTAAGAAACAGAATCCATAAGTTTACAGTTGATTAAAAAATGCTCAATAGCAAATTAGAGATTAATTAGAGTTTTTTTATCATTACCCAAAATAATTTGTTTAATTTGATTATCTTTTACCAACAATCTGGTGCATGAAGTGTAATCTGGATAAAAGTAAAGTAATTTACTATTCCGCAATACAGAAGCTGCAATAGCATTTATAACCATAAAGTGACTAAAAATTACAGCGTCACTATTTATAGAAGAAAGTGCATTCATAATATTATCTTGCCAGCTCTTAACTTCTTCTGGCAGAGTGTTTATATCTTGAGACATAACTTCTCTTAACCAATTTTGTTTTTTATCATTAGAAATTTTTTCAGAGGGGATTTCAGAGAATTCATTCTGGATTTTAAGATCTTTGTTGTAATACATTGCAAGCGGTTGGCCTGTTTCAACAGCTCTAAGTTTTGGACTTGAGATAAATTTAAAGTTTTCTAAATTTTCTTCTGAAAATGTTTCAATTAACTTTTCAGCTTGTTTTTTGCCATCATTACTTAAACCAGGGTCAATGTGCTCGCCCCAAGATGCACTTGCTTCTCCGTGTCTAATTAAAACTAAAGTGTGAATTGCCATTTATAGAATTTTAATAGTAATTATAATGGTATTGTGAAAACTCATAGAATGTATTTTAAGGATTTATCTAATATCAGCTCAGTATGTGAGCTGGATAATGCTCAGTCTGCCCATATAGCAACGGTTTTACGCCTAAAAGAGGGTGATGAAATTGAGTTATTTGATGGAGAAGGATTATCTTGTAAGGCTAACATTACTGTTAGTTCTAAAAGAAATGCTCAACTAGAACTCATACCGTCATCAAAAGAAACACAAAATTTAAGTAATCAGCTAGTTGGAGTCCTTCCATATATTAAGAAAGATAATATGTCTTTTATGGTTCAAAAATTAACAGAGCTTGGAGTTACGCGGATGATTTTCTTTAAGCCTGACAGATTAGATCAAAGTTTAGTAAAAAAAGACTTATCTAAATTAAAAGACAAACTTCAAGAGGTAGCGATAGGAGCATGCAAACAATCTGGAATAAATTTTTTACCAAAGCTAGAGCATTGCGATGACTTGACAGAGGTTTTTAATAAACCATCCATAGCAGCATCAAATAATTTCGCATGTTTTTTTGATCTAGAAGCTACCAATCATTTATCTTCAAATGACTTAGCTGATAAAGACGAATATATTTTTATTACCGGCCCAGAGTCTGGTTTTTCTGATGAAGAAAGGTTTACCATGTTAGAAAAGAATATCTCTGTTAAATCATTGGGAAAAAATATTCTTAGAGCAGAGACAGCGCCGATAATTAGCGCTACTCTAATCCAATCCTTTTTAGGAAATATTTGAGTTTCATGAGCAATAAAATTTTATTTATAACAGATCCGGTATCTACACTTAATGTTAGTAAAGACACATCATTATTTATGGTTGAACATGCTCAAAGATTAGGTATTTCATCCTTCCAATGCGAGACAAGTGATATTTCTTTTCAAAACGCCTCTGTAAAGGCATGCGCATATGCAATTGAGTTAAAAGATAAAGAAATTCTTTTACAAGAAGCTAGTGAGGATATTAATCTTAAGGACTTTAAATGTGTATTTATGCGTAAAGATCCCCCAGTTGATCAAGACTATATGAATACACTGCATTTACTTGATTTAGCAAGTTCAGAGGGTGCAAATATCATCAATGATCCAAGTGCAGTAAAGAAATTTAATGAGAAGATATTTGCTCTATATTTTGCTAAATATATTCCCAATACAATCATCACCTCAAAGGTATCTGAAATTAAATCTTTCGCACAAGATTTTAATGAAATAGTTATCAAGCCCTTAAATGGCATGGGCGGAGAATCAATTTATAAATTAAACGAGATAGGCTCTGAAGAAGAAGCCATTATTGAGGACTTAACAAATCAAGGTTCAACCTCAATTGTAGGACAAGAATTTCTTCCTGAAATTTATGATGGTGACTTTAGAATACTTATTATTAACGGAAAACCATTTCAAAAAACTTTAGCAAGAATCCCCCAGGGTGGAAGTTTTAAAGGCAATCTAGCAGCAGGCGGGAAAGGGGTTGCTCAAGATTTAAAGCCACATCAAGAAGCAGTAGCAACTGAAATAGGCGAAGTCTTAGTTAAAAATGGAATTCTATTTGCTGGTTTGGATATGATCGGCAGCAAGGTAACTGAGATTAATGTAACAAGCCCAACTTGCGCAAGAGAAATATTTGAACAGACTGGAGAGGATCCTATTAAGGAATTGTTTAGTAACTTATGAGTTATGCAATTCTTCATACTAAAAAAGTAACAAGACGTCTTGATATTGGCAAATCAACTTATATATCAATAGGCGTTCATCTCCTTTTAATATTTGGAATAACATTTGCAAATGTCTACGATCTTCCAACTTTTGAAGATTCACCTATTATAAATATTAGGCTAGCAAATTCCTCAGTTGAACAAGATGGCTTTTTAAGTATGAATGAAGAAAAGCTAGATACCTTTTCTCCAGAAACAGCAGATACAGCTGCTAAAAGAAAAGATATGCGAGCTGAAAGTTATAAAGTTAAAAGATTGGAAGCAAATTCAGACGTAAATTCCTCAGAAGCCTTTTATTTAAATGCTTGGCAAAGAAAAGTAGAAACTATAGGGGAGAGTGTTATTACTGCCTCTGATTATGCTGTATCTAATCAAACAGTCAGATTAATGGCCACGGTAGACTCATTTGGTAATTTATTAAAATCAGAGATTCTTATTTCCTCTGGTAGCAAGGAAACTGATAAGCTCGCATTGCAAATCTTAAAAGAGTCCGCACCCTTTAAACCTTTTAATGATGACATGCAAAAAGGCTATAAGATTCTAGAAATAGTTAGAGATTGGAACTTTGGTGGTTAGAAGAATATGCAAATACTAGCTTTCGATTTTGGTACCAAGAAAATTGGTATTGCTGTTGGCCAGACGATTACAAAAACCTCATCACCTCTAGCAATTATTTTTAATTATAGAAATAAAATAAATTGGCCTGAGATTGAAGAGATTCTTAACGAATGGAAGCCAGAATTAATTTTAGTTGGTAAGCCACTTAATATGGATGGAACAGAAAGTGATATTATGAAAACTGTAGAAAGTTTTGTGAAGAAATTAAAAAAAATATCAAAAATAAATTGTGAATATGTGGATGAACGACTTACAAGTTTTGAAGCAAGAGAAAAGGTAGCAGATATTGGCTCGACATTAGTAGACGCCCATGCAGCTAAAATTATATTAGATAACTGGTTCAATAAAAGTGTCGATACCCTCTAGTTTTATAGATCAAATTCTTGATCAAGCCGATATTGTCGACATTGTTGGTAGACGCATACAGCTTAATAAAAAAGGTCAAAATTTTTGGTGTTTATGTCCTTTTCACGATGACAAGAAGCCTTCTATGGCAGTCAATCAAGATAAACAATTTTTCTATTGTTTTGTTTGTAACGCTTCAGGTAACTCCATTCATTTTTTAAGACGTTATGAAAACCTTGATTTTGTAGATGCTATTGAAACTCTAGCCTCAAGTGTTGGCTTAGAAGTGCCTTATACCAAGCAAGTTGTCGAAGAAACAAAAGCTAAAGAAATCAATGAGGAAGCTAATACTATATATAAGAATTCTTTAAAATCATCTGATGGAGCTGAGGCTGTTACGTATCTAAAAAATAGAGGAATTTCTGGCGAAACTGCTGCGTTTTTTAATCTTGGTTTTGCAAAAGATGGCTGGACTAATTTATATGACAAGCTGTTACCTAAATATTCTAAACCTGATATTTTAGAATCAGGATTATTTAGCGCTAAGGAAGAAAAAGTTTTTGACTTCTTTAGAGCTAGGCTTATGTTTCCCATTAGAAATATTCGAGGCCAATGTGTGGCTTTTGGAGGCAGGATTCTTGGTGATGGCGAGCCTAAGTATTTAAATTCTCCAGAAACAAAAACCTATAGTAAATCAAATGAACTTTTTGGTTTATATGAAGCAAGAGAGCTTAATAAATCCCTTGATTCACTTATAGTTGTTGAAGGTTATATGGACGTAATAGCTTTACATCAAAATGGAGTTAAAAATGCTGTTGCCTCTCTTGGCACTGCTATAACAGCAAAGCATGTTTCCAAACTTATGCGCTATGCTAAAAATATATACGTTGCATTTGATGGTGATCTAGCTGGAAGAAAAGCAGCCTGGAAAGCGGTTGAGAACGCGCTCCCTATTTTAAGAGAAGATGTAAAAATAGGCTTTATCTTTTTAGAAGAAGGACATGACCCAGATAGTTATATAAATGAAAAGGGTAAAGATGCTTTCAATAAACTTTTAGAAAATAATATTTCTTTCTCTAAATTCTTCTTATCAAAAATTAAAAAAGTTGATGATCTTGAAACGATTGAGGGAAGATCAAAGGCGGCTAAGTTTGCTATTCCTTTGATTAATAGCATTAATAATGAAACTTTAAAACAAGCTTATATTGAAGAGATTGCTTCAATCTGTAGACTAGATTTTGCAAGCTTAATCTCCTCTAATGCACAAAAACCAAGAAATGCACCTGCGCCAAGTGAGGCAGCAAAACCAGAAGAGAATAGTGGTTCATTGCTAGCAAGAAAAGCTATCGTAGGAATTTTTACAGCCTTAATTCAATACCCAAACTTAGCTAAGGATAGAGCATTTGAGTCAATTCATAATAATGAAAAGTTTTTATTCCTCTTAGAGGTTCAGAATAAGTATGTAGAAAATTCAGAAATTAATGCCTCTATTGTTTTTGAACAAATTCGGTCTGATCAAATTAAACGTTTATTTAGTGAAGCTTTAATGAGCGAAATAGAATTAACAGAAGAAAATGCATTGAGCATGTTAAAGGACTGTTTACATAGTTTTGTAAAAAATCAAAAAGATAGAGAGGAAATCTTAAAAGAAAAGTATAATGTTGATCACATTTCTTCAGCCGAGAGAAGGGAGCTTCAACAGTTCATTCTAAAGAAAGCTGAATTAAGTGACGAAGATAGGGTTTTATTAACAAATTTAAGCTCAAAAAGAGATTGAAAATTAGTTATTTATCCCAACATATATAAGACTAAATTTATACGGAGATTCAGTGGACAAACTTAGCAAGAAAGGCTCAAAAATATCTGAACTGATAGAGAAGGGCAGAGAGCAAGGTTATCTAACATACGCAGATGTGAATGATCACTTGCCTGACGATATTTCTGATCCGGATCAAGTAGAAGAAATTATTGGAATGATCAATGATCTTGGTCTTCAAGTTCATGAAACAGCTCCTGATGCAGATACTTTAATGCTAGCTGAATCTGAGGATTCAGATGACGTTGCTTTAGAACAAGCAGCTGCAGCCCTAGCTGCTGTTGAAAATGAAACAGGCAGAACAACTGACCCTGTAAGAATGTATATGCGTGAAATGGGTACAGTTGATCTTTTAACCCGTGAAGGCGAGATTGAAATTGCTAAAAGAATTGAAGAAGGCATGCGTGATCTTCTTAATGCGAGTGTCGCTTACCCAAGGACAGTTTCACACGTTATCGATTATTTCCAAATGGTCAAAGATGGCGAAAAGAAAATTAATGATCTTCTGACAGGTTTCTTAGAAGAGATGGAAGAAGTTCCTTCTGCTGGCCCTGGAAGTGAAAGAGCTAAAGCTGAAGAGGATGATGATGAAAAACCTACTGGTCCTGACATGGAAGAAGTTCAGAGAAGAATGACCAATCTGAAAAGACAGTACAACAAAACATTAAAAGTAATCGACAGCAAAGGTGTAAGTTCTAAGGATGCAAAAGTTGAATTTGAGAAGCTTGGTTTAATTTTCCAATTTTTAAAATTCAGCCCAAAAATGTTTGAAGAACTAGCCTCAATTGCACGATCTGGTTTGAATGCCATCAGGGAAAGAGAAAAGGCAATTCAAATGCTTGTTGTTAGAAAAGCAAGAATGCCAAGAAAAGATTTCTTAAAACATTTTCCAGATAATTTAACCAAGGTTAAATGGATCGATTCCTTACAAAAAGAGAAAAAATATAAGAAAGATCTTTTACAGGTAGTGAAACAGGATGTTGTCATTGCTCAAAAAGAAGTTATAGCGCTAGAGAAAGCTGTTGGCTTAAGCGTTAAAGAGATTAAAGAGATTAATAGAAGCATGTCTATGGGTGAAACCAAAATGAGACGTGCCAAAAAAGATATGGTTGAGGCTAACTTAAGACTTGTTATATCTATTGCTAAAAAATATACAAACAGAGGACTTCAGTTCTTAGATTTAATCCAAGAAGGAAATATTGGTTTAATGAAGGCCGTTGATAAATTTGAATATAGAAGAGGTTATAAGTTTTCTACTTATGCTACTTGGTGGATTCGCCAGGCGATAACAAGATCAATTGCTGACCAAGCTAGAACTATCAGAATACCTGTGCATATGATTGAAACTATTAATAAGCTTAATAGAGTATCAAGACAGATGATGCAGGAAATAGGTAGAGAGCCTACACCTGATGAGTTAAGTAAAGAGCTAGATATGCCTGAGGATAAAGTTAGAAAGGTATTAAAAATAGCGAAAGAGCCTATTTCAACTGAAACTCCAATTGGCGATGATGAAGATTCGAGCCTAGGAGACTTTATTGAAGATACTGTTATTGAGTCACCATTACAAAATGCAACTGAAGACAGTTTGCACTTTGCTACTGATGATGTCTTATCCTCTCTTACAGCAAGAGAGGCAAAAGTTTTAAGAATGCGATTTGGTATTGGAATGAATACCGATCACACCTTAGAAGAAGTTGGAAAACAATTTGATGTAACCAGAGAGCGTATTAGGCAGATTGAAGCTAAAGCGTTAAGAAAATTACGTCATCCCAGTCGATCAAGTCATCTTAAGAGTTTCTTAGACGACTAATCTTAGGGCCTGTAGCTCAGTTGGTTAGAGCAGTGGACTCATAATCCATTGGTCGGAGGTTCGAGTCCTCCCGGGCCCACCATTTAATTACTTTTTGCTTACCTCAGCATAGACTTCGCTGCTTCCATCTTTATTTAAAAGAAGAACTTTATAAGGCATAAAGCGATCACCAACTTCCATACCTGGAGAACCTAAAGGCATTCCAGGGACTGAGAGACCAAGAGCATTAGGATGATCCTCTGAAAGAAATTGAGCTACATATTTACTAGGTATATGACCTTCAAAAATATAACCATCTGCAGATACAGCAGTATGACAAGATCTATATTGAGGTTTAATTCCTAACGTCTCTTTTATTTCCGCTAGATTTTTATGATTTTGAACATCAGCAATGAATCCACTCCTTTCAATATGCTTTACCCATGCTTTACAGCAACCACATGTTGCAGTTTTATGAACTACTAACTTAGTTTCAGTATCAACAGTTTGATCAATAGTGTTAGAGGCAAATGCTGACATTGTTAATGAACAGATTGCTATGATTAGGTATTTTTTATTCATCTTTAATGCATCCAATTAGTATTCTATTTCCTTCAATTATTTAATACGAAACAATCAATTTTATTTTTACAAATCATAGTTTTAAATACGTAATTTAACAACAATAAATTTTGATTTACAAAATGAAAAAAAAGGCGTAAATTTATTGAAAGCTTGATATTAAATAATATAAAAAGCGCTAAAAGTTATAAATTACGGGGGAGTAAATATGACAAATCCAAATCATCCTAGTGTTGATCAAAGCGATAGAGAAGTACCCATTAATCTTAGACAAAGTGGTCGAACGCCTGTTCAGATGTTGATTTCAACGCGAGTTAGAAAATCACCTTTTTGGGCTCTGTCTCATGAAGCTGGTTGCTGGAGAGCAACTGTCTACAATCGTATTTATCATCCAAGAGGATATATTAGGCCCGAAGATGGCGGAGCAATGGTCGAATACGAAGCTTTGGTTAATCGAGTCACTATGTGGAACGTTGCTGTTGAAAGACAAATAAGAGTTAAGGGACCAGATGCAGAGGCTTTTACCGATTATGTGATCACTCGTGATGCTACTAAAATTAAACCAGGTAATGGGAAGTACGCAATTTTATGTAACGACAAAGGAGGAGTTCTTAATGACCCTGTTTTGTTGAGATTGCAAGAAGATGAATTTTGGTTCTCTATTTCAGATAGCGATCTTTTACTTTGGCTTCAAGGAGTCAATGTTACTAAAAAGTATGATGTTGTAATTGATGAAATTGATGTCTGTCCAGTTCAAATTCAGGGCCCTCTATCCGAAAACCTTATGGCCAAGCTGGCAGGTGAGGAACTAAGAGAGGTTCCTTATTATGGAATTATGGAAACCAAGATCGGGGGTGCGGATGTTGTAATCAGTCAAACTGGTTTTACTGGTGAGAAGGGTTATGAAATTTATGTTCGTGATGCTCATGAAAATGCTGAAAAAGTATGGAATGCAGTTCTTGAGGGAGGAGAAGAGTTTGGCTTAATGGTTATAGCTCCGGCACATCATCGTCGAATAGCAGCTGGTATTTTATCCTGGGGTCAAGATTTAGATCATGAGACATCTCCTTTTCAGGTTAATTTAAGCTATCAAGTACCTCGTAATAAAACAGCTGATTATATTGGTAAAGAGGAGCTTGAAAGACAACGAGCGGTTATTGATGAAGGGAACTTCCCATTTAAAATGAAAATGGTTGGAATTACTTTAGGTGGAAAAGAAATAACAGACTATGCTCCTGATTTTTGGTTGGTAGCAGATCCTGATGGAAATGATATGGGTTATGTTACTTCTCCTTGGTGGTCTCCAGAATTAAATACAAATATTGCTCTTGCATGGGTGCCATTTACTTCATCAGAGGTTGGAACCAAATTATTGGTTAGATTGCCTGATGAATATTCTGAGATATCTGGAGTTCCAGTAGAAGCTAAAATTGTTGAGGTTCCATTTAGAGAGTCTGTCACTCCTAACAAACGAGAAGTTCAATCAGCAAAAGGACTAGACTTCGCTGAATAAAAAACTTAAGTGAGGTTGAAGCTGGTGCTTACAATTCATTAGTGGGAGGTTTAAGTCCTCCCAGATGCACCATTTATTAATCTAAATAATTATCTGTTAGAAGATTCAGTTTTAATCTTTCTTACCTGCTTTTTTATTATCAAAGTAACCTTTACCTGCAATGTAGGTTTGAATCAGATTAGCGATAACAAATGCTGGTAAATCAACTGCTAAAAAGATAAGTGCGCCACCAAATCTGCTAATAGCGGTAAAAATATAACCATTTAAACGCTTTTCGTGTTTAACAGAACTAACTAGATATAAGCTATAAATACTTAATACTAAAATTACCCACTGCCCGTACTGTAAAAAATTTTCTATCATTACTTCATTTTAACAAAGCAGCAAACTCTATCAATGTATTTCATTTATACCAATCCATATGGCATTATTAATATTCAATAAGGAGATGAATATGGAAAGATATGATAATTTTAAGGACTTCTATCCTTACTATCTTAGCGAGCATGATAATAAGCATACAAAGCTTCTGCATTTTATAGGTACTTCAATAGCTATATTCTTTTACGTAAGATTTTTTATGACCTTTGACTTTATGTTCCTTCTTTATTCTTTATTGTCTGGATACGGCTTTGCTTGGGTAGCTCATTTTTTTGTTGAGCATAACAAGCCAGCTACTTTCACATATCCCTTTTATAGTTTGCTAGGCGATCATGTTATGTACTTTGAGATCCTAAAAGGGAAACATAAAATTCTTTAAAATTTATTTGTTATAAAGGAGATCTATCATCTTTGACCTAGCTGTTATTGGAGCTGGTGTTGTTGGCTTATCTATTGCTAAATCTTGCAGTGAACTAGGGATGTCCGTTGTAGTTATCGAAAAAGAATCAAGAGCTGGAGAGGGGGTCTCATCTCGAAACTCTGGCGTCATTCATGCAGGAATGTACTATCCGAATAAATCGTTAAAAACACAATTTTGTATATCTGGTAATGACCTGCTTTATAAATATGCAGAACTTAAGAATATAAACCATAGAAAAATTGGTAAATATATTATTGCCACCCAAGAGCACGAATTAGATAAGTTAAAAAATATCTATGATCAAGGTATAACTAATGGTGTAAGTTTAAAACTTTGCTTAAAAGATGAAATCAAGTCTATATATCCTGATTTAAAGGTAGAAGGAGCAGTTCATTCTCCAGAGACAGGAATTATTGATGTTCCTGAATTAATTACTGCCCTAGAGGGAGATATCCAGCATAATCAAGGAGTAGTTTCCTTTAATACCTCCTTTATTTCAGCTAAAAAATCTGAAAATGATTTTAATATTATTTGTAATGATGGAAATAATTTTAGTATTAATGCCAAAGTCTTAGTTAATTCCTCAGGGCTTTATTCAGATATCACCTCAAAAAAAATACAACCACTTGATCAAAAATATAATTCTCCTATTTATTATGCAAAAGGACATTATTTCAAATACTCTGGGCTCCATCCATTTCACTCGCTTATATATCCTTTAGCTTCAGAATTTAGTTCTGGGTTGCATGTTGGTTTTGATATGGGTGGTCAAATAAGATTTGGTCCCGATGTCACATGGGTTGATGCTATAGATTTTTCTTTTGATGAGTCCCTAAAGGATCATTTTATAAATTCTATACATAATTATTGGCCTGAAATGGATCCAGATAAATTACAGCCTGACTATGTTGGAATAAGACCTAAATTACAAAACTCAAATGAAAAAATGAAAGATTTTTCTATTCTTGGACCACAAGATCATGGTGTAGATGGTTTAATTAATCTCCAAGGCATTGAAAGTCCGGGGGTCACAAGCTGCCTTGCAATAGGGCAATATATCGCTGAACTGGTGTAGTTTAATTTTTTAAATGTACGAGCAAGTCTTGCTTAAATTGATCCAATATTTCTTCTTCTATTAAATGCTTCATATTAGGAATAACTATTAATTTACTTTCTTGGATTAGTTTATGCATCCTATAAGCATTTTTAACTCCAATAACAGGATCATTTTGTCCATGGATAATAAGAGTGGGAGTTTTTATCGATTTAACTCTTGATATTCTGTCCTTCGAGGAAAGAATAGCTAAAAGCTGCCTAGCATAACCAAACCCATCAGCTTTATGTTTTGCTCGATTATAATTAGCAATAACGTCTTCACGAAATTCTAGAGTGCTTAAGTCACGTCCAGCCATGCCAATTAGTGAGACCCATTTAAGTTCTCTTTGATAGATATCTTCCATAGAAGCATTCTGCATTTTTGATCGATTCATCATGACTTGTTGAACTTCTTTTGAGGGGCCATTAAAAGGTCCCGGTACTGAAGCAGTTGAAGCAATTAACGTAAATGACTTAACTCTATCAGGGTAGATAGAACAAATAATTTGGCTAATCATACCTCCCATTGAGGTTCCTAGAATATGCGCCTTATCTATATTCAATTTATTCATTACGCTAATACCATCCTTGGACATATCATCAAGGTTATATTCAGATTTCATAGGTAAGCGAAAGTAATAACGCAGGTAATCTAGAGCGAAAGTAGGCTTCCCAAAGAATCTTGTAGATAAACCAGCATCTCTGTTGTCGTAAGTAATAGGCCTGTAATTATTTTCAATTAAAAAATCAATTAAATGAGCAGGCCAATGAACGAGTTGAGCACCAAGACCATGAACTAAAAGAATAGGCTCAGCCCCTTCGGGGCCATAATCACGATAGGCAATTTTTACTCCATTCTCCTCTGCATAATCTTCTTGATAATTCATAGCTACAGTCTTACATATTTTTCATATGCAACGTAGATGTTTTTGATATACATTATGTATAAAAATAAATACCAAATAAATCATGAACACCAATATAGTCAGCAACAAAATTAGAGCAGCCTACGGGATTGGCGATTATGCAATTTGTCTTTATTGGAGTGGAGTTGGACTTTACCTTCTATATTTTTATACAGATGTTGTTGGCATTACACCCTTAATGGCTGGTTGGATTTATGCCTTAGGAATTGCATGGGATGCTGTAACTGATCCTTTTATGGGTTATATGGCTGAGCGAACTAGAACCAAAATGGGAAGCTATCGTCCTTATATATTTTATGGCTCTATTCCCTTAGCTTTATCTTTTGTGCTTTTGTTTTGGGTGCCCCCATTTGAAGGAACATATTTATTCTTATTTTTATTGGCTGTAAATTTAGTTCATAGAACTTGTTTTACTATTGTCAGTGTTCCTTATTCATCACTTACTGCTCGAATTACAGATGATAGCGATGAGAGAACCAAACTAACCACAGCTAGAATGCTAGCCGCTTCATTTGGAACTTTAACTATTTCAGCCTTAGGTTTTCCAATCGTCTTATGGTTTGGTGGCGGAGTGGAATCACTTGGATTTATATTCCTTGGAATAATAGCGGGCTCAATAGCAGTCTTAATTTTAAGCATTACTGTATTTTTTGTTAAAGAAAGAAGTTTTGAATTTTCAGTAGCTGAACTACCCAGCTTTACTAAAGTCTCTAAATCAGTAGCTAATAATTATCCTTTTTGGATAGTATTTAGTTCAATCTTAATCTTAATCTCAACTTCACTTATGTTTAACAACAACTTAATTTATTTTGTTAAATATTCTTTAGATCTTCATCAATATCAGGGTTTAATTTTAGGCGTTAGTAGTGCGAGCTCTTTTTTATCTATTCCTTTTTGGGCATACGCTGCTTTAAAGATTGGAAAGAAGAGCTCATGGATGATCTCAATGAGTTTCTTGCTTGTAGGTTTTCTAATCTTTTACTTTTACCCTATAACAAAATTAAATGAACTCTTATATATTCTGGCTTTTATTGGGATTGGCAATGGCGCAACGGGTGTTTTATTTTGGTCAATGCTACCTGATACCATCGAGTACGGAGAATGGAAATCTGGCATAAGAACAGAGTCCTCTCTATATGGCTTCATGACGTTTGCGCAAAAAGGCGCTATAGCTATAGCTGCTCTTATATTAGGTTACGCACTTACAAAGATTGGTTTTGAACCAAACCAAGTTCAAACCGAAGAGACGCTTACTGCATTAAAATTTTTAATGTCATGGATACCTCTTGCTGGCATTTGTTTAAGTTTTGTATTGGTATATTTCTATCCAATTGACAAAGCTTTCCATGAAAAATTATTACAAGATATTCAAGAGAAGAGGCTTTTAAATGAATAAAGTTAAATGGGGAATTATTGGATCTGGAAATATAGCTAAGGCATTTGCTCACTCAATTAAATACTGTGAAAACTCAGATTTAATAAGTATTTTTGGAAGAAACGAAGAGACAGTTAAACAATTCTCAACAAAATTTGGTATCAAGCCCTATACAAATCTTGAGGATTTTATTTCTTCAAATAAAATAGATGCAGTCTATATAGCAACTCCTCACAGCTCTCACTATACGTATTCATTAGAGGCAATAAAAAATAACAAACACATACTTTGTGAAAAACCTCTGACGATGAACTACTTGGAAAGTATGACGCTATTAAATTTAGCAAAAGAAGCAAAAGTTTTTTTAATGGAGGCTTATATGTATAGGACCCATCCTCAAACTTTTCATATTTTGGATCATTTAGATCTTTTTAAAAATACTCAAGAGAAGATTTTTATTGAAAGTTCCTTCGGATTTTCAGCAGAGCTCCCAAAAGAGCATCGCTTAAGAAATCCATTACTAGGAGGAGGTGCAATTTTAGATGTTGGGTGTTATCCATTATCAATGGCTAAATTAATAGCAGGCAGCCTTCAAGGTTTACCCTTTGCTGATCCTGAAAGTATTAAAGCGACGGGAAGATTAGATGAAACAGGTGTTGATCTTCAATCGGAAGCCCATTTAATATTCTCAGATGAAATTGAGGCAAAAATTAGTTGCGCAATAGATGAGGAGTATTTAAATGATCTTAAGATTAAAAGCGGAAATCTGGAGTTAATTGTTGAGCAGCCTTGGCATTGCGGACAATTTCAAGATGGCAATTCATCTATCAAGATATTAGATTCAGGCAATCTAGTTAAAGAGATTCCATACCTAGATACAGTAGGCTTATTCACCAGAGAAATTGATCATGCATCTCATTGCATTCAAGAAGAGCAATTTGAATCAGCGCTTATCTCTCATGCAGATACGCAAAGCAATATGCTTTGGCTAGATAAGTGGAGGCAAGAATTAGAAATTAAGTGTCCATATGAATCTTTAGATAATTCACCAATACCAGCATCCAAGTTTTACTTAATGCAAAAACCTCAATTTAAAAATACTGCAATTGTAGGGATAGAAAAAAATGCCTCAAGGTTAGCTTTAGGTTGTGATAATCAGACCTCAAGTTTGCATGCTTTTACTATGTTTGATCATTTTTATGGAGCAGGGGGGAGAATATTTGATACGGCTTATATTTATAATAATGGCAAGGGTGATAAGTATTTAGGTGATTGGATTAATTCAAGAAATCTAGAGAAAGATATTATTGTTATTGGAAAAGGTGCGCATACACCTCAATGTGAGCCACAATTTATAAGACCACAAATTATAGAATCACTAGAACGTTTAAATATTCAAACTTTAGATATTTTTTGCCTACATAGAGATAATCAAGATATACCAGTCTCTGAATTCATGGATGCCCTAGATGAAGTTAAGAGTGAAGGGTTGATAAATCTTATAGGGGCTTCTAATTGGCAACTAGAGCGCTTCTCAGAAGCCCGAGACTATGCTCAATCAAACAATAAAGAGCCCTTTACAGCTTTAAGTAATAATTTTAGTTTAGCTGAAATGGTTGATCCTGTTTGGCCTGGCTGTGTTGGAGTTAATAACGAATATATTAATTATCTTATTAAGAATCAGGTCATGTTATTTCCTTGGTCAAGCCAAGCTAGAGGCTTCTTTATTAAGAAAAAAGAGATTACATCGAATGAGCATTTCTCAAATCCTTCTTTAGAAGAAGAAATAAGAGTTTGGCATAATGAAAAAAACTTAAAAAGAAGAGCTAAATGTTTTGAAATAGCTGAACAAAAAAATCTTCAACCTATCCAAGTAGCGCTTGCATACGTCGTGCAAAGATCTTCTTTAATATTTCCTTTAATTGGACCTAGAACTATCTTTGAAACCAATAGCTCAATTGAAGCAGTTCAGATCAATTTAAGCGATCAAGAGATGAAAGATTTATCTATAGACTAATGGCTGCCTGAAGAAGAATATTTTCTGCTGAGGAGCCAATAAATATCTTATAAGAGCCTGATCTTACTTCCCAACTTTTTTTCTCTATATTCCATGACGAGAAATTTCTTGGATTTAAGCTAATTTCAACTTTAGATTTATCATTAGGATCAAGCATTATCTTACTAAAACCTTGCAAAGTTTTCACAGGCTCAGAATCATCATCAGTTTTAAAACCAACATAACACTGCGCAGTTTCTGCTCCAACTACTTGGCCAGTATTTTGAATTGAAAACCTACAAGACACAGTATTTTCTGCCTGAATATCAATCTCTAAATCAGTGTAATCAAACTTTGTATAAGAAAGACCATGCCCAAAAGGGAAGAGAGTTTGAATATTTTTCTTGTCATACCATCTGTAACCTACTAAAAGTTTTTCATCATAATTCATCTGCAGGTCTTTACCTGGATATGAGCTAAATGCAGGAGTGTCTTCAATATTTTTAGGGAAAGAGGTTGGCAGTCTTCCTGAGGGATTAATTGCCCCAGTTACAATATCAACTAAAGCATTGCCAAATTCTTGGCCTGCAAACCAAGTTTGAATAATAGCTTCAGCCTTATTAACCCAAGGCATTTTTACTGGCGAACCTGTATTAAGCACTACTAAAGTATTTGGATTAACCTTTAATACTTCTTCAATTAAGTAATTTTGATTAACGGGTAAATTAAAATCACTTCTGTCATTACCTTCTGTTTCCCAATCAGAGTTTGTGCCAACAATTAAAATAACTTGATCTGACTCACTAGCAAGACTTAACGCTTCATCAAATAAGTTAACTTTATCAGGTGCCTGGCATCCAATATAAATTGCTGGGAAATTACCTTCAAATTTATATCTAATTTCGATTTGATAGGTCTCACCCTCAATAAGATTAATTTTGGCTTTCTTTGAATCAGAGCTAAATGAAAAGAATGCCTCTCCAGGTGTGGTTTCTGTCCAATTATCAATAAGCTCTTTACCATCAATAAAAAAGCGAGCTTTACCAATCCCAAATATTTCAAATTCATGTTGGCCAGAAATATCAGGTGTATATGCGCAGGAGAATCTTACAGAAATATCTGGTCTTTCTAATTTTGCGATGACATCTTTAGCAAAACCTTCAAATACCCAGAATTTATTGCCTATTAAATGCTCTTGCATAACTAAATTTTCATCAAAGTTTGAGCCTTCAAAATACTCAACTAAAAAGCCTTCTTTATTATCCATAAATTTTTCATTTACTCTTGGAAGATATTTATGAGTATGACAACCTTTTGCATAAGAGATGTTTGTTTGCTCTCCTAACTTACTTTGGAATGCCTCCAATGGATGCGCTTGATAATGCGGTTTAAGACTCGCACTTCCTCCTCCAATAATTTGAGCTTCCTTAGCATTGGGACCAATAATTGCCAAATTCTTAATATTTGATTTTAAGGGCAGTAAATCATTGTTTTTAAGCAGCACCATACCACCTGCTGCAGCTTTTTTAAGCAGTTTTCTATGCTCTTCTGTATTATGACTTTCCTCTGGCTTGATCTCAGGATTTTCAAATCTCTTTGAGAAGCTAGCAATATTTAAAATTCTTCTCACCTTGTCATTAATTAATTCTTCTTCAACTTTACCTTCAGTTACAGCTGCATATAACTTATCACCCCAAGCATTTCCTGGACCTGGCATTTCAAGATCTAGTCCACCATTAGCATTCTCTTCGGTTTCCAGGGCAGCACCCCAGTCACTTACTACATAACCATCAAAACCCCATTCATCTTTTAAAATATCAATTAGAAGCTCTTTATGAGAACTGCAATAAATATTATTTAACTTGTTATAAGCGCTCATAACAACCTGAGCATTACCATCCTTAATACCCATTTCAAAAGGCAGTAGATATATTTCTCTTAGAGTTTTTTCATCAATATTTGAACTAACTAGGTGTCTCTCATATTCAGTATCATTACCGATAAAGTGTTTTAAGCATGCAGCTACATCTTGTGACTGAACTCCTTGAACATATTCCGTAGCAATTTTTCCAGTTAAAAAAGGATCCTCTGAAAAACTCTCAAAATGCCTTCCTCCCAATGGATGCCTATGAATATTAATAGTAGGCCCAAGCAGAACGTCTACATCTTTAACTTTTGCTTCTTCACCAAGAGCAACACCTAGTTGATTAATTAGATCCATATCCCAAGTAGACCCAATTGATATAGCACAAGGGAAACAAGCTGAAGATTTTCCTGAGTTTGAGTCACCCCTTACACCATTTGGACCATCTGACATCTTGATGCTTGGAATACCAAGCCTATCAATTTTATTTGTATACCATGAATTGAAACCACTCATAAGAGAGATCTTTTCTCTTAAAGTTAGGTCTTGAAGAAGCTTATTTATATTGGACATGGATCAATATTAAATCCTTTAATACATATCTTCAATTATTCAATTTTAAAAATAACTGTTAGCATATTGACGATGACTAAATTCCCAATAACTTTACTAATTTCACTTTCCATTTTTTTATCAGCTGCAGAAGAGCTCGATAGAATTATTATCCCTAAAACGTTAATTACTTTAGATGCTGCTAATGCTAATTCTGATGCTGTCATGATAAGAGGTTCTAAAATTTTTGCTGTCGGACAGCAGGAGGTTTTAATAAAAAATTTTCCTGATGCTGAAATAGATTATTCATTTGCAGACGATGTAATTGTTCCTGGATTTATAGAGCATCATATTCATCCATTATTAGCAGCTATCACCATGAGTTCAGAAATAGTCGCTATCGATGACTGGGTTCTTCCAAATAAAAAAAGTAATGGTGTAAGAGATAGACCGGGATATATAAAAAGATTAAAAGAATTAGAAAAAAATCTAGAGGGTGTAGATACTCCTTTGGTGAGTTGGGGCTTTCATCATTATTTTCATGGAAAATTGACCAGAGATGATTTAGATAAAATTTCTTCAGACAGACCTATCTTAATTATTCATCGGTCTTTTCATGAATTTATTATGAATTCAAAAGCGCTAGATTTATTTGGCATTAAGAAAGAAGACTTAAATAAACTAACTCCAGCAGAGAAAGAGTTAGCGAACTTTGAACAAGGTCATTTTTCTGAAAGGGGTCTGATAATGGTAATGCCAAAAATTATGGAATATCTTGGTTCCCCGCAAAGAATCATGAAAGGCTTTGCTGTAACTGAGCAATATATCCAGGAGCAGGGCGTTACTCTAATTGCAAATCCTGGAGCCATGTATAACAAAGATATACAGGGTATTAAGAATTATGTTTTAGGCGACTCAGATACTCCATTCAGATCATTATTTATTCCAAGTGCCTTATATATGCTTGAGCATTTTGAAATTTCCGATCTTCTTAAAGAAACGGAGGCTCTACTTAAATGGGGTAATGGAAAGGTTCAATATCTTCCTAAGCAAATAAAACTTTTCACTGATGGAGCTATGTATTCTCAAAATATGGTTTTAAGGGAAGGTTACCTTGATGGGCATCAAGGGGTTTGGTTAATGGAAGCAGAAGTCTTTGATGAAGTTTTTGAACTTTACTGGGATGCTGGCTATCAAATTCATATTCATCAAAATGGTGATTCAGGTTTGGATAGAATCCTGGATACAGTAGAAAAGAATAATAAAAGAAACCCTCGATCAGATCATAGGACAACTATCGTGCATTTTGGTTATTCAGCTTCAGATCAAATAGATAGAATTAAGGAACTAGGACTTATCGTTAGTGCAAATCCATACTATGTAACTGTTTTATCTGATTTATATAGCAAAGTAGGTGTTGGCTATGAAAGATCTCAAGAGATGGTTCGATTAGGTGATGTTGTTAGAGCAAATATTCCTTTGTCTCTGCATTCAGATATGCCTATGGCACCGGCATCACCATTGGTGCTTATGCATGCCGCAGTGAACCGTATCAATTATGCCAATAAAGTTGCCGGTCCGAATCAGAGAATCTCTGCATTAAATGCATTGAAGGGTGTAACTTTAAACGCTGCTTATACGATTAATTTAGAAGAAGATTATGGGTCAGTGACTGTTGGTAAATATGCTAATTTTACCCTTCTATCTGATAACCCTTTGACGATAAACCCCTTAAAAATTAAAGACATTAAAGTTAAAGGTATTATTGTTGAAGGCAAAGTATTTCGTGCACCTTAAAACCTTAGAAGATTTAGTCTTTTCAAGAACCAAAAACTTACTTTTTTAAATGGTCTCAAAATTTGCATTATCGCGGATTAAACGCTAAATTCTGTATATAAGTTATCCATATAGTTACTGGTTTTACTATAACTAAGGATAATAACAATTAACAATTCATTATCGGGGGATATTATGAGTTTAGATTTTCATAAAAAATTATTAGGATTTTCTTTTCTAATTATTGGAGTATTTAGTTTTACACCTACTCTAGTAGCAGAAGAAGGAGTGCTTGAAGAAATTGTAGTTACATCACAAAGAACTGAAGAAAGTTTGCAGGATGTTCCTATCGCTGTAACAGCCTTAAGCGCGGAAATGCTAGAAGACCAACAAATTGAAGGCGGTTCAGATCTTCAGTTAGTTACTCCTAGTTTAAGTTTTCAAGGTGGAGATGCAGGTGGTGGAACCTTTAATATAAGAGGTATTACCAATTTAGCGGTATCTGCAACAGCTGAAAGTGGTGTAGAAATTCATGTTAATGATTTACCTGTCGGTGCATATACGATGCAAGATGGAGATTTTTATGACCTTGAGCGTGTTGAAATACTAAGAGGTCCTCAAGGGACTCTTTATGGTAAAAACTCTGTAGGTGGAGCTATTAATATAATTACTGCTAAACCTGTAATGGGTGAAATGGCAGGAAGTATTAAAATTGAGAATGGTAGTTTTAATCTAAAAAAAATGAAAACTATGTTCAATTTACCTCTTGGCGAAAAAATGGCTATGAGAATTGCAACGTCAACAACCACAAGAGATGGTGATATTAAAAATATCTATTCCAAATCAAAAGTAAGTCATGTTAATAATAGAGATAGTCAAGCATGGAGATTTTCTCTTGCATGGGATGTTAATGATAAAACTGATATAACTTTTGTGCATGAAGCTTACGATGAAGACTCTATGCGTCATTATGTTAATAATACTTACTGTCAAAGAGATCCTTCATTAGTAGTCGGTTGTACCCCTGGCGGTGAACTAGTTCATGAACTAACTCATCCAATGGCTACTTATGTTGAAAACTTAGCTGTTCTAACTGGAATATTAGACTTCACTCCTTTCACCGATATGTCAGGAGCTCCTAAAGGTTTTTGGGAAGTTAATGTAAGAGGAATGCCAAAGTACATTGTTGATTCAGATATTTCTATGTTAATCGTAAATCATGAGTTAAATGACAATTGGAATGCAACTTTTTCAGCTATGAGAAAAGACAGACTATATGACAGAACTGGTACTTATGTTTCAGAGGAAATGGATAAATTACGTTTTAAAGATAATCCATACTTTCCAGGTGGCTTTGTCCCAATGAGTGGTTACGGACCTGGTTGTAAGCTTGAAGATGGAACTCTTGGTGTATATGGTGGCTGTATTACAGATACCATGAATTATCCAGATGGATTTGAGAGACAATACAATCCAAAAATGGAACGAGAAGTATTTGAAGCGAGAATTCAATCTAACCTAGATGGGGATATGAATTATCTTCTTGGAGCTATTCATACATCAGGCAGTAATCTAAGTGTTTATGATATTGCTGCTAACGGGCTAGATGCTTTAGCATTAGCTCCGCCTCCTATTCTAACAGGCGGAACTCCTCAAGGTTATGTGCAGTTATATGCGCCTTTATTTAGATCTAGTACTATTTCAGCTACAAGAAGTACAGCTATATTTGGAGAAGTTTATTATCAAGCTTCAGAAAAAACTAGTTATACATTAGGTCTAAGACATACTCAGGATTATAAAGAGCAGTATGGGCGTTCTCCTTTCTTAAGTGTAGTTGGATTTGGGGGTATTGGTACTGGCTTTACAGCATTACCTGGTTATGAAATACCTGCATTTGGTGCTTCTTGGTACGGCTCTGGAGCTGTTGGAGATCCTGAAGTTAGTTTTGAAAATACTACAGGTAGATTTGTAGTTGATCATCAGCTTGATGACAATACTATGGTTTATGCAAGTATCTCTCAAGGCTTTAAAGGTGGTGGTTTTAATGGTGCTTTAGATCCAGCGTTATATCCTGATACTCCTCAAGTTTTTCCATCTACCGATCTATTAGCTTTTGAAGTTGGTGTTAAAAAAGAAATTCCTGCCAAAGGAATGAGATTAAATGCTTCTGCTTATATGTATGATGCATCTGATTACCAAGTTACTAAAATAAGAAATAAAACAAGAGTTAATGAAGGCATTGATGTAATTATGAGTGGAGTAGAAGCTGAATTCTTATGGATTCCTCTTATGGCCCCTGAATGGAAAATTAATGCAAACATAAGTTATGAAACATCAGAAATTGCTGATGGAACTATGCTTTTAAATCCTGTAAATGCTGATCTTTGTCTAACATCTGGTTGTGGTGACTGGCATATGATGAAGGGCGCAGCTGATGCTGAGGTCTTTGTTGTAAGAAAAGATGTTGCAACTGCAATTTGGCAAACATGGTTAGCTGGTGGATGGGCACCTTTTGGTCTTCAAAATGGAATTCTAATTCCTGCTGAGTTCCATGGTGATAGACAATCTGGAGTTCCTACTCCAGTAAGTTTCCTTCAAACGGGAGTAGCAGCAGGTCATTTACCTTCACTTGCTGTAAGACAGTATTATGAAATTATGGCTAGTATCGTCTGTGCCTCATTAGGTTGTAGCGCATCTGATGTTGTTATGGATGGAAGATTATCTGATATTAGCGGTAACACTCTTACACATCCAGAATTAATGGCTAATGTTGGAGTGCAATATACTTTAAGTACAACTAAATATAATGTTGATTTTAGGTTAGATGCATATCATCAAGGTGAAAGATCTACATCATTATTTAATCTTGCATGGGACAAAGTTGATCCATGGACTGAGCTTAATGCTTTAATAGCAATTACTCCTACTAATGAAGATTCTAACTGGCGTATAAATATTTATGGTCAGAATATTACTGATGAAATTAATGTTATGAATGTTGGTGATGCTACTGCACCACTTGGTATGGCTAAGCCTATTTGGGCAAGGCCTCAAGCTACTTATGGCATAAGTCTTTCTTATGACTTTTAATATTAAGTAAATATTTAAAAAGCCTCGCACTTGCGGGGCTTTTTTTTAGGGTAGAATAAAAAAATGAAACTTCTTATAGGTATTCTGTTAGCAGCTCTCGCTATATGGTCAGGCTCTGCAGCAGCATCAATCTTAATTGGAATTATTTACTCTTTAACACTAGACCTTTCAGATGATTTTATTACTAAGTCAATAGGGCCAAGATTATTACAAATAGGTATAGTTATTTTAGGGTTATCAATATCTTTAACCAAAGCTTTTTCATTAAGTGGTACTTACCTGCCTTATATTTCCTTATTAGCTTTAATTACTTTTTTTCTAGGAATTTATATTGGCAAGCTTATTGGTCTTGATAAAAAATTGACTTTACTTATTGCCTCAGGAGCAGCTATTTGTGGAGGAACTGCAATGGTAGCGATTGCCCCAATTATAAAAGCCAGACCTAAAGATTTATTAACAGCCATTACAATAATCTTTTTACTAAACGCCTTAGCGATCATTATTTTTCCTTTTATAGGAACCTATTTAGGCATGTCTCAGGATCAGTTTGGCGCATGGGCAGCTATGTCCATTCATGACACTAGCTCTGTAATAGGAGCTGCCATGGTCTTTGGGCAAGAGTCAGTGGAGACTGCAGCGACCCTCAAGCTGGGTAGAACACTATGGCTCATTCCTTTGGTTATTTATCTGGCATTCGTATATCAAGATAAGAACAAATTAAAACCAAAGATTCCAATTTTTGTTTTCTTATTTATTCTTGCAATAATTATTGGGTCTACTTTAGATTTTGATGCTCAAAATATCTCTTATTTAAAACTCAGCAGTCAATCATTTCTTCTTGCAGGTTTATTTTGTATAGGCACACAAATTAATAAGAAGTCATTAAGCAATCTTTCAACGAAACCTCTTCAGCTCGCTCTAATGCTCTGGGCACTAGTCATTCCTGTGTCATATATTATTGTTCAAACAATCATATAACTCAGAAAAATTAAATAGCTAAAATTATATTGTCTAGAACAGTATCAAGGTCTTTTAATGCATCTATTTTTAAATGACTCCACTTGTCATACAGACCTGTTCTTTGGTTGAAAACATCTTCAGGTGATTTTCCACTAGCTTCAGCAAATCCTCTATTAGAATAATCACCGACTCTTTGCATAACTATATTTATAGGAATATCTAGATATATAACAATAGAATTTTTATTTAGATATTCCATTGCTTTATCGCTATATACAGCACTACCGCCTGTTGCTAAAACTGCACCATCAAGACCACATCCTAAAATAACTTCTTCTTCTTTAGCCCTTAAAGATAAATAACCTTCATTATCCAAGATCGACTGAATAGATTTACTTGTTATGCTTTCGATAAGATGATCACTATCAATAAAGATCAGATTTAGTTTTGAGGCCAGTTTAGCGCCGACAGAAGTTTTACCAGATCCAGGCATACCAATTAGAGAAATATTTTGCATCTTCTTACTCATGATTTCAGTTCCCGGGATATGGATATAACCAAGCCATACAAAACTTTCATATATTACTCCTAACGCATTAAGACAACTATTAGATAATATATCAACAAAGATGTAAAATTTTGCTCGTGACTATAATTTTAGGCTATCTCTACTTCTCTTTAGCTATATTGCAACTCCTGCTTTTAAGTTTTAATTACAGTTTTTCAAACTGGATAGCATTACCTAAGAATAAAAATATTTATCTTCAGTCTGAGCTCTTTTTTGTTTTTATTAATGGCTACGTTATATTAAATAGCTCGCCAATTAACTGGATTGTAGGAATTATTATGTTGGGTCATGCATACGGAGCCTATACTTTATTATTCAATTCTAAAGAGTTTTATACTTCATTGGATGAGCTCAAAGCAATAACATCACATGAAAATATTCTTGATCTTATATCAATTCCAACTCTAGCTATAATAGGCTTTATTGTTATTTATTCCTCTTCCCTTACCGGAGCAATATAAAGCTCATGAGCTCATTTAATATTTTTTCAATAACTTGGATTGCTATTGCCGTAGTTATCTTCTTTTCCCTCTTTTTTGTAGTAGCTCCATATGGCAGGCATATTAAAGATGGTTGGGGTCCTAAAGTATCTGCAAGATTTGGCTGGGTCTTTATGGAATCTCCATGTGTATTCTTAATGCTTATATTGGCTGCAGGTGCCTGGGAATCATTAAACCTAGTCCAAGGTATCTTTTTGGTTCTTTGGCTTACACACTATGTGCATAGAGCCTTTATTTGGCCTTATAGAGTCGATATGACAGGCAAAGAGATGCCTTTAACTATCGCTTTATCAGCTTTCTTCTTTAATATTATTAATGTTTCAATCCAAGGTTATTGGATATTTTATTTTGCTAGCTATTCTATAGATTGGCTAGGGTCGCCAGCATTTATTATTGGAATCTGTATTTTCATCTCCGGGCTTTATATAAATATACGCTCAGATTATATTTTAATTAATCTAAGAAAAGAAAAGGGCCCTGGTTACCATATTGCAAATAACTATTTATTTAAGCAAATTTCATCACCTAATTATTTTGGTGAATTATTAGAATGGATGGGCTGGGCTATTCTTACTTTTAGCCTTTCAGGATTTATATTTTTCTTATGGACTTTCGCTAATCTATTTCCAAGAGCTATCGCTAATCATAAATGGTACAAAAAAGAGTTTAAAGAATACCCCGAATCCAGAAAGGCAATCCTGCCTTGGATCATTTGAAGCTAATTTCAAAAAAAAGTTTTTTTACAAGCAAAAGCTTAGAGACTAAGCTCTATTCTTTTTTATTTTCCTTACTTTTCTATAAAGATTTTCTTTGTGTTCTAAAACAATCTTTTTAATTGATTTTCGCTTTTTGCTGGCCTGTTCTGAGTTTGCCAAACGTTCTGCTTTATTGATTCATCTCTCCCTAAACATTAAAAATTAATGCCTACCTAAATATAATAGCAAAAAATTCGATAAAGGTTCTACAATGAAAGCAATATATGATTGAAGTCCCGGTATCAACACCTCAAAAAGCTATTATTGTGCAAATAGAAGTTACTTCTTTACAAAAAGATCAGTCTGCTATTAATGCTTTTGCTGAATTCAAGGATTTATCAAGATCCTCAGGAGTTGAGATCTTAGGTGAAATATCAGGAAAACAAGATGCACCACTGGCCAGTCATTTTTTAAAAAAGGGCAAGATAGAGGAGATTAAGAGATCCGTTGAGGAGACCTGTGCTGAAATTGTTATTATTAATCATACCCTTTCTCCTTCACAAGAAAGAAATCTTGAAAATGAATTTAATGTCAGAGTTGTCGATAGAACTGGGCTTATTTTGGATATTTTTGCTTCAAGAGCTTCAAGTCATATAGGTAAACTTCAAGTTGAACTTGCTCAACTAACCCATCTATCAACTAGATTAATTAGAGCATGGACTCACTTAGAGAGACAAAAGGGTGGCATTGGACTTCGCGGCCCAGGTGAGACTCAGTTAGAGACCGATAAAAGGCTAATCAATAATAGAATTAAAACTATTAAAGCTAGATTAGATAAAAGTCATAAGCAAAAGAAAATAAATCAGTATTCACGAATGAAGAGTCGCAATAAGCTTGTAGCCCTAGTTGGATATACCAATGCTGGCAAGACAACATTATTTAATAGACTCACAGACAATAAGCAATATGCTGCAGATAAATTATTTGCAACTCTAGACTCAGTAACTAGAAAGAATATAGATCCAGAGCTAAGTTCTATATTATTTTCAGATACAGTTGGTTTTATTTCAGACCTGCCAACTCATTTAATAGAGTCTTTTAAAGGGACATTAGACGAGCTTAAGTCAGCTGATTTATTGCTTCATGTAGTAGATATTTCAGACCCTGATTACAGATTTAAAGTTTCCCAGGTTGATATCTTGTTAGATGAGCTTGGTATTTCTAAAATCCCTCAAATTCGCATCAATAATAAAAGTGATATCAAGAATTATGATGATTATGAATCAAGATCAGATATTGAATCAAGACAGGTATGGATTTCTGCAGAAAAAAATAAAGGATTAGATCAATTAAGAGAGTCCATAAGCAATACATTATTTGAAGGAATATATAGAGGCTGGATTTCTCTTGATGCAAAATTAGGAAATATTAGATCAAAACTTTATAGCATGGGCTGTATTCTTGAAGAAAAAATAAGTGATATCGGCACAATGTATATATTTATTAATATGGGAAATGATGAATTAAAAAGGTTTACTGACATGGAAGGCTTTAATCTAATAGATGAAGATGATCCATTTATACAATAAACAAATTGCCTACTTCTCATTTTTTAAATAAACTAATTATATGAATAGCTTAAATAAAACATTAGACGCAATAGCAAAACCTTTTCTTGGTATAACCCCTTGGTTATTAAGACTCTCTCTAGGAGTTAGTTTCTTTCTCCATGGGTACGGTAAATTGCCTTTGCCTCCACAAAATCTCGTTAAGTGGTTTGAGAGTGGAGGAATGCCAGCTCCTGATGTCGTAGCTTCAGCTGTTTCAATAGGTGAAATGTCAGCTGGACTAGGAATTATCTTAGGTGGCTTCTTCGCTAATAATCTAGGCAATCTAATTACCAGGCTTTCGGGCGGGGCAGTGGTTGTAATTATGATAGGTGCTTTTTATTTAGGACATCCTGAATGGTTTATAACTCCTAAATTATTTAAATCAGAACAAATTTTCTTATTTACCTTAGGTCTATATTTTGCAATAAGAGGAAACTCTAAAGCTTAAAAGGTCTTTTAGGTTATATATTCTCTTAATATATCTCTTAAATAAATACATATAAACACTTGTAAATCTAAATGATAATGATTATCATTCCCGAATAAAATCGAACATACATGGAATCTTGTTCATGAGCATTAATATAAAAGTCTTAAATTCGTTTGCTTTCTTGGCATTATTTAGCTTAAGTGCATATGCTGAAATGGAAATGAATATAGTTGAAACCGTTACTATAGTAGGGTCACAGGAAGATGTAGCAGGTTCTGCAACAGTTCTTTCTAATGAGGATCTAGCTAAAATGGTTGACACTGATATACACAAAATTTTATCAGCAGTACCTGGAGTTTATGTAAGAACCGAAGATGGATATGGTCTTAGACCAAATATATCTATTCGAGGAACTGCTCCTGATAGATCTGGAAAAATTACTTTAATGGAAGATGGGGTACTTACTGCTCCAGCTCCATATACATCTGCATCAGCATATTACTTCCCAACTACTGGAAGAATAAATGCTGTTGAAGTCCTTAAAGGGCCTGCAGCAATTACTCAAGGACCATCTACTATTGGTGGAGCTATTAATATGATTAGTACTCCAATTCCAGAAGCTAATGGCGGTTTTGTTACTCAAGAATTAGGAAGTGATGGACTTTCAAGAACACATGCTACTTATGGAGTTAATAATGGAACTCTTTCAGGCTTAGTAGAAATTCATGAAAATTCAGCTGATGGATTTGATTCTATTATGAATGTAGGTGGCGATACTGGTTTTAATAAATCTGATTTTCTTGCAAAATTAAGATATACATCAGGCGTTCATGAGCTTACTTTTAAAATGCTAGATATAGATGAAACGTCTAATCAAACTTATGTTGGTTTAACTCAATCAAGCTTTGAAAATAGCCCTAGAAAAAGATATGGCATGAGTGCTTATGACATTATGAATAATGATGGCGAGCAAACTTCTTTTGCTTATATTGGTAATTTTGAAGCATTTACTTTAACTGCAACTAAGTGGAGTAATGACTACCACAGAGATTGGTTTAAAGTTGATAAAGCTAATAGTACTAAAGCACATGGTGTGGAAGATGGTATTGATGAAGTTATCGCTGCTGCAAATGAAGGAGATGCTAATGCTCAAGCTATTCTTGATGGTAACTTAGCTGTAACTATTAAGCTAAAGCATAACAATAGATTCTATACAAATGAAGGCATGCAATTTAATCTTTCAAAAGAAATTGGTAACAATGCTGTAACTTTTGGTTATAGAGATATGGAAGATTCTGAAAGCAGACTTCAAAGTTATGAGTGCACTGATCAAGCAGAAGGTGGAAGCCTTTCTGCTTTAGTTTCATGCTCAACTGGCTTTACAGGAAGCAATAACAGACTAAGAACTACAACAGCAACATCATGGTTTATTCAAGATACTATTACTATGGGTGCTTTAGCAGTTACTGTTGGCTATAGATCTGAAGAATTTGATAAAGTTGAATTGAGATGGGATGACGGTGTTCCAACAAGAACTATGCTAAATTCAAGCTATCCTAAGAATTCCTCTGGTGACTATACAACTTCAGGATTTGGAGCTACATATGACATTAATGACAATCTAAAACTTGTTGCAGGTTTTCATCAAGGTATGTCACCTGTGTTTGGTGGAGATGCTGAGCAAGCTGACAATATGGAGCTTGGTTTTAGATACAACAAAGATGTAACAGCATTAGAAGTAATGTATTTTGCCAGTGATTACGCAAATTTAGTTGGAGAATGTAAAAATTCTAGCGGGGGAGACTGTGAAGCTGGTGATACTTTTAGTGGTGGAGAGGTTGATGTATCAGGTTTTGAAGTAACAGCTTCAACTGTTGTTGATGGTCCTGATAGTATTTCATATCCAATGGCATTAACTTATGCAAGAACTACATCTGAATTCCAATCAAGCTTTGATTCAGATTACTTTGGAACTGTTGCTTCGGGCGATGACATACCTTACCTTCCTGCATCTCAATTAGCAGCTGTTGTAGGTTTTGTTACAGATACTGGCTTAAGTGGAGACATGAGACTTGTTAAGTATGGAAGTGCTTGCTCAACTGCTCAGTGTGGCCAATTTGAAAATATAGAATCATATACATTCCTTGATCTAAGTCTTAGACAAAAATTAAGTGAAAGCATGACTTTATACACTGTTGTTGAAAATATAAATGACGACGTAGATATAGTATCGAGAGCACCAAAAAATGGAGCAAGATCGCAAAAACCTAAATCTATAAAAGTTGGTTTTACTTTCAACTTCTAGTCAATAATTTAAGAGAGAGCTATTTTTAATTAAGTAGCTCTCTTTTTTTATGCAACAAGGAAAAGATCTCTAACGAATTAATTATTTTATCGGTTACACAGGGTTACAAGTTAATCTTTAATAAAGTACAATTATCGACTCATTCATGGGGCTATAGCTCAGCTGGGAGAGCACCTGCTTTGCAAGCAGGGGGTCCGCGGTTCGATCCCGCGTAGCTCCACCACTCATCAAATCTGAAATTTTATAGAAAGATAAGTTTGTTATAATATACTTATGAATAAACCTAAAGATACAAAAATCCCAGTAATAGAAAAAGCCTACAAAAATTTAGATTTTTTGACCAGCAAGGATGCTCGCCCTCTAAGAATTTTATCTGAATACCTTTACCCAAAATTACAACTTGAAGAACAAAAGGTCAAAGATACCATAGTGATTTTTGGATCAGCAAGAGCGCCATCTCCTGAAGATCTAGGTGGAGAAGAAAGACTCAGTAAAAATACCAAATTAGCTGAGTATTATGATGCCACAAGAGAGCTCTCAAAAAAATTGACAGAATGGTCTCTTAATTTAGAAGGTCAGTATCAAAAATATATTGTTTGTTCAGGCGGAGGTCCAGGTATTATGATCGCAGCGAACAGAGGAGCAAGTGATGCTGGAGGCAAAAGTATGGCGCTTAGAATTTCTCTACCATTTGAAAATATTCCAAATCCATATGTGACACCAGAGTTAGATTTTGAATTCCATTATTTTTTTACAAGAAAATTTTGGTTTACCTATCCAGTAAAAGCCCTAGTAATTATGCCTGGTGGCTTTGGAACCATGGATGAATTTTTTGAAATTCTCACACTTATTCAGACTAAAAAAATTACAAAAAATCTACCCATAGTTCTATTTGGAAAAGAGTTCTGGAGCAAGTTAATTAATTTTGAAACCTTGGTTGAATTTGGAACAATAGACAGAAAAGACTTAGATCTATTTTTTGTTACCAGCAGTTTGGACGAAGCTTTTAATCACATTACGTCCAGACTCCATCCGGAATAATCAATACACGAACGAGCTACGGAGACAATTTTTTTGGTAGGTGTTAGGCTTTCTTCATCTTCTAACTTGAGCTAATTGCTTAGAGAAGGGGACTAATTGGCTCCAGTCTTGAAACAGCAGCCTCACCATTTTTTTAATGTACTAACCAACTGGTAAAAAATTAATAATATAGTTTTTACTCTAAAGATCAGAGTGTGTTTTATTATTTATTGATGCGAGTCTTGTAACTCAGCTTGATGGAGAAATATTATTGTACTTACCAATGTCGCTTAATATTCTCTTCTTCTTATATTTATTAAAATATTCAAATAGCAGATAAAACCAAAAACCATTTACTAAAGGCTCTACAAATGCATCAATAACTGCAAGATTTAAAGGCGCCCCTGTTAGCAATCTATTGCATGTCATAGCAATAAGAATGTGACCAATCGTATAGAAAAATGCTAATAAAAAACCAATCTGATTAACACTTATAAATGTTAGATTACTTGATTCAATTTTTTTAACCAATGTTTTCTTTAGATAAACTAAAAGAAAATAGAACCAAAATCCATTAATTATGGGTTCTATAAATGCATCTGCTACAGCCATATCAAGAGATGCGCCGGTAATAATTCTATTACATGCCATAGCAACAAGAATATGACCGATGGTATAAATTATAGATAGATAAAGATTCTCATATTTGAAAATTTTTATATCATCATATTGTAAGTAATTTATCATAAAACGAATGTAGCAATGGCTACGGATGATGTCAAGAGTATAATTTATTTAAAAGCTAATTTAAAAAAAAGGGGGAGGAAACCAGTGAAAGATAAAATTAAAGCACGTTCGGTTCCTTTTTCACGAACCCGTTCACGTCATGCCAGTGAGACCGCTGAAGATTATGTTGAAGCTGTTATGGAGTTGATTGAGGAGCAAGGTGAGTGCAGGGTACTCGATCTAGCTCGATATTTTAATGTTAGCCATGTTACCGTTTCTCGTATAGTTAAACGACTGCAGGATGAAAACCTTTTACATTCCAAGCCTTATAAACCAGTAGAACTTACAGCTAAGGGCTCTAAACTTGCAAAACAAGTTAAGGAGCGTCATGAAGTTGTTTTAGACTTTTTAATTAAGCTAGGCGTTGATAAGGCTAATGCTGAAATAGACAGTGAGGGTATTGAGCATCATGTAGGCTCAAAAACGCTTGCTGCGATGAAAAGATTTTTAAAATAATTTAAATACAACCCTACCAATAACTGCATCCAAGTCATGCGTCATATCATATAAGGGTGAATAATAAGATTTATTGTCACCTAATATTTTTAAAGAATCTCCTGATATAGACTGAACTCTTTTTACTACTTTTCCAAGATCATTAGTTTCTAAAACAATTACATCATCCACATTAATATTTTTTGTTTTTAAACAAACAACGTAATCATTTGGTTTATAGGCTGGAAGCATACTGACACCAACTACTTTAAAAAGTCTAAGCAGATTTAAGTACCGGCACAACCATTGCAAGATTAGGTGCGTAGGGTGAAATCTTCGTTTCAGTTTCAACTTCTTTAGTAGACCAAAACATTTCAGCAAAATCATTAATTTTTGCAAGCAAACTAAGACCATCCTCTCTATGCAAACCTTGCTTACATTTAGACCCATCCATCATGATTGAATGAACTAAATCATGCACACCAGGATATTTCTCTATTTGAGCAGCTTTAAAGTAATCACCCCAAATAATAGCAATTTCATTCTTGGCTATTATTGAATGTTCTTCTTTTTGCTGAACAAGCCTTGTAAATTTTGCTAAATTGTCTTTATCACAACAAGCCGAATCTGGCATTTCATTAATCAGGTCTATAAACCTAATAACACTTAATGCAGCGTATTGAGCTGCGCCTGGGTCATACACTCCACAAGGTATATCACAATGAGCACTTACCTTTTCTACATTAAACATATTACGTCTCCTTAGTTAAAATTGATTTCGATAAAAAATACACTGGAACTGCTAGCAAAATCGCTAAAACTCCAAGACCTAAAACAGAATTACCATGAATATGGATTCCCACTCCATGAGCGCTTAAGTTAAATGATGCGATTGTAAAAAATACTATAGATGTTAGTTTTTTCAAGATATTTTCCTATATTTTATATGTAAAATAATTATCATTTAGTTTATATTTATTAGCAATAAAGTTTTAATATAAATTATTAGAATAATGATTTTATTTTACTGTAAAATCATGTCTATATATTTTCATAAATAATTTTGAATAGGAGCGAAGTTCATATGAATAATGAAACAGAAGGAAAGTGCCCGGTAATGCATGGTAGCTTAACTAGCAACAGTTCTAGCGGCACATCAAATAAAGACTGGTGGCCTAATCAGTTAAATCTTAATATTCTTCATCAGCATGACGTTAAGTCAGATCCGATGGATGAAGGTTTCGATTATAGAGAAGAGTTCAAGAAGATTGATTACGAAGCTCTTAAAAAAGATCTCAATGATTTAATGACAGATTCACAAGACTGGTGGCCTGCAGATTACGGCCATTACGGACCTTTCTTTATTAGAATGACTTGGCACGCTGCAGGAACCTATAGAAGTACAGATGGAAGAGGTGGCGGTGGAACAGGCGCTCAACGTTTTGCTCCTCTTAATAGTTGGCCAGATAATGGAAATTTAGATAAAGCCAGAAGACTTCTATGGCCAATTAAACAGAAATATGGAAAACAAATTAGTTGGGCTGATCTTTTAATTTTAGCTGGCAATGTAGCTATTGAATCAATGGGTGGAGAAACCTTTGGTTTTAGTGGTGGCCGTCCAGATATCTGGGCTCCGGAAGAAGATATACATTGGGGTGCTGAAAAAGAATGGCTAGCAAATGAAAGATACAGTGGTGAAAGAGATTTAGCTAATCCTCTTGGAGCAGTTCAAATGGGATTAATTTATGTAAATCCTCAAGGTCCAGATGGAGATCCTGATCCTCTAGCTAGTGCAAAAGATGTTCGTGAAACCTTTGGTCGAATGGCCATGAATGATGAAGAAACAGTTGCTTTAGTAGCAGGTGGTCATACTTTTGGAAAAGGTCATGGCGCAGGTCCAGATAATAATGTTAGTACAGAACCAGAAGGCGCTCCAATGCAAGAGATGGGCCTTGGATGGATGAGCTCATATGCATCAGGTAAAGGAAGTGACACTATCACAAGTGGATTTGAGGGTGCTTGGACTGCTAATCCTATTAAGTGGGATAACGGATATTTTGATTTATTATTTGGTTATGAATGGGAAAAAGTTGAAACACCAGCAGGAGCGATTGTTTGGCACGCTATTGATGTAAAAGATGAAGATTTAGCTCCTGACGCTGAAGATTCATCAGTGAAAGTTCCCACAATGATGACTACTGCTGATATATCACTTCGTGAAGATCCTATCTATAAGAAAATTTCTAAACATTTTCATGAAAACCCTGAAGAGTTTGCAGATGCGTTTGCTAGAGCTTGGTTTAAGTTACTTCATAGAGATATGGGACCAAAAACAAGATATATGGGACCAGAAGTTCCTCAAGAAGAACTAATCTGGCAAGATCCTGTCCCTGAAGGTTCAACTAATTACGATGTTGATGCAGTTAAAGCGCAATTATTATCTAGTGAATTAACCATTCAAGAAATGGTAGAGACAGCATGGGCAAGCGCCTCAACCTATAGAGGTTCAGATATGAGAGGTGGAGCTAACGGCTCTCGAATAAGACTAGCTCCTCAAAAGGATTGGGAAATCAATAAACCAGAGTCACTTCAAAAAGTATTAGCTATTTACGAAGCTATTGCTGCTGAAACTGGATCATCTGTAGCTGACGTAATCGTATTAGCTGGTAATGTTGGAATTGAAAAAGCATCTGGAGCTAAAGTTCCATTTACAGCCGGAAGAGGGGACGCATCTCAAGAACAAACCGATGTAGAATCTTTTGCTGCACTTGAGCCATTCTCTGATGCATTTAGAAATTTCCATAAATCAGGAATTGATGTTGCTGCTGAAGAAATTATGTTAGATAAAGCGCAATTATTAGGTTTAACAGCACCCGAAATGACAGTTCTTGTTGGTGGAATGAGATCATTAGGAATTAGTTCAAGCGGACATGGTGTATTTACTAGTAATTCAAATGAACTATCCAATGATTATTTTAATACTTTATTAGATATGTCGGTTGAGTGGAAACCTAATGGAACTGGAAATTCATTTGAAGCATCAGATAGATCTTCTGGTGAGAAAATTAGAACTGCAACAAGAGCAGATCTTGTGTTTGGTTCTAATTCTCAACTTCGCGCTATTTGTGAAGTCTATGCAAGTAGTGATGCGAATGAAAAATTCACATCTGATTTTATTTCTGCATGGAATAAAGTAATGAGCAACGATCTTTTCTAGTATTTAGCTAAGTTAATTCAAAATTAAGCATCTTTTTTGAGATAAAAGGTTGTATTCCTAGATGAGAATGATTATCATTTACGAACTCGAAGGTTGTTGTTTTAAGGTGTTGAGTTTCCCTTATCTACATAGAACCTTAAAAGTGTGTTTTGATGATCTCCTATAAAAAATCAAAGCAAAGTTTCTCTAAAATTTAACCTTCGAGCTCTTTCTTAAATACTAACGCTATCTAACAATGTTCATTTCATTAATGAGCCTTGTATCTTCCTCAAAGACTTCTAATGTCCAAAGTAGATATCTAGAATCTACATGAATAGTTCTTGTTTCTGGTACAAATTTATAATCAGAAATAATAGTTTCCAACATTCCATCAAAAGCTAATCCAACAAACTCGCCCTTAGCATTAATTGTTGAAGAGCCAGAGTTTCCATTGGTTATATCTAAATTAGAAATATAATTAACTGGAACACTTCCAATTGGATCAAACTTGTAGCTGCCATAGTTTTTATCATTGATTAATTTTAGTTGCTTTACATCAACTTCAAATGGTGAAACTCCAGTATTTTTTTCAGCTATGCCTTCAAGTGTGGTGAAAGGTTTGTAGTAAATACCATCATTCAATTCAACCCCCATTACATTTCCAAAGGTAACTCTCAAGGTTCCATTAGCATCAGCATATATATCTTTACCCTGTGATTTATAAAATTTTCTAAGTGATTTTATAAAGACAGATTTATTTTTTTGCTGCAAACTAGATCTAGCTTTGTTTTTCATTTCACGTTCCATTCCCTCATCAAACATATCTCTTGCAAGCATAATAAATGGATCTGATGAACTATTTAGCTCTTCAAGTGATGCATCCAATAAAGCAATTCTTTTAGTCATATCTAATAGATCTGATGGATATGAATACATACCATCAACCTCGGCAATAGTAACGTTATATGGCTCATCTAATTTTAGTGCACTACTAAAAATTACTCGCCTATCTTTACTATCAACATCTCTATATCGATTTAATCTAAAAAGAAAGATACCTTTATCTACCTCTGCATCAAATCTGTATTCCATACCACGCATTCTATTAACTAACCTTTCGTAGTCTCTTTCTTGATAACCAGGTTCTCTTTCGTTATTAGGCTTAGTTTTTTCATAAGCATGTCTGTATAAACTTGCAGCGGTATTTAAAAGAGTTGATCCGCCATAATACACATTAGTTAAGTTTTCACTATTTATCTCATTAGTAATCTCTAGCAATGCATCAAGAGCATCTTGCTCAGCAGAACTGCCATTCATCTCTATAAAATCAAGGAATTTATTCCAATTCTGTCTTTCTTGTTTAAGTAATTTAAAATTCTTAGCTCCCTCTATTTGCCCACTTATTTTTTTATAATAATTTTCAAATCCACTAATACTGCCTCTGTACTTTAGCGCCTTCTCTTCATCATCCTTGGTTAGGTCTCTCATTAAATCAATTCCTGATTTCAAATACTCAACATAATTTTCAAATCCAAACTGGACATCAAATCTTATTTCTGGGTATGTTAAAAGCCTGTTAGTTCTTCCTGGGTAACCAGCTATCATTACAAAATCACCTTCTTTTACACCTTTTTTAGAGACCTTTAGAAAGTCCTCTGATTTGTATGGAACATTGTTCTCTGTATATTCTTTACTTTCATTCTCAGGGCTTACATAAGCTCTTAATAGAGCAAAGTCACCGGTATGCCTTGGATACATCCAGTTATCTACTTCACCACCATATTCACCAATTGATTGAGGTGGCGCATATACTAATCTCACATCTTTGATGATCATTTTTTTAATTAATTGATAGGTTTCACCAGAATAAAAGCTCCTCACCTCACACTGAAATTCTTCACTAGTTTCACAGCCCTTAATTAATTCTTTTCTATTGGATTGAATAATTTTATATCTATCATTTTCAGATTTAGCTTGGCTAGCTCCCTCCAAGACTGCTGCAGTTACATTAGTACTCTCTTTGGTGATATAAACTCTAGCACCTGGTGCAGATGGCGCTTCTTCATCTAAACTTCTTGCAAGAAATCCTGTTTTAAATAAATCTTCTTCCATTCTCTTAGCATTAAATTGTAGATAAGAGCCTTCAACACAATGGTAGTTTGTAGCTATAAGGCCTGAATCAGATATAAATGCAGCTGAACAACCGCCGAGACTAACCATAGCGCTTAAAGGATGTTCAAATAAGTCACTAAATTTCTTGATATTACCTTTAAATCCAGCTGCTCTAATATCTTTTTCAATATTTGGAAGCTGGGATGGCTCCCACATACCTTCATCTGCAAAAAGAGAATCGATTGGTGTTAATAATAAAATAAAAAGAAAGAATCTAGTCATGTCACCGCCTATAAAAAATAATTAGACTTTATTATATCCGTCTTTTATATAAATAATGCTTTCTAATCTAGTCTATAATCGCTGATTATGGATAGAGAACTTTGGAAAACAATAAAAGAAGAAATAGATCTTCGTATAGATGCCGAGCCTAGTCTTGGACCATTTTTACATTCTTTAATATCCTCACAAGCAGATTTATTAGCTGCTGTCGCCTCCATATTATCTTCAAAACTCCATTCAGACGCACTTTCAGCAACTGATATTAAAAAATTTATCTTAGAAGTCTACACAGATTGCGAACATATAGAGTCAGCTCTTGAGCAAGATTTAATATTTTTTAAAGCTAATGATCCAGCTTGCGACTACTTATCTACCCCCTTGCTTTTTTATAAAGGCTTTTTGGGATTAGCTACTCACAGGGCAGCAAATTGTCTTTGGAATAATGACAGGCACACAATGGCATTATTTTTTCAGAATAGAGCCTCAGAGGTCTTCGGAATAGATATACATCCAGCTGCCACTATTGCAGGCGGAGTCATGTTGGACCATGCTACCGGTATCGTTATTGGTCAAACCTGTAATATCGAAACAGAAGTATCTATATTTCAAGGAGTAACGCTTGGCGGAACGGGTAATGAATCTGGAAAAAGACACCCTGATGTCAAACAAGGTGCGACTATATATGCTTCAAGTACAGTTTTAGGAAATATTGAAATTGGAGAAGGCTCCACCATTGCTGCTGGAAGCTTGGTTTTAAAAAGTGTAAAACCCGGCCTTACTGTTGCTGGCATTCCTGCAAAAGACGTAACAAATTCTAATTAGTAGATTCTTTTAAAGTGTATCTTTGTATAGGTATTCCAATGCCTATATATAAAACATTGATAAATGCATGAATCATTATAATTTGTGATGCAATCAAGGTACTACTTACAGCGCTTCCTGAAAATATAAGTAGAATTAGGCCAGATGATACAAATAACTGAGTATTAAAACTATTTTCTTTATTCTGAAGAATTGAAGACGTCAAAATAACAGTTAATAAAAATATTAATCCAAAAATTGCAGTTTCTTGATAAGTCTGACTTCCGGCTGTGAGTATTACAGAAGCTGCTAATATTACAATTGAAAAAATCTGAAAGACCCCAAATACTTTTTGCTCTTTACTTAATGGCGGATTATATTTCTCACTAATCATTGCTGGATTTTGGTTTAGTTTATTGTCAATAACATCATCAGGGCGCCAGCTTGTTGATCCGTACCATATCTTAATTTTATCTCTAACTCTTTTTGTATGAATAGTATCTTGAACCATTTGATAAAAAACTTGGAAGTTTGCCCAAATTGGGTTCCAACTATTTAGAGGCTTTACAGTTCCATAAATAGGTTTTATATCCGATCTTTCTGAAATATAAGTTCCAAACATTCTGTCCCATATAATAAATACCCCGCCATAGTTAGCATCAATATATTCAGCATTTTTTGCATGGTGGACTCCATGATTCATAGGAGTTATAAATATTTTTTCTAAAATTCCAAGATGACCAATATGTTTTGTATGAACCCAAAATTGATACACAAGATTAACACCTGCAACAGTTACAAAAACCTCTCCTGGGACTCCAACCATTATCATTGGGATATAAAATATCCATTTCCAAAGCCAACCAGTACTAGTTTGTCTTAATGCGGTTGAGAGATTATATTCCTCACCATGATGATGAACACTATGAGTTGCCCATAAAACTTTAATCTCATGATGCATTCTATGCATCCAATAGTAAGAAAGATCATACAAAAGAAAGCCTACAATCCATGTGATAGGACTATCAAGTGGAAGTAATTTTAGATTTAAATAAGACCCAACATAAACAAATGCTGCGCCCTGTAATCCAATACCTAACATTGGAGGAAATCTACTAATAAGGCCTAATCCTAAGCTGGTAAAGGTATCACTAAGTTTATAATTATTTTTACCGACCTTTAATCCATAAAGATATTCAACTATTATCAATAGCAAGAAGACCGGCACAGCCAGAGTAATTATTATAGATTTATCAGTAATGATCATTTTAAATTTTCCTTAGAGATATTATAGATGAAAGTATGCCTATGTATCTATAGATGCTAAGACACCAATAGCATTTCCAAATCCTCTATCTTCATGATAAACACCCTCGATACCTGCTAAAGCTAACCGGTCATCAATACCTTTTTTAACTTCACTGAGCATACTAGTTCTTCCTAAAAAATAAGCTTTATTAGAGCCAATGAGTAGGGCATTTAGATAAGCAACAGTTCCTATTACCTCACCAACCATATTGCATAATGATGCAGATATATTTTCAATTGAATGATCAGATGCACTTCGTGCTTTTGCAAAATTAGCTGCTGTAATTTCAGCATTAAGTTTTCCAATCTCATTTACAGCCTCACCTATCATGATATCTAAAATCTTTCTATCTCCTTTTAACGCTAAACCATTAACTTCAGAGACATTTGAATTATTGATCATGAGATTTGATAGTCCCTCAAGCATACCACCACCGACAGATATACCACCTAGATGATTTGTTAAAGTATTTTGAATTTGAACACATGCTGTTCCAGTTCCTGAGCTAACCACAAGCGCTGATTCTTCTTTTATCTTGTACAAAGATCTTGCACCTTTACCAATTGCATCAATTTCATTAATTTTAGTAATAGGCACATTACAAATGCTATCAGGAAGATCTGCAGATTTACTACCTGTTACACCTATAGACTTAATTTGTTTAATATCAATATTTAATTTTTGTAATATCTTGAGCACATGATGTTCTGTGAGATTAAAATCTCCATTTTCACCATTAAAGGCAGAAGGGGCACTTAAATATTGAATAGAATTATCTTTTATTGCTAGATCTGTATTAGTAATACCAAAATCAAAAGCTACAATCATATTTTTAAAGATTATCTACTTTATTCAAAGAGATGCATCTGAAGCATCGTTAGGCCAGATTAATGGTATTTGTTGTTGAGGATTAAACACGCCGGGTCCTAATGCTGGGTAGGCCTTTGAGGCTTTACTAATATCATCTTCATTTAAAAACTCACTAGGAATTAGTTTAAAAACATCTAGTCCACGTATGATCTCTGTTCCATAAATGTAACCTTTATAAAAATATGCAGACCAGTAACCACCAGTAATTAACATATCCTTATTAATGGGACCTCTATCAAAATAAGCTATTTCTTGTGGATTAGAAGAATCAGTGAAATCCATGATTGAGATGCCACCTTGATACCAGGCTTGAACAAAAATATCACGACCAGGAACTGGAATAATAGATCCATTATGAGCAACACAGTTTTCTGTTTCTAGTTGTGGAGCAGGCATCTTATAGTGACTTCTAAATTCAAGTTTATTGTCGACAATGTCATAAATAGCATCTGCACCCCAAGTAAGAGGATCCCAAGCTCGACAACGAGCACGACCGCCGCCGCCCCATTCATCAGTGAATATTACTTTTGTTCCATCATTATTAAATGTTGCTGAATGCCAATAAGCAAAACCTTCATCAGTTACAACATCTAATCTTTTCGGATTATATGGATCAGTTATATCAAAAAGAATACCGTTACCAGAACATGCGCCAGCAGCTATATTTGCTGAAGGAAAGACCGTAATATCATGACACTGATCAGTTCTATTTGTATCCTGAGTTTCATCTCCATGGTCACCACCACGCCAAAGTCCACCAAGCGCTCCTGTTTCAAGGTCAGCAAATACCGCAGGGCTACTCACTATTCTCGATTTTGAAGGATCAGATACTGGAATTTCAATAACATCTATTCTAAAAAGAGCCGTTCTTTCATCACCAGGTATATTTCCTATACATTGCTCTAACTCTTCTTCATCTCTAACACTGCCAGTTCCTGAGTTATATATAATAATCTTTCCATCTGCAGTGGGACCAGATACAACAGAGTGCGTATGAGAACCACGGCAGGTTTGAACTGCACCAACTTGTTTTGGACGACTAAGATCTGAAATATCAAAAATTCTTATTCCTCTAAAACGTTCCGGACTTGCGTCTCTTCCAACACCTTCTCTCCCGCAATCAATTCGACCACGAGTCTGTTCTACAGACATAATAAGTAAATCTCCAACTATAGAGACATCACCTTGACCACCAGGGCATACTATTGAGGATAAAAGGTTTGGAATACCATCTTTATCAATCTTATACATATTAAAACCATGGTAGCTACCAGCTACAAGCAAATCATCTCTAAAGGCCATATCTGTATTGGAAAAACTTAACATCGGGGAACGAAGAGATCTTGAGGCTGCCTCTGTTGTAATTGCTTTATCTTCATCCTCATTTTTTGTTAAATCTTCTGAACCACGCTCCTCAGGATTATTTGGATCAAAAAATCCAACAGGTTTTCGTAGAGAAGTCACTAATTCCATATTCATTATTGCCTCATCTGCAAAAAATAAACCTGGTGACAAGCCTGATCTTGGATCATCTGAAAGACCAACTGCTATGGTATTCATTCTCTCTATTTCTACCCCTTGATCATTAACTAAGTCAGAAACAAATTCATTTAATATTGGATCATAAGCAGAACCTGAATATTTTTTTAGCTCTTTTACCATCTCTAAAGCGCCATCATGATGAGCAATCATTAGTTGAAGAAAGAGTCGATCAAAATCAGTACTTTTTGAATCTGCTAGATCCTCTAACTGCTTTGGAGTCGCCATACCAATCATATTAATATGCATATGATTTTTTTTAGACATATCAGCTGCATTTTCATTGCGCTCTGCAAGCCAGCTTTCCATAAAATTTATTTCATCATCTTGAGATACATCTATTCTTTTTGCTAGATCAACAATAGTTTTATTGTTTGTTCTCTTGTCTGCCATAGTAGACATTAAAATTGCTTGTTCATGATGGACAATCATGCCCTGCAGAAATCTGACGTCAGCCTTAATATAAGAAGTATCTGCAATATTTGAGGCAGCTTTAGGATCAAGATTTTTAGAAGATTCTCCTGGAGCACCTGGTTGTATTATTGTTGGATTAGAAGGGTTATCAGCTGCTAGCACTAGTTGGCTTGAGAGAATCGAAATAATAACGATCATATGAAAACTTTTATTAATTTTTTTAAACATTTTATGTATTATCCTTATCCTCTTCTTTAATTTCCTCTGCCTGACCCTCTATGATTGTTGGTTGACCTTGCGGTTGTTTCTGACGTCTTCCAAAACGATTAATTCTATCATCACGATTTGTTTGTTTTTTTGAAGCTTTAACTTTTCCTAAATTACTTATAAGAAACAAAGATCCCACAATAACTAAAACCCAGAAAAATGTATTCATATTATCTACTTCTTATCTTCATTAATAATCTAAGTATTTCAAGATACAACCAGACTAAAGTAACCATAAGAGAGAAAGCTCCATACCATTCCATAAATTTAGGGAGTCCCTTTTCAGCACCTTCTTCAATAAAATCAAAATCTAGTACTAAGTTAAGCGCAGCAATACCAACAACAAATACAGAAAAGCCTATTCCCATAAGTCCATTAGAATGAATAAATCCTATAGGAGAGCCAAACATAGACATAATAAAACTTACAAGATATAAAATAGCTATTCCAGCAGTCGCTGAGAAAATCATCAGTCTAAAATTTTCAGTTGGCTTAATAATCCCACTTTTATAACAGAACAATAAAGATGCCATAATACCAAAAGTTAACCCCAAAGCTTGAACAGCTATACCTGGATAGACGCCTTCAGCATACATTGTTACTCCACCTAAAAATACACCTTGCGATAAAGCGTAAAAGGGAGCTGTTGATGCAACCTTTTCAGGACTTCTAAAAATTGTCACCATACCCAAGATAAATCCTAATAGTGCACATGGAATCGTTAATAGTGGAACGTTCCAGCCTACAAAGGCACCACTAAAACAAAGAGCAAGTAAAATACCTGTTTTATTTACTGCTCCATCAAGAGTCATTCTTTCTGAAGCTGGAATAGAACCCGCAGCATGAGAAAAGTTTTTCCGAAAAGCAGGATTACCTGAACGACCAAATGTATTTATTGCTGAATGTTTTGACATAAAAAATCTCCTTAAGTCTCTATATTAAATATCTATGGGCTTTTAAACAAATTAAAAGGCTTTTTATAAGCTTTTAATCCAATTACCAACAAGCTCTACAGCCTCTTTGTGTTCAAGCGCTCTTCCAGATTCTGGCATCATAATACCTGGATCCAGTGATTGCATTCTGAAAAGCAGAATAGACTCATCTGGCTTGCCTGGCACTATAGAGTAACTTAGATCATTACTAGCTCTGCCAGTGGCAATAGGTTTCTTAAAGTAACCTAAATGTATTTCCCTATTTTCTTTAAAATCTAAATATAAACCAGTTGTATCAGCAGAACCACCATCAATATGGCAATGGCCACAATTAATATCTAAATAAGATCTAGCCCTGTCATCCAGTGAAGCTGATTTATCTTCCCAATCTGCCATAGTTTTAAATTGCATATCCTTTGATATCCAGCCTTGCTGGTGCCACTTCATTAATTGATTCATGGAGCCATCTTCGTAAGCAATGGATGTATTTAAATTTCTAGCTTTAGGACCAATAGGTTGAATGGTTTTATCAGACTGATGACATTCTTTGCATTGATTGATATTAGGAACTCTATACCTGACATCTTGAATATCACCGGTATTATTAACAAACTGAGTTGATATAGTTTTTCCCGCAATGCTTAAAAATGCATCATTTTGCTCTTCATTCCATACATAACTTACGTTTTTCCATTTATCCTGCTTTTTAATCAAAAGCCTCGTTTCTAACAGCTGAGGATCTAAGTTTGAAGTTTCATGCGCATTCAAATAGGCAAATGTTTTAATAAGAACTGTTCCATTAGGAAAATCAAAGACTTTATTAGGCCTATATTCAGCGAAACTCTCAGCAGGCATATATACAAACCTTAACTTGTCTGCATAATCTGAAAAAAGAGGGGTGATTAATTCGTAGGGTAGTACTCCTTCGGCAGGAGATTGAGAATTGAGTTCCTGAAAAAAACCATAGTCTGAAAGTTTAGAAGCAACTTTATTATTTTGAATAACAGCGTCATTTACAGCGGCAATAGCTGGTTGAAAACTAGAAAGATTAAAAAGAAGAGCTATAAATAGATATTTAGAGTGTTTCACTAAATTCTACTGGAGATAGAGGTATTATTTTTCCTGTAAATTTTTCATAGCTTCTTTCAACTGGATCAAAAAAAGGTAGCATATATTTAATGGGATTTATTGTTAGAAAAGAAGCATCACCATTATCACCTAATACAATCTTATCCTCATCAGGCTGACCAAATATTATTTGTCCAAGGGGAACAATGCCATCCCAGAATATATCAGGCATATCACCTTCAGATAATTCATAAAGAATTTTAGCAAGCTCTCCTGTCTCTAGGTCGGGATTATATCCAGTTTTACCAAATCGATTGCCATGAATTTGAATTGCTTTTGGATGTGGATAATAGTTTTTATCTTCTGTTTCGTAACCATAGGTAACAACAGCAATATTAATGGTTTCATTATCACCAATGTCGTTATCAAAGATTTCTACATGTGAATTAGCCTGAATAATGATTCCAGTTCCTCTTGGAACCTCTCCAACAATATTACCTTCAGGGGCGAAGTTATCAGTATTATTATTAATAGATTTATTTCTAAAGACTCTTATATGATGACCACCTTGTTGAGGTATATCAGGCAGGTCAAAAACTAAAATACCACCAGTATTATTCTCAGCATGATTATCAAAAACATCAGCATAATAGGAATTTTCAATTTCGATTCCTGCAACATTAAATTCTGCTCTAGAATTTTTAACAATAATATTTTCTGATTGACCAACATAAATCCCTGCATCAGATGCTCCTATAGCAACACAAGAATCTATAAGTACATTTTTAGATTCGACAGGATAGAGTCCATAAGCTCCATTATCTGAGCTAACTCCACCAGTCCATTCTGTTCTTACTCTTATAAAACTAATTCCATCGACACCTTTAACTTTTATAGCATCACCTTTGGCATCTTCTATTGCAAAGTCCTGTAAGACTACATTGTCAGAAGTTACTGATAATCCTTGAGCCCCAGATTTTTGATTTTTAAAAGATAAAATAGTTGTATCAATACCTTCACCTTCAAACCTAATATTGTCTACATCAATTGATAAACTATCTTCTAATTCATAGAATCCAGCAGTCAATCTAACAATATCACCAGGCTCAGCAAGAATTAAAGCTTCTTGAATAGCAGAGTAGGGATCATCGGAGGGACTAACAACTGTAATAGCTCCATAACAGTTAATACTGATAAAGAGACTAAAAAATAGTAACTTAGACTGCTGTAGGTATTTTATCGAAATCTTCAAGTGGCTTCTCAAGTTCAACCCAATCCACTTCAAAGTCATCAGGTGCATTTTCATATTCTAATAACCCTAAAGCTTCAAATTTAGGCCTTACTGAGTCTGTTAATAAGCCAATTCTAGAAAGATTTGGAATCACTCTTGAAAATAAGAAGTTTCTAAAAGTAGCATTTGCACTAGTGCTTAGGGAGAACTCTCTTGCTTCTTCTTCTGACATCTTTAAGTACTTCTGCATAGCTGTTGTATTAATAAGTCTTTCTCTTGAAATAACACATGCCTCATACGCAAACTCAGCTCTCTCTTCAATTTCTTCAGGAGTTAAAGTTTTAATAAAATCTTCTAAGTAATTAATACCAAAGGTTACGTGCCTAGCTTCATCTCTAACTACATAGTGAAGTAGTTGTTTTAATAAAGGATCTTTAGTTAACATTTTTAACATCTGGAAAGCAGCCAATGCTAGACCTTCAATGATAATTTGCATGCCTATAAATTTTAGATCCCATCTTTCATCAGTTAAGATTTTATCTAAAAGTGCTTTTAAATTTGGATTGATTGGATAATGAACTCCGATTTTTTCTTGGAGATATCTATTAAAGACTTCAACATGTCTAGCTTCATCAAATGTTTGAGATGCTGCATAAAGCTTAGCATTGTATGTTGGTGCACATGATACCAGCTGAGAAGCAACCAAGAGAGCGCCTTGCTCGCCATGTAAAAATTGGCTTAAAAGTTCAGCAGTGTCATGTCTATCAAACTCAATCTTCTCTTCTTCAGTAAGATTCACATAAGCTTCTAAAGTTTCATGAGGTAAATCCTCATCAGCTTCCACTAATTTTTCATCTGCAGGGTGAGTGTAGTCCCAATTTAAATCAAGGGAACCATTCCAGTTAAGCTCTTTTCCAAGCTCATAGAGCCTTTTAATCCTATTATCAGAGACCGTATAGTCCCAGTTATATGATCCTGTTAAAGGGGTTTTAAAAATTTCAGCTACATCTTCAACATCTTTTTGCTGGAGATCCATTTCTTCATCAAAATATAGTAAATCTTTAGGTGGTCCATCTGTGTGAGTTATTTTCATAATTTTCCCTTAATTATTCTTAAATCTGCAGGTATCTATACTACCTTGTACCATATTCTATAGGAATTTCTAATTTTTAAAAAGCTCAGTTAGCTCTTCAAGTAAAACTTCACCTAACTCTTCTGCTCTATTAATAGTGATGGCTCTTTTATAATATTTTGAAACATCGTGGCCAATTCCTATTGCCAAGAGTTCAATTTTATTATCTTCCTCAATTGAGTTAATAATAGTTCGTAAATGATCATCTAAAAATAGAGGATGATTAGTTGAAAGAGTAGAGTCGTCGACTGGAGCACCATCAGAAATAACAATAAGTATTTTTCTTTCTTCTGGTCTTTTTAATAACTTTTGAAAACTCCAAGATAAAGCTTCACCATCAATATTCTCTTTGAGTAAGCCCTCTCTTAGCATGACTCCAAAGTATCTCCTTGCTCTTCTCCATGAATTATCTGCATTCTTAAAAATAATATGCCTAATATCATTTAATCTTCCAGGATTTCCAGGACTTCCATTAGCTAACCAAAGTTTCTTAGATTCACCACCTTTCCAGTTTTTAGTAGTAAATCCTAATACTTCAGTTTTAATAGAGCACCTTTCAAGCGTACTCCCAATAATATCTGCACAGATAGCAGCTAGACTTATAGATCTACCTCGCATGGATCCGGAACTGTCTATTAAAAGACTCACAACAGTATTTTTAAAATCTTTTTTAGTTTCTTCTTTAAAACTAAGAGGAGCACCAGGTTCAGTTACAACTCTACTTAGTCTTGCAGTATCAAGCACACCTTCCTCTAGATTAAAATTCCAACTCGTATTTTGTTTAGATAAAAGAAGTCTTTGCAGTCTATTAGCTAATTTGCCTATAGTGGTTAGATGAGGTTTTATAAGATTATCTAATTGGTTTCTTAATCGTAAAGCCTCTTCTCTAGTAGAGAGATCTTTTGCTTCAATAATTTCATCAAATTTTGTAGTAAAAATTGAGTAGGGGATTTTAGTTTTCTCTGTTTCGATGTCCTTATAGCTTCCAGAAAGTTCAATTTCTTCCTCTATAGATTTAGCATCCATGTCTATAGATGCTTCTTGTAAAAGATCATCATTCACATCATCAACAGCATCCAAAGTCTCAGTAATATTCTCTGATTCAATCTCCATGCCTGATTCGGTTAGCTCTGCATTGTCTTGCTCCATAGATCCTGGAGATTCAACATCATCATCTTCCTCCATTGAATCATTAGAATGCTCTTTTAATAAATTGAGTTGACGTAATAGATTCAATGATTCTTTTTCAAAGGCAGACTGATCATCAAGATTTTTAATAAAATTATCATGAAGAGTTAAATTATCTTCTGGTAAAAATACAGTTTTAAAGTTAGTAACAATTTCTTTAGCCGCACCTGAGAATTTATAACCACTTACATGTTTAAGCCACAGGTTTACAGCAAAAGGTATTTGGTTTTGAATTTTTTCGTTTATTAATTCAGAACTCTTTTGCTCAATATGAGAAATAATATTTTGTTTAGCACCTTTATATTTTTTGCCGCCCAATATCTCAACTCTAGATAATTCCAGTTCTTTAAAGATTTCTCTAGCATCTTTTTTTAAAGGCAATACTTCTAAATCTTGATGATAAAGATTCCAAAATGCTTGAAAATCGGCCTCACCCCTCCATGCATTTATTTTTGCAGAAGAGCGCGGTGCTGATGTTAAAGATATTTCTCCTAGATTAGGAGATCTATTGGAAGTTGTATTTTTTGAAGCTAACTCTTTATTTTTTGAAATAGCTTTTGCAGAGGATATTGCTGCAATATGAAGGTTTTCTCTATCCTTTACCCAGGCCATATTTATTTTGTATGAGGGTTGTGACTTTCCTCAAGGTCTTCACCAAAACAGCGTTGAAAGTATTCAGCGATAATTGGCTTTTCGGTATCATCACATTTATTAAGAAAGGTAATAGAGAAAGATTTTTTAATATCTTGAAAAATTACCCAATTTTCCGCCCATGAGATAACGGTTCTTGGAGACATCAATGTTGAAATATCGCCATTAGCAAAACCTTCGCGAGTTAGTGTTGCTAATTGAATCATTTGAGTTAAAAGTTTTTTATTTTTTGCAGATTTAAAGCTTTTTAACTTAGAGCTCACAACATTAAATTCTTGCTTCTCAGATAAATAGTTCAGTGTAGTTAAGATATGCCATCTATCCATTTGACCCTGATTGATTTGTTGGGTTCCGTGATAGAGGCCAGTAACGTCGCCAAGCCCAACTGTATTAGTAGTAGCAAAAAGCCTAAAAGATGGATGTGGAGATAAAACTTTATTTTGATCAAGCAAAGTAAGCTTACCTTCAACTTCTAATATTCTTTGGATTACAAACATCACATCAGGTCTTCCAGCATCATATTCATCAAAAACTAAAGCTACTGGATTTTGGATAGACCAAGGAAGCAAGCCTTCCTTAAAATCAGTAATCTGCTTTCCATCCTGAAGCTTAATGACATCTTTGCCCAATAAATCAATTCTAGATATATGACTATCTAAATTAATTCTAAGACAGGGCCAATTTAGCCTAGCTGCAACTTGTTCTATATGCGTTGACTTTCCTGTTCCATGAAAACCTTGAATCATAACTCTACGGTTATGCTCAAATCCAGCAAGAATTGCTAATGTTGTTTCAGGATCAAATTTATATGATTTATCTATTTCAGGAACCCACTGAGTCCTTTCTTTATATGCAGAAACAGTAAGTTCTGATGGAAACCCAAACAGATCAGACACCTTGACTTTAATATCAGCTTTTTTAGGTAATTCTATTTTTTCGTCTATTATCATAATTTTTCTTTTTTGAAGATAAGTATCCTACCTTTTGAGAATGCAAAGTTCTAGTTTTTTGTTAATCATTGTAAGATTAGTATTATTATAAAACAGCTCATCGCAATATGAATAAGAAATCAGATAATTCACTCCCACTTTTAGAAGATAGATTAAGTCTATTCAAGCTTAATAAGATAGATAGAGATATTTTTACTTGGACTGGTCAAAGTGTTGGTTGGGCAAGAATTTTTGGTGGTCAGGTTATGGCTCAAACACTTATAGCAGCCTATGAAACGATAGAGAAAAAACATTTAGCTCATTCATTTCATGGATATTTTTTAAGACCAGGGCAGATGGATAAGCCAATAGTCTTTGATGTCGATAGAATTAGAGATGGAAGAAGCTTCTCAACTAGAAGAGTTCGAGCAATTCAAGATGGAGAAGCTATATTTAACTCATCAATATCTTTTCAAAAAAGAGAAAAAGGTCTAACTCATCAAATTGATATGCCTGATGTTCCAGGCCCAGAAGGTCTTTTAAATGAATGGGAGCATAGAAAAAAAATAAGTCATAAAATTGATAAAAAATACTTACCTATGTTTTTAAGAGAAAGAGAAATTGAGATGAGACCAGTTGAAGATCAAGATTTTTTAAATCCAAAGAAAGCTCCTCCTTATAAAAATACATGGATGAAGCCTGATGGAGCAATGCCAAAAGATGAAAAAATTCATCAAGCACTTCTTTTATATGCATCTGATATGGGCTTGTTAGGAACAGCTAATAATCCTCATGGATTAAATTTTATGTCTCCACTACTCCAAAGTGCTAGTTTGGATCATGCTACTTGGTTTCATAGTAAATTAGATTTTAGTGACTGGCTTTTGTATCACATAGATAGCCCTGTATCAGGTAATTCTAGAGGTTTTTCTAGAGGATCTATCTACAATAAAAAAGGTCAACTCGTTGCTTCTTGTGTCCAAGAGGGCCTTATGCGTTTATGGGATAAGCCTAAATCAAAAAAGTAGACTTATAACTCTCTAACGGTATCGGTTACAAACTTAATCTTATCTGGATTAATATCAGGCGTAATGCCATGCCCTAGGTTAAAGATATAACCAGGATAGTCTTTAAACTTATCCAGCATGATTTTAAGTTCGTTATAAATAATGGAATTTTCTTCCTTTAAAATTAAAGGATTAAGGTTGCCCTGTATAGCAGTATTACCTTTTAGAATATGAATTGAATCTTCAATAGATTCATCCCAATACAAACTAATACACTCAGGCTTGCAGGCGCTTAGTTGCTCAATCCCACCCTTTGGTTGACGAGCAAATATAATCACAGGAGTATCTTTAGTAACATCATCTTCTTTAAGTTGTTGAACAAGATCATTAATATAATTAAGTGAAAATACTTTATAGTCCTCTTTGCCTAAGAGGCCTGCCCAAGAATCAAAGATTTGGATTGCATCAATACCTGCCAATACTTGCTCTTTTAAATATTCAAAACAAGCATCTGTATATACCCCTAAAAGATGTTGAGTTTCCTTAGGATTCTCAGAAATAAAATTCCTTGTAAAGGCAAAATCTTTTGATGAGCCTCCTTCTATAGAATAGGCAGCAAGAGTCCAAGGACTTCCACAAAAACCTATTAAAGGAAGACTGGTTGGAAGGGCGCCCCTAATATTACTGACACACTTATAAACATAGGAAAGTTCTTGAGGGTCAAACGAAGGTAAATTAGCAATAGCTTCAATATTTCTTATGGGATTATTAAAAACAGGACCTTCTCCCTCTTTAAATTCAACACCTAGATTAAAAGCATCAGGGATGGTCAAGATATCTGAAAACAGTATGCTTGCGTCAAGATTAAATCTATCAATAGGTTGCAAAGCTAGCTCGCAACAGACATCTGGATTCTTGCACATATCCAGAAAATTTTTAAATTTTGATCTTACAGCTCTATATTCTGGTAGGTATCTTCCTGCTTGACGCATATACCAAATAGGAGGTACTGAATTGGTTTTTTTGTTTAAAGCTCTTAAAAATAAGGATTGATCTAACATTATGATACGTATTCTATGATGCTTTTAGCCGCTTCGCGACCTTCCCATATAGCAGTCACCACCAAGTCTGATCCTCTAACCATATCACCACCAGAAAATATCTTGTTATTAGAGGTTTGAAATTTATATTCTTGATCTTCTGCTGCTAATACAAGTCCATTATTTTGAGTATTGATATTGAAGTCTTTAAACCACTCAGAGGGACTAGCTCGAAAACCAAAAGCTATAATAACTGCATCAGCTTCTATAATAGTTTCAGATCCAGGAATAGGAATTGGAACTCTTCTTCCGTTTTGATCAGGCTCACCCAATTCTGTTCTTACTACTTTTATACCTTTAACATCCTTATTGCCCATAATTTCTATTGGCTGGATATTAAATTGAAATTCAACTCCCTCTTCTTTTGCATTAGTAACTTCTCTTTTAGAGCCTGGCATATTTTTTTCATCTCTTCTATATAAGCATTTAACTGATTTTGCTCCCTGTCTTACAGCCGTCCTATTACAATCCATTGCTGTGTCTCCACCCCCAAGCACAACGACATTTTTACCTTTTAGATTAATAAAATTCTCTTTATCTTTTTCTATTTTTAATAATCTATTAGTACTAGAAATTAAATAATCTAGAGCTTTAAATACATTGGGTAGCTTTTCACCCTTAAAGCCGCCTTCCAAAGATGTGTAGGTACCCATGCCTAAAAAAACAGCATCGTAATTTTCATAAAGCTCTTTAAACTGAATATCTTTACCTACCTCCTTGCCTAAAAAGAATTCAACACCCATGCCTTCTAAAATTTCCCTTCTTTTTTGCACAACCTTTTTCTCCAATTTGAACTCAGGTATTCCAAAAGTTAATAAACCACCAATCTCTTCATATTTATCATAGACATGACTTTTAACACCAGATCTTGTTAAAACATCTGCACAAGCAATGCCAGCTGGGCCTGCTCCAATAATAGCCACCCTTTTATCTGTCCAAGTTCTGTATGACATATCAGGCTTCCATCCCATCTCAAAAGCTTTATCAGTAATATATTTCTCAGTTGAGCCAATTGTTACTGCACCAAAACCATCATTAAGCGTGCATGCGCCTTCACACAATCTATCTTGCGGGCATACTCTTCCACACATCTCAGGCAAACTATTTGTCTGATGACATAATTCAGCAGCCTCAATGATATTGCCTTCATTAACAAGTTTTAGCCAGTCAGGTATATAGTTATGAACCGGACACTTCCACTCACAATAGGGGTTTCCACAATCTAAACATCTATGGGCTTGGTTAGAGGCTTCAGTTTGATTATATTCACCATATATCTCAACAAAACTAATTTTTCTCTCTTCTAGACTCTTTTTTTGTGGATCAAATCTTCCAACTTCAAGAAATTGAAAGTCATTAGCAAGTTCTTCATGTTCGATATATTTACTTCTAGCACCTAATTCTTCCGATGGAATCTTAGTATTAGGTATTTCAGTCTGATACAGACTATCCCTCCAAGCATAGAGTTCTATTTCTGCATCAGCACGAGAAATAATAGGCGCAAAAGACTTTGTTAAATATTTTTTATTAAATCTAATTTTTCCATAAAAATATGGAGAACGCGGTTGCGTAAAGAGCATCAAACCTTTTTCTAGTTTGTATTGTTTGTTTTTTTGAGTCATTTAAGTATGACACAGTATGACACTTTTATGATATTATCAACAATTAACTCACACCATTAACATAAATGCCCGGATTATATAAAGATAATAGTTTTAAAGATAACTGCGGTTTTGGTTTAATTACTAATCGTAATGGCATTAGATCTCATTCTGTAATTACTAAATCTATTAATGCACTTAAAAGTATGAAGCATCGTGGTGGCATAGGTTCAGATGGGAAAACCGGAGATGGTTGCGGGCTTCTTTTTAATCTAGATCATGGTTTTTTTAGAGATTCAATTCTTAAAGAGCAAAACCTTGTATTGCCAAAATATTTTGCTGTAGCCCAACTATTTCTAGACTCTTCACTAAAAGAGCTTCTCCCCAAGTTAAATAATATTTTAAAAAAAGAAGGCTTAAGATTAGATACAACAAGACTTGTTCCTATTAATGTTGATATTTTAGGACCTATTGCTTTAGATTGCTTGCCAAAAATATACCAACTTTTTATATCGCCGATGCAAGATGATCTTTCAGAAGAATTATTTGAATCAGCTCTTTTGCAGGCAAGAAAATTTATTGAAGTTATATTTGATGATGATGAATTATTGTATGTATGCAGCATGTCTAGCCAAACAATTGTTTATAAAGGCTTAATGCTTCCAGATGCCATAGATTTATTTTATAAAGACTTACGTCAAAAGAACTTCGTAGCATCGATTTGTGTTTTTCATCAAAGATTTTCTACTAATACCAGCCCAAGATGGTACTTAGCTCAACCTTTTAGGTTATTAGCACATAATGGTGAAATTAATGCTATTAGAGGTAATAGAAACTGGGCAAAAGCACGAAAACCAAGATTTATTACTCCTCTAATACCAAAACTATCACAGTTTAAACATTTAATTAATGAATCTGGCTCTGATTCCTCTTCTTTAGATAATATGGTTGAGTTATTAGCAAAAGGTGGAATTAATATATTTAGAGCTATAAGAATGGTTCTTCCTCCTGCATGGCAGAATGGGCAAATTCTTGATGCAGAAATAAAATCATTTCATGAATATAACTCCATGCACATGGAAGCATGGGATGGCCCTGCAGGAATAGTAATGACTGATGGAAAGTGGGCTATCTGTGTTTTAGACAGAAATGGATTGAGACCTGCTAGATATCAAATAGATGAAGAAGGTTTAATTACCGTTGCTTCAGAGACTGGGGTTAATCCAACTGATGATTTATCTATCCTTACAAAAGGAAGAGTCAAGCCAGGTGGAATATTAGCTATTAATACTGAAACTGGTGAACTTCATGATGAAGAATATATAGACAATCATCTCAAAACTCAGAACCCTTACAGAAAGTGGTTAAAGAAACATGCTGTGTATATTGAATCTTCTTTAAATGATTTTGGTGGTCCTGGCTTAAAAAAAATATCACAAAAAGATTTTTTAACTGCATCAAAATTATTTCTTTTATTTAAAGAGGAGCGAAGCTCGGTTATAAAACCTTTGGCAGTTGATTCTCAAGAAGGCACTGGCTCAATGGGCGATGATACTGCCTTAGCAGTCATGTCAAAAATGCATAGACAGTTATATGACTTTTTCAGACAACAATTTGCTCAAGTAACCAATCCCCCAATTGACTCTTTAAGAGAAAAAAGTGTTATGTCTCTTGAAACATGTTTTGGGCCTGAATTAAATGTATATGAAGAAACAGCTGAGCATGCAAAAAGATTAATTACATCTTCGCCATTACTCTCACACAGAAAACTAGCTACGATATTAGAAAATAAATATTTTAAAGTTGCTGAATTTTCTTTATCTTTTGATAAATCACTAAGTCTCAAGAAAGCAATAAAATTACTGAAGACTGATGTTGTAAATGCTGTTAAGTCTGGCGCATCAATTATTCATCTAGATGAGCATCTTCCAAAGAAGGGGCAACTCCCTCTTAATGCTTTATTGGGCTTAGGGGCTGTTCACCAAGAGCTTGTTAGGCTTGGGTTAAGAGCAGATACAAATCTGATTGTTAGTTCAGCATCTGCTCGAGATACTCATCATATCGCATGCTTGATTGGTTTCGGAGCCACGGCAGTATTTCCATGGCTTGCTTATCAAAGTATCTTAGATTTAACTCATAAAAATGAGTTGAAGGGCGATGCAAACGAGAATTGCGCAAGATATAGAAAAGGAATTAATAAAGGATTGTTAAAAATAATTTCAAAAATGGGAATTTCTACTATATCTAGTTATAGAGGCTCACAACTTTTTGAAATAGTTGGCTTAAATACTCAAATTGTTGAAACTTGCTTTACTAATACCACTAGTAGAATTGAGGGAAAAAGTTTTAAAGATTTAGATAAATCACTTAGAAAGTTAGATGATTATGCCAGATCCAATCTATCAGATATGAATGTTGGTGGCTTATTAAAATACATTCATGGCGGCGAATACCATACATATAATCCTGAGATAGTTAAAAAACTACAAGAGGCAGTTTCTTCAAATTCAATTGATTTGTATCAAGAGTATTCCAGGCTTGTAGATACTAGACCACCAGCAATGCTTAGAGATTTATTGGAAGTAAAAAAAGAAAACCCAATTTCTATAAAAAGTGTAGAAGATCAAAAATCAATCTTAACAAGATTTGATTCAGCTGGAATGAGCCTGGGTGCTTTATCACCTGACGCTCATGAGACTCTAGCTCAAGCTATGAATTCCATAGGCGGTAGGTCAAATTCTGGAGAGGGCGGCGAAGCTGTCGAAAGATATGGCACAGATAAAATGTCTAAGATTAAACAAATAGCCTCAGGGAGATTTGGGGTGACACCTCATTATTTAGTAAATGCTGAAGTGCTACAAATTAAAATTGCACAAGGAGCTAAACCTGGAGAGGGTGGTCAATTGCCTGGTGGAAAAGTAAATAAATTAATTGCTAAATTGAGATATTCAACTCCAGGAGTTACTTTGATATCTCCCCCACCTCATCATGATATTTACTCAATTGAAGACTTGGCGCAACTCATTTATGATCTTAAACAAGTAAATCCAAAAGCCTTAGTTTCGGTAAAACTAGTATCAGAACCCGGAGTAGGGACTATCGCTGCAGGAGTAGCTAAAGCTTATGCAGATTTAATTACGATATCAGGACATGATGGAGGAACGGGGGCAAGCCCCTTATCTTCAATCAGATATGCCGGTTCACCATGGGAGCTTGGTTTAGCAGAAGCTCATCAAGCTCTCCGTGAAAGTGGCTTAAGAGGAAATATTAGACTCCAAACAGACGGCGGAATGAAAACTGGATTAGATGTAATTAAAGCTGCTGTTCTTGGAGCAGAATCATTTGGTTTTGGAACAGGCCCAATGATAGCTATGGGATGCAAATATTTAAGAATATGCCATCTTAATAACTGCGCAACAGGAGTTGCCACTCAAAGAAAAGATATTATTAATCATCATTTTATTGGTGAGAAAGAAAAAGTTGTAAATTATTTTAAATTTATAGCTGATGATGTACGAAAACATTTAAGTGAAATGGGGGTCTCTAAATTAGAGAATATTATTGGGCAAACAGAATACTTAAATGTAATTAAAGATATGGAATCTCAGTATAAAAAAGTAAATCTTGAAGATCTACTGTATCAAAATAAAACTATTAAAGAGCCTTATTATTGCCAAGTAAAACAAAATGATCCATGGGACAAAGGTACTCTTGCTAAGAAAATATTAAAAGATATAAAGCCATGTATAAAAGAAGGCAAGACAGAATCATTTGATTACAAAATAATGAATACAGATAGATCTATAGGAGCTTCGGCATCTGGATTTATAGCTAATACATTTGGTGAATCTGGATTAGAGAAACCAATAACTCTTAACTTTAAAGGTTCTGCAGGTCAAAGTTTTGGTTGTTGGAATGCAAGTGGTTTAAATATAGTTTTAGATGGAGATGCTAATGACTATGTTGGAAAGGGAATGAATGGTGGGAAAATAGTCATTAAAAATACAAGTCATTACGCACAAAGTAGTGAGACAACTTTAGTTGGTAATACTTGTTTATATGGTGCGACAGGTGGGGAAATATATGTTGCTGGCTCAGCTGGTGAAAGATTTGCAGTTAGAAATTCAGGAGCAAAAGCTACAATTGAGGGAGCTGGAGATCATTGTTGCGAATACATGACAGGAGGCCAGGTTACCGTTTTAGGCCCAGTAGGTAGAAATTTTGGTGCTGGTATGACGGGTGGCTTTGCGTATGTTTTAGATGAGGATAGAACCTTCTTTGATAAATGTAATAGAGGTCTAGTAAATATAGATAGAATTATTAATGAGGAAATGGAATCTCATAGAAAACATTTAAAAGAAATTATATTAAATCACTATCAAGAGACTAAAAGCTTAAGATCCAAAGAAATGTATGACGATTTCGATAAATATGAACAACTTTTTTGGCTAGTTTCACCAGTAGCGCTAAATGTTAAAGATTTATTAAAAGCTACTACAGCGAATGCTGCATAGTTTATTTTTTAAAGGCTTTTAATAAATTTAGATTGTTAAATTCATTTGTTTTAAAAGCATTACCTACTTTATTGAGTAATATTAAATTTAACTTACCCTTAGACACCTTCTTATCATTCATCAGGTAGGGTTTTAATTCAGCATAAGTATATTTTTTAAAATTTGGATTTAATCCCAATGAGGTAATTAAATGTTTAATTTCATCTAAATCTTTTTCATTAATATAATTTTCAAGATAAGAAATTTCAGAAGCAATTACCATCCCTAATACAACCGCTTCCCCATGCGAGATGCCTTTATAATTATTTTTAGCTTCAATTGCATGACCAAAAGTATGCCCAAAATTAAGTAGAGCTCTGACTCCATTTTCTTTCTCATCTTGTGTAACAATTTTTGCTTTAGTCTTAATTGATTCGTAGACAATCTCTTCAAGGATTTTGAGATCTCTAGAAAGAACTAACCCTGTATTAGATTTTAAAATTTTATGAAGTTTTTTATTTAAAATAAATGCATATTTTATAACTTCACCTAAACCAGATTTATATTCTTTGTCTGATAAAGTTTTTAGATAATCTAATGATATGAGTACTTTTTTAGGATTATAAAAAGCTCCTACTAGATTCTTTCCCTGTGCAATATTTATTGCCGTCTTGCCACCAACTGAAGAATCAACTTGTGATAAAAGTGTTGTAGGAATTTGAATAAAATCTATGCCTCGAAGATATGTAGAGGCAACAAAACCAGTAATGTCTCCAACCATTCCTCCTCCAAGAGCAATCAAACAGTCTGTTCTGTCAAACTTAAGAGATGCTAGGTTTTCAAGAATTAAATTGAAAGATTTTATTGATTTAGATTTCTCTCCAGCAGGAAGAATATAGACATGAACTGTTTTAGAGCTTGGAATAAGTTTCTTTATTTCAAGTAGATATTTCTTAGGAATACCATCATCAGAAACTATAAGTATTTTATTGTATGGTTTGATTGCTAGAGAGATATTTCTTTTAGATATGGGCTTATCTAAGATTTCAACCTCATAATTAGTAGGTTTTTTACCAACTAAAATAGATTTAGCCATAGTTCTTAACTAATTTAATAATCTCATTAGCAACTTCTTGACTACTTTTGTTTGAGGTTTCTACGATATAGTCAGCAACACTTTGATATAAACTTTCTCTCTTTTCATGAAGGTCGGTTAAGATTTTTCTTGGATCTCCATCTTTAAGAAGAGGTCTGTCTTTATCTTTAGAAGTCCTATCTAGCTGAACATCAATTGGCGTATCTAAATAAAAAACCGTTCCTCTTGCTGACAAAAGATCTCTATTTACATCAGATAAAATGATACCTCCACCAGTCGAAAGAACAATAGAATTCATTCCAGCTAAATCATTTAACACAGAACTTTCTCTTTTTCTAAAACCCTCTTCACCCTCAAGATCAAATATCCAATCAATAGTAACGCCTGTACCTTTTTCGATTTCATCATCTGTATCTAAAAAAGACAAAAATAATTCACTAGCAATAATTTTGCCAACTGTTGATTTTCCTGATCCCATAGGACCAACTATAAAAATATTCATATTATGGGAAGGATTTTAACATTGAACTCTATAAAATAGTCTTTTAGTGCAATAAAAGATATATTCATTAAATCTTAGATTAAAATATGCACAATCAATTTTTAAAGTTATGGCAAAAGTAATTAAGTTTTTATTCTGGTCTAGCATGGCTGTGACAAGCCTTGGAATATTAACAACATTAATCATTTTTCTTTATTTAAAACCTGATTTACCTGAGATCAGCTTAGTAAATCAATCCCAACTTCAAATACCCTTAAAGATTTATACCAATGATGGTGTTCTTATAGGAGAGTTTGGAGAAAAAAAACGAAGACCAATCAGTTTTGATGAAATACCAAATAATCTTAAAAATGCTTTTTTAGCTGCAGAAGATAATGGATTCTTTAAACATCAAGGCATCAGTTACACAGGAATTATTAGATCTTTTGTAAGATGCATTGGTCCAAATGGATGCTTTGGTGGTGGTGGAACTATCACTATGCAGGTTGTGAGAGGATATGTCTTAACAAGAGATCAAACAGTAATAAGAAAATTGAAAGAAATTTTTCTTGCCTATCAGCTTGAAAGCTCGGCCAATAAAACTGAAATTTTTGAACTTTATGTAAATAGTATCTTTTTAGGAAATAGATCCTATGGAATTGAATCCGCCGCTGATACTTATTTTGGTAAAACCTCTAAAGAGTTGACTCTTGCAGAAAGCGCCTTGATTGCTTCATTAGCGCAGCTTCCATCAAGAGTAAATCCTATAAGAGCTCCAGAAAGAACAAAATCAAGACGAAATTGGATTCTTGGAAGAATGCTAAAACTAAAGTATATAAGTCATGAGGATTATTTAGTGGCCGTATCTGAGCCTGTAAATATTTCAAAGAATATCAAGTCTTATGATCTAGATTCACGACACTTAGCTGAATTAATTCGACAAGAGGTCATAAATAGATATGGCTTAAGAGCCTATAGTGAGGGCTGGAAAGTCTATTCAACAATAGACTCAAAACTTCAGAGTAAAGCAATAGAAAGTATATCGGAAAGATTATCAGAATATGATAAAAGGCACGGATGGCGTTCAAAAAATAATTATTTAGAGATATTTTCTATAGAGGATTTAGATGCTTTATCAAATCTTAATTACTCTCCTCTTACAGAAGGACTCGAAGAAAGTTTTGATTTTTTAGATATAAAAGACACTCTAATTATTAGAGTAAGAAATACTTTTGATTCTAATATTTTTATGCATTCTCATCAAAGAGGGATAGTTATTGATGTAAATGAAGATAATTTTAAATACCTAAATGAAGATCTTAAAATTGTAATTCTTGAATGGAATGATGAAATTTATAAATGGGCGAGAAGGTATATATCTATTAATTCAAGAGGATCAGCACCGCAGAATTTTTATGATTTAATTAAACCAGGCGACTTCATTTATCTCAAAGCTACGCAAGATAGTATCTTTTTAGATCAAATTCCTTTGGCTGAGGCTGCACTTATTTCTATAAATCCAATCACAGGGAGTATTTCAAGTTATGTAGGAGGTTCATCTTTTAATGATGGTCTTTTTGACCGAGTTAGACTGTCGTTTCCTCAAACTGGCTCAAGCTTCAAACCATTTGTGTATGCATCTGCCTTTGCAAATAATTACAATCCATCATCTCTTATTAATGATGCACCAATAATATTTAATGATGAGAATCTTGAAAGTTTTTGGAGACCAGAAAATTATACTGGAAAGTTTTATGGACCAACTAGATTAAGAGAGGGGTTGGTTCAATCTCTCAATATTGTATCTATTAAGCTTTTAAGGGAGCTAGGTATTTCAAAAGCAAATAATTATATATCTAAGTTTGGCTTTGAAAGAGATAGGCTCCCAAATGATTTATCTTTAGCGCTTGGATCAGGAAATTTTTCACCAGCTGAAGTAGCAAGATCTTATGGCGTGATAGCCAATAATGGTTACTTGGTAGATTTACACTATGTATCAAAAATTCTAGATAGGAATGGAAATCAAGTTTTTTTGCATAAAAATCTTGATGAGAATAAAGCAACAGATATAACTTCCAATATGACAGCATTTCCTTGGTTGAATACTACAGAGCTAGAGGCTAAAAAGCCGTATAGTCTGCTCAAAGAGGTATCTAATTCTGAGAGGGTTGTAGACGAAAGAGTAACGCATATTGTTAAAGATATTTTAAGGGAACATACTCGAAGAGGGTCTACTGGTCGTAAAACTAGCATCTTAAAAAGATCAGATATTGCAGGAAAAACAGGAACAACCAATGATGCAAAAAGCACTTGGTTTTCAGGCTTTCATGATGATCTTGTTACAACTGTTTGGGTTGGTACTGATGATTTTACTTCTCTTGGTGATAATGAATATGGCTCAAGTATCGCTCTTCCAATTTGGGTCGATTATATGAGTTTGGCATTAGAGAATTTACCTGAATCAGAAGTTAAAATTCCAAGTGGTATATCTTATGTAAGGGTAAATAAATCAACTGGAGAAATTGCAAATTCTGGTGATATAAATACTTATTTTGAATTATTTCTCAACGAGAATATTCCTAATTAATCTTTAAAAGTTGCTAAGACTGCCAGTTTCCATATATTTTCAGAATAACTCGAAGGAGCTTCTTTGAATTTAGAGCGTATATACCTAGATACAGTTCCCTCTAACAAAGTAACTATTAATTGAGCAGATATACCTGGTTGAACAATAAGTTTATTAGGATCTTCAGCCAATATTTGTTTAATATTTAACTCCAATCTCTCAAAAAATTGATTTACTGCATCTGTTACGTTTTGCTCATCAGAACTGAGTGCTTCTCTGGATAAAATTCTTGCAAAACCTTTATTCTTTTCAAGAAATATAATAAAAAATAGAAATATATTTTTTATTTTCTCTTCAGAACTAAGATCAGTTTTTCTAATTTCAGAACATTTAGAAAAAATAGCATCATCACAAAACCTAAAGAGTTCAGAAAATATTGATCTTTTACTAGGAAAATGCCTGTATAAGGCCGCCTCAGTTACTCCTGATTTTTTAGCTAAAATAGCTGTAGTTACTTTTGATAAGTTTCTTTCTTCTAGAAGCCCAGCTAGTGATTGAAGTATTATTTGTTTTCTATCGCCTTTCAATTTTTAAATAGTAGTTTTAATTCATTCTAATGCATAGTTGGATCAATTTCAGGACATATTCTTTTAAATTCATTCATAAAATTTTCTTGTATTTCATTAAGATCAATTTCACTAGAACCTTCAAATCTTAATACTAGTTTAGGAGTTGTATTTGATGCTCTTAATAAACCCCATCCATTACTGAATTCAATTCTTAAACCATCAATTGTTATTTTCTTTCCATCCAAAGAGCACTCCTCTGCAAACTTTTTAACAATATCAAACTTACTATCATCACTCGCATAGATATTAAGTTCGGGTGTAGAAAATGATTTTGGTAATTCAGAAATCATTTCATCTATTGAGGAATTTGATCTATTAATTAAATCTATTATTCTTACTCCTGCATAGTGACCATCATCAAATCCATACCAATCATCATTAAAAAATATATGACCACTCATTTCTCCTGCAAGCAAAGCATTTGTTTCTCTAAGCTTATTTTTTATATGGAAATGTCCGGTGGGTGACATAATTGGCTCTCCACCATTTGTTTTAATAATTTCTGCAAGTAAGTTTGAGCACTTCACATCAAATATAATTTGACCGCCATTGTTTCTTGCTAATATATCTTTAGCAAAAAGCATCATAATTTTATCTGGAAAAACCACATTTCCTTTTTCGGTAACTAATCCAACTCTGTCGCCATCACCATCAAATGCAAGACCAAGATCAGCATTTTCAGATTTAACCGATTTAATCAGGTCCTGAAGGTTTGCAAGCTTTCCCGGATCTGGATGATGATTAGGAAAATTGCCGTCAATCTCAGGGAAGAGATTAATTACATTGCAGCCTAGTCTTTTAAATAATTCAGGAGCAACACATCCAGCAGCGCCATTGCCGCAATCAATTATAACTTTTAAATTTTCCGGTTTATCTAATGTTATTTTTTGTAAAACATCATTTATATAATCTTCAATGATATCTAATTTAATTATTTCTTCTTTGATTTCATTGAAATCAAGAACAGATTTGGTCAATGATAATATTTCAGTACCTGACACAGGTTTATTATTAATTACCATCTTAATCCCATTATCATCTTTGGGGTTATGACTACCAGTAATCATAATACCGCTCTTAGAATCACTGTTCTTAGCTGCATAATACAAAATAGGGCTTGTAACTAATCCAATATTTGTAACTGAAATACCTGATCTGGCTAAAGAGCTGCACATAGAATCCAATAACGTCTCTCCAGATAACCTCCCATCTCTTCCTACTGAAATTTGTGAAACGCCTTCTTCTTTGCATTTTAAAGCTATAGCTTGCGCAATAAGAGAAATTATATTTTCGTTAATTTCCGAAGGATAAGTACCTCTAATATCATATTCTCGAAATATAGATTCAATAACATTCATATTCTTCCTTTAGTATTTACTTCTAGTTTGTCATAATACTTTACCTAAATTAACTCGCAACAAATGTTTATAAATACTGAAACAAAATTTATATGGAAAAATGGATCTTTTCAGGCATGGGATGATTCAAATATTCATATTCTTACTCATACGTTTCATTATGGATTGGGAGTATTTGAGGGAGTTAGAGCCTACAGCACTTCTAAAGGGCCAGCAATATTTCGATTAAATGATCATACTGATAGACTATTTTCTGCAGCAGATAAGGTAAATATTGAAATACCATGCTCAAAAAATGAAATCAATGATGTCCAAAGAGCTATTTTCTCTAAAAATAATTTAGAAGAAGGCTATATAAGACCCATGATTTATTTAGGAAGTGAGTCAATGGGACTCAGAGCTACAGACTTATCAGTAAACACTGCTGTTGCTGCCTGGGAATGGCCGTCTTATATGAGCCCTGAATCTAAAGAGAGCGGCATTTCAATAATTAAATCCCCTTTTCCACAATATTCAAATCCTCTATATTCTGGTAATAAGATTATGGGAAGCTATATTAATTCTATAATGGCTCTTCAGGATGCTATAAAGAAGGGAGCAGATGAGGCGCTTTTAATGGATGAAAATGGTTTTATTTCAGAAGGTAGTGGAGAAAATATATTTATCATAAAAAATGATGAGATATATACACCCAAAATTGAACATTGTTTAAATGGAATAACCAGACAGTCTGTAATAACTATAGCTGAAGATTTTGGCATAAATGTTTTTGAAAAAGATCTTACTTACGAAGACCTAAGTGATGCGGACGAAGCGTTTTTTACCGGCACAGCTGTTGAAATAACTCCAGTAACAAAAATTGATTCAAAACCAATTGGAACTGGTGCAAGAGGCCCAATTACTAAAAAGCTCCAAGAAACATATAGCCTAATAGTAACTGGTCAAAGTGATCAATATAACTCCTGGCTTACATATACCGACTCCTAGAAATTTGAAATCTTTAAAGATACTTATCTTAAGCTACAGAAGTGCACCCTTTGGTGGTGGGCAGGGAATCTATGTAAAAGATTTATCAAAGTCTTTAATGGACTTAGGTCACGATGTAACTGTATTTTCAGGACCACCATATCCACAACTAGATAATAAAATAAAATTAATACAATCTCCTGGCTTAAATCTATTCGAAACCTTTGATTTTAAAGATAGATTTTTTAAATTCATAAATTATAAAAATAAAACAATTACTGATTTATATGAATTTCTATCTGTACTTTTTGGAGGATTTCCAGAAATGAGAACTTTTGGTGCAAGAGCTAAAAAATATATTTTAAAAAATCAATATGATTTAGTTATTGATAATCAATCAGTAAGTTATGGCATGGAATATATTCAAATTCTTACACCTTTGATTGAGGTTATTCATCACCCGATTACTATGGATCTGAAGCATGAATTAGAAACAAATACTAATCTTATATATAGTCTTTCAAGACGAAGATGGTATTCCTTTTTAAGAATGCAAAAAAAAGTAGCACCTTTGTTACAAAATATACTAACTCCTTCATATAGTTCAAAAAAAGATATTATTAATGATTTTCACGTTGAGCCTAAAAATATTTCTGTTATACATAATGCTATAGATTCTAATATATTTAGGCCTTATCCTGAGATAGAAAGGATACCTCATAGACTAATCACAACTGCTAGTGCAGATGTCCCTCTAAAAGGTTTAGATTTCACGCTTCACGCTATAGCTGCATTAGCTAAAGACTTTGACGATATTGAGTTATTAGTCATAGGGAGTTCAAGAGAAGGTGGACATACAGAAAGATTGATCAAAAAATTGAATCTCAATGAAAGAGTTACATTTAAAACTGGAATTACAAAAGATGAAATTGCCCAAGAATATGCTAGAAGCTCAGTCGCTATAGTTAGTTCTTTATATGAAGGCTTTGGATATCCTGTTGCTGAAGCTATGTCATGCTCTATACCTTTAATTGCTACAGACGTAGCATCAATTCCAGAAATAACAGATGATTATGCAATATTAATTCCTCCAAAGAATTCTGTGGCTATAAATGATTCCATTAGAAAAATATTTCTTAAACCTAATCTGTATAATGAGATAGCAGATAGAGGCAGGCAGCATATAAAGACCAAATTTAATTGGCTTTTTATAGGCAAACAATATGAAGAATTAATGTATAAAGTCATAAAAAATCATAAAACAATTATTAAAGGCAATAATGCTAACTTTTGATTTCAACAAAATTAATATTCCAGATGGTGCAAAGGTTCTAGATCTTGGTTGTGGAGAAGGGCGACATATATTTGGAATAATGGACAAATATCCTAATGCTTATTGTGTGGGCTTAGATCTTCACACTGAATCTTTGAAAATTGCTCAAGAGGGTGCAGAATATTTTGAATCTATATCTAATGAAGGAGCAGGTTTTACTTTGGCTTCTGGTTATCAAATGCCTTTTGCTGACTCTTCATTTGATATGGTAGTTTGTTCTGAAGTGCTAGAACACTTAATTAATTACGAAGATGCTTTAAATGAAATTCAGAGGGTATTAAAACCAGATGGTTATTTCTTACCCAGCTTTCCTGCATATTGGCCTGAAAGAGTATGCTGGATGCTATCAGAAGATTATCACAACATGCCAGGCGGGCATGTAAGAATTTTTAAGAAGAAACAGGCAATTAATACAATTTCAAGTCACGGTTTTAATTATATTTCCTCTGAAAAATTTCATTCACTCCATGCCCCATATTGGTGGTTAAGATGCATGTTTTGGAAAACACAAGAAACAAATATATTAGTTAGAGCTTATAAAAAGGTTCTGGAAAAACAGATACTTAAAAAACCTTTGTATCTTGAGATACTTGATAAGATTCTTAATCCAATACTTGGAAAGAGTATTGCCATGTATTACCAAAAAAAATAATGTATATACCTACAAAGAAGACATTTGAAGGTCTTGAGTATAGTCACCTAGATTTTTATAAACCACTAGAAGGTTACATAAAATCGTGTCAGTCACTTTCAGGGGCAATTCCTTCCTTAAAATGCGGCAAGCTTGATCCATGGGATCATGTCGAATCCTTAATGGGTCTAACCACTTTAGGAAATTTAGAGGGTGCAAGGCTTGGATTTGATTGGTTGATCAGTAATCAAAATAAAGATGGAAGTTGGTATAGCGAGTTTGTTAATGACAAGGCAACTCAAACAAATAAACAGACTCATTTTTCATGCTATATGAGCACCGGATTGCTTCATTATTACTTAATAACTAAAGACTTAGAATACGTTAAATCAATTTGGCCTCATGCTAGCAAGGGTATTAATTTTTGCTTAAACCTACAAAATAATAAAGGAACAATCCCATGGTGTCTCAATAAGGAAGGCTTGCCTGGAGATGATTATTTAATTACTGGCTCATCCTCTATTTTAAAAAGTCTAGAATGCGCAATTGCCTTATTTAAAATTATTAAAGATACAGATAAATTGATGTTAGATAGTTGGGAAACTGCATATCTTAAATTAAGAAAAGCCATAAGGAATCCAGAAGGCTTATTTGATATCCAAATAGATAGAAAAAGGTTTTCTATGGATTGGTATTACCCAATAATTTCAGGAGCTTTTAACACAGATGAAAGCAAAGAAATCATAAATAAAACTCTTTCAGAATTTTACGTCAAAGGAATAGGAATTAAATGCGTTAAAGAAGAGCCATGGGTAACTGTTGCTGAAACTAGTGAATTTGTAATTGCTGCAGCAAAAGCAGAAGAGCTAAATTTAGCACAAGACATATTTTTAGAATCCTTAAATATCTCTGATAACAATAATATTCCTTTCATGGGATGGCAGTATGTTGAAAATATATTTTGGCCTGATGAAAAGCCATCATGGACTGCGGCTGCGGTAATATTAGCCGCAGATTCTCTTTATAAATTTACTGATGGATGTAATTTATTTATTGATTCACAGATTAAAAATCTTTAGTTAAGCATACTATCGTGTCTACTCTTTCATACAATTTATAGCCTTCACCTAGAGCTCTTTTATATATCTCATATGGGGCTTGTCCGCCAAGCTCAGGATCTTCAAAAATATCATGGATAACTAAAGCTCCTCCTTTTTTAATATAAGATTGCCAACTCTCATAATCTAAAGTTGCAGACTCTAATGAATGACTTCCATCTATAAAAACCATACCAAGATTTTTATTCCAGCCTTTTGCTGCTGCTGCTGATGAGCTAACTATAGGTATTACCGTATCCTCTAGATCAAATGCTCTTATATTTTTTATAAAGAGTGGGAAAGTATTTACTGCATTTAAGCTGTAGTCAAAAATCTCAGAGTCAAAATACTCTTCATTAAGCTGATGCTCTTCAGAGCCTTTATGATGATCAATAGTAAAAACCACTTGATCTTCTTTTTTAGAAGCCAAGCCTAGATAAATTGAAGACTTACCACAAAAACTACCTATTTCAAGCAAGGGACCAATTTGAGAGAATATTTTAGCCCAGGACATGAGAGCTTTACCTTCATGATCGGGCATAAAGCCTTTTATATCTTCGATTCCTTTAAGACCAATCATTTATAAAAATTATCCTTACCAAGTGTTGATTTGAATCTGCGATGTTGCCATAAATATTCATCAGGATGAAGCTTAATTTTGTTTTCTATAAAATCATTTATTGATTGTGAGAAATTTATTGGCGAGCTCATATCCCCAATAAAACTTTCTATTGAAAGAATCAAAGTATTGTTCTCAATATAGCTATTTAAAAAATATGTCTTACATTTGGCGCTTTCTACTATTTTATAGGGCGCAGTTATAGTTGCTGCATTGTTACCAAAGAATTTCATCACTTCTGATGAATTAATTCCATAGTCTTGATCAATTGCATAGAGCACAGTTTTACCTGTTTTTAACCATCTAATAAATTTAATAGGTTGGTTTTTATCAGCAGAGTCTTTTAGACCTTTTAATCTTCCAGAGGACTGAACCGAATCAAAATAATCAGAGTTATGAACTCTCTCTACCCCGTATACAGGTATATTCATTCCCAAGATCCTTGAATCTAATTCAAGATGAAGAGAATGCTTAAATATAAGCAAAACGCCATTACCGTCTTCTTGCTGCTTAACCAAGCCATCCAAGCCCTTAATATTATATTTAATTGATCTATTTATCCTTTTATTCGTCCAAAACCAGGCTATACCAGTGCTTATAATTGTTATGCCAGAATTGAATATATTTTTTCTATAAATCTTACTTCTTTGATCAGAATCTAATTCTGCAAAACAAAGGTCAATATTTTTTTTGCTATACAAATTGCGGTTTAGAGGGAGTATGTAAAAAATTAGACCAATGAAATAACCAAGAGGTTTGTGCATAAATCTTGGCAGACTAACTAGCATCTTCCAGAGATTAATTATTATTATTAATATTTTTTTCTTCATAGATAATTTCTTCCATGTATTATTACATGTATTAATTTATGAAACTTTTTTTATACAATCTAATATTAATCCTACTGACACCAATATTTGGTTTTAGGATATTTTATAAAAGCTTATATGATAAAGATTATAGGTCTAACTTCCTTCAAAGATTTGGCATTTCAAAGCAAACGTATAACTTTGCATCAGATAAAAAAATTATATGGTTTCATGCTGTAAGTCTTGGAGAAGTTATAGGTTCTCAAAATATAATTAAAAATTTAACAAATGAAGCTAATATCATCCTAACAGTAACTACTCCAACTGGATTAAGAAAAGCTAAAGAGTTATATAAAGATCATGATATTTACATCAGTTACGCTGCTTGGGATTTTTACTTATTTGTGTTGAATTTCATTAATAAAAATCAACCTGATTTAATTATAATTTTTGAAACTGAAGTTTGGCCTTCCATGATAAATATAGCTTTTAGTAAAGATATACCTGTGATTATGTCAAATGGAAGAATGTCAGAAGAATCATATAATTCGTACAAAAGATTTAGTTTTTTTTCTGAAGAAGCTTTTAGGAAATTAACACTTGTTCTAGCTCAATCATCTTCTCATGAATCAAGATTTAAAGATCTTGGAGTTAAAAGTCAGTCGTTAAAAGTATCTGGATCAGTCAAGTATGATTTAGAGCCATTAAAATCAGTAGAAAGTCCTCATATTCAAACATTTATTAATAATAAATTTATATTGGCTTCAAGTACTCATATTGGAGAGGATGAAATTATCTTAAAAGCTTTTATAGAAGTCTCTAGATATATGCCAACACTAAAATTAGTTATTGTTCCAAGACACCCTGATAGAGCTGAAGAGATAAGTAATATTGCTACTAAAAAAAATATATCAGCTTGCATAGAATCCAAAGATATAAATATAAATTCATCAATAATGATTATAGATTCTATTGGAAAAACATCTTTGCTATATGAAAATGCAGCAGCAGCTTTTGTTGGAGGTAGTTTAGTTAAGAAGGGTGGCCACAATATTATTGAACCAGCATTTTTAGAATGCCCAATTATTATTGGCCCATATATGTTTAATTTTGAATCTATTGCAGAAGAATTTCTAAAGACCGGATCATGCAGATCAGTATATGACTATAAAAGTTTAGCAAAAGAATTTATAAATATATTAGATGACAAGAAAAGCACTTTATCTATGACACAATCTGCGACCATGCTTATTTCAAAAAATAGCGGTGCATCTGCTCAACAGCTCTCTGCTATAATTCATGAACTTAATGGAGTGAATAAGTGAAGCTAGTATCAGCAATTATCAAACCATTTAAATTAGAAGAGGTAAGATCAGCATTGGATGCTATTGGGGTATCCGGAATGACTATTTCAGAAGTTAAAGGGTTTGGAAGACAAAAAGGCCATACAGAGCTTTATAGGGGAGCTGAGTATGTCATTGATTTTTTACCTAAAATTAAAATAGAGATAGCTGTCACTGATGAAATCTTAGAGAAGGTCATAGAAGCAATTACGGCTGCAGCATCTAGTGGAAAAATAGGCGATGGAAAGATTTTTATTAGCCCATTAGAGCAAGCCATAAGGATAAGAACAGGCGAAAAAGACGAAGACGCTATTTGAATTTTATAAAAAGAGTTACAAGATAAAAAATCTTAAAAAACCAGTAATATTTCTTTTAGGGCCAACAGCTTCTGGTAAGACTGAATTGGCGATAGATCTTTACTCAGAAATTCCTATTGAAATTATTAGTGTTGATTCGGTTATGGTTTATAAAGATTTCAATCTAGGCTCAGCCAAGCCAAACCAAATAACATTAAAGAATTATCCCCATCATCTCATAGATGTTATTTCAGCTGAAACTGTATACACAGCTTCAGATTTTACAAAAGATGCAATCAAACTTATACAAAAAGCTCATCATGATGGCAAAGTGCCCCTGCTTGTTGGTGGATCTATGATGTACTTTCAAAGACTGATAAAAGGTCTTGATATCTTGCCTGAAAGAGATGATCTATTTAGGGATGAAATGAAAGCAATAAAAGAATCTGAAGGCATTAATGCTCTATATCAAGAATTAAAATTAAAAGATTTAGATTATGCAGACACGATAGAAGAAAATGATTCGCAGCGCATTATAAGAGCTCTAGAGATTATACATCTGTCAAAGAAAAGCCTCACATCTCAATTGGGAAGAATTTCTAACAATCATTTTTTAAATGATAATCATGTTATGCAATTAGGTATTTTTCCAAAAAATAGAAAATTATTACATGAAAGAATTGAGCAGAGGCTAGAGAAGATTATTGGAGATGGTTTAGTAGAAGAAATAAAAAACATTATAAATACTTATGCAATAAAAGATGATCACCCTGCTTTAAGGGCAATAAATTATAAACAAGCCTTAAGTTTTATAAGTGGTGAATATGACCATGAAACTTTTTATCTAAAAGCTCTATATGCCACCAGACAGTTTGCTAAGAGACAGATTACATGGATGCGATCATGGGAGAACTTGGAATTATTTGACATAAACGAAGAGCAAAAAATATTAAAAAAGATAAAAAATACAAAAGAAATCAAAAGTTTTGTTTAATTATTAAATTTAATACCCAAATAGACTTTATAATATAAAAAACATACAGGAATTTAACAGTGAATTGGGATAATAAAAATAATAAAGATCCATGGGGCAATAATCAAAATGATGCTCCGGATTTCGATGAATTAATAAAGAAGTTTTCTGCAATATTTGGAGGAGGCAACAGCAATAAATCAAACGGCTCATCATCGGGTGATGGTTTTAAGATGCCTGTTAAAAGAATCTTTGGCTATGGGTTTTTTGCATTTGCAATTATTTATGGATCGCTTTCTGTTTATCAGCTTGATTCATCTGAGCAGGCGGTTATCTTAAGATTTGGGCAATACCATGAAACTGCTGAAGAGGGTCTTAATTTTATGCTTGCAGGTGTTGATGAAAGATATATAGAAAATGTAACACTTACTAGAAGATATTCTCAGTCTGCAAATATGCTTACAAAAGATGAAAATATTGTAGATGTAACGGTTTCAGCACAGTATAGAATTGCGAATCTTAAAGACTTTGTTCTAAATGTTAAGGATCCAGAGGCAAGCTTAAGACAAGCTACAGAAAGCGCTCTAAGACACGTTGTTGGCGATAATACCCTTGATCAAACGCTTACAGTTGAAAGAGAGAATATAGCAATACGAGTTGGAGAAAGATTGCAAAGTTACCTTAATATATACCAAACAGGATTAATCGTTCAGCAAATAAATATTGAAAAAACTGATCCGCCAGCTGCTGTTAAAGATGCATTTGATGATGTTGTTGCAGCTAGAGAGGATAAAGAAAAACTCCAAAACGTAGCTGAAAGATATGCTTTAACAATTGTTCCTGAAGCAAGAGGTCAAGCTCAAGCTACAATTCAAGAAGCAGAGGGTTACAAAAAAGAAGTGGTATCAAATGCAGAAGGTGAAGTTGCAAGATTCAATAAATTGCTTGAAGAATATAAAAAAGCTCCAGAAGTTACTAGGGCGCGTTTATTCATAGATACAAGGCAGTCAGTACTATCAAATTCAACAAAAATCATGATCGATGTAGAGGGTGGAAATAATCTTCTATACCTACCTTTGGATAAAATTATGGAACAAAATAAAAAGAGAGAGGAAGACTAATGAATAGATCCACAACCATGACAGTATTAGCAGCACTAATTTTAGGAATTATGCTTAACAGTGTTTTTGTTGTTAATGATAAAGAGCATGCCATCGTCTTTCAGTTCGGTGAAGCTATTAGACCAAATGTTGATAAAGGCTTAAACTTTAAAATTCCAATAATCCAAAATGTTAAGAAGTTTGACTCTAGACTTCAAACTTTAGATGAAGAGCCTGATAGAATTCTTACTGTCGAGAGTAAGTATCTATTAGTAGACTCTTTTGTAAAATATAAAATTACAGATGTTCTAAAATTCTATCAGGCAAATAATGGTAGTTTTAATAGCTTAAATAGCTTACTAGCTCAACGAACAGAGTTTGAATTAAAGAATCAGTTTGGTAAAAGAACTGTAACAGAGCTTGTTTCTGGTGAAAGGGATGAATTAATGGATACTATGCGATCAGGCCTTAACGATGTAGTTGCTGACTTAGGAATTGAAATTATTGACTTTAGAGTCAAGCGGATTGATCTTCCATCTAACCTAAGTAATTCTGTTTATGAAAGAATGAGAACTCAAAGAAATCGTTTAGCTGAAGAGTTAAGATCTCAAGGTAAAGAAATCTCTAGAGAAATAAGAGCTATAGCAGATAAAGATAAGGTTGTTATCTTAGCTGAGGCATATAAAACTGCTCAAGAGATTAAAGGTGATGGCGATGCTGAAGCTACAGGAATTTATGCAAATTCTTTTTCTCAAGATCCAGAATTTTATGAATTTACAAGAAGCATGAGGGCTTACACTGAGATCTTCCAAGATAAATCAGACGTTATGTTAATTGACACAGACTCAGATTTCTTTAAATATTTAAATCAATCTAAGACAAAATAAGGCCTAAATAATGTCACTAAATACTCTTGTGCTTGGCTTGCAGTGGGGTGATGAGGGCAAAGGCAAGATTGTTGACGCTTTAAGTAAAAAAATTCATGCAGTATGTAGATTTCAGGGTGGCCACAATGCTGGACATACTATTAAAGTAAATGGCCAACAAACAGTACTTCACTTATGCCCATCAGGGGCTCTTCATCCTCAGGTTCAATGCGTAATAGGCAATGGAGTAGTATTATCTTTAGAGGCATTAGATAAAGAGTTAAAGGGCTTAGAAGAGCTTGATGTTACTTTTAATAATAGGATGCATATCAGTAATGCTTGCTCATTAATTCTTCCAAGTCATATTGCTATTGATAAGGTTAGGGATAAGCAAGAATCTATAGGAACTACTGGAAGAGGAATAGGTCCTGCATACGAAGACAAAGTGGCAAGAAGGGCGGTCAGATTTGGAGATCTAGGAAATGAAGATCTTTTAAAAGAAAAAGTTACTACTTTAGTTAATTATCATAATAAAGTCCTTCAAAATTTATATGGTGCTGATACTTTTAATATCGATGATATTTTAGAAGAGTTAAATAGCTATAAATATTTATATGACAATTACGCTAGTGATGTTCAGGATATTGTTTATAAGTGGAATAAAGAAAAAAAATCAATTTTATTTGAAGGCGCCCAAGGCTCGCTATTGGATATCGATCATGGGACTTATCCATACGTTACCTCATCAAGCACTACTGCAGGCGGAGTTTCAACTGGTATTGGAGTTGGACCAAAATTCATTGATAAAATTGTAGGCATTTCAAAAGCTTATGCAACAAGGGTTGGAGAAGGACCTTTTTTAACTGAATTATTTGACGATAATGCAAAAATGCTTGCTGAAAGAGGTCATGAATTTGGTGCAACAACAGGAAGACCTAGAAGATGTGGATGGCTTGATCTAGTTTCACTAAAGAAAACAGTTTTTTTAAATTCTGTAACCGATCTATGTTTAACCAAGTTAGATGTTCTTGATGCTTTTGAAGCTATAGAAGTTTGCGTAGCTTATGATGAAAAAGGAGAACCAGTTTTTAAAACTTTTCCAGGCTGGATGTCAGAAACTGAAGGTATTAATAAGTTTGATGATTTACCAGATAATGCTAAAAGCTATATAAAATTCATTGAATCATTCATTGAATGTTCTGCATCTATAATATCAACAGGGCCTTCAAGAGAGCAGACTATTTATCTTTCTTCATTTTAATAAACTTATCTAGATAGACATTTATAAATTTATACGAATCTGGGCTTGAAAATTTTCTTGAGAGCCTAATACATTCATCAATAACAACCTCTTTTGGAAGTTCTTTGTTATCAATTTCATAGATACCATAATAAAGGATTGCTCTATCAACCAACTCTACTTCAGAATTCTTTAATCCCAGATCATCTTGTAATATTGAAGCAAGAGATTCTTTGGTTTTATCTATATTTGTTAAAACTTTATTAAAATTTTCAAAGTCTACTTTTTTAGTTGCATGCTCATCTTCAAATTGTTGAAGGATATTATCCTTATCCTCATTATTAAAAAGTAATTGGAAGATAGCTTGAACTAGGTATTCTCTAGTCCTTACAGCAACTTTAAATTTAGCTAGATTTTTCATTAATTAAGTCCACCAAGGCTCTGGTATTATTTTGAGTATTCTTCTCTATTCTTTCTTCTAACTGACCCTGATTCTCTACACATATAATATTATTAATAATAGAAATTTCAGGAAAATCCATCGCCAAACTGCCAATAGATCTAAATGCCTCATTAGTTACCAATTCGTAATGTGAAGTGCCACCTCTAATTACAATGCCTAAAAATAAAACTCCAACATAGTCATTTGCTTGTTCTGGAACTTGTTTCTTCACTAATATTTTATTTTTAGCCAGCGCAGCTAACTCTATAGCTCCTGGAGCACACGAAAAATTAATAGAAAAATTTGATTCATTTAATATATGTGAGGCAGTATCAACCATCATATCAATATACTCTTTATACCAAGAGGTATGAACTATAAGAATTTTACTCATTTATAAAACCTGTAATTTCTATATTGAAGCCAGAAACAGCATTGTACTTAGTAGGCGTTCCAAGGACAGTAATTTCCTTCAATCCTAGTGCTCTTAATATTTGTGAGCCAACTCCAATTACTCGCCTATTTCTTTTTGGCTCCACCTCTTTATTATCAAGTATATTCAGCCAGTAACTTTTTGCATCTCTGTGGTTAATTAAAACAAAAATACCCGCATCTTCTTTTGCAATTCTTTCTATTGATTTTCGTATAGACCAATTTTTACCAAGTTCTTCAATTCCAAGGGTGTCCTGAAGAATACTTTGAGTTTGTACTCTAACAAGGGGCGATTTTGCTTTTGCTAAGTCACCCTTGCTCAATGAGAAATGATACTCATCATTAATCATATCTCTCCATACAATAAGATTAAATTCACCAAATTCATTTTCTATTTTTCTATCATGAACTACCTCAACAGTTGAGTCTGATGAAAGTCTATAATCAATAAGATTAGCTATGGTACCAACTTTTATCCCATGCTTTTTGCCAAATTCAATCAAGTCATCTCTCCTGGCCATAGTGCCATCTTCATTCATAATTTCGCAGATGACTCCAGCAGATTGCAGTCCAGCTAGTTTAGCAAGATCGCAAGCAGCTTCTGTATGCCCAGCTCTACTTAAAACTCCTCCATCCATAGCCTTTAAGGGGAATATATGGCCTGGCTGGACAATATCAGCTGGCTTTGAATTTTTATCTACAGCAGTTTTAATGGTGTGAGATCTATCTGCTGCAGATATACCGGTAGTTATACCTTCTGCAGCCTCAATTGAAACAGTAAATGCAGTTCTATTTGCAGCTCTATTCTTACGAGTCATCATTTGCAGATCATATTTATTACATAAATTAGCACTCATTGGTAAACAAATTAATCCTTTGCCATTAGAAGCCATAAAATTAATTATTTCTGGAGTCACAAGATCAGCTGCACATACTAAATCACCCTCATTCTCTCTTTCCTCATCATCAAGAATGATTACCATTTTTCCTTGCTTTATGTCTTCTATGATTTCAGCAATATTATCTTTTAACATTTTTTTTATATATATATTTTGTATCAGTCTTAATTTTATAAGAGGATTCTAGTTTAAAACCTAGATTTTCTATAGCATTATCTTTTTTAAACCAATCTACTCCATTTAAACCAAGTAAATCTTGGGATTGATAAATGATTAGCTCATCAATAAGATCATTTAATAAAAAAGCATTTACTAATTTTGGTCCTGCCTCAATAAGAATTGAGCAATATTCTAAGTCTTGAAAACTTGATATTATCTTTTTAAGATTTATTTCGGTTATAACTTGTACCTCAGCATCTCTAAAAAAATTATTCCCTGTTTCTTTTAGATCATGCTTATTTGAAAGTAATATTTTTTTTGGTTGGTTTACTTCAAAATTAACTCTTGCATTCATTCTCGGGTTATCGTCTCTAACTGTATTTCCTCCAGTCAGAATGGCGTCATACTTAGCTCTTACTCTTTGAACGTCCTGTCTTGATTCTTCACAAGTTATCCAGGTGCTCCTTCCATCTTTTTTATGAGATTTTCCATCAGCAGAACTAGCTATTTTTGCAGTTAAATAAGGTCTTTTATTTTTATGCTTGAAAAAAAAGAATTTATTTTGTCTTTCAACTAAATTCTTACAAAGGCCAACTTCAACATTAATACCATTTTCAATAAGTTTATCTATTCCTTTTCCAGCAACTATTGGATTAGGATCTTCACTACCAATAATAACTTTCTTAATACCTGAATCAATAATAGCTTTAGTGCATGGACCCGTCTTGCCAGAATGATTACATGGCTCTAGAGTGCAAATTAATATTAAATCAGCAAAAGACTCAAAACTTTTTCCAAATTGCTTATTTGCACCTTCAATAGCATTTATCTCGGCATGATTTTCTCCAAATCTTTCATGAGCTCCTTCAGAAATGATTATTTCATCTTTAAGAATTAAAGCGCCAACTACTGGATTTGGTTTTGCTGTATATTTATAAGTATCTGCAAGAGATATAGCTCTTAGCATATACTTCTCGAAATTCATTTTTTTTCAGTCTTTGCTTTCTTGGATTTCTTTTCAACAGAAGATGATTTACTCAATGAATTTATTTCCTCAGAAAAGTCTTTGATATCTTGAAAATCTCTATAGACAGATGCAAATCTAACATAAGCTACCTGATCTATGTCTTTAAGAATTTTCATCATAATTTCGCCTACTGCGTAAGATTTAATTTCTCTTACACCACTAGTTCTAATTTCATTCAAAACCTTTCCAAACGCAGTATCAATCTCTTCAGTTGATAAAGGTCTCTTTTCAAGAGCTCTCAACATCCCTCTTTTAAGCTTAGAGCCATTAAAAGGCTGCCTTTCACCATTATTTTTTATAACTCTTGGGAGCGCTAAATCAGCTGTTTCGAAAGTTGTAAATCTTGACTGGCAAACCTCACAAGATCTTCGTCTTTTTGTTTGAGAGCCATCAGCCACTAACCTTGAATCAACAACTTTGGTATCTTCGGCTTGGCAAAATGGACAATACATAATTAGATATTATATACGGGATAGTCTTTACACATCTCAATGACATTAGCTTTAATCTCATTAAGAATTTTTTCATTATCATTATTCAAGACAGCATCACAAACCCAGTTACTTATTATAGAAACTTCTTCTTCTTTAAATCCCCTGGTAGTAATAGCAGGAGTTCCAAGTCTAATTCCAGATGTTACAAAAGGAGATTGAGGATCATTTGGAACAGTATTCTTATTAACAGTAATATTCGCTTGGCCTAATGCTTTCTCTGAATCCTTGCCTGTAATTCCTTTACTTCTAAGATCCATCAAGATTATATGATTCTCTGTTTTACCAGACACTATATCTATGTCTCTTGATAAGATCGTTTCACACATAATTTTTGCATTATTTAAAACTTGTTGACTATATACCTTAAATTCAGGCTCCAATGCCTCTTTAAAACATAAAGCCTTGGCAGCTATGACATGCATCAATGGACCACCTTGAGAGCCAGGAAATACTGCTGAATTTAGCTTTTTCTCTAATTCAGGATTACTTTTTGCCATAATTATTCCTGATCTTGGACCTCTCAGCGTTTTATGGGTTGTTGATGTTACAACATCAGCAAAAGGAACTGGAGAGGGGTATAAGCCTGCTGCCACTAAGCCAGAAACATGCGCCATATCTGCAAGAAAATAAGCTCCAATCTCATCTGCAATTTCCCTAAAAATAGACCAGTCGATTATTCCAGAAAATGCAGAAAATCCAGCTATTATTAATTTAGGCTTATGCTCATGAGCTAAAGACCTGACTTGATCATAATCAATATCATGAGTTTCAGGATGAAGCCCATATTGAATACCTTCATAATTTCTTCCTGAAAAATTAACTTTAGCGCCATGGGTTAAGTGTCCACCATGACTTAAACTCATTCCTAAAATTTTATCATTTGGCTGAAGCATAGCTAGAAAAGCAGCCGCATTTGCTGAAGATCCTGAGTGAGGCTGAACATTTGCATAATCTGCACTGAAGAGTTCTTTAGCTCTGGATATTGCTAAATCTTCTGCTATATCAACATATTCACAACCACCATAATATCTTTTAGATGGATACCCTTCAGCATATTTGTTGGTAAGAATTGACCCTTGGGCCTCAAGAATTCTTTTACTTGCATAATTTTCTGATGCAATTAGTTCTATGTGCTCTTCTTGTCTTGACGCTTCATTATCTAGTGCATTCCATAGATCTGCATCATATTGTTCAATAGAATCATTATTCTTAAAAATAGAGTCTGCTCTAGATAACATTTTTTCTCCAAATAGAAATTTTGAACAGATATTTTAAATGAACTAAGGTCTCTTGTGGGCAAAAGGTTTGGTTCTTTTTGGAAAACATGCAACACATATTTTACATTTAATACCAAAACACTCTCTAGCCTGACAAAATTCTCTACCCCAAAAAATTATTTGTAGATGTAATTTATTCCAGTCATCTTTTAGAAATAATTTTTTCAGGTCATTCTCGGTATGAACTACATTTTTTCCCTTAGTTAGCCCCCATCTTTGAGCTAGTCTGTGGATATGAGTATCTACTGGAAAAGCAGGTATGCCAAAGCCTTGAGAGATAACTACAGAAGCAGTTTTATGACCTACACCTGGTAATTTTTCTAATTCATTTATATCTCTAGGAACTTGTCCAGAAAATTGTTTTACTAATATTTTTGAAAGTTCAAGAATAGCACTCGATTTTTTTGGACCAAGACCACATGGCTTTATGATTTCATAAATTTTTTGTTGTGATACTTTTGACATATCCTCAGGACATGATGCAACATCAAATAGAGCAGGAGTTACTTTATTTACTCTCTCATCAGTGCATTGAGCTGATAGCAAAACTGCAATGAGTAATGTATATACAGATTCATGGTCCAAAGGAACAGGGGTTTCAGGGTAGTGCTCGTTTAAGATATTTGAGACTAATTTTGCTCTATCAGCTTTTATCATAATCAAAATCTATCATATTGAATTAACCATGTAATACAATAGTTACTAAATGTTTTTAAATTCAAAAAAAATCCAGTTATATTTGCAGAGGTTGCAAGAAAGTTTTCTTGAAGAAAATGAAGAAAATAGAAAAATGTTGGATATCTATATAAGTTATATTGAAGATGAAGCATCAGAAGACGATATTGAATATGCGAATAATCAGCTTAAACAAAATTTTAAAAGTTTAGGTCTTGGAGTTTTGGTCGCTCTTCCGTTTAGCCCTATTACAATTCCATATATTCTTAAAAAAACAAAAGAGCTCAATATCGATATTATTCCTAATTGGTATAAAGCTTTAAGTCGCGATAAGGATAGTCTAAAATAGCACGGAAAATTTTATTATTGGAGATACCATGAAAAATGCAGTAATCGTAGATAGCGTAAGAACAGGACTAGCTAAATCACATAGGGGTGGTTTTAATATGACCAGACCTGATGACATGCTTGCACATATTATTAATTCTTTATTAGAGAGAAATCCTAATCTTCCTGCATCAGTTGTAGAAGATGTGATTATGGGTTGCGGAAGTCCAGAAGGAGCTCAAGGGCATAACTTAGGCAGAAATGCTGCAGTTTTATCAAATCTTCCTATTACAGTAGGTGGCACTACAGTGAATAGATATTGTTCATCAGGAATGCAAACTATTTCAATGGCAGCATCTCAAGTTATGGCTGGTTGTTATGACGCTGTTATTGCTGGCGGAGCAGAAACAATTTCTATGATGGGCGCACAAAACCTGGATAATTTTGTAAATCCAAGATTAGCTGAAGAATATCCTGGCATTTATCATCCAATGGGCATCACTGCTGAAACAGTAGCTAATAGATACAATGTTTCAAGAGAGGCACAAGATGAGTATGCTTTAGAAAGTCAAATAAGAACAGCTGCAGCTCAAGAAGCGGGTATTTTTGATGATGAAATAGTTCCTATGGATACTAAAATGATGTTAATGAACAAAGAAACTGGTGAAGCTAAAGAGGTGGATGTAACTGTAGGAAAAGATGAATGTAATAGACCTACAACTACTCTTGAAGGACTTTCTTCATTAAAGCCTGTTTTTGCAGAGAATGGCTCAGTAACAGCAGGAAATTCTTCTCAATTATCAGATGGCGCAGGAGTTTCATTAATAATGTCTGAAGAAAAAGCTCTTGAGTTAGGTTTAAAACCAGTTGCTTATTTTAGAGGATTCACAACAATGGGATGTGAGCCAGATGAGATGGGTATAGGCCCAGTTTTCTCAGTACCCAAGCTATTAAAGCAAAATGGATTATCTGTAAGTGACATTGACCTCTGGGAGCTAAATGAAGCTTTCGCAGTTCAAGTGGTTTATTGTAGAGATACTCTAGGTATCCCAATGGATAAATTAAATGTAAATGGCGGATCTATATCTATTGGTCATCCTTTTGGAATGACTGGTGCTAGATGCGTAGGTCACATTACTAGAGAACTTCAAAGATCTGATAAGCAATTCGGTGTCGTCACTATGTGTGTTGGTGGTGGTATGGGGGCTTCAGGGTTATTCGAAAGATACCCTAGCTAGTTCTTGTCTTCAGAATTTGAACTGATTGAATTATTTCAGCATATAGGCGCTGAATATTATAAAGAAAATGGCGTACTCATTGGCCCAGGCGATGATTGTGCCATTTTTGATTTAAGCACTCCAATTATCACATCTGTTGATTCATCAGTTGTAGATATTCATTTTCCATCTAATGCTTCTCCTCAAGATATTGGATATAGAGCTGTCGCTGTTGCATTAAGTGATATTGCTGCTATGGGTTGTAGACCGATAGCTTTTAGCCTTTCAGTATCCTCTCCTGTAACCGATGATGTTTGGTATAAAAAATTAGCTGAAGGTGTTGAAGATATAGCTAAGGAATTTGAAATATCCCTAATAGGAGGAGATTTAACTAAAGGGCCATTAAATTTAAATGCAATTGTTTATGGAACTCCATATTCAGGAAAAATATTGATGAGAAATACTGCTCAGCCAGGAGATTATATTTGTATAAGTAGCCCTACCGGAAGAGCAAGAAGGGGTTTAAATGATTGGAAGAATACCAATAATAACTCTGAGTATTTAACAGATTACTTAAGGCCTCTTGCTAAAATTGAACTAGGAAAAACAATAGTTAATTTTGCTTCAGCATGCATAGATACATCAGATGGTCTCTTGGCTGACCTTGGTAAAATACTTAAATTATCAGAATGTGGAGCACTAATATATCTAGATGATATCCCTATAACAACCGACATAGATGACATCAATTCCGGAGATGACTATGACTTATGTTTTACTGTTCCCAAAGATAAGTTTGATAATAATTATTTTAAGATTGGTGAAGTTACAAGTGACAGACAAATTAAGTTAATTTCTAATAAAGGTTATGATATTAATATTAAAGGATACGAACACTTCTAAATAATAATGAAAAATTTTCCAGATCTTAAAAATCCTATTCATTTTATTGCTACTTTGGCAGGCGTTGGTAAGTTACCTTTTGCACCAGGAACATGGGGCTCCTTATTTGCATGCATCTTATTTATTTTTCTATCTCATTACGTCACTAGTATTGAGATTCTCATAGCTGCAGTTATTATTTTTTCAATATGGATATGTGAAAAAGCTTCAGCTGAATTAATTGAGAAAGATCATAAATCTATAGTGATTGATGAGCTAGCAGGAATGTGGATTGCCTTATACCCCGCAATTTTTTATGAGACCCAGGATGAAAGGGTTACATTTGTTTTATTAGCTTTTTGTCTTTTTAGACTATTTGATATTCTAAAACCATTTCCAATATCATATATTGATAAAAATATGAAAGGTGGTCTTGGTATAGTATTGGATGATATTGTAGCTGGGATTATTGCAGCACTTATATCAGTTGGCGTAATGATTCTTCTATTTGCCTAGCAGTCAATCCAACCTCTTCAATCATCTCTTCTCTAGAGGCATGTTCGATGAATATATCAGGAATACCCAGTAATTTTGATTGAATAAGAATATTTTCTTCAGAGCAGAACTCTTGTACGCTGCTTCCAGCTCCTCCTGCAATAGAGCCATCTTCAAGAGAAACAAATAACTCAGCATTAGGTAAATATTTTCTTAAAATATCTTTATCTAGAGGTTTAACAAACCTCATATCGATTAAGGTTAAATCTAATTTCTTCGAAACTTCTATAGCCTCATGAAGCAAAGATCCAAAGTTTAAAAAAATTACTTTACTCGAACCTTCTCTAATCATATTTGCTTTACCTATCTCAAGAACTTCTAATCCAGGGTTCACTAGAACATTAGGCCCAGACCCTCGAGGATATCTTACTGATGCTGGGCCTTTATACTCATATGCTGAAGATAGCATCAATCTTGTCTCACACTCATTAGCTGGAGTCATTATAAGAATATTTGGAATACATCTTAGATAGGCTATATCATAATTTCCAGAATGAGTTGGACCATCTTCACCTACTAACCCAGCTCTATCTAGAGCAAAAGTCACATCAAGATTTTGTAAAGCTACATCATGAATTAATTGATCATAAGCTCTTTGTAGAAAAGTTGAATATATAGCGACTACAGGCTTTTTTCCTTCGCAAGCGAAGCCAGCAGCAAGAGTAACAGCATGTTGCTCAGCGATAGCTACATCATAATATCTATCAGGAAATTCTTTACTAAAATTAACCAAACCAGAACCTTCTCTCATAGCTGGAGTTATAGCTATTAATTTTTTATCAAGCCTCGCTTTATCAACAATCCAATCACTAAAAATATCTTGATATTTAGGTGTTTTGCTTTTATTGGAATCCTTGGGTTTTATTTTACTAATTGCATGAAAACCAATCCTGTCGTCTTCTGCAGCATTAAGTCCTGCACCTTTTTTAGTAATAATATGAAGAAATTGAGGGCCTTCAAACTCCTTTAGATTACCTATAACCTCTAAAAGTTCATCAATATTATGTCCATCAATTGGACCAATATAATTTAATCCAAGCTCTTCAAATATCATTCCAGGAGCAACCATTGCCTTCATTTGTGTTTCAACTTTTCTAGCAAGATGATGAGCCTGAGGAAGATTTTTAAGAAAACTAGATCCACTTTTTCTAATACCTTTGTAGAGTTTAGATGCCCAAATTCTTGAAAAATAGTTTGAGAGACCGCCAACATTTTCTGATATTGACATGTCATTATCATTAAGAATAAAGAGTAAATTTGGTTTTTCATGACCAGCATGACTCAGAGCTTCAAAAGCCATTCCAGCAGTCATTGCTCCATCACCAATTACCGCAACAGTATGTTTATTTTTTAAGGAATCTTTGTTAGCTAAAGCCATTCCTAGTGCTGCACCCAGAGAAGTGCTTGAATGACCAACCCCAAATGCATCATATTCACTTTCAGCCCTAGCAGGGAATGGAGATAAGCCATCTTTTTGTCTAACTTTATCTATATTTTTCTTTCTACCAGTAAGAATTTTATGAGGATACGCCTGATGGCCAACATCCCAAATTAGATTATCTTCGGGTGTATTAAAAAGATAATGCAAAACAACTGTAAGCTCTATAACGCCCAAACCACTTCCTAAATGACCTCCTGAAATACCTACTGAATATAATAAAAACTCTCGTAATTCATCAGCTAATTGCTTTAGTTCATGTGATGAAAAAGATCTTAGATCACTTGGAAGATTTACTTTATCTAATAGAGGTGTTGATGGTTTTGATTCGGGTATTTGATTATAAATTTTCAATTTATCTTTTCCTGTTCACCATATATCCACAAAGGGATTTAAGCGTTTTAACCTTATGATCAAGTCCGATATTTTCTAAAATATTTATTGATTCTGTGGCTAATTTATTTGCTATCAATGAAGATTGATTCAAGCCTATAACATTAACATAGGTTTGTTTATGATTTTTTAAATCAGATTTAGCAGATTTACCTAAGACTAAAGATTCACCAGTTTCATCCAAAATATCATCATAAATCTGGAAGGCTAAGCCAATCTTGCTTCCAAAATCAGAAAGCATTTCTTGCTTCTCTTGGCTTATAGATGTCTCTAATTGACCCATAAGAACAGATGCCTGAATCAATTTTCCAGTTTTTAGAGAATGAATTTTTTCTACCTGCTCTAGACTAATATTCGAAGCTAGTTTTTCAGATGCAATATCTAAATGCTGACCAAGCGCCATCCCAGAAGAGCCTGAAGCTTTTGCAAGAATATTTACTGCTTTAACTTTAGCAGAATCATTCATATCTTCATCAGATGTAATGAGTTCAAAAGCTAGATCATGCAGGGCATCTCCTGCAAGAATTGCGTTAGCTTCTCCAAATTTTATGTGATTAGATGCTTTCCCTCTGCGCATTTTATCGTCATCCATACTGGGTAAGTCATCATGAATTAATGAATAGGTATGAATTAGCTCAACAGCAGCAGCTAAAGTAATTAAACTTTCATCAGTTAAATTATCGTTCAGCATTCCTGATGCTATAACCAAACCAGGCCTAATAACTTTGCTATCACTAAGGACTGAATATCTCATAGCTTCTTCAATTAAAGATGAAGAGGGTATTACGGTTGATAGTTTATGATGTATAAGCTCTCGTGTTCGAGTTAAGAACTTAATAGGCACTTTATTTATCTTCTAAGTCAGCAGAACTTCCATTCTCAAGTAACTTTTTTACCTTCAATTCAGCATCACTAAGTTGTTTCTGACAGTCTTTTACTAACTTGATTCCTTCTTCAAAAGACTGGACTGAATCTTCTAAATTTATATCATTATTTTCAAGTTTTGAAACAATATCTTCTAATTTCTTTAAAGAAGACTCGAAATCTATTTGATCTTTTGGATTTGCCATAACCTATTGTAACTTAGTATTATTATAAATTTATCTAGACTTGGACTTTTTCAGGAAATCTTTCATAAAACTTTTCTCTAATTTTATACGGGAATGCTAGTGCCGCAGGAGTAAATATCAGAGTTAAAAAAGTACTAAAGCCTAGTCCAAATACAATTGATAACGCCAGATTTTGCCACCAATCTACTACTCGACTTCCAACCGTTAATTCTCTGCCTATAAGATCAAGACTTAAACCCATTGCTAGCGGTAGAAGTCCAAAAATAGTGGTCATAGAAGTTAACAAGATCGGCCTTAGCCTTTGTTGACAGGTTGCTCTTATCAACTCAAGTCTGTCAGTCTCTGGTGATTCAAATTTTAGCCTATTAAAAGTATCTATTAAGACAATATTATTATTGACAACAATGCCTGCGAGCGTAACTATTGAAATACCAGTCATAGTTGAACTAAACGGTCGATTGGATATTAATAAGCCTAGCAGGACTCCTACAAATGACATAAATACTGCTGATAATATTAGTAATGATTGATAAAAACTATTGAACTGGGTTAGAAGCAATATAAGCATTATAAATAGAGCAGTAACACCAGCAAGAATCATAAATTCGTTAACTTCCTCAGTTTCTTCCTGCATACCGGTAAACGACATAGTAATACCTTGCTTGCTAAAATTTTGTGCCTCAATCCATTTTTGCATTTCAGCAACTTTTTCTGCTACCGCAGACTCATCAATAGTTGCTGCAGAAATCTCCTGAACATATTCACCATTTCTTCTACTGACAGAAGATCTATTTTCTCTTGGCGAAAGAGTAATAAATGAGCTAACAGGAATTAAACCATCCTTAGTAGTTACATTTAAATTATTTATTCCTGTTATAGTTCTATCTTTTGCAGGAAATCTTACTCTTATTTCCACTTCATCCTTTGAATCATCAGGCCTAAATTCACCAACCTTAAAGCCTGAAGTTAGCATTTGAACGAGAGCTCCAACATCACCAACCTTGACGCCTAATTGAGCAGCTTTTTGCTTATCAACCTCAACATTCCATTCTACTGAGGGATATGGCTGACTGGAGAATATATTTGTCAAACCTTTAATATTATTTCGCATATATTCTTCAGCAACTACAGATGCCGCAACAACTTCAGATTCAATGTTGCCAGTAATATTTAGCTGAATAGGTGAGTCAAATGAAGGGCCGCCCATATCAGCTGCAGCTTCAACAATAATTCCTGGTATTCCCTGCGTTACTTCTGTAACGAGTCTCATTATCTCTAATCCACTAATATCTCTTTCTGAAGGTTCAACTACTTCAACATAGCCACTACCAATCTTGTCTCCCCCAGATTCCCACCAGGGCGAGCCAGATCTTAAAAAGACACTTTGCAGTTCATCAATCTGTAGAAGTCTTTCCTCAACATCTTCGATTATTTGTTTTGACTCTAATGCAGAAAAATTACCTCTTCCTCTAACTGTAATCTCTGCCTTTACGGGATCAACTATTGCAAAATAGACAGTACCTTTTCCATAAAAATTATAAGTAGTTACGATAGTAAATAAGACCGCAAGAGTAAGAATAATAGTTTCACCAGGATTCTTTACAAAAATCTTAGTTAATTTTCCATAATATTCAGCTATCTTATCAAATAATGGTTCACCCGTTTGATCGCTATCTTTACCTAATTTTAAGGTAGATGAGCTTTGACCAAAATATGAGCCTAGCACCGGTATTAAAACAAGAGAATAGAACAAAGAAGAAGCAAGAACTATACTTACTGTTATAGGAAGGTATCTCATAAATTGGCCTGTAAAGCCTGGCCAAAAAATTAAAGGAATAAACGCAGCAATTGTTGTTCCTGTAGAAGCTAGAACGGGAGTAAACATCCTTTTAGAAGCAAGTCTATAAGCTTCTAGCCTTGAAAGGCCCTCGCTTATTTTTCTATCCGCATACTCGGTAACTACAATTGAGCCATCAATAAGCATCCCCATTCCAAGCAATAATCCCATCATTACTAGGAAATTTACTTCATAATCCAAGAGATACAATATTAAATAAGTTGATAAAAAACAAAAGGGTATTGAAAGACCTACGAGCATAGAAACTCTAAAACCCATACTTGCTACAACAAGTATCATTATTAAAACAACTGCAGAAATAATATTACCATTTAGTTCTGATACCATCATACTGGCCCATACAGTGTCATCATTTGTTTTAACAACTGTTAGATTCTTAGGTAAAATTTTTCTAAATTCGTCTAATTCAATTGCAATTTTATTGGCTGCATCTATTGCATTCGCGCCTTCTCTGAGCATAACCTCAATAGCAACTGCATCTTCACCATTCACCCTTGCGTATGAATTAAAATCTTTAAATGTTCTTCTGATACTAGCAATATCGCTAAGAGTTACAACAGCTTCTTTTGTTACCTTAATTGGAATGCTATAAACATCCTCAGCAGTCTCAATGACACTTGGAACTTCAATCATAAAGCTACCAAGTCCAGTATCCTGTCTTCCACCAGGAATAATTACATTATTATTAGCAACTGAATAATAGAGATCTGTGAGAGTTACGCCATAGGCCTCCATTTTTGATTTGTTAATAATACCCTCAAGAACTTCATCAGGAGAACCTATAACTTCAGTCTCCAGAACTTCTTCAATTTTTTCTAATCTATCTTTTAGCTCTCTTGCATAAAATACTTTTTGTCTAAGCGAGCTAGCGCCGATAACACTTAAATTCATTACAGGAAAATTAGCATTACTATATTCATTAATCTGGGGATCTTCTGCTTCTTGAGGTAAATTAAATTTAACCTCTTCAACAGCTTGCTTAGTATCGACTATAGCTTTATCAATATCATACCCAACTTCAAATTCAAGAAAAATTCTTATGTTGGATAGACTACTAGTTGCTCTAATAGTTTTTACTCCTGGAACCGTTCTCAGTCTGTTTTCTAATGGTTTAGCAACTAATCTTGAGCCATCAGATGGGGATGCTCCATCTAAAAAAACACCAACACTTACAAATGGAAGCTGAATATTGGGAGATGCAGCTATGGGTATATTTTGACGAGCATATGACCCAGCTACAATTATTAATACAGCAATCATTAAAGTAGTTTTTGCTTTGGATAAAGCAAAATCAATTATGCCTGTCATAATTCTCCTGCATTTGTAGTCTCTACGTACTGACCTTCTTCAACAAACCCTTGTCCTTGAACAATAATATTTGCTCCTTCAGGTATTCCAGTTGCTCTGAGGCCTTCAGCTGAATCTTGGACAATTTCTATTTCATGGAATTCAACAATATTTTCAGTATTAGTTACTCTTACCCCAAGCTTTCCATCATCATCAAGAATTAATATAGATGGAGAAATTTTATGAGCCTTTACCTTATCAGTCTTAATAATGAGGTCTGCAGTTAAACCATCCTTGATCAATCGATCATCGTTTTGTATCTCAACCTCGATCCTAAAAGTTTTTGTAGCTGGAGAGGCGCTCTTAGAGACAAAACTTAATACACCTGAAACTTTTTGACCTGTTATTAGATCAATATCAACACTCTGACCAACCTTAACTTTTGCAATACTTATCTCAGGAACTTCGGCAATAAAAATAATAGGATTTAGCTGAATAATAGTTGCACATACTTGACCTCTTTGAATAAAGTTACCTGGTTTTACTATACTTTCTATATATCCGGAAAAAGGAGACTTTACTTCAGTTCTATTTAATTCAACCACACCAAGGCTACAAAGAACAAAATCCTTTTTAATAAATTCACCCTGTCTCGCCCCTATACCAACGACTTCACCTGAAGTTTTAGCACGAACATCGACACGTCTTTCTGAGCTCGCCGTAGCTTTAAGTGAAATTTCTGGATTATAAAATTCAGCTTGGCTTTGCATAATACCAACCATTGCAAATCCTGAGGGTTCATTCTCCTCAATCACTTTTTCTTCAACAAATAAACCAGACAGCATCCAGAAAGTTAATGGTAAAAGTATATATAAAGATATACGTAAATTTTTTGACATATTATTTCCGATTAATGTGGCATATATTCTGCCACTATTTATGATACCAAGAATTTTTTAAAAGAAATATTATTTTAATCTATATATTGTATTTTTTTCTTAGGCTTTCAAAAAGTTTTTGATCAAGAGGTTGAAGCTTTTCAGTGACTTCTTCATTAGGTATTTGAAAGACTTTTCCATTGTTTGCAGCATGAATAAGATTGTTGTAATTTTTTTTAAATTCATAAAAAATGTCTCTTCCATCCTTTTCATTTAAAAAATTCCAACCAGTTTTCTTTCCAGCAAAGTAAATAATTGGATGACTCCAATTATATTTTTTTCTAGGAGAAAATGATTTGCGGGCCTCTATAAAAGCTTCTTCAGCAGTAGGCAGAGAAGTGCTTTTTTTAAGCTCTTCACAGAGTTTTACTATATCGGTTAAAGTTGGAAAATATGGCTGTGTATGAATAATTTCTTCAGAAGCTTTATTGATAGTTTCAATATCATATCTTTTGAGACTACCGGCCCATAATTTTTTACCTTCGTTTAATTTATCATCAGAGGACCCAAAAACTTTATAAAATTGATAGTGATAGGCAAGCTCAAGCTTTAAAAATAAAGCGTCTATAGATTCTATATATTCTTTTAAGTTATTAGAATTTAAATTCTTTTGCCCAGGATTGGTCACTTTTCCTCTCTGTAAAACCTTTCGAGAATTTTCCAGGTTCATTATTTCTGTAATTTTCTTTACCATTTTTAGTTGTTATAGCTAATTCTTTTCTTTTTACGTACTCAATAAATTTAGAATTCCATGATTTAAGAGCAGTTCCATTTTCTTCCCAATAAATTATAAACTCTTTAAGATAATTCAATCCTCTTTCTTTTGTTATTTGAGAAAGATTTAACACTGCAAAAACATCTTCATTAGGTAGCCAGGAACTATGCATACAATAAGGCATCCCCTTATGAGACGAATTTTCTTTAGCCCACTCCCTTCTAATATAGTCTAAGAAACTGATATTCCAGTTATCTCTTGCTTGATTTCTTTCTGTCCAATATATTTTAAATTCTTTAAGTTTTGATTTTGCAAAATCTGTTGAAATGCCGCCTAATTCAAGAACTTCTACTGTTTCTTTTGAAGGGATCCAGTTGGTTGATATTTTAGTTTTTGATTCAGTATTATTTTTATTTGGAATCTTTAAATCAAAGTTATTTGCAGAATTTTTTTTACTCTTTTGAGACTTAAATTCAATAAGTTTAACTCTTCTTAATTTATCAAAGTTAGCCTTTAAATTGTCTATTTCTATAAAAGAACATTCTGAAGCAATTAAATTAAAAAGTTTTTTCTCATCAAGAGATTCATCAAATTTTTTTGATTTATACAGCTCTAATATAATAGCTGCTTCTATACCAAGCGTTTCAGCAACTTCTTTTTCAAATGTTATTTTATGATCACCCAAGATATATCAACCTCTGCTTTTTGATACAGCCGCATCAAGTTCCTTAAAGCATCCATTGGTATCATTTAAATTCATACATTCATCAGTAATACTTTGACCATAAACAAGATTATTGGATATCTTTTGATTGCCTTCTACCAAATGACTTTCAATCATGACCCCATTTAAATTTTTATTACCACTAATTATTTGATCACATACTGACGAAATAACAGATATTTGATTTTTAAATATTTTTTGACTATTTCCATGACTTGCATCGACCATAATTGATTCATTTACTTCTGCTTCAGTAAGTGCTGCTAATGTTTCAGCAATAGATTCAGGAGAGTAGTTTGGATTCTTGCCACCTCTTAAAATTATATGACTATCTATATTTCCAGCAGTTTTAAAGACAGCTACTTCACCTTCTTTTGTTGTTGATAAAAATACATGAGGATGATTTGCTGCCTGAATACCATCAATTGCTACCTTTAAGTCACCATTGGTCCCATTTTTTATCCCAACTGGACAAGAGAGACCTGAAGCCAACTCTCTATGAATTTGACTTTCTGCAGTTCTAGCTCCAATAGCTCCCCATGAGATTAAGTCTGATACATACTGAGGGCTAATCGGATCTAAGTATTCAGTTCCTGCGGGGAGGCCTAGCTCAGCAAGATTAATTAGTAATTTTCTGGCAGTTCGAATCCCAGTAGAAATATCATAAGTTTCATCTATATGCGGATCGTTAATTAAACCCTTCCACCCAACAGTAGTTCTAGGTTTTTCAAAATATACACGCATAACAATAAGAAGATTCTTTCTGAATCTATCTTTTGCATCTTTTAACCATTCAGCATATTCAAGGGCAGATTTTGTATCATGAATGGAGCATGGCCCAGCCACGACTAAAATCCTATCATCCTTTCCATGAAGAATTTGACTGATCTCATTTCGTGTTCCATAAACAAGCCTAGAAATATCATCTGTTATCGGATTTTCATTAATAATCTCAGCAGGAGTTGGAACGTCGACTCTATCGATAATTCTAGTGTTGTCTGTTAAGTAATTCATTTTCTTTTGTAAAGAATAATTATATTAAATTAGAGTATAGGATTTTGAGAGCGCTAGTCCATTTTTTTTTAATTAAATTCTTTTTTTTAATAATTACTATTTATTTATCAAAAAATCTATAGAAAGTAAGATAAAATTTAAAATACTATATGTTGTATTACAAGCCTTCTAACCTTACACTATGTAGTGTTTATCATGGATAAAATACAACAAACGCAATTAGAAATTCCGCTTGTGATGGGTCAACCATTAGAAAATCTGCCCGACGACCTTTTTATACCCCCCAATGCTTTTGAATTATGCCTAGAAACTTTTTCTGGCCCTATGGATTTACTTCTATATCTTATTAAAAAAGAAAATATAGACATACTTGAGCTCAATGTTGCAGAAATTACAAATCAATATATTGAGTACATTGAATTAATGGATACCTTAAAATTTGAGTTAGCTGCAGAGTATTTGGTTATGGCTGCTACTCTTGCCGAAATTAAATCAAGAATGCTACTTCCAAAGCCTGAATCTGAAGATGATGAATTCGATCCAAGAACAGAATTAATTAAGAGACTTCAAGAGTACCAAAGATTTAAAGTTGCTTCAGAGAATATGGCTATTTTACCCAGAGTTGATAGGGATTATTTTGTTGCATCAACATCTCTCCCAAAGTTTGAGGAAAAGCAGGAACCGCTTAATTTAAACGCAAATGATCTTAGGGATATTTTCCAAGAGATTCTTGAAAGGCCTGACCTAACATTAAGTCATCAAATTGCTTTTGAAGAGCTCTCAACACAAGATCGAATCAATCTTATTTTACAGATCCTTGGTAAAAGAAATATTATTGGTTTTTACAAAACCATCCAAAAGGCAGAAGGAAAACAAGGTGTTGCAGTTTCTTTATTAGCATCATTAGAACTAGCAAAAGATGGTCACGTTGAATTGATTCAGAATGAAAATAATGAGATTTATATTAAATCTAAAGCAAGGAGCCCGAATTGATAAATAATAAAATAATTAATACTGTTGAAGCTTTACTATTTGGTGCAGGAAGACCTTTAAGGCTTTCAGAAATAAAAGGATTATTGGAGATGGACCTAGGTCAGTTAGAACTTTCTTCTATTAAAATGGCGCTTAATGCTCTTGAAGAAAGATATGAAAAGTCTTCAATTGAATTACATGAAGTTGCTTCAGGCTACAGACTCCAAGTTAAACAAGAATTTAGCCCATGCCTCTCATCATTATGGAATGATAAATCTCAAAAAATCTCAAAGTCACTCATGGAGACTATTTCTATAATTGCTTACAAGCAGCCTGTAACTCGTGGCGATATAGAAGATATTAGAGGAGTTAATGTAAGTACTCAGACTGTTAGGACTTTGCTGGAAAGAGACTGGATTAAAGTTTCTGGATATAGGGATATTCCAGGAAGACCGGCACTGTATGCAACAACTCCTAATTTCTTAAATGATTTCAATTTAAAGAAAGTTACTGAGTTACCTCATCTGCCTGAAGTAGAAGAGGTTAGTGAAAATTTTACACTTCAAGCTATATAGCCTCTAACAAATGTCACTAAGATTACAAAAATTTCTTGCAGCAGCAGGAGTTGGTTCCAGAAGAGGATGTGAGCAGCTAATTCAACAAGGTTTAATTAAGGTTAATGGTAAAGTTGCTCTAGTTGGCACCTCAGTCACATCTGAGGATAAAGTTGAATATCAAAATAAGATAATTAAATCCAGAGATGTTGATTTAAAGGTTGTAATGCTTAACAAGCCCCCAGGAGTTCTATCTTCAAATGCTAGAGAAAAAAATCTTCCAATAGTTTTTGATTATTTACCTCGATCTTCAAATCAAAGAGAATGGATTTCTATAGGTAGATTAGATATCAATACTTCAGGCTTAATGTTATTTACTAATGATGGTGTATTTGCAAATTATTGTATGCATCCCTCAAGCTCGATAGATCGAGAGTACCTAGTGAGGGCTATGGGTTCTTTTGATCAAGATAAAGAAACCAAGATGAAAAATGGCATTGAGATAGATGGAGTTATGCATAAATTCAGTGACATTGTTGCGGGAGAAAAAACTGGCGTTAATCAATGGTTTTCAGCCTGCCTAACTTCTGGTAAAAATAAAGAAGTAAGAAAAATTTTTGAAGCAGTAGGGTTAACAGTTAGTAGGCTTAAAAGAGTCAGATATGGTCCAATATTCCTTCCAGCCACATTAGCAGAAAGTAAATGCAGGGAATTAACAGAAAATGAGATCATCAGTTTGAAAAAATATGGCCAGCAAAGCTGAAAATGCATATAGCTTTTTATTAAAGCAGTCCAATAGTAATCAACATACGAAGCTTTATAAGCTTTTAAATTCAATTGATATAATTTCAATAAATAATCAGAATGAAGGTAAGTTATATTTATTTTTGATTAAAACGATTGTTAGCCAGCAACTCTCAACCAGTGCAGCGCGAACAATATGGGGTAGAGTTAAAATGGTTATTAATTCAAATATAGAAAAAGATATAACTATAGAACTATTAAAATCTGCAGGACTCTCTAGAACAAAATCTGAATATATTTTAGGCATTCTTGATAATCAATTGATTAAATCTCATTCAAAAAAGACATTGAAAGATTATTCTTTTAATGAGTTATCCGAAATGCTTCTACAAATCAAAGGTATTGGGCCATGGACGTTAGGAATCACAAGGATGTTTTATATATGTGATGAGGATGTTTGGCTTGATGGTGATCTTGGGATAAATAAAGCAGCTAATATTTTTATTCCAGATATTGATACTAATAATATAAAAGAGATTTATTCACCTTACAGAACCTACTTAAGTCTATATTTATGGAAGGGCTTAGACTCTCTTTAATTTAATTTTTAAATTTAAAATAATGCTGAACTGATAACTGACTATCTTCGGAAAAGAACCAAAGATAATGCTCAAATAATTCTTCAGGTTGCTTTAAATCATTTGGGTTTTCAGCAGGATAGGCTGACGCTCTCATAGATGTTCTAGTTTTACCTGGATCAAAATTAAAAACTTTTATATTTGTTGTAGAGTCTAATTCATCTCTCATTATTTCAGCTAAACCTTTTACAGCAAATTTAGAAGCAGCATATGCGCCCCAATAAGCCTTACCCACCTCAGCAACCCCAGATGAAGTAAAGATAATTCTTCCATTTGGAGCAATTTTAAGAAGAGGTAAAAGTTCCTTTGATAAAATAAACGCACTATGGAAGTTTGTATTAAATACTTCTTTCCAAACATCTTCTTCATAGTCCTCAATAGAAGACATTTTACCAAGCCTAGCCGCATTATGAATAACTCCATCCAGTTTTCCATAAGCATTCATAATTTCATCTTTAATCTGCTTGGCGCCTAGAGAGTCTAGATCATTTAAATCACATTTAACTATAAGAGGTTTTGCTGATGAGGTTTCAGTAATTTCATCATACAAAGCATCTAGAGATTCTTCATCTCTTCCCAGCAACACAATATTTACACCCAGTTTACTGAATCTCAATGATAGTGATTTACCAATGCCCTTATTAGCACCTGTAATTAAAATTACTTTATCTTTCATAGCTTTAAATTATATGTAGCTATTAATAATTTCCATTAAATCTTCTGGATTATTAGCTGAGTCGCAAGAGTATGGGTTATTTTTAGCACAAAGAGAATATCCGTAATAACAAGCAATTATTTTTGCTCCAGCATTAGCTCCCGCATCAAGATCATTAATATGATCTCCAATATATAAACATTCTGAGTTATTTATATCAAGAGCCTCAAGAGCTACATTAATACCTTGGGGGCTCGGTTTCGGCTCTGAAATATCATCAGAACAAATTAGTACTACTGATTTATCTAGTTCACTAAAATTTCTTACAAGAGGCTCAGCATATTCCCTTGGCTTATTGGTAACAATCCCAAACTTTATATTTTGTTTAGAAAGAAACTCTAGTAGCAAACTTATTCCATTAAATAAGTAGGAATTTTTTAAAAGATTAATTTTATATTCAGCTAAAAATTCATTTCGAAGCACATCAAAACTAGGATCTGTTTTATCCAAGCCAAATCCAAGAGAGGTAAGCTTTGCAGAGCCATCAGATACATTGGATCTTATTATTGAAGGATCAAGATTTGGGAATTGGTGCCTAGACAGAACATTATTTAGCGAAAGTACAAAATCAGGCGCAGTATCAACCAGCGTGCCGTCAAGATCAAAAAGTATTCCTTTAATTTTTTGGTTTTTTTCCATACATCAAATAGTTAACACCAAGATCATTGTTGAGCGAAGCTTTATGAGTTATAGGGTTATAAAACATACCCTTTGTTTCAGATAAATTAATTTCCGCTGTTCGCATATAAAAAGCTAATTCAGAAGGTTTTATAAATTTTGAAAATTCATGAGTCCCTTTGGGTAATATGTTAAATATATACTCTGCTCCAACAATAGCAGTAATCCATGATCTAGGATTTCTATTTATCGTTGAAAGAAAAAGACTCCCACCAGGTTTTAATAATTTGGAACAAGCAGATACCAGTGATTGAGGGTCTGGAACATGCTCGATAACCTCGAGACAGGTAACTACATCATATTTTTCTGATTCATCAGCAACTAACTCTTCAGCAGTGATATCACGATAAAATATTTCTTTATTATTTAGTTTTGCATGTTCTTTTGCGATCTCTATCCCTGGACCTGCTGCATCTATTCCAGAAATCTTTCCTTTAAAATCAAATAAAGCTTCACATAAAAGTCCACCACCACAGCCAACATCTAAAATCTCTAAACCATCCAATTCTAGTTTTGAAGCTATAAAATCTGCTCTAAGAGGATTAATAATATGAAGAGGTTTAAATTCTCCCTTTGGATCCCACCATCTTTGTGCCAGGTCAGCAAATTTTTCTACTTCAGCAGTGTCAATATTTTTAGTCATTTGTTATTAAAATAAGCATTAAATTTTATTATTTTGTAGTAAAACTACACTTTTTTCTTATAAAAAACCTTTGTTTTGCATGAAAAAAAAACTAATTGACTTTTAAATCCTATTAAGATTAACTTCACTACAAACTTAATATAAAAATCAATACGTGATTATATCTGCTTTAAAGTCAAATGACTCAAGAGATTCAAGATCTCCTATTCATACTGATACAATTTCTGCACTTACCTCTTTAGGTGCTGAAATTTTTTTTGAGAAAGAAATTGGTTTAGGTACTTTTACTTCAGATGAAGAATTTATCACTAAGGGTATTAAGATAGCTTCTAGACAAGACTGCATTGAAAAATCTGATTTAATTATTTCACTACAACCTTTATCAAATGAAGAGATTGGTATGATGAAAAATGGATCAACGCTTCTTGGGTTAATGAATCCATTCTCTAATTTATCTCTTTTAACATTATGTGCTGAAAAAAATATTAACCTTGTGAGCATGGAATTTATACCAAGAATTACCAGAGCTCAAAAAATGGATGTCCTTAGCTCTCAAGCAAATCTTGCTGGCTATGCTGCTGTTTTAGAGTCAGCAAATTATTTATCAACTGCGCTCCCTATGATGATGACAGCTGCTGGAACATTAAAACCTGCTAGAGTTTTTGTTATTGGTGTTGGAGTTGCAGGTTTGCAAGCAATAGCAACAGCTAAGAGGCTTGGAGCAAGAGTAGAAGCTTTTGATACCAGGGATGTTGTTGAAGAGCAAGTTAAGTCTCTGGGTGCTAAATTTGTCAAAATAGATTTAGGTGAAACTGGACAAACTGACCAAGGATACGCAAAAGAACTAACTCCAGAACAAATTGAAAAACAAAAAGAACTTCAATCATTAGTCTGTGAAAGATCAGATATTGTTATAACAACTGCGCAACTTTTTGGTCGACCGGCTCCAAGAATTATAGATAATAAAACTATTGAAAAAATGAAACCGGGTAGTGTTATTTTTGATATGGCTGTTGAAACTGGTGGAAATGTAGAAGGATCGATTGCTGATCAAGTTGTTATTAAAAATGGAGTAAAAATATTAGGGATATCCAATTTAGCCTCTAAAGTTTCCGGACATGCTTCGCTAGCACTATCTAATAATTTTAATCATTGGGTATGTGACTTTTATAACTCAGAAACTAATGAAATTAACTTTAACTTTGATGATGAAATTATTAAAAGCAGTGTTCTAGTTTACAAAGGTAAAATAATGAATGAGAGGTTCCAATAATGGAAACTTATATGCTACTTGGTTTTGTATTAATACTTTCTGTTTATTTAGGTCTAGAGCTTATATCTAAAGTTCCAAGCACACTCCATACCCCCTTAATGTCCGGCGCTAATGCTATTTCAGGCATAGCTTTAGTCGGAGCTTTAGTCCTTTCTCAGGATGGGGAGCTGCAAACTACTTTAGCTTTTCTTGCTGTATTTTTTGCATCGATAAATGTCTTCGGTGGATATTTAGTTACCAACAGAATGTTAAAAATGTTTAAGAAGAAATAATCATGGATTTTTTAATAGACATACCAACTCTGAAGAATATTACATATATTATTTCCTCTGTCCTTTTTATTACCGGTATAAAAATGCTAGGTAAAGAATCTACAGCTGTTAAAGGTAATTTCCTTTCTGCTGTTGCGATGTTTATAGCTGTTGGTATTACATGCATTGGACTAATAAATCCACTTGTTTTATTTAGTGGCATATTTCTAGGTGCCATCATCGGCACTTTTATAGCACTTAAAGTTAAGATGACATCAATACCAGAAATGGTTGCACTATTTAATGGATTTGGTGGCTTAGCTACTTTCTTGATTGCTTGGTCTGAATTTAATAATGGTCCAGATAGTCTATTTCAAGCAGCTTTAGTTATGCTTACTCTTGCAATAGGTGGTATTACATTTACTGGAAGTTTAATCGCGTATGGAAAACTTTCTGAAAAGATTAATATAGCTAAAACATCAATTATAACTAAAATATTTACAACTATTTTTTATATCTCTTTAGCTTTTTTACTATATTCAATATTTATAACTCCTTTCCTACTTCCAAACTTTGAATTCTTCATTGTTTTACTAATTCTAGTTTTGCTTGGAGGTATAGGCTTTGTATTGCCAATTGGTGGTGGAGATATGCCAGTTGTAATATCTTTATTGAATTCATTCTCAGGAATAGCTGCGGCTTTTGCAGGTCTGCTGTTATTTAATAATGTGTTAATAGTTGCCGGGTCATTAGTTGGTGCTAGTGGTCTAATCCTTACAGTAATAATGGCAAAAGCAATGAATCGCTCTATTAGCAATATTCTATTTGTTGGTTATGCAAGCTCTTCTTCTTCATCATCTTCATCAGAAGAACAAGGAGAGATAAATCCAATTTCTGTATCTGATGCGTATCTAATTTTAGAAAATGCTAGTTCAGTTTTAATTGTTCCGGGTTATGGAATGGCTGTAGCTCAAGCTCAACATACTGTTAGAGAGCTAGGCGAGTTATTGGAAGAGAATGGAACAGAGGTTAAATATGGCATCCATCCGGTTGCTGGAAGAATGCCAGGTCATATGAATGTATTATTAGCAGAAGCTAACGTCTCTTATGATGTATTGGCTGAGCCTGATGATGTAAACCCAACAATGGATGTTGTTGATGTTGCTGTTGTTATTGGTGCAAATGATGTTGTAAATCCATCTGCAACTGATGAGCCAGGCAGTCCAATATATGGAATGCCTATTATAGAAGTTCATAATGCAAGAACGGTTTTTGTTCTTAAACGTTCAATGTCTTCTGGTTTTGCAGGGGTTCAAAACCCTCTATTTTTTAAATCAAATACAAGAATGCTTTTTGGTGATGCGAAAGAATCAATTAGTGGTCTAGTATCTGAATTTAAAGACTAATTTCTACCTTATTTTATGTTAAAATAAAGCCTCATATGAGGAGATAATTCCTCATGATTTTTTTAAATTTTTAGACCTAAAATATGAGTGATTTTGCAAAAGAAATAATCAATATAAATATTCAAGATGAGTTAAAACAATCTTATCTTAGCTATGCTTTAAGTGTTATTCATGGAAGAGCTCTGCCTGATATCCGTGATGGCTTAAAACCAGTTCATAGAAGAATTTTATTTGCTATGCACGATCTTAAAAATACATATAACAAGCCATATAAAAAGTCTGCAAGAGTAGTTGGAGATGTTATAGGTAAATACCATCCACATGGCGATAGTGCTGTTTATGAAGCTATGGTAAGAATGGCTCAAGATTTCTCCATGAGATACATGGTTGTCGAGGGTCAAGGTAATTTTGGTTCTATTGATGGAGATCGTCCTGCTGCCATGAGGTATACAGAAGTCAGGATGGCTAAAATCACAGATCATATGTTGGGAGATTTAGAAAAAGATACAGTTTCTTTTTCACCAAACTATGATGGAAGTGAGTTTATTCCAGATGTTCTCCCGACAAAGGTACCTTATCTTTTGATTAATGGCTCCTCTGGTATTGCTGTAGGCATGGCAACAAATGTTCCACCACATAACCTTACTGAAGTTATTAATGGCTGCCTGAGGCTTGTAGACAATCCTGATTCCTCTATTGATGATCTTATTCAAGAAATATCTGGACCAGATTTTCCAACAGGTGGAACTATAGACGGTAGATCTGGAATATATGAAGCATACAAAACAGGTAGAGGAATTATTCATATTAGATCTAATACATCTATTGAAGAGGATAAAAATGGAAAGCAATCTCTAATAATTAATGAAATACCTTATATGGTTAATAAATCAAAAATGCTAGAAAAGATTGCTGAACTTGTAAAAGAGAAAAAAATAGAAGGTATTACTGAGATTCGTGATGAATCTGACAAGGATGGTTTAAGAGTTGTCATTGAGGTAAGAAAGGGTGATTCCGTAGAGGTTCTTGAAAATAATTTATTCGCTCAAACTCAACTAGAGCAATCATTTGGTATTAATTTGACTGTTCTTGTGGATGGCCAACCAAGAGAAGTAAATCTTAAAGAAATCCTTGAAGCCTTTATTAAACATAGAAAAAATATTATTACAAAAAGAACAATATTTGATCTCAAAAAAGCAAAAGAAAGAGGACATATTGTTGAAGGTTTAATGGTTGCTATAGCTAATATTGATGAAGTAATAACTATTATTAAAAAATCTAAAGACCCTAAAGTTGCGGCAGAAGCTCTTGTTAAAAAACAATGGAATGCTGGCCCAGTCGAAGCGATACTTAAAAAAGTAGGCAAAGACGCATGTAAGCCACTTGATATCAAAGCTGAATATGGCCTTAATGGCAAAAAGTACAAACTTTCACCTGATCAGGCTAAAGCAATTCTTGAATTAAGGCTTGGAAGATTAACAGGTCTAGAGCAGGACAATCTTAATTCTGAATTTAGTGATCTTGTTGCAAAAATTTTAGAGCTACAAAAAATTCTTGATGACAAAACAACCCTTGAGATCATATTAGTTGGTGAATTAAATGAAATAAAAGATAATTTTGGGGATGAAAGAAGAACCTTAATTAATGATACTAGGAGAGGTATTACTAATGAAGATCTTATTCCTGAGGAAACTAGAGTCTTAACAATTTCAAGAAGTGGATATGCAAAAACTCAGCCATTAGATGAATATCGTGAGCAAAGAAGGGGTGGTCAAGGGAAGGCAGCAGCAGCAGTAAAAGAAGAGGATTTAATCCAAAGTTTATATGTTTTAAGTAGCCATACTCAAATACTTTGTTTTACAACCAAGGGTAAAGTATTTTGGTTAAAAGTTTATGAAATTCCTGTAGCAAGTAGAACTTCAAAAGGAAGACCTTTGGTGAATATGCTTAATCTAGATGATGATGAATCTGTAAGTGATATTCTTCCAGTCGGAGAATTTTCAGAAGATCAGTATATTTTTATGGCTACCAGAAATGGCACTACCAAGAAAACGAATCTAAGTCTATTTAGTAAGAAATATAAATCCGGTATTAAAGCTATCAATCTAGATGATGATGATCGTCTTATTGGAACTGCTATAACTAACGGAAATCAAGAAATTCTTTTAGCATCCTCATCTGGAAAACTTATACGTTTTGAGGAAGATCAGGTTAGACATATGGGAAGAACTGCAAGAGGCGTCCGCGGTATGAAATTAAAGAAAGGTGAAAAAATTATTTCATTAATGATAGCTGACGATACTAAAACGGTTTTATGTGTTTCTGAAAATGGTTATGGCAAAAAGACTAGCCTAGATGACTTCCCAGCTCATAATAGAGGTGGTCAGGGAGTTATATCAATGAAAACTAGCGAAAGAAATGGTCTTATGGTTTCTTCTACCCTGGTGGATGATGATGCAGGAATAATGCTAATTAGCGATAAAGGTACAATGATTAGAACTTCAGTATCCCAAATACCTACTCTAAGCAGAAATACCCAGGGAGTAAAAGTTATTACTCCAAAAGATGGTGAAAAATTAATTGAATGTGTCACTATTCCTGATGAAGGTGAGGATGAGGTCAAGGAAGAGGCGTCTGAATAATGAGAGTCAGAAATTTCTGTGCTGGTCCGGCAGCAATACCTGAAACAGTCTTAGAAGAAGTTAAATCTGAACTACTTGATTGGGGTGACTCAGGTATGTCAATTATGGAAATGAGCCATAGATCATCAATCTTTAATGAAGTTGCAATGACTGCTAAAAAAGATTTCATCGATCTAATGTCTATTCCTGATGATTACGATGTATTGTTTCTTCAAGGCGGAGCAACGCAACAATTCTCTATGATTCCTATGAATTTTTCATCTAAAAATGAATCTGCAGATTACTTACTTTCTGGTACTTGGTCCAAACTAGCAATTTCTGAAGGGTTAAAATTTTCAAATATTAATGTAGTTGCCTCTTCTGAAGACGGTAATTTTACTTCTGCACCTGAGATAGAGTCATGGAATCTAGATAGTAAAGCTAAATATTTCCACTATGCTCCAAATGAAACTATTCAAGGGGTAGCCATCCATAATCCTCCTAAAATAGATTCTCCTATAATTGCAGATATGTCATCTGTTATTTTAAGTGAACCTATTGATGTATCTAAATTTAGCTTAATTTATGCTGGTGCCCAAAAAAATATTGGTCCTGCTGGATTAACAATGGTTGTAATACATAAAGAAATGTTCGAACAAGAAAATAGTGATAACTCAAATTTTTTTAAATACAGTAAACACTCTGAGAGTAATTCAATGCTTAACACTCCTCCAACATTCGCATGGTATTTGGCTGGTAAAGTATTTAAATGGTTGAAGAAAGAAGGTGGTCTTGAAGCTATGAGAAAAAAGAACTATCTCAAGGCAGAGACGTTATACAGTTATATAGATAATTCTAGCTTTTTTTCTAATCCTGTAAAAATTGATAATAGATCTATTATGAATGTGCCATTTGTATTAGAAGATAAAGATCTTGATTCGGTTTTTTTACAACAGGCTGAAGAGAGAGGGTTAATGAATCTGAAAGGTCATAGATCTTTAGGTGGAATGCGAGCAAGTATATATAATGCAATGCCTATTGAGGGAGTTCATGATTTAATAGACTTCATGAAAGAATTTGAAACAAAGAATGGTTAATAAAAGTGAGCAAAGAAAATTTAAAAAAATATCGTAATAAGATAGATATTATTGATAATAAACTTCTCAAGTTAATACAAACTAGGGCTGAGCTTGCATTTAAGATAGGTCAAATCAAATCAAAACTAGATCCTAATGCTTCATTATATAAGCCTGATAGAGAGGCAGATGTCTTAAGAAATATTCTTAAACAAAACACAGGAAAGATATCAGATAAGAAAATAAAAACTATTTTTAGAGAGCTAATAGCTGCTTGCCTGTCTTTAGAAGAAGAGATGAAAGTTGCATATCTTGGTCCAGAAGGAACTCATTCAGAGGCAGCTTTGATTAATAAATTTGGTTCATCAGCTATAAGAATTTCGTCTCTCTCAATCGAAGATGTTTTTAGAAAGATAGAAAGCAATGAAGTTTCTCTAGGAATAGTTCCTGTTGAAAACTCTTCAGAGGGAGTTATTAACTCTACACTCAATAGTTTAGCTGATCATAATCTTAAGATATGTGGAGAGACCTACCTTGATGTCCATCATCAACTTGCCTCCGCTAGTAAGATTAATTTAAATAAAGCTACTCTTATAGCATCACATCCTCAGGCAATTGGCCAATGCTCCAAATGGATTGAAGCTAACCTAGGAAATATTGAAAGGAAGATTATGAATAGCTCTGCGGAAGCAGCTCAATTCGCAAAAAAAAATAAGAATACTTTGTGCATTGTTAATAATCTTGCAATTAAGAAATATAAACTCTTTTGTCAGGAAAAAAATATTGAAGATGCTTTAAATAATCAAACTCGTTTTTTAATTATTGGAAATGAATCTATTGGAAGAACATCTAAAGATAAAACCTCTTTTTTAGTCCAAACAAAAAATATGCCAGGCTCATTATTAAAAATCTTAAAACCCTTTGAAAAGAAAAATATTAATTTAAATAAAATAGAAACTAGACCCTCAAGAACTCTTTCTAATTCTCATGATTTCTTTATAGACACTGAAGGTCATCAAGATGACGCTAAGCTAAAGCTAGCAATTAAAGAAATTCAATCCGCAGGAGCATCTCTAAGAATTTTAGGATCATACCCTGAAGATTCATGAGTGATTCAGTTCTATCATTTATAAATGACGGCATTGCTGAACTTCACCCTTATGAGCCCGGACGATCTATAGATGAAGTTATAGCAAAATATAATCCAGCTAAGGTTGTAAAGTTAGCAAGCAATGAAAATCCATTAGGACCATCACCTAAAGCTAAAGAGGTATTAACCTTATCGGTAGATGCTCTGCATTTATACCCTGATGGAGACGCTAAGGAGCTTAAAGAAAAAATTGCAAAACTAGAAGCAGTTTCTACTAAGCAAATTGTTATAGGCAATGGGTCTAATGAGATTTTAGAGCTTGCTGCCAGAGCTTTTTTAAACAACAACTCTAGTGCTCTAATGTCAAAACACGCTTTTGCAGTATATAAAATTATTGCACAAGTCTGCGGATCAAAAATAATAGAAGTGCCTATGATTGATTGGAGACATGATCTAGAGAATTTTAAAAACTATATTACTGGTGATACAAGAATAGTTTTTATAGCTAATCCAAATAATCCAACTGGTACATACAATTCTCATAAAGATTTTAAAGATATGATGCAAAACATTCCCCCATCAGTTCTTGTTGTTTTAGATCTTGCTTACTATGAGTATGTAGAAGCTGAAGATTATATTAAGATTAATGAGCTCTTGGATGAGTTCGATAATATTCTTATTACTAAAACTTTTTCTAAAATTCAAGGGCTTGCAAGTCTTAGAATTGGATACGGTATTGCAAGCACAGAGCTTTGTAATATTCTTAATAAAATACGTCAACCCTTTAATGCAAATTTCTTAGCGCAAACAGCAGCAATAAAAGCCATAGATGACCATGAGCATATTGAGAAAAGTAAAAAATTAAATACCTCTGAACGAAGCAGGCTTCAAAAATCCTTAGAGTCCCTTGGCATGGAATGCATTGAATCTCAAGGAAACTTCATTTCATTTAAAGGATCTTTTAATGCTGAAGAGATGTTTGTGTCATTAATGAAAGAAGGCGTTATTGTAAGGCCTATAGGGCTCTATGATATGCCTGATTTTTTACGTGTAACAATTGGAAAACCGGAGGAGAATGATTATTTTATTAATCATCTATCAAAATTATTATGAATTCTATTGTAATCATTGGACTTGGATTAATGGGCGGCTCTGTTGCAAAAGCTCTTAAAAATAAAAATCCTGAGATTTTAATTAGCGCATTTGATCACAATGACTCAGCGCTTGATTTAGCTTTAGACGTTGGAATAATCGATAAAAAGATTTCTACCTTGGAAGAAATTAATAAGCTTAATTCTAAAGACGTAGACATAATAATTATCGCAGTTCCTGTTATAGAAAGCCTTAAAGTATTTGATGCCATTAATGGTTTGTTTAATTCAGATGTAACAATTACAGATACCGCAAGCGCCAAGTCATTAATAAGTAATCATTTGGAAGAAAATTACTCTTCACCTACAAATATTATCTTATCTCACCCAATGGCAGGCTCACATAATACAGGAGTAGGTTATGCAGATGAGGCTATGTTTAATAACAAAAAAGTTCTCATAACCGAATTATTAAATCCAAAAGATCATTGCATGCAATTAGTAACAAATCTCTGGGAAGGCTTAGGAGCATCAGTTTTCAAAATAGATCCTATTAAACATGATGAAATAATGTCTTATGCAAGTCACTTGCCTCATGTTATTTCTTACGCTGTTCTTAATAGCATAATGAAAAATCCTAATGAAGATATCACTACTTTTTCAGCTGGAGGTTTAAAGGATTTTGTGCGAATTGGTGGCTCAGATCCCAAGATGTGGACAGATATATTTTTAAGTAACAAAGAAAGTATATTAAAGGCTATTGATGCCTATAAAGATAGCCTAGATGAGCTCAGTGAACTTTTAGAGGGCGATAATGAAAAAGCTTTGCAAGATTTCTTAACTATAATTAAAGAATATAAGAATTCAAAGTTTTGAGACTTTTTGCTAAAAATACATCTTCACTGTCTGGTCAAGTCAATTGTCCAGGAGATAAGTCAATTTCTCAAAGAGCAATTATTATTGGAGCTCTGGCGAATCAAAATATATCTATATCAGGATTCTTAAATGGAGAAGACCCTTTATCTACTCTAAGCGCTCTAAATCAAATCGGTGCTGACATTTCTATCAATGATAATAGGGTCAATATTAAAAAGCGTGAGATTCCTTTTAGTAATTCCTCTAACTCTATTGATCTTGGTAATTCAGGAACAGGAATGAGGTTAATGATGGGCTTAATAGCTGGCATTGGCTTAAAAGCTAAACTTGTCGGGGATGAGTCTTTAATGAAAAGACCTATGAGCAGAGTCTCTATTCCTTTAAACGAAATGGGTGCCAATGTATCAAATTCAGATGGTTTGCCACCAATTGAAATTGAGTCAAGAGAAATAAGAGATGACTATGCTTATGATATGCCTATTGCAAGCGCTCAAGTAAAATCTTCAATTTTACTAGCAGGCGTTGCTTCAAACACGAAAGTTTCTATATTTGAGCCTTCTATTACAAGAGATCATACAGAATTAATGTTGAAGCATTTTGGGTTAAATATTAAATCAGAAGAAGAAAATGATGGTAAAAGAATTACCTTTATCCCAGGTAATAATTTCTTAGTTAAAGATTATTTTGTAGTAGGTGATTTCTCCTCAGCTGCATTTTTAATAATTGCAGGTTTAATTGCTGATGACTCAGAAATATTCATAAAAAATGTTGGACTCAATCCTACAAGATCTGGGCTTATTGATATTCTTATAGAAATGGGCGGTAATATTGAAATTAAAAATAAAAAAATGCTTTCTGGAGAATTAGTTGGAGATGTATTTGTTAAATCATCCCTATTAAGCGGAGTTAATATTAATGGAGGCATTATCTCAAATATAATTGATGAGATTCCAATTCTAAGCATAGCTGCAGCATGTGCTAATGGAACAACTAGAATATCCGATGCCAAAGAGCTTAGGGTTAAAGAGTCTGATAGGCTCGAAGCTATAGGTAGTGGATTATCTAGACTAAAAGTTAAGCATGAGCTATTTGAAGATGGCATATCTATAACCGGAGGCATCCCAGAACATAACGAAACTATTGAAATAGATTCGCATGGAGATCATAGAATAGCCATGAGTTTTCTAATCTCAAGTCTTAAGCTTAAAAATGGCGTAAACGTTGATAATTGTAAAAATATCTATACTTCATATCCAAATTTTCTTGAAACAATGAATAGTCTAGGGATGCAAATTAATGAGCAATAGATTAGTCATAACTATTGATGGGCCATCAGCTGCAGGAAAGGGCTCTTTAGCAAGAAATTTGGCATTATTTTTAGATTTTTCAATTTTAGATAGTGGCGCTTTATACAGAGCTTTTGCATATTTTCACAACCAAGGCTTAAATAACCAGGATATAGAAGGTAGTATTAAAGAGCTTCTATTCATACCTGAAGATGATGATACAAAGATTTTTTATAAAGATGTTGATATTACCTCTTCTATACGAAATGAAGAAATTGCAAAAGTTGCCTCTGAATTAAGCGCTTTAAGTGATACAAGAAAGTCTTTAATCGATATTCAAAGAAACTTTATGCCAAGCAATAATTTAATTGCTGACGGAAGAGACATGGGTACTGTAGTCTTCCCAAAAGCTGAATTAAAAATATTCTTAATTGCCTCAGCTGAAGTAAGGGCTAAAAGAAGATATTTAGAGTTGCAGAATCGCGGTCAAGAAGTTAACATGCGCGATCTGATTGTAGATATTGAGCAAAGAGATATGAAGGATAAAACAAGAACTTTATCCCCATTAATCCCAGCAGATGATTCAATTATTATTGACTCCTCCTCAATGCCTCTTGATGAAGTACTGAGTTTTACTAAAAAGCTCGCAAAAAAGGAATTGAATAAATGACAGAATCATTCGCTGCTTTACTAGACGAAAGTTTAAGCACACTAGACATGCAACCAGGATCAATCGTATCTGGAGTTGTTTTAGATGTAGATAAGGACTGGGTAACAGTTCACGTAGGTTTAAAATCAGAGGGAGTAGTTTCTCTTGATGAATTCAGAAATAATGAAGGGGAGCTTGATATCTCAGTTGGAGATGAGGTTGAGGTAGCACTTGAAGCTGTTGAAGATGGCTATGGTGAAACAAGGATCTCTAGAGAGAAAGCTAGAAAAATTACGACCTGGAAAATGCTTGAAGATGCATTAGAAAGTGGTGAATTTGTAACTGGCAAGATTATTAATAGAGTAAAAGGCGGCTTCTCAGTTGAAGTTGAAGTTGTTAAAGCATTTCTACCAGGTTCTTTGGTTGATGTTAGGCCTGTTAAAGAAGCTCCTGACTTAGAGAATACAGTTCAAGAATTTAAAGTTATTAAACTTGATTACAAAAGAAACAATGTTGTTCTATCTAGAAAAGCTGTTCTTGAGAAAAATAATTCAGCTGTAAAAGTTGAGTTGTTAAAGAATTTAGAAGAAGGGCAAATAGTCAAAGGTGTCGTTAAAAATATAACTGATTATGGAGCTTTTGTAGATCTTGGTGGTCTAGATGGGTTATTGCATATTACAGACATTTCATGGTCAAGAGTTACGAATCCAGGTGAAGTTCTTAGTCTAGGTGAAGAAATTGAAGTGAAGATCTTAAGTTTTGATAAAGAAAAGTTAAGAGTCTCACTAGGATTAAAACAGATTCAAAATGATCCTTGGGAAAATGTAGATGGTAATTATGCTGTCGGTGGAATATATGAAGCTAATGTTTCAAATATCACAGACTATGGTTGCTTTGCTCAGCTAGAAGAAGGCATAGAAGGACTTATCCATTTATCAGAATTAGACTGGACAAGCAAAAATATCCATCCTTCGAAAGTTGTTGAGATGGAGCAAAAAATTAAAGTGATGATTCTTGAAATTGATTACGACAAAAGAAGAATATCTCTTGGTTTAAAACAAACTAAAGCTAATCCTTGGACCGAGTTCTCTAATAAATATACCTTAGGTGATAAAGTAGAAGGCCAAATTAAATCAATTACTGATTTTGGTATCTTTGTAGGCCTTGAAGGCGATATTGATGGATTGATCCATCTTTCTGATATTTCAGATGCAGAAGATCCAAAAGAAGCCTTAGTAGATTACAAAAAAGGCGACAAGCTTAGCTGTGTTGTTTTTGGTGTAGATGCTGATAGAGAAAGAATTTCTTTAAGGTTAAGTGAGTAATTCTAAAGATAGCCTAAATCGTTCTGACATAGAGTCTAGTCTAATAAAAGAGTTTCCATATCTTACAAAAGCTCAAATTTCTAAATCAGTTGATGTCATCATCGATTCAATAGTTGAAGCTGTTGCACAAGATGAAAAGGTCGAAATAAGAGGTTTTGGAACATTCTCAAAAAAATACATTAGACCTAGAAAGTTTATAAATCCAAAAACTAAAGAAGTTTCTTATCTAGGCGAAACCGCAACTATGCACTTTAAACCCTCTAAATCATTACTAGAAAAGTAACTTTTGGTTTAATATTCTAATATTATGTCTAAATCAATTATAGTAGCTATTGATGAGCAGGATAAAGCTTCATTTAATAGAATCCTAGACAGCCTAAATCCTAATCTGTGCATGGTTAAAATTGGAAGTGTGTCTTTTAATGCGCTCGGCCATGACATTATTTATTTGGCAGCAGAAAAAGGGTTTGATATTTTTTTAGACCTAAAGCTTCACGACATACCAAATACCGTAAAAAAATCTATTGAAGGATTATCAACTCTTCCAATACAGATGCTTACTATCCATACATCAGGTGGTAGGCTTATGATGGAGTCTGCAATGGAAGCATTAAAAGGGACTGATATAAAAGTTTTTGGAGTTACTGCTTTAACAAGTCTATCGGATATAGATACACATCAAATTTATCAAAGAACAGCCGCTGATCAAGTTAATGCAATGCTTGATATAGCAGAAGAAGCAAAAATTGATGGAGTTGTATGCTCTCCACACGAACTTGATCTAGTGACTGCAAGAGGGTCACTTCTTGCAATTACCCCTGGCATACGTTTGTCATATTTAAATGATGATCAAACCAGAGTTATGACTCCTAAACAAGCTA